>Ga0123335_1007843_pt1 | contig 11722 bp, 8 predicted proteins | sample BiotimSIPDNA_2_FD_89707 | JGI IMG/M metagenome (GOLD analysis project Ga0123335, IMG submission 89707) | Anaerobic biogas reactor microbial communites from Washington, USA - Biogas_R2 time_0 SIP DNA | ecosystem: Engineered > Bioreactor > Anaerobic > Unclassified | place: Washington, USA... | reverse complement strand
TATAGCTCTCTGTTTTATATCTAATTTTGGTATTTCAAATTTTCCATCAACTAAAACAATATCCGGTTTTAAACCGGTTTTTTTAATAGCATTTTTCATTGATAAAAAAGTTGCTTGTAAAATATTATATTTATCTATAATCTCATTATCACACATTCCAATAGCTACAGCTTTAACATTGGCTTTGATTATAGGGAAGAGAGCTTCTCGTTGTTTAGTACTTAATTTTTTAGAATCTCTAACTTTTTCTAACTCAGAAATAATTTTAAAATTATTGTCAATAATAATACAAGCACTTACCACTGGGCCAGCTAAAGGACCTCGACCAACTTCATCTACGGCCGCTATCAAATTATGCCCCTCACTAAAGTATTTTTGTTCTATTTTTAAATCCATATAATTTTATAAAAAACATAATAATATTTTAATATTGTCAAGGATGTACCATTTTAACCCTATAAATACTATATATTATACCTATTGACAAGAATATTATTATATGTTATAATTTAGTCATAATAAAAAAAGTTATTTAACAAATTTTAAAAAAATATTTAGAGATGGAAGAAAAAAAAGAAGTAGTCGTAGCAACATTAGTAGAAGAAAAAAAAGAAAACAAAGTGTCTATTAACTGGGGTTTAGTTGGTATATTTTGCTTAATTGTTACTTTTGTTACGGCATTGTTCATATTTGCATCCTGTACAGGAATAATACTACGTTAGGTATTGAAAAATCATAAGGGTTTAATTAAAAAGATTAGACCCTTTTTTATTTTAACAAACAATTATACTTTAAATATGCTTTTCTTTATGTTAATATAATAGCATAATAATTTTAAAAAATATAGAATGATTAACTTTAACTCTGAACAACAACAAATAATAGATAATATTTTTGGAGCCTACTTAATAAATGCTCCAGTTGGAACAGGCAAGACAACCGTTCTAACTGAAAGAATATATAAAGCTATGGAACAAGGAATACGACCTGACGAGATTTTAGCTTTAACTTTTACTAATCGAGCCGCCGATGAAATGAAGTCTAGAATAAAAAAAAGAATTGAAGATAAGAGCGATTTTGATGCTTTAACTATTAGTACCTTTCATGGCTTCTGTGCCTATTTTTTAAAAAGTGAAATATCTAGCACCTCGCTTTCTTCTGATTTTTTAATTTTAGATGAAGAAGAACAAAAAGAATTAGGTAAAAAAATATTAACGGATAATAATATATATTTTAAAGATGAAAGACAAATTCTCAATTTTTTAGATGAAATATATAAATATCGTTTATCATTATTACAAATAGAAATGGGTCATAACATAAAAACCAGAAATATAAATCCAGATCTAATAGTTTTTGGTGAAGAATATCAACAACGAATGATAGAACAAAATTCTTTAGATTTTAATGAATTAGTTTTTTTAACTTTAAAAATTTTGAGCACTGATAAAAAAATAGCCGACAAATGGTCAGATCGTTTTCGTTTTATTCAATTAGATGAATTTCAAGATACTCATATCTCTGAATATTTAGTTATAAAAGAGTTGGCAAAAAAGCATAAAAATATAGCTTTAATTGGGGATATTGATCAAACTATTTATAGTTTTAGAGATTCTCAACCGATTTTCATTTCTAATCTATTTAAGGAACATTTCAAACCAGTTAAAGAATTTGATTTGAAAATAAATTACAGGTCTAATTCTAATTTAATAAAAGCTTTCTTGTCAGTTTTAAATAACATGACTAATGCTAAAACTAAAGAAATAAAAGCCGAGAAAGAAAATGATAAGGAAAAAAATATCAAAGTTTTTAGAGCCTATAATTTTAATGAAGAAATTTTATGGGTAATAGATAATATAAAAAAGATAAGAGAAAAAAGTTCTACGGCTAAAATAGCTGTTTTAACTAGAATTAATTTTTCAATTGGACAAATAGCTGAAGTTTTTTCTAATAATGACATATCTTTTTTAACAGTTGATCAATATGGTTTTTTTAAACGACAAGAAGTAAAAGATATTTTTGCTTATTTAAAAATATTATTTAACAAATCAGATTTATCAGCTGCCAAACGATTAATTTTAAGACCAGCAAAAAATATAGGCGAAGAAACATTAAATAAAATAAATACAGAAGGAAAGAAATGTGGCTTAAATTTATCAGATTTTTTAAATTTTAAAAATTATAATTTTATTGAACCTTGGTTTCAATTATTAGAAATTGGAGAGCAGGGAAGAATAGTAGTTTTAGATACAGAAACAACTGGTATTAATCCATTAAAAGATGAAATCGTTCAAATTTATGCTCGGGAAATAATTAATGGAAATTTAGGTGAAGAGTTTCATTATTATATAAAAAATGAAAAATCAGTTGGTTCATCATATTTTGTTCATAAGTTAAGTGATGATTTTTTAAAAGAAAACGGAGAAGATCCTAAAGAAATATTAAGTTCCTTACAAAAATTTATTGGTGATTCTCCAGTAGCCGGTCATAATGTTAATTTTGACTTAAATATGATTATGGAAAACGGTAAAAAACATGACCTATCTTTTATTTTTAAAAATTATTATGATACTTTAGATTTAGCTCGTCGTTTATTAGATTTAGATAATTATAAATTAAGTAACATTGCTAAAAAATTAAATTTTAAAAGTGCTACTCATAGCGCTGATGATGATGTAGCTGCTACTATTGATTTATTATTATACTCAATTAATGAATTAAAAAAGAGTAGGGAACAAAGAATAATTTTATGGAATAAATTTAAAACTAAATTTATAGGCATAAGTTCCTTAATCAATAATTGGGAAAAAGAAATTGATAAATATCGTCCAGAAAAATTTTTAGAATACTTATGGCAAGAATCAGGTTTAGCTGATTATTATAAAAATGATAAAAATTTTAATCAAAGAGAAAAATCAATAAATACTTTAAAAATGTTTTTTAATGATCGAGATAATTCTTCTTTAACACCCAAAGAAGCTCTAATAGATTTAATTCGTTTTTCAGGATTAGTAAAAAATATAGATTTTCTAGGTTTAGAACAAGGTCGTATTCCAATTGTTACCATTCATCAAGTTAAAGGATTAGAATTTGATTATGTTTTTTTAGTTGGTCTTAATGAGGGTCTTTTTCCTTTTTTCAGAGAAGAAGATGATGAAGAAGAAAAAAGATTGTTTTATGTAGCTTTAACTAGAGCTAAACAAGGAATATTTTTGTCTTATAGTAATTTTGATTATAGATACAAGGGAAGAACTATGAGTAAAAGTCGTTTATTGAATTTAATAAACCCTGAATTTTTAGAAGAAGTTTAATAATTTTTTTATCTCTTGTCAATTAATTTAAAATATGGTATAATTCGCTTGTATGAGAAATAAAAAAACAAAATTTAGCCTATTTTTTATATCAATTTCTTTAATGTTTGGTCTTTTTTTGTTTAAATCTGATTCAGTTATTGGTAGTTATGGAGATGGTATTGATGCTGAAATAGAAGAGTTAAATAGTGATATACGAGTTCAAAAAGCCAAATTAGAATCATTACAAAAGAAACAAGAAGAATATGCTAAACTTATAAAAGAAAAACAGGCTGAAAAGGATACTCTAAGTAATCAATTAGATATTTTAGATAATCGCTTAAAACAATCAGAATTAGAAATAGAAGAAGCTGTTTTGGAAATAAGCAAAAATAGTTTAGAAATAAAAAAAATAGAGATTGATATAGAAAATAAAAATGAACAAATAGAAGAAAGTAAAAAACATATAGCTGCTTTAATAAAATTATTATATAAAGAAGATCAAACTAGTCCTTTAGAAATAATTTTATTAAATGATTCCTTGGCTGATTTCATAAATCAAGTTACTTATCTTGAAAATACCAGTGAAAAAATAAAAGAAAGTTTAGATTCTTTAAGACAAATAAAATTAGAAATGGAGGAACAACAAAAAATATTAACTGAAAAACAAGATAAATTAAATGAATTAAAAAAAGAATTAGATAATAAACAGGCTATTTTAGAAGAAGAAATAGCAAACAAAGAATATGTTTTAGTTGAAACAGCTAATTCTGAAAAACAATATCAAGCCTTATTAAAAGAAGCTAAAAGACAAAATGATCAAGCTTCAGCTGAAATAGCTTCATTAGAAAAAACAGTTAGAGAAAAATTAGCTAAAAAATCTAGTGGAAATCAATTAGAAACGGTTACTGATTTTACTTGGCCAATTCCTAAAAATACTATCACTACTTATTTTCGTGATCCTGAATATCCTTTTAGAAAATCAATAGGTGAACATTCAGCTATTGATATTAGGGCATCTCAGGGAACAACCCTAAGAGCAACCGCTTCCGGATATGTAGCTAGAGTTAAATTTGATGGTTCCACAAATTATGCTTATATCATGATAATTCACGATAATAGTTTTTCAAGTGTTTATGGTCATGTTTCATCGGTAAGTGTTTCAGCTGACCAATATGTAACCCAAGGACAAGTTATAGGAACAAGTGGAGGAGCTCCACGAACTGCTGGAGCAGGTCCTTTCACTACTGGTCCTCATCTTCATTTTGAAATAAGAAAAGATGGAATACCAGTTAATCCTTTAGATTATTTACCTTAATATAAAAAACATTATATATAAAAATAAAAGACGAACTAAAATTCGTCTTTTATTTTTATATAATAGATTATAACTGTCGATTATTATGTATTTTTTTATGTATATCTCGTAATTGTTTACTAGTAACATGAGTATATATTTGGGTTGTAGCAATATTTTTATGTCCTAAAAATTCTTGTACTAATCTTAAATCAACTCCTTGATTTAATAAATCAGTAGCGAAGGAGTGTCTTAAAGTGTGGGGAGTAGCCATAATCGGTAATCCTGTTATTTTTATATATTTTTTTACTATATTTTCTACGCTTTTAGGTGTTAACCGTCTGGAAATTTCACTTTTTTCTATTCCCGGTTTAAAATTTATAAAAAGAGCGGGATCAATATCAGTTCTTTTATTTAAATATTTGTTTAAAATGTCTATAGCTCTTTTAGAAAAATATATTGTTCTAACTTTTTGACCTTTACCAACTACAGATAATTCTAAATAATCAGATTCTTTGCTTATTTTTATTTGATCTCTATTAAGATTAGTTAATTCAGATACTCTCAAACCAGTAGAGAAGAGAGTTTCTAATATAGCCCTGTCTCTTAAACCATTAATATTTTTATCATCAGGAGAACTTAATAAACGTTTTAATTGTTCAAGGTTTAAAAATTTTATTTCTCGTTCTGATCTATCTTTGGCTAATTTTATTTTACTTGGAGGTAGGGAATCAATATTTTTTTCTACAAAAAACTCTAATAATCTTCTTAGGGCTATTAAGTAATAATTTTGAGTAGATTTTTTTAAAAGTTTTTTAGTTCTAGGGTCTATATGACGTGATAAAAAAAGACGATAACGCCAAACATGTTCATCGTTGAGATTTTGAGGAGGAAGTTTATCTAACTTATTATCCTTAAGCCATTTAAAAAAATTATTCAAAAATCTAGAATAATTCTCTTGGGTTTTAATTGATAATCCTTTTTCTACTTCACTATAATCTAAAAAATCTCTTAGATATTTTATTATTGGTTTATTATTCATAGAGAATAAGCTATATAGATATTAAACAAAGTAAAAAAGATATCTTTAATACTTCGCATAATGTATATTAATTAACCTTGTATTATAATTATACATACAAAACAAAGATAAATCAATATACTTTATATTAATAAATAGTTAATCCTATTAAACTAATACTTGGATTAAATAATAGAATTATTTTTAAAACAATTAAAAATATTCCTATAGTTACTGAACAGAAAACAAGAATAGCTAAAAAGAATAAAAATTTAAAAGCTCCTTCTCCCATATTATTTATTTTAATTAATTATAGAATATTTTATCTCCATAACGTAAATCTATATACTTTTTACCCTGTAATTCGCTTTTCATCTCTTTTTCTAAGGTAAAAAGGCTCTTTATTTGCTCATCACAGTCATTTTTAAGGCTAAAATACACCTCTAGGCCGTTATTTAGCTTAATTTTTACAGTATTATACCTTTCTTCGTCTAAAATAATATTTTTAAGCCCAAAATCAGTACTTTCATATAATTTATTATATAATTTTAGACAAAAGTTGATATATTCATCATCTAGATCAACTTTTTTTACATCATCATCAACCTTCTCATTGCCAATATTTTCTATAATAGGATAAAGATTTTCTTTTTTATAACCATCATCAACCTTAATACAATCATTTTTATCAAGTTTAGATAAAATATTATTTTTTTTAGAGTCATTATTAATAGAATCACTGGAAGTATTTTCAATATTATCATTTGTAGAAGTATTTAATAATTCTTTTTCAACAACTTGGCAATCAATTTTATATGAAATAATATTTCCCTCTTTATCTAAGAAAAAATATATGCCTTTTTCTAAAAAAATAATAGCTTGTTGACGTTCTTCTATTTTTACATTTAAACTTCTTTTAAAAATATTTTTATCAATCTTAACACTCATGAAATTAAAATCTTGTAGACTACTAATTAACTTGTTTTTATCAAATAATATTAAATTTTCTTGTGAAAACATTAAAAATTTACTATTTTTTTGTTCAGAAATAATATTTTCTATACTTTCACAATCAATCGTGTTCAATCCTTCTATTTTTATATCTTTTATACAAAAAACTTTAGAAAATAATAAACAAAGTATAGTTATTACAATAACAAAAAAAGAAATAATGATAAACCAAAATAAATTTATTTCCTTTCTGTTAGAAGGAGCTCTAAATGAACCGGAGACTGTTTTTCTATTCTGTTCAGAAAAGGAATAACTTCTTACCACTCTTTTTTTCATATTATTTTTCTCTTAATACCATGATTTAACCTTATTAACAATTCATAATTTAACATATTTATTTTATCACTTAAATTTTCCACTGAATTATCCATATTCCTTATTTCTGATATTATATTAACATTATCCCCTATTTCTACTGATTTATTATCAAAATTTAAGCAAGTCAAATTCATACATATTTTACCATTGATTTTAGCCCAGAAAATATCACCATCTTTATTGTATAAAAATTTTGTACAATCAGATAATCTTCTATCTAAGCCCTCAAAATATCCAAAAGGAATTACTCCAATATTAGCTTCCTGATCTAAATGAAAGTCGTTTCCGTAAGAAATTACTTCTCCAGCTCTAACCCTTCTAAGAGCTATAATAGTAGAATTAACTCTTAAAGCTGGTTTTAAATTTAAAGCTTTTTCAAAATTTATGTCTGATGGTTTAAAAGGATTATATCCGTAAAAAGATATTCCGGGTCTAAAAGCATTAAATATTTTATTATTTAATACAAAAACTCCAGCTGAATTTCCTAAGTGAATCCACTTAGGATAAATTTTACTATTATGTAATATTTCTAAATTTAATAAAAATTTATCTTCTTGAATTTGATTTAATTTACTATCAGAATCATCAGCTTGAGCCAAATGAGAACAAACACCATTTATTTCTACTTTATTAATATATTTTTTATTATTTTCCAAGAATAGTTCTAAATTATCTATCCCTTCCCTATTCATTCCGGTATTTAAAAATAAATGAACATTAGCTTTTTTGCCAAATTTTGATAAATATTTAATGGTGTCATCATTATATACAGCAAATTCGGTTCTTTTTAATTTACAATAACGATAAGCTTTTAAAGGCATCTCACTTAAAATCAAAACTTTTCCCTTAAAATACTTATATACTATTTGAGCTTCCGGAAAAGAATCCACGGCTACCATCTTTACCAAAGTTTCATTTAATATCTGGCAGATTTCTTTTAAACCATGGCCATAAGCATTGGATTTAAGAACTGGAAACATTTCGGCTTGTTCTTGAAGCGATGATAAATAAGATAAATTATGAATCAAATTATCTTTTAGTATTTCAATGGTATTCAGAGATTTATACTTTGGTTTTATTATTTTTCTTATAACATCTATCATAAAAATTAATTTAATCTTATTACCTTCCCTTTTCCACTAGAAAGTTTATCATTTATTAAATTAGTATTAACATTTTGTAGACTACCTGATAATTCTTGATTAACAAAATCATCTTTTACTGTATATTTTATGTCAGTTAATAAATTAGGAGTTGTTCCATAATCTTTGCTATCTGGTATTAAATTAACTTTAAAATTAGCTTGATACTTATTGTTTCCACCACTCATATCAGCAATTTCCCAAATAATTCTTTTACCAATTTCTCCATAAATTATTTTCCCATCTAAAACTCTTTTTTCATCGGCAAAATAGACATTATCTGGTAATTCAGCAGTTAAGGAAAAATCTGTTAAATCATTACCATTATTATTAAACTCTAAAAAAATCCAATAACTAGTGGCCATATCAACAGCTGGTGGAAGAGGTCCAACACCTAATTGATCTCCTTGAGGACTATAATAATAAGCTTTAGCGGTAGCTGAAACATGAGATATTAATTTATTCTTTTCAGAATAAGAACTATATTTTATGTCCTGTCCATCTATTTGATATTCTGTGTTAGCTTCTAAGGATAATGATTGATTAGCCCTAATTTTTCTTTGATCATATTTAACATCTATAGAAATGGAGTCCCCTTCTCCTGATAGTAAATCATGAATAGTGATTACATTATTATTTATTTCAGCATTTTTAAAATCACCATTAACTTTTAGTGAGGTTATTGAAAAATTGGGATTAGCTGAAACTAAGCTTATTTTTATATTCTTAACTGTAGCTGTTTCTTCGTTTTTATAATCCAATTTATATGAAATACTATCACTTAAATTAACACTATTTTTATTATTAGATAAACTTACAATAAATTTAGTTTTTTTAACATTAAAAGATGAGTTAGAAGTGGAAAAAGAATATGAATTACCATCTATATCAGTTTTAATTTGTGAACATATATTAACCGTTCCTTCATTATTAATAATAGCTGAAAAATTAATATCTCTAGTTTCATTGGCAGCTAAATTTTTTATAACTAAAACTTCATCTTTAATATCTAAATCACTTTTTTTAATATTTATACTATCGTCAAAATCTATAGTTGCTTCATTTATCAAAATATCAGAATTATTTGTTATTTTTATAATTCCATCAAATTCACTACCAACATAAATATCATTATCACTAATAATTGATAAATCAATTATTGGTTTTTCTAAGCTATAGAATAGATAGTCTTTTATACCATCAGAACCACATTGATCGCAATTATAATTAAAAGTTACTGTTTGTCGATCATTAATATCACCCCATACCCAACCATTTATTTTAATTTGACCAACAGAATTTTTTTCTAAATCTCCTAAATTAAAAGTTTTGGTGGAAGAATTAAAAATATTATTAGGTGAAACTGATTCAATAACAAAATTTTCTGGCAAAGAAATATTTATAGAATTATTAGTAGAATTTATTTTTGTTTTATAATCCAATTTAAAAGAAGCTAAAGAACCAGCGCTTAAAGATTCATAATCTCCCGAAACATTTAAAACAATATCATTACTTTTAATTTTTCTATTAACAAAAAACAAAAATATTACTAAAGTTATAATTAACAATAATAAAAAAATATCGGTTATTAAGCGCCAAATATTCTCCTTATAATATTCAAAATTTCTTTTCTTGATGGGGTTTAAAATTAAATTTACATTTCCAACCACTAAATTCCCATGTTTTTTAACATTAACTCCTTCCTTTTTTATTGATACTGAACTATTTTCCTGATCATCTTCAGATTCTATAACAATATCAGAACTAGGTGGTCTAATTTCTAATTCATTATCATTAACTTCTGGTATGTTAGAATTTTTTTTATTTTTTGTCATATTTTTGTATTTAATTATATTATAATTAATTTAACACTTAAAATCAATTTAAAAACTTATTGAACCAACTAAAATTTCATAAATTCCGTCGTTATCTAGATCATCTGACATAACTCTTACTCCCGAACCAAAAGTAGTATCATAAGATAAAAAAGATTTTAATATTTTTCCATCTTTATTATATACTTTTACTTCCGGAGCTATCTTTGTAGTTGGAATAGTTATTATTTCTTTTTCTCCATCACCATTAACATCTCCAGTAGTTAAAGAAACTCCACCTCTAAAATTTTTATCATAAGCAAAAAATCCTCCGGTTAACATTTTACCCTCATTATTAAAAACTCTAACATGCGGTCCACCACCGGCTCCGGCACCAGTTATTATTTCTTTAGTTCCATCACCATTTAAATCAGATACAGCCATAGATAATTCCCCTTTAAATAATCCATCATAAGGTTTAAATTCCCTTATTTTTTTATTATTTTTATAAACAGATATTATTCCTTTACTATTAACTAAAGTTTCTTCTTGATTATCATTGTCAATATCACTTATTATTATTTGTGAATTAGAAGGATAAGTATCAGAATAAACAAAAAATCCTGAACGTGTTTGACGACCATCCTCATTAAATATACGAACATAATCTCCATTATTGAAACTATTATTTTTTATAGAAGTAACCTCTGAATTTCTTTTTAATAAAACAACAGCATCTTTTGAAGCTAATTTTATATAATTAATAACACTACCATTATTTACACTACGATCTTGAGTTCCGTTTATTTTTTCAAATTCTTCATTACTAAACACATAAATTTGCTCACTATCACTAGAATTTATTATAACACTACCCCCTTCAAAATCTCTGCGCCATAAACCTTTTTTATATGAAGTATTAGTTCTATCTAAAAGGTTATAGGCGGAAGAAATTGCTTTTCCTAAACTAACATTATATTCATCATACCACCAAGTTTGATTATGACTAGTATTACCAAAATCAAAACTATAATATCCATGACTTTCCATTAAAGTACTAGCTAAACCAAAACGCATTTTTTTGTAATTACTTTCACTACTATCATAAGAATTTATTACAGTAACCTGAGGTGAATCATTATTATTTTTTATTGCTGAATAAGTCGATAATATACCACTCCAATCCCCATTACTTTCCCAAGAAGCTGGAAAACCTTCAAACATGACTCCATTTAAAAAAGTTTGATAATCAAGATAAACTCTTCCATTACCTAATATTATATAATCATCACCTATTAAATCTCTGGTTTTTTGTAACATTTTTTTTGTTCCTTCAGCCCAGGCATTATTAACTACAGTAACAGAATCAACTTGACCATTATTATCAGCATCAAAATCTCCACTAACCCAAGCAACATCACCCCAAATATTATCATAAAAAATTCCATCCCATAAACCAGTAGAAATAATATTATTATTTACAAAAGTCGGTAAATAATCATTCCATCGTTTATTAGATGAATCTAATATAGCTCCATCACTTAAATTTAACATGTATGTTCCTGACCAATAACTTACTCTATTTCCATTTTTATCTTTTAACCACCAACCATCATAAATGCCATCAACTAATTTCTTTCTTAGAACAGCATTTTGATGCCATTCACTAGTATAAATATTAGCATTAGCCTCTTGTGATGTAATGTAGGCTAAAATTACTACATTAGGATTTAATTCTCTTATTTTTTTTAATTGAGTTTGACTATTTTCTTGAACTTCCATATCTAAAATCAAAAGATCCCATTTAGCTAATTCTTTAACTTCGGAAT
>Ga0123335_1007836_pt1 | contig 11727 bp, 9 predicted proteins | sample BiotimSIPDNA_2_FD_89707 | JGI IMG/M metagenome (GOLD analysis project Ga0123335, IMG submission 89707) | Anaerobic biogas reactor microbial communites from Washington, USA - Biogas_R2 time_0 SIP DNA | ecosystem: Engineered > Bioreactor > Anaerobic > Unclassified | place: Washington, USA... | reverse complement strand
GGCGCTGCACGTGCTTGTCTTGCCATGCGGTCAACTTAGCCGATTGCGCAGCACGCGCCAACAAACGGCGCTAAGAAACTAGCTGCGTCCCCGTTTCACACCACGTCCCCGTTTCACACCCTAGCTGCGTCCCCGTTTCACACCCTGCGTCCCCGTTTCACACCCCCGTTTCACACCCCACTAAGAAACTAGCTGCGTCCCCGTTTCACACCCCGGCGCTGCACGTGCTTGTCTTGCCATGCGGTCAACTTAGCCGATTGCGCAGCACGCGCCAACAAACGGCGCTAAGAAACTAGCTGCGTCCCCGTTTCACACCCCCCCGTTTCACACCACCGTTTCACACCCGCGCCATTCGCTGGTATTGCTTCGCCCAGCTTTCAAGCAGCGCGACATCTTCGGGCGCGAACGGCCGATCCTCGCTCAGAGCAGCCAGCGGGCAGCGGAATTCGAGGCCGTGATAGGCGAGCGTAATTGTGGCGCACGTGCTGGGTGCTTCTGACATCCCCAAACTCCGGGTTCGAGGACGGTTGTTCGGACTGGCACAGTCCTCATTAGCCTGAGGCGGAACGGAATGCAAGCGTTGCCGGACCTCTATGACCGCAAATAAGACACTACTTGTCGCCAAGCGAAAACGGCGCGCGTGCAGTTAGAGTGGGGGCGGTAGGAGAAATTCTAAAAATTTCTCCATTTTCTTGTAAGAGTTGGGCGCCGTTTACGTTTTATACCTGGGAGCGCGGGACGGCGGTTTACGGGGCACGATTTGGCCGCCCTCGGGGTGACGGCGCGGGCCAGGTGAGGAGGAGAGCGTCATGGTCAGGCGAGCCGGCAAGCAGGTCAGGCGGTCCGTGTTCCCGCGGCTCGTGGTGCAACGCAAGTCTCACGCCGGCAGCAGGTTACTGAGCGCGCGCGAGTGGCGTGAAGCGGCGCAATTCTTTCGGCTGTCGCCGATTGAGCTGGGGGTCGTCAAAGGCATTTTTGACGAGTTGACGGCAGCACAAATGGGGCGGAAGCTCGGGCTGGCGGAGCGTACAGTCCGCGCGTACGCGCGGCGCGTGCGGCTCAAGCTGCGAGCGGAGCGTAAGCATATAGTCGTTCTGAGAGTCTTCAGGTGGTTTACCAGCCGCGACCGGCGAACTGAGCCGCCCCTGACAGCTTAGAAGCCTGTCCCGCAACAAATCGCAGGCGGCTTGGCCCGGCGCTGCCGCTGCGGTAGCATGGCCGCCCGGTTTTGTTAGGTCTTGTGGCTGCAAAGAGTTAGGTGCATGTTTAAACCGTTGCTCGTCATTCCGCCCGCCCCGGCTCGCTGGCCGGCGCTGCGCGAACTGCCGATTCACCCCGACCCGCTGTGGCAGGACGACCTCGAGAAACGCTTTGCGCAGGGCCTGCCGCGCAGTCAGGACGCGTTCGCCATCATCCCTGACGGCGGGCTCGTGCTGGGCTGTGCCGCGCTCAGTAAGCGGCATGACCTGGGCGTGATGAGCCGGCTGTTCGTGCAGCCGGAGCATCGCGGGCGTGGTTATGCGCGGCGGCTGCTGGAGACGCTGATCGCATGGTTCGACATGACCGGCGGGAAGTGGCTGTATGCCACCGCGACGGCAGATTTGGCGGAGGGGCTGCTGCGAAAGCTGGGGTTCAAGACGATCCGGCGAGCGCCGCGTACGCCGCACGACGCCGTGGTCGTGATGCGACTGACGGGCGATATTTACGATGACCCCCTGGCTACGGCGGACGGGCGATTGACGATTCACGACGTGTCCCGCGCCAACTGGCCGACGATGGTGGTGCTACTGCACAATCGCCCCGGGCCGGATCCGCGGATTTCGCTGGATGAGTCCGCGGTGGGGGCTGATCGGGCGGCCCTGGAGCTGATTGCCCAGCAGGAAGCCGGCAAGTGCCTGCTCAAAGCGGCGTTTTGCGGGACGCGGCTGATTGCGCTGGGGACGCTGGCGATCGACCAGCCTGGCGAGCGGACGTACGCGATGATCACGCCGCATTCGGATGCGCCGCCGGCGTTGCGCGAGGCGCTGCTGGAAGTGGCGCGGGGCAAGGGATACTCGCAGGTAGATTTCCCCATGGAGGCGCTGGCCGGAGCGGAGGTGGTCGTGCCGATCGTGCCCGCGCCTGCGCCTGAGGCGGACGAGACGGAACGGGGCCGGCAGTAAAACTGCGCCGGCGGACTTTGGTCAATTCGGCAAGCTTTTCACCGCCGTAGGCTTCGCCTGGCGCCCGCTCTATTGATTCATGCCAACGCTGGAGCCGAGCGTCTCGTTGTCCAGGCCGAGCGCCTCGTTTTCCAGGCCGAGCGCCTCCCGAATTTGCTCCAGGTTCTCCAAAAGTGCGCGACGCAGTTCGGCGTCGGCGAGCATCGACTTAATTAGCGGATGGCTGAGCACGGCCACGATGTCTTGGTTTTGCAGGGCCTCGCGCAACTGCGGGTCGCGCTCGATGGCTTCGATATACTTGCGGACCTCCGGCAGGGCGGCGATGGCGTCGAGGCGGCCCTGGTCGGCGGCCGACAACAGGGCCCCGGGGTCGGCGGTCAACTCCAGCATGAGGCCGGCAGTCTGCACGGGCGCTGACTTTTCCAGCGGATTTCGTTGGAGCAGCCATTGCCCGGTGGGGTCGCCGCGCACCGCGGTGCCAAGATTCGAGAGCGTGTTGATGATGCGCTGCTGCGATGGCTGCGAAGTCGCGAGCTGCTGCTGTTGTTGCGTGCGAGCCCGCAGCGTGGCGATTGGGCCAGAGAACGCCGCCAGAAGCCAGCACACGGTCACCACTGCCAAGCCGGCCTCGGCCGAGCCAAGTATGCCGCCGAGCATGTGGTCGCAGGCGCCGGTGAAGCGGCCGCGGCGCACGTGGCGTGACGCTAGGCGAGCCAGGATTGCAGCCAGCGCGATAATTACGGTCGCACTTATCGCAATGCCGGCGAGATTGCCGATGGTCGAAGACAGGCCCCAGTGCGTGCTTACGACGTCGCCCAGGCGACTGCCGTAGTGCGGGGCGAGCCACATCGCCAGCGCTACGCCGCCCCAGCGCAGCACGTGACGAACGCCGCCTTCCCAGTCCACGAGCAGCGCCAGCGGAATGGCGCAGATGGCAGCCACGCGCAGCAACGGACTGCCCCAAACGGCGGCCGCCAACAAGCCGCCATAGAGCAGCAGCCTGAAAGCCACCAGCGGCAGGGGCGTGGATCGGGCGCCGGCGGCAGCGGGGGGCGAACACGGGCGGGCGCGAACGGTCATGTCCTCACATCCACATTATTCATAACGCGACTGATTATTCATAACGCGGCTACGGCCGTCCATTCGTCCGATAGTACGGCGCGACAGTGCAGTGGCACGGTCTGCAAGGGAATTCGCTGGTGCACATCGCATATTTTGCGCTTCCGGCGGCCTGCGGGAAATGACTGGGCTGATAACCGCGGCAAAGCGAAACGGCCCGCCAGGCGGCCTCGTCGCGTCATAACATCAGGTTGCGATTGTCGAACCCGGGGCCGCTTGTCCGATCCAGCCGCCGCTTCAGCCGCGGAGTAATACGCATGAATATGTACGTCGGGACGAGCGGCTATTCCTACCCGCAGTGGAAAGGCACGTTCTACCCGCAGGATTTGCCGGCCAAACAGATGCTCCGTTACTACGGCGAGCATTTCCGGGCGGTGGAAATCAACAATACGTTTTATCGCATGCCCAAGGCGTCCGTGCTGGAGGGCTGGGCCGAGCAGGTTCCGGCGGATTTCCGGTTTGTGCTGAAGGCGCCGCAACGCATCACGCATATACAGCGGCTCAAGGAGGCCGACGAATCGGTTTCGTATCTGCTTGACGTGGCGGCAGTGCTGCGCGAGCGGTTGGGGCCGCTGCTGTTTCAATTGCCGCCAAATCTCAAGAAGGATGTGCCGCGGCTGCGCGCTTTCCTGGCGCTATTGCCCGGGCGGCGGGCGGCGTTTGAGTTTCGGCATCAGTCGTGGTTCGATGACGAGGTGTTCGATTTGATGCGCCGGCATGGGGCGGCGCTATGCGTTGCCGAGGCTGAGAACGACTTGGCGGTCCCGCTCGCGTCGACGGCGGACTGGGGGTATTTGCGGCTCCGGCGGCTGGACTATGGTGAGGCGGATTTGCGAAGGTGGGCAGGGCAAGTGGCGCGGCAGGAGTGGGGCGACGTGTTCGTATTCTTCAAGCACGAGGAAGAGGGCAGGGGGCCGCAGTTGGCAAGGATGTTCTTGCAAATGTTCAACGAGTGTGCGACTGCATGAAGTGCAGCTTCAAGCCGTGCCGCTCAGTTCGCGGCGTCGCTTGGCTCGGAGTTTAGCACAGCTTCCCAGCGGCTTCGGCGGCGCAGCGGGTTGCGGACCAGGGTCAGGAATGAGACAGCATAAACGGCGGCGACCGTCCCCAGGCCCGCCAGCAGGGCGTTGCGGGTGCGGTGCTGACCGGCAATCGTTCTGACCTGGGCGCCGCCGGCCTGAACGGGCGGCAGCAGGCCGCCTTGCTTGGCGGCGGCGATTTGCCGATCGACCTGCGTGATGCGTGACTGGCAGCGCTCGATTTCTGCCGCGGCCTGTTCCATCTCGGCGGTCAGGATTCTGCGCTGCACTACTTCGTCTTCGAGCCGCCGCAGTTCATCCAAGCCGGCGGTGAAGTCGCGAATCAGCCGTTCGCGGGCCGCTTCCAGTTCCTCCACGTTCTGCCGCAGGGTTGAGAGCTGTTCCATCTGTTCGACGCGGGCGCGCTCATCGGCTTCGAATTGCAGCAGTTGGCGAACGCTGACCTGGCGGCGCTCCAGGCGCGATTGCAAGCCGCGCGCTTGCCGCTCTAAGGCGTCCAGCCGCACGTTGCGGGTGGCGTCGGTGTTGTCGGCCGCGCTGGTCAACTCTGCGTTCCTGGCGTTCAGTTTGGCGAGTTCGCTGCGCAGGACCGCCACGACGACGACTTCACGCGTGCCGCCCTCAGAGCCGCTGGTGAACTGTTCCAGCCGGGCGCGCAACTCATTTTCAAGGCCCTTCGTTTCGCCGCAGAACTGGCGGGCCTGGTCGGCGGCGGCAACCTGGCGGTTGATCAGGTCTGCCAGCTCGACCGTGGCGTCGACATCGCGCAGTTGCGCCGCGCCGGCCTCCCACTCGACCACAAACTCTTCCAAGCGCTTTTGGAATGCGGCCAGCTTGGACTCGAAATCCTCCAGGACCGCGGCAACCTGCGGCGGCGGCTGGAGCCCGCGTTGTTCGGCGACGACGGCGGCCGTGTCGGACAGTGCGCCTTCCAAGTTCTTGAGCGGGTCGGAGAGCAGCAGCATGGCCACGCGCATTTCGCTGCGGTACTCAACCAGGGCAGCGTGGAATTCCTTCAGGTCGGCTTGGTACATCTCGTCCGCGAGCAGGGCGTTCTCATAGTCGGCCGGCAACACGTTTCCACGCCGCACGGGCATTTTCTCCAGGTCTACCAGCCGGGACTGGGCTTCGACGAGGTTCTTGCTGCGCAGCTCATAATCGCGACGGAGTTCATCGGAGGCGGCCCGGGCCTGGTCGCGTTGCTCTTCTGTGGCCAGTGTAGCGATGGTGTTCTCGCGGCTGGTTTGCTTCTGTTGAGCGGCGCGCATCTGGTTTTCAAGCGCGGCGCGCTCGGTATTGAGTTGGGCGATGGTTTCCGCCACTTCGGCGGATTCGATCCCCGCGCTGGATTGGACGGCGTAGCGGGCAGCCGCGCTTTCCACCAGCGGCTGCAACAGCTCGGGTTGCGAGCCGCGGGTTGTGATGCGAATCAGGGGCGCATCGGCCGCGGCCTCGATTCGCACCTGTCCGGCTGCGCGCAACTGGCGCCAGGCAGGAGAAAACGCGTGGCCGTCTAACAAGTCTTCGATCAGATTCGGGGTGCGCAGCCGTTGCTCGTGCGCGAGGGCGAAGCGCGGCTCGGTGCCGGGCGGGAGCTGCAACTCGGCGGCGGCCTCGTAAACCGGCCTTTCAAGCGAGAACCAGGCGAAGGCGGCGATGCCTGCCCCCAGCAGGGACAGGACTCCCGTTCGCAGCCACCAGCGCCCGGGGCGGACGAGCGCGGAGTGCTGAGCGGCCCGCATTTCGGCGGCCTCGTTGGAAAGGGCGGCGCGGGCTTGCGCGATCTGATCTTCCTCGCGCCGGCGCCGTTGCTCTGACTCAACGGCGGAGCGTTCCAGGGCGGCGCGCTGTGCCGCCAGTTCCTGCAGCTCCAGTTCGGCCGCAAGCTGGCGCTGGCGCACTTCGGCGTCGCGGGCCTCGGCTTGTTCGCGGAGGGCCAGGGCTTGCTCGCGTTGCAGTTGGGCGTCCTCGAGGGCGCGCTGCGTGTGGTCGTCCAATTCTCTGCGGCGGGCTTCGATCTGGGCCTCGGTCTCGGCCAGGCAGGCGGTTTCAGTTTCGAGGTTGGCGGCGCGGGCCCGCAGTTGCTCTTCGTAGTCGGCGAGCCGGCGCAGGCGTTGTTCGTGCTCGGCCTGCGCTTTGATCAGGGCGGTGCGTTGGGCGCAGATCTGGTCCAGCTCGCGTGAAAAGTCGTCGCGCTGCACGGCGGATGAGGCGGCTTCTAACTCGAGCTGCCGTGCGCGCTGTTCGAGTTCCTGTTGTTTCTGCTCCAGGGCGCGTTCGGTTTGAGCCAGTTTGGCGCGATGTTGCGCGACTTGTGCCTGCTGGGCTTGCAGTTCGCCCTGCTGGCGGTCCAGCGCGGCCAAGCGCTGCTCCAGTTGGGCCGTCTCGCGTTCCAGCGCGGTTGTCCGCGCGCGGAGGGCCTCCTGGGCGCGCTCGATGGCGAGGGCCTGGTTCTGAAGTTGCTGGCGCTGTTGTTCCAATTTTTCGCGCTGCTGGACGATCTCGGCGTGGGCGAGGCGCACGCGGTTTTCGATGTCCCGTTCGCGCTGGCGAATGCGCGTGATGCGTTGGCGCAAGTTCTCGCGGTCGGTGACGCGCAGCTTGAGGAGCGTGTCCTGACGATGCCGGACGCGGTCGGCCTGTTCGGACAGTTCGCGCTGGGCCTGCGCCAGCGACGCTTCGCGATCCAGGAGGCGCTCCTCAAGCTCCTTCAAACGTTCGGCGCGGGCGGATAGCTCGAGGGCCTGAGCGTCCAGCGCGGCGCAGCGCTGGCGCAAGCGTTCTTGCGACTCAACCCAACCGGGAGGCGCGCCCTGGCGGTGCTGGCCCTGCAGGAGGCGGAATTGACGCTCCAGGTCGCGTTCGCGTTCGCGGAGGGCGAGCTCGCGCGCCACGAGCTCCTCCATGCGCGCCCGGATCTCCCCGATGAGCGGCTTGATGGCGTCGCCGTTGTCCAGCGCTGCGGCGCGCACGGCAAACTCCTCGACGCTGTCGCTTCGAAGCTCTGGGGGCTGGCCCGCTTGCGCACTGCGGGCCCGACCCGTCCCTGGAACCGAGCTTTGTTGGTCCGGTAAATCTTCCATCGGGCTACCAGCGGCAGGCGCGATCCCCGCCGCCACTCACGCCGCCAGTGCCATTGTAACTATCGGTTCAATGGCCGCACCTGTCGCGGTAAGGCGCGCGGGGGCGGCATGAACCGCGCGGTCCGGGGGCGTGGGCTCGTGGCTTGCAATTCCGCGCGAAGTGATTACCGTTTTAGATAGTTCTGAAACTTTTACGGAGAGAAGCATGTTGTCGGGCCTGGCGGAGTGCAGGAACCTGCTGGTGCGGCGCTGGGGCGAAATGGGCGGCTACTGGGGGATCAACCGCACCATGGCCGAGATACATGCGCTGCTCTTTGTATCCGGCGAAGCGCTGTGCACCGACGACATCATGGCGCAGTTGCACATCTCGCGCGGCAACGCCAGCATGAATCTGCGCGGCCTGGTAGATTGGGGGCTGGTTCAGCGGCAGCATCGGCTGGGCGACCGCAAGGAGTACTTCCAGGCCGACGGCGACGTGTGGCACATGTTCGAGACGATCATGCGCGAGCGGCGGCGGCGCGAGGTCGAGCCGATTCTCAACGCCATCGAGCGCTGCCGGGCGATAATGAGTTCGCCGGGCCAGCCGGCGACCGCGCAGGGCGAGGATTTTCTGCGCCGGCTGGATGAGCTGCGCCGCTTTCTGTCGACCATGGGTACACTGTTCGAGATGGTGGTGCAGTTTGGGCCGGATGGTATCGACGGACTCCTGCGGCTCGCGGGGGCCGGCGTGCCGGCCGGGCGTCCGGCCAGCGGGCAGCCGCGCACGTTGGAAACGCGGCTGGCGGCGGCACCGGGGGCCGGCGGGCGGCCGCTTTCACAGAATGGGCGCGCGGGCGACAAGAGGCACAAAAGTGGCCGCGGCGGGCGCAAGGCGCGGATTTAGGCCATTAGGATTTAGGGATCGCAAGGCGGGTAACATGACAGATGCAGAATTGGCCCAGGCGTTGAGGCAGGCGGCGCTCTTGGAAGGGGATTTTACGTTGCGCTCGGGCCGCAAGAGCAAGTACTACCTGGATAAGTACCTCTTCGAGACGCGCCCGGAGTTGCTGCGCGAGCTGGCGCTACGGTTCGCGCGCTTCGTCGATCAGAATACGGATCGCATCGCCGGGGCGGAACTGGGCGGCATTGCTCTGGCCGCGGCGGCCGCGCTCGAGACGGGCCGGCCGTTTGTGATCGTGCGCAACTCGAAGAAGGCGGGGTATGGGACCGGCAAATTGATTGAGGGCCGGCTCAACCCCAAAGAGCGCGTGTTGCTGGTCGAGGATATCGCGACTTCGGGCGGGCAGGCGGTGGAGGCGATAAACACGCTGCGCGCCTCGGGCGCGGAAGTGACTGGGGTCGTCGTGGTGATCGATCGTCAGGAGGGCGGTCGGCAAGCGATCGAAAGTACCGGGGTGGCGTTCCACGCTCTGTTTCGCTCTGAGGACCTGGGTATTCGGCCGGAGGGATAAAGGAAGAAGCTCAGGAATCTAGGCGCGACGGGCTCAGGGAGCGAGGGGCGCATCCCCGGAATTCTCTTGGTCGCGTTCTTTAAAATACCTGGATACTCTGGTGCGCAATCAAAGTGGGGAGCCAAGCTCGCGCTTGACTCCCCACTGCAAAGGCTCCCCTTCTGGCTGTCCGATGGGCTGCGCCGCGGTTCCACTCGCTGCTTTTCCAGTGCGGCCGGTGGGATGGGGCGCCGACCTTCACACCGGCGGTCTATGGCGGAATTCAAGGCTCCCGGTCGTGAGTCACGCGGCTAGCGTGAAGAACAGAGTACGAGTACATACACGGAGGCGATCTCACAACGGGGAGCCATTAATTCTGGGGCCTCTGGCGCGGCCGAAACGGTCTTTGGTTGTCTACAGCGCTAATTGGCGCGCCTGTTCGGCAGTACGAGCGTGACGCACTGCTGCACCGCCGCCCGTGAGAGTATGCATTACAAAATTAACGTGGGGCTGAATTTCTAATGACGTTCTTGTCAAGTGGGAATTGTGTACTCGGAAAATCCACTCACAGGTCGAATACACTCACTGGTCATGGTGCGTTCGGGAGTAGTGTGCCGCCCAGAATCCGCTGCACCCGCTGCGAGTTCCGCACAATGAGCGTGCCTTCGAAAATGGAGAGCGTTCCGCGCCCGCCGTTGACTTCCCAAGTATCCGGCTCCACCGAAGCGGTGATTGCGGCTATCAGTTCGGCGGCCAGGCGCTCTCTTTCTTCCTCCGCGCTTTCGCCTGTCCGGGCCGGCGGGTCTGCCATACCAATGAAAGCCCCGCTGGCGGCGCGTGCAGTGACCGGGCGCGGCATGGCAACGCCTGGTGCGACGAACGGGTCAATGGTAAATACATAATCCTGAAGTCGTCCGACGAAGAGCTGTGCTGGACGGCCTTGGCGAGACTGCAGCAGGTCATGCACCGGATAGGTGCGCGTCACTAGCTCGTCGTCGAGATCCTGCCTGGCCGCAATGCGTATCAAATTCCGGCCCACCTCGTAGCCCAGCTTTTCCTTTTCGCGGTTCACGTCCGCAATTAACAAATCCAGGTAACTGCCGACCGTCAGTTGCGTGCCCGCCAGGCTGACCGGCGTGTCGGGCCTGATGCCGAATGCGGCCAAACGGTTCCAGTTCACCGAAATGTTGATATCTGCGGTTTCCGCCAGCCATATCAAGGCGCGCTCCAGAGACGCGTTCTCGAGGCGCACGTCCGGCAGGCTGATTCGCAGCACCTGCGCGGCCGAGCGCTCGTTGGCCGGCTGCGTGGCGGGTGGGGGCTCCTCCAGCGGGACCGGCTGCGTGTTGGGCTGGGCGTGCGACAGCGCGAGTATGGTGTGGACTAAGGAAAATAGGATGATTGGGACCATGGCGTGCTCCTCCGAGCGCCGGTCGCACACGTTGCGCCCGTACGAGTTGATTGTCTCACGTCCGCGGGAAATTGCCAGAAAAATCAGGACGCAGGGGCCGGTGCGGAGTGTTCTCGCGTACTGAAGAGATGACGAGTCTAAGGGTGCCGGCGGCGAGCTATGCCGTTGACGCTGCGTTGCTTGCGTCTGCCCTGGGCATGCCCGCGCTTGGCGCTTGGGCATGGCACCCAACCCGGCCGGCATACGGGCGTTCAGTACCCGACGGTGGGGTGCGCGACCGTCGAGCAAGAACGTTTTTTGCGGCGCTTTACAGTTGGTGGAAAGCGCATTATATTAGTGCTATATCAATGGTGGTGTTCGATAGATGCCGAGGGAAGGAGGAGTGATTCGGCCGCGACGTCCGAGTAAACGAAGGCCGCAAAGCCAATAGGGCCGGCAATGGGGCCGAGGCTTGGATGGATCGCGAGCATCGTGCGAGTGCCGCTACGGTTACCCGCGTCTGAGTGGCGCGGGGTCGGAGTGGAGGATGCGGTGCCCGGGCCAGAGTGGGCCGGGCTACTGCATTTATGGGACTATGCGTGTGCAAGTCCGGCTGTCACCAAGCTGCATGGCGCTTTGCAGATCGCCCGTTTGACGGTTCGCGTCAAAGGCGGCATGCTCGCAGGCGATGGCGTCGCTAACCCGATTGTCTCCGGCAAAGATCAACCTCACGCTACGTGTGACCGGCCTGCGCCCCGACGGATTCCACGAAATTGAATCGCTGGTGGCGCTGGTTACGCTGCACGACAGCATCACAGTCGTGCGGCGCGCCGACGGCAAGCAGGTTTTACAGTGCGATGACCCGCGGCTGCCCTGCGACGAGCGAAACCTCGCACTGCGAGCCGCGGCCGAACTGGCCAAGGAATGCGGCGTCACAGGCGGCTTTGAGCTGGTGCTGCAAAAGCGGATTCCTATGGGGGCGGGTTTGGGCGGTGGCAGCTCGAATGCGGCCACGACGCTGCTGTTGCTCGACGAACTGTGGGGGCTGCATTTGTCGCGTGAGCGGCTGACGCAGATCGGGGCACGCGTCGGATCGGACGTGCCGCTATTTTTGAATGGGGCGGTGTCGATTATTCGCGGGCGCGGCGAGGAGGTGGAGCCGGTGGAGGTGCCGCTGGCGGGCTGCGTACTGCTGCTGATGCCGGATTTGCACTCGGCGACGGCGGACGTGTACCGCGCCTGGGATAGTCTGGCCGTACATCCGCCGCGCACAGAGTTGAGCGAAGTGCTGACGCGGGTCCATCAGCCGGCGGAATTTTCGCGAGTGCTTTTCAACGATCTGGAGGAGGCGGCGCTGCAGGTTCAGCCGGAACTGGGCCGGCTGGCAGGGGAGCTGCGCCGCATTCTGGCGTGCCCCGTACACATGACGGGGTCAGGGGCGGCGTTTTTCTGCGTGCTGGAGAGGACGGAGGCGCGGAAGGCCGCCGACGACATTCGCGCCGC
>Ga0123335_1007833_pt1 | contig 11739 bp, 9 predicted proteins | sample BiotimSIPDNA_2_FD_89707 | JGI IMG/M metagenome (GOLD analysis project Ga0123335, IMG submission 89707) | Anaerobic biogas reactor microbial communites from Washington, USA - Biogas_R2 time_0 SIP DNA | ecosystem: Engineered > Bioreactor > Anaerobic > Unclassified | place: Washington, USA... | reverse complement strand
TCAGTAGGGTGCGTGCTTGCACGCACCAGATTTCGCGGCAAAACCAGGCTGGTGCGTGCAAGCACGCACCCTACGAGGGTTTTCCGCAACAGGAACTAATTAGCACATCGTTCAACACGGGCAGGTCGGCGATTCGCCCTGCCGCGATGGTTTGTTCGTATTGCCCGAGCGCGTCGATCAAGCATTCGGTAACTTCTCCGCAGAGCGATGAGACCTCGTTGACTTCCCAGTAGTCGTCCGGTTTGGCGAACAATTCGGGCAGCTCCGCGGCGCGGAGATACCATGCGGGGGTGCGGATGGCGCGGGCCGAGTCGCGGCCTGCAATGCAAAGGCGGTCGCGGAACAACCCCTCGTCCCGGCGCACCAGCCGCAAAACGCTTTCGGCGGAGGGCGATTCCGGGACATCGTCCAGCTCGAACCAATCCAGCAGGGTCGCCCAGAGGTCGGAAGGTTCGACCAGTGCTTGGGAGCGTTGCGAGGCGGCGGCCTCGTTGGGAAAACGGATCATCCACGGCGCGCGGACCAATTCGCCGAATAGGGCATCGTCACAGGCCCCCACCCGCCGATGTTCGCCCAACGGGAAGCCGCGCGAGGATGTAATCGTCAGCAAGGTGTCGGCGGCGAACGGCATACGCTCGAAGAAATCCAGGAATGCGCCCAAACAGGCGTCCAATAACGACACCTGTCCGGCATACGCCTGCGAAATGCCGAGCAGTTCATCGGGGTCGAAGTCGGGGGGGAGGATTCGGTCGGGCACGTCGGCGCCGTCGGGCGGTGGCGGGTCGCCCGGCTCGATGTACGATTGCCTGAACTCCAGCGGCGCGTCCCAGGTCGTCCCCAGCCCGCCCAAATGGCTCCACAACATGAACGGCCCGCGCGCGGAAGCCAGCCAGTCAATCATCCGCTCGAAACAACGGCTGAAGTGGGTTTCGTCTATCCGGCCGGCGATTTCCGGCTGCCAGGGCGGATCGATCTCGATCAGCTCGTCGAAATCCGCCGCGCTCGCACACCGCGACAACCGCGGCTCGTCGCTCAACAGCGCGGCGGTCGCCCCGCCGGCACGCAGCAACGACGGCAGCGACGGCCGGGATTCAGGCGGCGACGCGGGGCAAAGAGCATGCCAGCCCTGCCAGTACGACCGATACAACCGCTCCAAGTCGGGTGAGTCGATCAATGCGTTTTCGAGCAGAAACGACCGATGGGCAAGCCGGTCGAAATGGGGCGTTTCGATCCAGGTGTTGCCGTATGCGCCAAGGTAGCCCGACTGCAAACGATCAATTACGAGACATACAACATTCATGCGGATATTGTAGTGGACCGCCCGGTTCGACGGAAGAGTAACTTAGATTAGTGTGGATGGAGTTATTACCACAAAATTGACCGTAATATATGGAAGCACTGCTCGTCATCGCCGCCGTCATTGCGATTGTGTGGGGGGCCGTCGTTTTTCTTCGCGGCGGCCTGATCGGCGGATGCTTGGCCGTGCTGCTGGCGGGCGTCTGCTTCAGCGTCCCGTTTTACAAGATCGAGGTCGGGCCATTGCCCCTGACCGCCGACCGGATTCTGTTGGTTCTGTTGGTTGTGCAGTACATATTCTGGCGGCGATGGAGATTGGCCGACCCGAAACCGCTCGGCAAGCCGGAGGTTTTCCTGTTGCTGTTTCTCGGGATGCTTGTCGCCAGCACGTTCACCCACGACTGGAAAGCGAAGAACTATCAACCCGTCGCATGGCTGGTGATTTCTTATCTGATGCCGGCGACGATGTACTGGATCGCCCGGCAAATGAAATTGTCCGAGCGGACGATCCTGATTCTCTTTGGTGGTATGGCCGTGCTGGGGGTCTATCTGGCCGTTGCGTCGTTGGCCGAATATTTCCAACTATGGTGGCTGGTGTTTCCGAAATATATCGTTGCGTCGGCGACCGACGCGGCCGCGGAGTTCGTCGGTCGCGGGCGGGGACCGCTGCTTAACCCGATCGCCAACGGACTCCTGCTGACCGCTTGCCTTGGGGCCGTGATGATGTGGTGGCCGAGGCTGTCGCGTCCGAGGCAATTGGCGTTGGCGGCCATAGCGGGCTTGCTTGCCGCGGCACTGTTCTGCACACTCACCCGCAGCGTCTGGATGGGCGGGTTGCTGGCCGCCGCCATGGCCGTCGGATTGGCCCTGCCCTGGAGCTGGCGAGCGCCGCTGCTAATCTTCGGACTGGCTGCCGGTCTGCTGCTGGCCGCCGTGCATTGGGACGACTTGCTCGCCTTCAAACGCGACAAGGCCCTGGCCGCCGAGAAAACCGCCGAGTCGGTCGAGCTGCGACCCATATTGGCGACAATCGCCTGGAAGATGTTTCTCGATCGGCCGCTGCTCGGCTGCGGATATGCCCAGTACGGGACCGAACACGAAAACTATGTTTCCGACCGATCCACTCGGCTGGCACTGGAGCGCGGCCGCGGCTATATCCCGCACAACGCGGCGCTGTCGCTGCTGACCGAGACGGGCCTGCTGGGACTGAGTCTGTTTGCGGCCATGTTCTTCCTCTGGGGACGCGGCGCCTGGCGGTTGTGGAGCGACCCCGCCCTGCCGCTTTGGGCCAGACAGCAAGGACTGCTGACGCTGATCGTCATGGGCGCATATTTTATCAACGGAATGTTCCACGATGTCTCGGTCGTGCCAATGGCAAACATGACGCTGTTCTTCCTGACGGGAATAACCGAGGGGCTGCGATCATTGACGAACCGGCTGGGGTGATGCCCCAATGCGCGACAGGTTGCCAACCTGTCCTATCATTCAGTTCGCCAGCATTTGCAGGGCATGCTTTACAGTGAAGCGGCCGTTTGTTCCCGTGGCGGAACCGGGAATATTCAGCGAGCCGTTGGCGGCGGGGCGCCGAGCGGCAATCGCGTTGTCGGAGCCGCCGTTTACCGCCGGCGTCGATCGGACCGGCTCGGCCGCGCCGGCCGGCACGACGAGGAATACCAGTCCGAATCCGACCAGCAGTCCGCCCGCCACTCCGCACAGCGCGATTACGCCGCGGCCGGGTCCGACCGGTCGGATGCCCGCCTCGGGCGCGTCGATGGGGCTAATCAGGCTGGTGGCTTTTGCGCTGGCACGCGCGGCGCGAGCTTCGGCTAGATTCGCCTCGGCTCGTTCGAGCAGCACGGCGCGATTGCCGACGCTGGCGGTTTGATTGGCGTATTCCGCCCGGGCCTCGGTCAACTTCCGCAACCGCCGATCGGTGTTGGTCAATTGCGTTTCGAGCAATTCACGCCGTTGTTCGCCGAGCCGCAATTCCACCTCGATGCCGTGGCGGACCGCGGCCAGTTCGCCGTGCAGGTCGTTGCTGATTTCTTTTTCGGTCGATTGTGCCGCCCGCACTTTAGGGTGAGCTTCCGACATGGTTCCCAGCAGCGAGGCGGTTTTCAACTGTGCGTCGATCAGGCCGCCTTTCAGGCGGCGGAGCGAATCGTGGGTTTTCAGGAGATGATTCGGGGCCGACGTCAGCCGCTTGGGATCCCCCTGCGCTTCGACGATCACGGCGAGCAATTCGCGGTTTAGCTTTTCAGTCGAGGCGGTTTCGCGGAGCTGTGCGCGTATTTCTTCCGCGCTGCGGCGAAGGGCGCTGTCGCTGGAGGGCATTTCCTGCATCGCACGCAACTCGGCCAGATCGCTGCCCAGGCCGCGTTCGATGGCGGCCAGCCCCGAGGTCGCTTCGTCCAGATCGTTTTTGGCCAGCCGGACGGTCTTGGTCAGTTCGTCGATCATGCTTTCCGCCTTGGCGTCGCGGAGCCGCATGAACCGCCCGCCCAATTGTTTGAAGATGGCTTCGTTGAGCGCTACCGATCGGTCGCGGTCTTTGGTCTTGACGTTCAGGTAGAAGACTTCGGTTTTACCGAACTCGGCCCCCTTGGGCGGCGCGAGTTTCACGTTCTTCCGGACTTCTTCGATGTCTTCGTCGGTCGGCCAAGACTCGGGACTGTCGTAACGAGCCGGCGGACCGACCTCGATCAGCGCCGCTTTCAACACGCCGCGTCCCCGGGCGATTTCCAAGATCGTTTCCTGGATGGTCTTCATTTCCTCGGGATGGCTGAATTTTCCCGGCGTTTTCTCGGTGCTGAACGCCTCGTTGCGGACTATCAACGCCTGCGATGCCTCCCAGGTGGACTCGTGCGCGACTGCATACACGCCCACGACGACGGCGATAACCATCGCGGGAACCAACCATAAGGCAAGATGCTCGCGAAGTATTTGCAATACTTGCTTCAGGCTCGGGACTGACGATTGTGGAAATTGCATGGCTGTTGACGCTCGGTAAAAATGTTTTTTGCGCGTTTAACCGCCGGAGCGGAGCAAGTCGCAGCGTCGGCTGCTAAACCACGGGAGGCGATTCCAGTCGCCGCGACTCCGAAAACACAGCGTAAAGTCGCGGCGACCACACTATCAGATGATTCGGCGACTGGAGCCGCCTCCCGTCCGGTTCGCCGGTCTGGAAAAACCAACGGCGCCATTAGGTTGGACGCAAAGCGGATGCCGAGCTGACGGGCTGTTGCCGACGATAGTCGTAAATCGCCGTATATTACTGGACTATTGGGACTTATGGATCGGCGGCGGTGCTTTCGACGGCTTCTACGTTCGCGGCAACGTTGCCCCGCCGCAACGGAATGTTGCCGTATGGCAACGTTCCGCAGCCAAAAACCGACTTCGGTATTCGCAAACCTAACCGCCGGAGTATGTGGAACGCCCCGCGACCGCGGTTGCGGAGTTATAAATTGCCCGAAATGCCGTCCGCCTCCGCGACCGCAATCGCGGGGAGTTTCACAACAAAAACGAGCAAATTTGCTCTAATGGACTTGCTTATTCCGCCGCATGACAGAGATTTGTCATAGAGCTTTAAGTTATCCCAAGCGGGGTAAGCGTTAGCAATCAAAACTATTGTCATCCACAACCTAGTTGATCTTCAGAAAAGAAATGCAACACGTTTAGCAACCGCCGGCACGGCGGCTTGCGGAAAATCAGGGACGTCGTACCGTCGGCCGCTAAACGGATTTTGCATTACTCAACTGACGGTAAATAATGCCACCGGACCTTTCCATGCGAGTCCATTGTTTCACCACGTTGAATACGTTGGCCGAATACGCCGACGATTGGGAACGCTTGGCCGGAGGCATGCCGTTCCGGGGCTGGACGTGGCTTCAGCATTGGTGGCGGCATTACGGCCGAGAAGAATTGTCCTGTTCAAATCTGGCGGTGCTTTGCGCGTTCGACGCCAAACAGTTAGTCGGCATCGCGCCCTGGCACTTCGAAAACTCCACGCTTGGCGGCCGCGTGCTGCGGCCGTTGGGGACGGGTGAAGTCTGTTCCGACTATTTGGGCGTGCTCTGCCAGCCGGGGCGAGAGGACGCCGTCGCCGGAGCGCTGGCCGATTATCTGGTCACAAACGCCCTGGACGACGATCCCCACGCGCTGCATTGGGATTGGCTGCATCTCGACGCCGTCGGCGCCGACGATAAGTTCATGCCGCTGCTGGCCGATTGTTTAACGATTTCGGGCTGCGCGGTTAATCGGCGGCCGGGCGCTAACTGCTGGCGGCTCGATCTACCCGCCGATTGGGATGCGTACTTAGCTTCGTTGGGCAAGAACCTCCGCCGAGACTTGCGGCGCCTCGAACGCGATTACATCGAAACCAATCGGGCAGTGTTGCACCGCGCCGAGCGGCTCGAAGAACTTCTTCGCGCAATGGGTATACTCGTCGAACTCCATCAGCGGCGGAGGAACAAACTCGGCGAGGCCGGCTGTTTTGCGTCCGATCGGTTTCTCGGGTTCTATCGCGACGTCATGCCCGACTTGCTCCGAGCAGGGCGCGTGCATCTGTATTGGCTGGAGTTGGACGGAAAGCCGGTCGCGGCCGAGTATCAACTGGCCGGCAACGGCGTCGTCTATGCCTATCAGGCCGGAGTGGACCCCGACGCGCTCGATCATCAGCCGGGCAAGATGCTGATAATGGGCGTTATTCGGCAAGCCATTGCGGAAGGCAACCGGGCTGTCGACTTTCTCCGCGGAGACGAACCGTACAAAGAGCGGTTCGGCGCCCGGCCATGTCCGACCGCCGAGTATCGCGTTGCGCCGCCGCGCGCCGCCGCGCAACTCCGGCACAACCTCTGGCTGGCCGGTAGAAGCGTCAAAGATTGGGTGAAAAATGTCGCTAATAATAGCGGGCGAATAACAGCCTCCAGTGGAAAATCCCGCAATAACTACCACATTATTCCGGAGACGGTTTTTCTCCGGCTGTTTCGACGTTAACCGCTTGGTCAGCCAATCAACAATCGGGATGTGCCCTGTTTCCCCCCTCCAATATGAAAAACACGCCGCCCTGGAAACGACTGCTGCTGAACTTGTATTACCACGCTTCGCTGCCGTCGCGGGCGAGGCGGGCGCGGCAGTATGCCCAACAGGGCCGCGCGCCGGTGATCGTATTTTTTTGGCATCGTATCGCCGACGACCGCGCCACGCCCTGGACGCTTTCCAACGAGTTGTTCGCCCGGCAAATCGCCTGGCTCCGCAAACATTGCCGGTTGGTTTCGCTCGAAGAGGCGCATCGCCGCCTGCAATTGAAATACAACCGCAAGCCGTGCGTCGCCCTGACCTTCGACGACGGATACGCCGACAATTGCGCCCATGCCGTTCCACTATTGATCGAGCATGGCATACCGCTCACCTACTTCGTAACGCTGCGGAACATCATTACCGGCGAACCGTTCGCGCACGACTTGAAGCTGGGGCACAACCTCGCGCCGAACACAATCGAACAGCTTCGCCGGATGGCCGCCGCGGGCGTGGAAATCGGCTCGCATACTTATACCCATCCCGATCTGGCCTCGATTGCCGATCGGCGAACGCTGCGCCGCGAGCTGATCGCGGCCAAAGACGAGCTGCAAGCGGCCGTCGGTCGGCCGGTACGGTATTTCGCTTTTCCATTCGGTCGATACGAACATCTCAGTCCGGCAGCGTTCGAGACGGCGAAAGAAGCCGGCTACGCGGCCGTCTGTTCGGCATACGGCGGCTACAATTTTCCCGGCGACGACTCGTTTCATCTGCAACGGATACCCGTCGATGAATTGATGATTCGGCTGAAGAACTGGGCCACGATCGACCCGCGTAAAATCGGCACGCGGCGGTTCGATTATGTCGGCGGCGGGGAACAAGGGGCCGCGGGCGATGGACAAAGCGAGCAACTGACATGCGGCTTGCCGGGCGTGGAATCGACTTACCCGATGCCAGAATCATTTGTGCCGAATATGTGATTGAAACACCTTTGTCGATGCTTTAAGTTTGAACGATTTCCGAATCACCGAACGCCGCGCCTCGATGCCAACCGACTACGACAACATTGAAGACCTCGCCCCGTTGCGTGCCGATTCCTTGATGGGCAGCGTTGTGATATTGTTGGCCTTGACGGCCGCGCAACGTCTGGTGGGTTTCGTCAGGGCGGTGTTTTTCTGCCGATGGCTCGACGCCGAGCAACTGGGGCTTTGGGACATGGCCTTCAGTTTCGTGCTGTTGGCGGCCCCCTTGGCCGTCTTGGCCATTCCCGGCGCGTTCGGCCGCTATCTCGAATATTACCGCCGAAAAGGACAACTCTCTTCGTTTCTACGGCGATCCGCCGTCGCCTGCGCCGCTTTGGGCGCGGCCGGTTGCATCGCCATCGCCCTGGCGCGGCGGTGGGTGTCGCTGTTGGTTTTCGGCACGGATGCGCATTCCAATCTGGTCGCATTGGCGGCCGGTTGCCTCACAGCGGTTATCGCCTACAACTTTCTGGTCGAACTGTGCGTCGCCATGCGCAACATCCGGCTTTCGGCGGCCATGCAGTTGATCAACAGCATCGCATTCGCCGTATTGGGGCTGGGGCTGTTGCTCGGGTGGCGAAACTCGGCCGAAAGCGTCCTGCTCGGCTACGGCGGGTCGTGCCTGTTGGCCGCCCTGCTGGCCGTCTTCTGCCTGCGAAAGGTTTATCGCGAGTCCCGTCGCCCCGCCGCTCTTATGCCGAAAGCTGAATTGTGGTCGAAATTGGCCCCCTTCGCCGCCTGGGTGTTGACGGTCAATTTGATGATGAATCTCTTCGAGGTAGTCGATCGCTACATGATTATCCACTTTGCCGGGGTATCAGCCGAGGGGGCCTTGGACATGGTGGGAAACTATCACGCCTCGCGCGTGGCGCCGATGCTCTTGGTCTCGGTCGCCGCCATGCTCTCGACGATGATTGTGCCGCATTTGAGCTACGACTGGGAGTCGGGCAGACGCGAGGCGGTCGCCTTCAGATTGCGGCTGTTGATAAAAATCTTCGGGCTGGGGATGTTCGCCGCCGCCGCCGGCATCGTCGTAGCCGCACCCCTGCTGTTCGACTTCGCTTTCAAGGGAAAATATCCGGCCGGATCGGAAGTCCTGCCCTGGACCCTGGTATATTGCTGCTGGTTCGGCATGTTGATAATAGCCAAAAACTATATGTACTGCGCCGAAAGGGCGAAGCTCGGCAGCTCGGCCCTGGTGATCGGGTTGGCGTTGAACGTGCCGTTGAATCTGATACTGCTTCCGCGTTTGGGATTGCATGGCGCCGTGTTGGCGACGGCCGCAGCCAACGCCCTGGCGCTGTGGATGGTCTGCTTGTTCAACCGCCGGCTGGGTTTTCACCTCGACGACGGCGCCCGGCTCGTGATGGCGCTGCCGCTGGTCGTGTGTCTCGGCCCGTGTGCGGCGATGTTGGCGCTGACGGCCGTCGCCGTCGAGGCCGTGTGGGGGACGCGGCTCTTCTCGCCCGAGGAACGACGGCTTATGTCCGAGCGATTGGACGCCTACGCCCGGCAATTCGGCTTGGAGTGTTTGAACGTCTACCGTTGATTGGTTTTTTGGTGGAAAAAGTCGCCGCCGCGCCCCTGTTCTCCCCTTTCATTCCATCCAATGACGGGCGGAATACTGTCTAACCCGCCAAAATCGGTAGAATTCCGTCTTTCGGGGTTGTCTCAATACAATGCCATGCTATTATCGTTAGGATAAGTAAATTGACTATTAAGGTTTTGGCAAGCGTTCACGGGGGACTGTCCCACACTTCGCAGCCTACCGCGAAAATGGGACTGCACCCCTTCGTCGGCAAAGGACAGGCACATTCAGACTTATTACGCGATTGGGGGCTGAAATGCAGGACGTATTGGCGATTATCTTAGCGGGTGGAAAAGGCGCAAGACTCGAACCGCTCACCCGAGATCGGGCAAAACCGGCCGTGCCCTTCGGCGGAGCTTATCGAATCATCGACTTCACGCTCTCGAATTGCCTCAACAGCGGTATTCGCAAGAACCTCGTCCTCACCCAATACAAGGCGATGAGCCTCGACCGCCACATCCATCTCGGCTGGCAGTCGTATCTCTGCCGCGAGTTGGGCGAATTCATCGAGGTCGTCCCACCCCAGCAACGCATCGACGAGCATTGGTATCAAGGCACCGCCGACGCCGTCTATCAGAACATCTACACCATCGAGCGCGAACGGCCGAAATACGTGGTGATCCTCGCCGGCGACCACATCTACAAGATGAACTACGCCAATCTGGTCAAGCATCACATCGAAAGCGGCGCCGACATAACCGTCGGAACCCTGCCCGTCTCCGTGCAAGCCGCGGCCAAGCAGTTCGGAATCGTCGAAATCGACCCGGAAAACCGCGTGATCGGCTTCGAGGAGAAGCCGGAGAGTCCGAAGCCAATCCCCGGCGATCCGCAGCGGACGCTGGCATCGATGGGCATCTACGTCGCCGGCACCCGATTTCTCTTCGAGCACCTGTGCCTCGACGCCACCCGGCATGGCAGCCGGCACGACTTCGGCCACGACATCATTCCCTCGCTGATCGGCTCGCATCAGGTGTTCGCTTATCCCTTCATGGACGAAAACCGGAAAACCGAGGCATATTGGCGGGACGTGGGCACGCTGGACGCCTACTTCGACGCCAACATGGACCTGATTTCCATCGATCCGCAATTGAACATGTACGACGACAAGTGGCCGATCCGCACCTATCAGCCCAACTTCCCCCCGCCAAAATTCGTCTTCGCCGGTCGGGAAGACGAAGCCCGGCGCGGAGAAGCACTCGACAGCATCGTCTGTCAGGGGACGATTGTCTCCGGCGGGCAAATCGAGCGGACCATCGTCGGCCCCGACTCGCGCATCAACAGCTATGCGCACGTGGTCGATTCCATCCTCTTCGAGGGCGTTCACGTCGGACGGCACGCGAAGATCCGCCGCGCAATCATCGACAAGGGCGTGCATGTTCCCCCAGGAACCGAGATCGGCTACGACGCCGAACTGGACCGCCGTCGCGGTTTTACCGTCACCGAAAGCGGCTTGACCGTGATTGCCAAAACCCACGGCGTCGATCAGTTCATCGCTAAACCGGCCGATTGAGTGCGGAAACACGGGTGGACAAGCCGCTCGTGTCACCACTCATTTCATGCTTGACAGAACACTAGGGCGCAGGCCTTTTAGCCTTTCTTGTGATTTTTCGGACAAGTCGAACTCGATTTCGACCGACTGCTCGGCGACGTCGATTCCGCCCAGGTCCGGCGTCCAGAGCCAGGTCCATCGGTGCAACTCGTCGCGATGCAACATCTGGCGGTTCAGCACCCTGGTCCGCTTCTCTTTAGCCCAGCCCCCGTAGCGCCAGGTGAATTGCCATATTTCGTGCCGCGCGGTGGCGGCGCCGGGTGTCTCGCCTTCGTAACTGGTCGGCTTGTCGCGGACGAGCATCACCAGCACGCGGATCGCCCGATCATCTCCGCCAAGGTAGAGCGGTTCGACTATGTTCTCGTAATGCCGCGACTTGGAGATAAGCTCGACGACGGCTTTGCGATGTTCGTCGTCGATTGTCGCGTCGCGGGGAAGGAAGCGGTCGAACTCCAGCACGGGCGGGAAACAAAAACCCTCGACTCGCAACCGGTCCCCTCCCATCACGACCAGGTCGTACTTGCCCGGCGGCAGCTCGGCGAAGACCCAGCGGCCGGCATCGACTTCAACCGCCTCGGCGTCGAACCGTGGGGCGTCGATCTTCGCTTTCGTGTCGATCGGGCGGCGGGGATTGCCGTCGGCGTCCCAGCGTTGAATCGCGCCGACGGCCGTCACTCCACGCGCGTTCGCCAGTTTTAGCGTTAAATCGGCGGCCGAAGCCCTACAGGCCGCGACCGCGGCGATTAGCAACACGGCGCTTAGCAAACGAGATCGTTTCATGGCTGGTTCCGGCTGCTGAGATGATGATGTTCCGGCACGGCGGCCGCCGCGCGAACGAATAATGCTCGTATTCCATTTTACGCTTATTTCGCTCGGCATAAAACGCCGCTCACTCCGGCAGATGGCATGGACAAACCGGGTGAAGAAACAGGGGGGTGGCTCAATAAATGCGCCCCCGCCCGAATCTGCGCGAACGCGCAGATCGCGCAAAACTGCCCGCCGTCCAAGAAAAGCCTATAAAATAAGGGTTTTTTGCACTATAATGACCGCGCAATTACTCCCGGGCCGCCGCGCACTTAACCGGCGAAAAAACGGCGTGAAATCGACGCATCTGCCTAGCCGGCAACGTGTTGCGTCGCTTCCGATGTAAAGCTTCGTCCAACCCGTCTTTAGGGGTGGATTGGCGAAGATATTGATCTGGTCTGAGGCGGCCAATCTGGCTATAGCATGGCCTTATGAATGCCATGCTTCTGGAATCTTCGGTCGAG
>Ga0123335_1007830_pt1 | contig 11744 bp, 11 predicted proteins | sample BiotimSIPDNA_2_FD_89707 | JGI IMG/M metagenome (GOLD analysis project Ga0123335, IMG submission 89707) | Anaerobic biogas reactor microbial communites from Washington, USA - Biogas_R2 time_0 SIP DNA | ecosystem: Engineered > Bioreactor > Anaerobic > Unclassified | place: Washington, USA... | reverse complement strand
ACATAATTGCGCAGGTTGGCATAGCTGAAATTAAGCTTGGTAACCAGAAAATCAAGCAACTGCTGCTCGTTCAGATAATTGAGGTTGATCAGCGTGAAGCCAAGAGTGTCGCTGGTCTTTTTTTGCTCAGCCAGCGCGGTATTTAACTGCTCAAGGGTGACCAGACCATCGGCAACGAGAGATTGTCCAAGAAGTTTCTTTTCGATACGTGCCATAATATTATTCAGTCAGGCCGAGATTCTGTTCAAACTGGCGCTGTGCGCTCATTACGAAGTCTACGATGATTTTTTCATGTTCAGCCGAAACGTTGTTGAACGAAACAATGCACTCATGCACCGCTTTTTTGCTCGACATAAAATGTTCGCTGTCCATCTGGGCCGCTTTAAGTCTGACCAGGCGTCCCTGTATGCCCTGGATAAAATTGCTGCCAATCTGGAATGCAAGAATAATGTATTTGCCCTGTTCGACATCTTCTGAGGTTTCGACGACGCAGCCGCCGGCTGAAAGGTTGATGATGACGCCACGCATTTCGAAATCGCTGCCACTTATGGTACCGTCGATAAGTTCACCCGACAGCAATACTTTGAATTTGCAGGGAACGCGGGTCTCGGTACGAATCGCCGAGCGCTTGTTGGCGCCTTCGACCTGAAAGTCAAAGGGAACCAGGGCGTTCTGGAATACATCAGACAGGGTGCGCAGCTCTTTGGCCGAGCTGCTGGTCTGGTCAACGATAACGGTCTTACTCAGCGCAGTGCTGGCGATATTCTGAATCTGCAGCGATATCTCGTCGGTAATCTGTGAAATGGTGTTAACCTTCTGATACATGATATCAGAGGTTTCGCTCTGGCGCTCGGCCGAGAGGCTGATATCCTTGATGATTTCATTGAGCTGGTTGGTGGTCTGCACCATGCTGCCAAGGCTTGATTCTACATTGTTTACGACCTGCATGCCCTGATTAACCTGAATGGTGTTGTTCTGCATCATTTCGGCTGCGTTCTCGGTCTTCTGCAGAATGTCGTTAATCAGGTTGTTGATTTTCTTTGAAGATTCGGCAGAACCGCGCGCCAGCTTACGAACTTCTTCGGCAACGACGGCGAAACCACGGCCCTGTTCGCCGGCACGTGCCGCTTCGATCGCTGCGTTGAGAGCCAGCAGGTTGGTTTTTTCCGCGATATTGGCGATTTCGGTCAAAATTGTGCCGATCTGCTTCGAACGATCGTTCAGATCGCTGACCAGAGAGGCCGAACCGTCGGTGAGTTCTTTGATCTTGAGCATTTTCTGAACCGCTTCCTTAACCGACGTCTGGGTACTCGAAGCGATTTCTGAAACGCTCTGACTGTCTTCTTTGGCGATGATCAGCTTGGAGCTGATATCTTTGGAAAGGCTGAAACTGTTTTCGAGCGAAGAAATGGTTTCGCGCAGGTTGGTAGCGTTATCGCCAGCCTTCTGGTTAATGGCGCCAACGCCTTCGACTATTTCCTTGATAACCTGAGAACTTGTCTGAGATGTCCGGTCGAGGTCGGTTGAAGCTTCTTCAAGTTTGAGCGAAATGAGCAGAACACGCTTGAGAACCGAAAGAACCATTTTGAACATCTGGTCAAAGATGTCGAGTTCTCCGCTCAATCCTGTGCGGGTCGAAACGAATGCTTCAGCCTTGAGACCGACCTTGTTTATCAGGTCATTTGATATGAAAGCAATGATACCGCGCAGAATTTCTCGACCAAAAAGTCCGATGACAACTCCGGCAGCAACGCCGAGACCAACAGAAGCAAGAATGAAAGTTGTTTTAGTGGCTGGCCCAAGTTTGCCTATGAAAATGCCGAGGCCGATACAGCCAAGACCGACAGCAATGCCGATGAGAAAAGAAAATATCCACAGATTTCTCTGCGAACTGGCATTCTTGTTGATTATTAGTGTGTGAAGAGCCATATTCGGGGCAAACCCTGATCAGGAGTTCGTGACATCGTTGTTGTCAAGTGTTTTGGTCTTTACAGCGACGGGTGTCTCAATTTTAGATAAGTTATTCTCTTTGCATATTCTGTCAAGAATTCCGTTAACAAATTCGTAGCTGCGTTCAGCTGAATATTTTTTTGCCAGTTCAATCGCTTCGTTAATAGTAGCGTTTGCCGGTATTTCTTCAAAATAAAACATCTCGCAGATGGCGATGCGCAAAATGCAGCGGTCGATTGCTGCCATGCGATCGAGTGACCAGTTTTGTGCCGTTTTCTCGATAAGCTGGTCTATTCTGGCATGATTTTCGCTTCCCCGCGCAACCAGCTGTCGCGCAAATTCTTCTACGGGAAGGTTCTTTTTGTGCCTGCTCTGAACTTTTTTGTAGAACTCTGTAAGCTCATTTTCAGACTGCTGGTTTCTGGTGGCGCCCTTAAAATATTTTTCGATTATCAGTCTGATCTGCTCGGGCAGGTCTTCTGTTCTGGCCTGCGGAAAAGCAGAAAGGCTGTCGGAGAAGTCGAGGACAAACTCCTCGACTTCTCCTGACAGTACCTGTTCTATTTTTGTGTTCTTGAGAAATTCCCGGGCAAGAGCCTCGAAAACTGGTTGATAGAGCGCGCTGCTCAGAATCTGTTCGAGCGCTTCTGTGGTATCCGATTTAACCATGTCGGACTGATAAAGCGCTTTCAACGCCATTTCTCTTGCTCTTCGCCGCGGAGAATTCATCTAGTTGTGTTCCTTATGCTTCAGATGCTTTTGCTTTTACCGGCTTGTGGTTCTGTGACTTGAGGCTCTTTTCGCGGTCTTCGGCGTATTTGAGAGCGCCGTGGGCAGCGGCAAGACGAGCTATCGGCACGCGGAACGGTGAACAGCTGACATAGTCAAAGCCGAGTTTGTGGCAGAACATTACTGACTCAGGTTCGCCGCCGTGTTCGCCGCAGATACCGATTTTGAGATCGGGTCTGGTGGTGCGGCCACGTTCTACGCCCCATTTCATCAATGCGCCAACACCTTCCTGATCGATGCTCTGGAAAGGATCGTGCTTGAGGATCTTCTGGTCGTAGTAATCCTGCAGGAACTTGCCAGCGTCATCGCGGCTGTAGCCGAAGGTCATCTGGGTCAGGTCGTTGGTGCCGAAGCTGAAGAATTCTGCTTCGGTAGCGATCTGGTCAGCGACGATGGCTGCGCGCGGAATTTCGATCATGGTGCCGATGAGATATTTGAGTTTGCCGGCAACGCCATGTTTCTTGATGGCGGCTTCAGCAACCTGTTTAACTATGGCCTTCTGATTCTTGAGTTCTTCGATAGTGCCGATCAGCGGAATCATCACTTCGGGATACACGGTGACGCCTTCTTTGGTCAGTTTGCATGCTGCTTCAAAGATTGCTTCTGCCTGCATTTCGGTGATTTCGGGGTAGGTGATACCAAGGCGGCATCCACGGTGGCCGAGCATCGGGTTGAATTCATGCAGAGAGTCAACTTTGGCTTTAACTGCTGCTGCGCTGATTCCAAGCTGTTTGGCCATTTCTTTCTGGGCTTTTTCTTCGTGCGGTACGAATTCGTGCAGCGGCGGATCAAGAGTTCTGATGGTAACCGGGTAGCCTTCCATCGCTTTGAGAATGCCATAGAAGTCATCGGTCTGGAACTTGAGAAGCTTCTTGAGGGCTTTGCGGCGCCCGGCTTCGTCTTCGGCCAGAATCATTTCGCGCATGTAGTCGATGCGTTCGCCTTCGAAGAACATGTGTTCGGTGCGGCACAGTCCGATACCCTGAGCGCCGAATTTGCGGGCCACTGTCGAGTCTTTCGGAGAATCGGCATTGGTGCGAACGTCAATCTGTCTTACTTTGTCAGCCCATTTCATGATGGTGCCGAAATCGCCAGAAAGGCTGGGTTCGATTGTCTTAACCTGGCCAAGCATAACTTCACCGGTTGAACCGTTGAGGCTGACCCATTCGTGTTCTTTAACGACAGTGCCTTTGATGGTCATCTGGCGTTTTTTGTAATCGATCTGAACTTCGCCGGCGCCGGCTACGCAGCACTTGCCCCAACCGCGGGCAACAACGGCTGCATGTGAAGTCATACCACCGCGTGCGGTAAGAATGCCCACGGCTGCGTCCATCCCGCCGATATCTTCGGGGCTGGTTTCGATGCGAACCAGAATGACCTTCTCGCCCTTGGCTTTCATGTGTTCAGCATCTTCGGCGTTGAATACGACTTTGCCGCTGCTGGCTCCCGGAGAGGCCGGCAGGCCTTTGGTGAGAACGTTCTTGGTTGCTTTGGGATCGAAAACCGGGTGAAGCAGCTGATCGAGATCGCTTGGCTTAATTCTCAGCAGAGCCTGAGTTTCGGTGATCAATTTTTCTTTGACCATGTCTACAGCGATTTTGACTGCAGCTGCAGCGGTTCGCTTGCCGTTTCTGGTCTGGAGCATCCAGAGTTTGCCCTTCTGGATGGTGAATTCGATGTCCTGCATGTCTTTGTAGTGGTGCTCGAGTTTCTGATAAACTTCGACCAGCTGTTTGTAGACTTCGGGCATAGCTTCTTCGAGTGAAGGATGTTCGCTTTTGCGTTCTTTTTCGCTGATGTTGTTGTCTTTGGCCCATTCTTTTGAGCCCTTGATTGTGACCTGTTGCGGGGTTCTGATACCGGCAACAACATCTTCGCCCTGAGCGTTGATCAGGTATTCGCCGTAAAAAGCATTTTCGCCGGTTGCGGGGTTGCGGGTGAAAGCAACGCCGGTAGCGCAATCGTCGCCCATGTTGCCATAAACCATGGCCTGAACGTTAACAGCAGTGCCCCAATCGCTTGGAACGCCTTCTTTTTTGCGATAGATAATCGCGCGTTCGCCCATCCATGAACCGAAAACGGCGTTGATAGCACCCCAGAGCTGTTCCATCGGATCAGTCGGGAAGTCTTTTTTGGTTCTTTCTTTGATCAGCTTTTTGTAGCGCTGAGTCAGTTCCTTGAGGATCTCCGTAGTCATTTCGGTGTCTTTGGTGATCTTCTTTTCTTTTTTGAGCTTCTCCATTACGGTTTCGAATGGATCTTCTTCGTCTTTGGATTCGGGTTTCATGCCCATGACGACATCGCCGTACATGTGAACGAAGCGGCGGTATGAATCCCAGCCGAAGCGGTCATTGCCGGTCTGTTTGATGATGCCCTGTACGGTTTCATCATTGAGGCCGAGGTTGAGAACGGTATCCATCATGCCGGGCATTGATACACGGGCGCCTGAGCGCACAGATACCAGCAGAGGATTGTTCTTGTCGCCAAATTTGGCGCCCATGGTTGCTTCGATATGCTTAAGACCAGCATCTACCTGCTTTTTGAGTTCTTCAGGATATTTGCGGTTATTTTCATAATAAACGGTGCACATTTCTGTGGTGATCGTAAAACCTGCCGGCACTGGCAGTCCTATGCTGTTCATTTCAGCAAGGTTTGCGCCTTTGCCACCGAGAAGGTTTTTCATGTCGGCCCGGCCGTCAGCCTTGCCAGCCCCGAAAGTGTAAACGTATTTGGTCATCGGTGCCTCCTGAGAAAATCGTTAAAATATGTGGTCTGACCACAATTGATACCGAAAAAGAATAGCACATGCAATAAGTGGATGCAAGGTACTTGAAAGGTTTGCGTAGAATTATTTTTGCAGATTAATGCTGCCTGACAGCCAATTGCCGTATGGTAACAAGTAAAATAACTGGATTATCAAGGGTTCGGCTGTTGTGTCTTTGCGGCAGCGTGGCTCTATCAGCCAAGTAATCTGGCAATTTCTGACATTACGACATGAGGATCGAAAGGCTTAAAAACGAAACCGTCGGCACCAGATTCCATGCCGCGCTTGCGATCCTGATTCAGAGCCAGAGCGGTCAGCATGATTACTGGAATGTCGCGCGTCTGTGGCGAAGATTTCAGCTCCTGACATATCTCGTAGCCGTCTTTGTCTGGCATCGCTATGTCCAGAATGATGAGGTCGGGTTGGAGTTCAGTTGCCATCCGGACAGCGTTAAGGGGCTGAGTGCAGCTGTGACTGGTATACCCGTAAAGGCCCAGGATGGTCGTCAGCAGAAGCACGATGGCGTCTTCATCATCGATGATCATTATGTTTTTTGTCATTTCACCCATAGCAGAGTGATTTTAAGACATTACCTGCTAAAAAACAAGAGCATTCGGGCGATTTCGAGCAAAGCGCATTTGACCTCCAGGAATGATAAATGTTATATAGATTGTGGAAAATACTATGAAAAAAATCGGCTCACTGCTGATCGTGTTTATTACCGCTGCCGCTGGATTCTGGCTGGGCGGGGTTCTGTCGCGCCCGCCTGCCCGTTCTGTCGATTCAAGCCGTATGGAAGCCTGCCTTGAAATTTACGGTCTGTACCGCGAACACGGCGATCAACAGAAGCTGGCCGCAGATCTGGAACCATTGTCGCTAAGTCCCCGGGATTTTCAGGAAATAATTGACCGCTTTATTTTTTACCGAACTCAGAAGTCATCAATGGATCAGGCCATGAATCTGTTGAAGGCCTTCCGGATGGGCTATGACATAGAAGCTGCATCGGTTTACGAAATTTCCGGGCTGGCTTCTGAACCTTTCAGACTTGATGCCGAAATTCTGGCTGTATTTGAAAGCAAGCCGGATCTGATTAAAAAAGCCTTCGAGGGAAAAAACCATGAACAATCTTCCAGCTGATCAACAACCGGTCGGATCTGATGAATCTGCTGCCGGTTCTGCCCAACCAACTGCTGAGGCCGGCAGCGCATCTGTGACCACAGGTGCTGATACGCCAAAAACTCCCGAAAAACCACGCCGTGGACGGTTGATGGGCGCCTTGGTGTCTTTCCTGCAGGCTGTCGAGCTGCGTAGAATAATACTCAAGGTGCTTACACTTATATACGCTCTGGCAATCTTTGGTTATGCTTATTACACGATGTCAGCACATAGATCGGTTCTGTCATACATGGGCGTAATGCTGCTCATGGTGATTATTTATGCCGAAATTCTCGTTATCAGAGACCATCTCTGGGTCATCGAAGGAAGTATGCGTGAATCCAGGCGCTGGCGCGATATTTTCTTCAACCAGACCTCTTTGCGGCGCCAGAGAATAAGAAAATTTCTCAGCATCTTTTTTGCAATGTGCATATTTTCATACATGTATATAAAGGCCAGTTCAGCACATAAGCCGGTTCTGTCGTTCATGGGCATTATGCTTCTTATGACGGTGCTATATTATGAAATTCTTACGATTCGCGATGAGATATTCGTTATCGGGCAGTCGCTGCAGCCTGAATCTGATGAAGAGACCGCTAAACGTAAAGAGCATTACGACAAATTTATCGAACAGGTAAATAGTGACTCAACTGCTCAAGCGGCGCAGCCTGTAGAAGATGAAACAAAAAAGCAGAGCTGATTACCCGATTCGTCAGTGTTGCCTTTTTGCTGCCTGCCTGCTGGTTTTGGCGCTATTTCCAGTCAGCAGCGCATTCGCTGACGAAAAGACAGATTCTGTTTCATTCGTCGGGCCCTGCTATTTTCGTCTGCCGGGCTTTCGCAATTTCGTGCTTCAGCAGGATTTTGTCGGGGTGCCGTTAGAAACACTCGTTGCCGTCCGCCCTGACGTGCAACATCCGCTGGCAACTGATTCAAAGATGCTTGTTGGCAGTTATACGGTTATCATGTTGCCTGGAGCCTCGATTAAGTTGTCGAGCCGAGGTTTTATACCTCTGGCCGGTCGTTTCATCATTTCCGGAGAAGGTAAAGAGCCGCTGGTTTTTGCAGGCAGAGCTTTCGAACTGTATTACCGAAGCGGTCGTCTGCTTATTGAGGTGACGCCGGATGACGGCACTTTCATCGCATTGCGTAATAAGGGCGATGCGTTTGTCAAAAGCCTGAATCGCAGTGTTTACGATCTTGAGGCTGGTCAGGAAGTTCATTTTCCGCTTTTTGGCCAGGCAAAGCTTAAAAAGAGGATGAGTGGATTCTGGAACGATCCACCTACCGGGTTTTCTGCCGCCCGCCGTAGACCCGATTCTACTTCAATGTCTGAAAAAGATGCAGACGACGATGAAGAAGATGACTCCAGCGAAGAGAGTGAATCAGACGAAGATACGGGCGATGTTGAGATTTCTGACGAGCAGCCGGCTGATGCCAAAATTGACGACGCATCGGCAACAACTTCAATACCTTAACGCGCAGTTGCCAGTTTGCCGATAATAAACAGGCGGGAGATTTAGTGCAACTTGAGGTAGCAGATGCTTATGTTCTGGTTGTTGACTGCCATTGTCATGGTGGTTCTGTTAAAGGAGGCTGCGCGTGGTTAAACGAACGATGCTTTTCATTCTGGTTACGATGTTCTGGATGTTCACGTTGACAGGATGCGTCTAAAAACATCCGGGGGGGCAAGTTCTGGTGAGAACCTGCCCCCCCGAATGACAAGGGCTTATCAGTAACCTTTTCCTCCGGCTTTTTCACCTTTGACGATACCGACTGAAGCGCTGGCGCCGATGCGGGTTGCACCGAGCTGAATCATGTTGACGGCGGTTTCGGTATCGCGAATGCCACCGCTGGCTTTTACACCCATGTTCGGGCCAACCGTCTGCCTCATCAGGCAGATGTCTTCAAGAGTAGCTCCACCGGTGCTGAAGCCTGTCGAAGTTTTTACAAAATCAGCGCCGGCAAGTTTGGAAAGCTCGCAGGCTTTTACCTTCTCTTCATCGGTCAATAGAGATGTTTCCAGGATAACCTTAACGGTATTACCGCAGGCTGCTTCGACAACTCTTGCTATATCCTGTTTAACCAGTTCATAATCCTTCGATTTGAGAGCACCGACGTTGATGACCATATCGATTTCGCTGGCGCCGTTTGCTATTGCATCACGGGTTTCGGTGGCTTTAACGAAGGACGAGGTTGCGCCAAGAGGGAACCCGATAACGGTGCAGACCTTGACCGGGCTGCCTTCGAGCAGTTTGGCTGAGAGGCCGACATAGGTCGGATTAACGCAGACTGAAGCAAAAGAATGCTCGCGGGCTTCTTCGCAAAGTTTTACAATTTCGTCGCGGGTTGCGTTGGGTTTGAGCAGTGTGTGATCGATATAGCGGGCCAGATCACGCGATGGAATCGGCGCATCGAGGCCTTTTTCGACTCTGGCGGCGCCAGCATCGATAACACTTTTTACCTTGGCAGCACAGTAAGAAACACAGCTGCCAGGAGATTTGCTGCAGTCAATGGTGCAGGCGTCTTCGGTGGCTGCGGCCAGAGAGGCCATCGGTCTGATCGGACCCGGTTCGGCAAATTTGCGGGGAGCCTGGGGTTCAGGCTGTCTGGCAGGAGCGGGACTGCAGGTTGTACAGGTCGCGCATTCACCAGCAGCACAGCCAGCGCACTGAGTGTCGGGCGATACTTTAATGCTGCCGAAACGCTGGAAAACCACACCCATATCTTCAAGCTCGCGGCGCAGTTTGTCGATCTTTCTGGCAACTCCCGCCGGAAAGTATCTGGCGCTGTCAAGAATGGATTCATCGCATACGACGATCTTTATGCCATCGCCGATGGCGTGACAGAGAACTCTGGTGATATAGGTGTCAGCTATCAGGCTTGCTGCTTTTGAAAGGCTGTTTATCGACAGAGAAGGCACAATCAGCTGAGAAATTCCGTCGAGAGCCTTATGACTTGGCACGTTTCCAGAGTGAATCAAATTAAAACCCTTGCCGATGCTGTCTTTACCAAAATTATCGTAAAGGTAGCTGGAAACGATAAGTTTGCTGCCGTTGGGAGCGACTGCGCTGATCTGGCTTAACACCTGATCGACGACCTTGAAGTTGGCGGTTAACAGAACAGCGGTTTGCCCGGCGATAGCCGGCTTGCCAGATTCGCGGTTTCTGGTCGGGGGAGGCGTATAAGCAGAACCCCGGTTGGCTGAATCAGCCTTGAGTTTCAACATTACCTCTTTTGCAATCTGTTCTACAATCGATTCCATTTTGACAGCCCCCTGTTATGCTATTTCAAATGTTGATTTTTCGAATACTCTTTTGTCGTCAATGGTAATATGGTCGACGACGCCGACTATGGCAGCATCTGCTGGAGCTTCATCTGTTCCCAGCATGTCGTTTACCGAGCTGCCTTCTTTCATGATCATGACAACCTCGCCGATATCGGCGCCGATGAAGTCAATGCACAAAACTTCACTGCCTTTGGCCTGCATCTGCATGGTGAGCGGCTGTACCAGCATCAGCGGCCGTGCCGCAAAAGCCTCGTTCTTTACCGTTGCTACAATCTTTTTTACAACTTTTCCTATTACCATCAGCTGCCTTCCAGATTATCGATTATGCCGATGATCGAGGCGTCTGAGGGCGGCCTCTGTTTGATAAAGGGAAATGCCGCTTCGCCGCCACCGCAGAGAAATACGGTTTCTCCGTTGCCGGCGCCAATAGAGTCGCAGGCAATAAAAGGCGCGCCTTTTGCTTTGCCTGCGGCATCGATACGGGTGACGAGCAGCAGCTTAAGACCCGCCAATTGCGGATCTTTAATGGTACAGACGGCTCGCCCGAGGACTCGTCCCAGATACATTGTTCTACCTGTTATTCGACGTTGATTTACCCAGAAAATCTAACAGATTCTGACATTCCATGCAACAATATTTGCGGAGTTGCAATTTTGCCAGAATTTTGAGCAATAAAAATGCCCCGCAAATGCGGGGCAGGGTCTATCAGGTAAATTAGAGTCAGGCGTAAACGTCGATGCGACTGCCAAGTGTTTTTACCGCGGGTTTTGGCTTTCTGGCAATGCTGTCGGCTCTTGCCTGTTCGGGGGTCGGTCTGGCGGGTTCCTCGCGCGGCCGTTCAGCTGTCCGAGTTTCCTGCTCGCGGGAATACTCTACCGGACGTGGTTGATATCCAGATACTTTATCTGTAGCCATATTTTGCCGCCTCCAAATTTATTCTACCTAAAATATATTCGTTTCATCCCCAAAACGCAAGCCCGCCACAAATCTATTTCCGGCTCTGAAAACGTTGCGAAGTTTCGGCAAAGTGTCGCAACAGCCCGGCAGTTGACGAATCGTGAGCGCTCAGATCGACTTCTTTGCCGGCCAACAGGCTCTCTTCTTCGGCCAGAATTTTCTGCGCCAGGACTTTGCCGAGCTCGACGCCCCACTGATCGAAGCTGTTGATGCGCCAGATGATACCCTGAACGAAGATCTTCATTTCATAAAGGGCAGTGAGCATACCCAGATTGTACGGCGTGAGTTTGTCGAGCAATAATGAGGATGTTGGCCGGTTACCTGTGAATACCTTATGTGGCAGCAGCATCTTCTGCTGGTCTGCCGAGGCGCCGCTGCGCTCAAGGTCTTCTCTGACCTCATGTGCGGTTTTACCTTTCATCAAAGCTTCTGTCTGAGCAAAAAAGTTGGCCATAAGCTTGCGATGATGGTCTCCGATCGGGTTGTGGCTGGCGACACACCCGATAAAATCTGCAGGAATCAACTTTTTACCCTGATGAATAAGCTGATAAAAAGCATGCTGGCCGTTTGTTCCCGGTTCGCCCCAGATAATCGGGCCGGTCTGGTAGTCAACGCTGTTGCCTTCACGGTCTACGTATTTGCCGTTGCTCTCCATGTCGCCCTGCTGAAAGTAAGCGGCAAAGCGATGTAAATACTGGTCGTAAGGGAGTATGGCCATGCTTTCTGCACCAAAGAAATTGTTATACCATATGCCCAGCAGCGCCATGATTACCGGCAGGTTCTTTTCGTATGGTGTCGTGAGGAAATGCTGGTCGAGTGCGTGTGCGCCTGCCAGCAGTT
>Ga0123335_1007829_pt1 | contig 11744 bp, 14 predicted proteins | sample BiotimSIPDNA_2_FD_89707 | JGI IMG/M metagenome (GOLD analysis project Ga0123335, IMG submission 89707) | Anaerobic biogas reactor microbial communites from Washington, USA - Biogas_R2 time_0 SIP DNA | ecosystem: Engineered > Bioreactor > Anaerobic > Unclassified | place: Washington, USA... | reverse complement strand
GTTAATAATTTTCACCCTCACCCTAAGCCCTCTCCCCTCAAGGGAGAGGGAAACAAGAGGGAACAGCGCCCTTGCTTCTTGCTAAATTGGTAATACTTTTCACCCTCACCCTGAACCCTCTCCCCTCAAGGGAGAGGGAAACAAGAGGGAAAAGCGCCTTCGCTTCTTGCTAAATTGGTAATAATTTTCACCCTCACCCTAAGCCCTCTCCCCTCAAGGGAGAGGGAAACAAGAGGGAAAAGCAATCTCTGACTTCGCTCCCTTCGAATCCCTTACTCCGAAGATTGTTAGCGGGGCCGACGGGATTCGAACCCGCGACTTCCAGATCGACAGTCTGGCATTCTAGACCGCTGAACTACGGCCCCGTAGAAAATAGTGTTGCTGACGGTATATCTTCTGTTTTCAACTCTTGTTATGACACCCTGCTTGTTCCCTTTTTTATAGAGAAAGGCATTATATCCTTAATTGCTGTCAGTGTCAATAGTTGTATAGTTTTTAGTGACCTTGTTATCCCCGTCAGAATAGACATAGTGGTTATCGTAGAACCATACCTGAAAATTTGCGGTCTCCAGATTATATGTTACATAGGGTTCTTCTGCTTGAGGCTTGCGTTCCGGAGAAGATGTGTCTTCCGGTATGCTTTTAGTCATACAACGGTTTTCATATAAACAAGGCGCACTTTGTGTGCTTTCTGTGGTTTGTTTTGATACACAGGCGCATCCGCACAATAAAAGTAGTCCGAACAGTAAAATCATTGGCCGCATTGTTCCTCCCCTTATAAGTTTATTTTACCATTATTCGTAATAATAAGAAATATGGGGTGTTTTATTTTTGGGTATAATCTTTACGGCGGAGTGTTTCAGGCTGAGAATTTTGCCTGTATTTGTCTCTGTCAGCGGTTCAAATTTTTTATATTTATCAGGAAGGATTAAGTGCTGATAAGAGAGTGTCTCCATATATTGTTTGGTTTTTTTGGTCTGTTTAATATCTGCAAGATAAAGAATATCCACTGTTGTTCCGTTGATTGCCTCAGCGGTTGTCTCTCCGATGAAGGGGGCTATGCAGATGGAGAAATCCTCAGCATATAAAATATATGAGAAAGCGGTTTTTTCTTCTCCGACGCATTCAACAGATATACTTGGCAGATGTATCTGTTCTCTTTTGGAGCAGGTCCTGAAAGAGGAAGGAAGGGCGCTATAATAAAATATATCAAGATAAGGGGAAAAAGGGAGCGCCGTTGTCTTGTCAGATTCGTAGACCGTTGTGGAAGGGAAGTGTTTTTTTAGGGTGTTGAATGTGGCTGTGTGGTTCCAAGATGCTGTGGTGTAAAAAAGGAAGATGTCTTTTGTCTTGTGTTTGTTCAGCAGCGGAATAATAATATCCTGTATCTCTGTGGTTTTGTAATGGTCTGCGAGGAGAGCGACAGCGGTTGTTTCTTTTAAATAAATGACGGATGGTTTGGAGAGGGATAGGAAGTAGCAGATGTCGTTTTCTCTTGTCTCTTTCATATGTTTCGCAGCAAAGTGGAAAAGCAGGGATAGACAGCCGAAGAGCAACAGCCCTTGTGAGCAGATTCTTCGGCGCGGGGCGTAAAGGGAGAGCAGGAGGAAGGCATAAAAGGCAAGAAGCAAAGAGACGGACAGGTTGAAGTGGATAGGGGGGGACAAGGGGGCGGAGAGGGTGGCAGTTCGTAAAAACAGGGTTAATAACACTCGTAATACAGGAAACAAAACAGGAATTATAAACGAGATAAAAGAGAGCATAACTACCGCGCCCGCAAGAGGGACAAAGAAGATGTTGTTTATCAGTCCTATGGGGTAAATATATCCGAAGTGATAAAGGAGGACAGGTGTTGCTGATATCTGCGCGGCTAAACTTGTGAGGATAACGGAGAGCAGATATCCTTTTTTTAGCGGATTAAATCGTTGCCAGAAGAGTATTATGCCTGTTGTGGTAAGGAACGAGAGTTGGAAGGAAGCGTCTGTAAGGTTATAAGGGTTGATAAGCAGAAGAACAAAGGCGGATGCCATAACGGAGACGAGGATATTTGTGTCCCGCTCAAAGATATCTCCTATAAAGAAGAGAGAGACCATCATCACCGCCCGCGCTACAGGAACCTTGAAGCCGGTGATGCCTGTGTATAGCCATAACAGGATAAGCGCGAGAGCAGGGAATAGTTTTGGATGTCGGTTGTTGAGTTCAGCAAATGGAATAAAGATGGCTTTGAGCAGTAAGAGTAAAAATCCGATATGAAGTCCTGATATTACGAGCAGATGATATATTCCGCTTTGTATGCCGATATTTCTCAGGAAATAGGGGATATTTTCCTGCCCTAATGTTATTGTCTTTAACAGTTCTTTTTCTTCAGGGAAATACAGGAATGCGGCATCAACTCTTTTTATAATCGTTTGGCGGATTATCTGGAACAAGAGCAGTAGGTTGATGTCGGAGCCGGGAGAGAGTTCTTTTGCTTCGCCTTGAAGATGTATTCCTTTGTTTGCAAAGTATTTGCGGCGGTCAACGCTACACGGGTTTTTTTGGGGCGGGATTTTATACAGAGAGAGGTGTTTCATTGTTAAGGGTGTGCCGGGGAGATAGTTAAGATGCTCTCTTTCGGTGGTTTTTAAGAGTATTTTTACTCTTTTTTGTGTTGTTGGCTCTGTAAAAAGGATATCCGTTTTTATCACATATTCGGTTGAGAAGGTGGACTGTTTTGAGGAGAGGATTCTTCCCTGGGCGTATTCTATGGGGGTGTCCGGATGAAAGGCGGAGGAAGGGTGGCTGACCTGAAGGCCTGCGGTGATAAAACCGATTGAAAGTCCCAGCGAAAAAAATAGTATGGGTCTATGTTTGATAGCAAGAAACAGCGGGGCTAAAATCAGGAGGGATTTGATAATCCAGTGTGTTTCGGTAAAGACAAGAAAGATTCCTGAGATAAGTCCTGTTAAAGAGAATAGAAGAGGATAGGACATAATCCGTTATGCCTTTCCCCTCATAGTCCTATCCACTCTCCTTTAAATGGTGTTAAGATACTGCCCTCAAGGGAGACATCTTTAAGGTCTTTGTCAAAATTAACGGTAAGGGTTTCTCCTGACCGGGCAATAACTTTAACAGGTGGAACGATTTTGCCTGTCAGGAATCCTGCTATTGCGCCTGCGACACTGCCTGTTCCGCAGGAGAGCGTCTCGGCTTCGACGCCTCTTTCGTAAGTTCGGATTTTCAAGGAGTTCTTGCCTGTCAAGGTTATCCAGTCAACATTTGTTCCGTTGGGCTGAAACAAGGGGTGGTATCGTATATCAGGGCCATCTTTAGTTAAGGGGATGTTCTCTATGTCGTCGGTGAAAAGGACGGTGTGGGGAACGCCTGAATTGATGAAATATCCCTGCACGGTCTTTTCCTTAAGAGGAATAAGTATGTCTGTTTTTGGTGTGTCTGTAATCTTCAGTTGAGCTTTTACTATGGCGCCGTTTACCGTTCCTTTAAGGATGCCTGCCCCTGTCTCTACGGTCAGGGAGTTTTTATTCACAATGCCGTTGGTGGTAGCAAAAAGCATTATGCAGCGAAGGCCGTTGCCGCACATCTCCGCCTCACTGCCGTCGGGGTTCAGAATCCGCATTCGTATATCGGCGGTTGGGGAGTGTTCAAGGAGAAGCAATCCGTCGGCGCCTATACCGAATTTTCTGTCGCAGAGCGTTATGGCGGCGGTGTGTCGGTCTTTCACAGCGTCTGTTCGGTTGTCTATCACTATAAAATCGTTGCCGGACCCGACCATTTTGAAAAAATTCATAGTTCCCCCTTTCTTCGGAAGGCCTCTTATTTTAACTTCTTTTATAAGAGGATGTCAAAGAGATGGATTGGTTAATGTTCGGAAATTTTTGTGTGCGGTTTGTTTGTAAAGGGGGGTGTTTTAATGTAAACTGGGGAGAGGTTCTTATGCTGAAACAAAAAATGGCGGGCTATATAAATAAGGTGGTTGTCCTGGATACTTCTACGAAATGGATATACATCGGGACTTTGGTAGAGGAGGATAACTCCTTTTTTGTGCTAAAGGAAGTGGATGCCTTTGATGTCTCGGATACAGCGTTAAGCAAGCAGGAATATGTAAGGATGGTAAAGAAAGACGGGGTAGCGCCTAACAGGAGCAAGGCGCTGGTATTGAAAACGATAGTAACAGGGATAACTCTTGTGGAGGATATCCTTATATAATGAAAGAGCGTTTTTTTGCTGTTATGTCAGGGCTTTTGGCAGGGCTGTCTGTATATTTTTTTATCGGATGGATTTTTACAAGAAAAACGAGGATGGGGAAGAGGTATCTGTTGATGTGTCTTCTGTTTACAGCGGGGCTGGTTGCAGTTCTCTGTATGAGGCGATGAGCGGCGAGAGGCGTTTTTATCTAAAAAGCGGTGTTCTGTATTACAGATAAGCGCTTATCTGACAGGAGGTCTTCCAAAAAATTATGAGCAGTTTTCTTTATTTATGCGCCAGATTTTTAGGCAAAATACTTTTTAAAACGTTGTTTCGTTTGGAGGTAAAAGGCAAGGAAAACCTTGCGGATATAGGGAGGATTTGTATTATCTCTTCCAATCATGAGAGTTATTTAGACCCGCTTATACTGGGCTTGATTTTTCCTCGGCGGCTCAGGTATTTTTCCAAAAAAGAGATGTTTTCCATTCCTGTCCTTTCGTTCCTTATAAGGCAGTTCGGGGCGATTCCGATAGATAGGGACGAGTCATCGTCTATCACGATGCGACAGGGTGTCAGGGTTATCAGGGACGGCGACTGGCTTGTGATTTTTCCTGAAGGGACAAGAAGTAAAACGAGGGAACTGCTGGCGCCGAAAGAGGGGCTTGGATTCCTTCATTACAAGACAGGAGCGCCTATTATTCCTGTGTATATCTCCGGGGCAGGGAGGGCGTTGCCTGTGGGCGCAAAGTTTATACGGTTTACTAAAATAAAGGTGTTTATAGGGGAGAAGATAAGCATTGGCGGGAAGGACTATAAATATACGGCAGAGAAGGTGATGGAAGCGATAAAGGGATTGAAAGAGCGATGAAAAAATTGTTTGTTGCAAAAAATATAGGGTTCTGCTTTGGCGTGAAAAGGACTGTGGAGATGGCAGAGCGATTGCTTGCAGAGTATGGGGAGATTTATAGCACAGGCGATATTGTTCATAATCCGCTGGTTATGGACGCCCTTAAGGCAAAGGGGCTGAAGGTTGTGAAAAAAACCGCAGAGATAAAGGGTGAGCGGTTTATAGTCCGTTCACACGGAATAGGGATAGATGTCTTTGATTATCTTGAGAAGCGGGGTATCAAGGTCTTTGATGCGACTTGCCCGTCTGTGAAAAAGATTCAATCCCTGATTAAAAAACTGGACAACAGGAAATATTCTATTATAATAATAGGGAATGAACAGCATCCTGAGGTGATTGGACTTAAAAAGCACGGGAAAAACACTGTTGTTTTTGGCGGTAGTTGTTCTCCCGTAAAAATAAAGAAATCGGAGAGGGTGGCGGTAATAGGGCAGACGACCCTTTCGTTTGAGGAGTATATCAGAAGGATAAGATGCCTTATGGAGTTGTCCCCCGGCAGGGAAGTGATGGTCTATAACACTATATGCAAGGTAACGGGGGAGAGGCAAAAAGAGGCAGTAGAGATAAGCAAAAAGGCGGATGCTGTGTTTGTTCTTGGAGGCAGGCATAGTTCCAATACTGCAAAACTTTTTGAAACCGTAAAAAAACATAACAGAAGAGCGTTTTATATTGAGCAAATGAAAGATATAGAGGGAATATCTCTCGCAGGTATTAACTCTATAGGGCTGGTATCCGGGACATCAACCTCTGACGGGTTTATCTCAGAGGTGAAAAAATATATCAAAAAAAAAAGGTACAGGGAGGTGCAGTAGAATGACAAAAGAACTGGATGTAGGAAAACTGCTTGAAGAAAAGATATTGGGATTTAAGCCAGGCACTATGATTAAAGGCAAGGTAGTAAGGATTATGGATGAGTATGTTGTGATAGATATTGAATACAAATCAGAAGGGGTTGCCCTTAAAGAAGAGTTTAAAGGGGACAGCGTTTCAGAAGGGGAAGAGGTTGAGGTTGTTGTTGAATCTCTTGACCCTACCGAACACGGGTTTATTCCTTTGTCAAAAGAGAAAGCAGACCTGATTCTTAACTGGGAAAAAGTGGAGAAGAGTTATGAGACAGGAGGATGGATAGAGGGGACTATCTTTAGAAGCATTAAAGGCGGGTTCAGGGTGGATGTCGGTATTATCGCTTTCCTGCCGTCTTCTCAGGCAGATATAGCGCCGTTGACCAATTTATCATCATTGGTTGGTCTCCGTTCCAGATTTAAGATTATCAACCTTGATGCTGCGAGAAAAAATGTTGTGGTTTCAAGGCGGAAATATCTTGAGGAGGAGAGAGAGGAGTACAGGAAGGAGTATTTCACCAATATTCAGAAAGACCAACTGGTGACGGGTGTAGTGAAAAACATTGTTGACTACGGGGCTTTTATTGAGTTGGAGTATGGGATAGTGGGGTTGCTGCATATAAATGATATGAGTTGGGGAAGAATCAGCCATCCTTCCCAAATGTTGAGCATAGGACAGGATGTGGAGATTGTGGTGCTGGAAGTGGATAAGGAAAAACAGGTGCTTTCGTTTGGGCTTAAGCAGAGAACGCCAAACCCTTGGGATGATATTGAGCAGAAGTATCCTGTGGGTTCTGTGGTTGAGGGGAAAGTGGTAAATATCACGGATTACGGAGCGTTTATAAAGATAGACGAGGGGATAGAAGGGCTTTTGCATATATCGGAGATTTCATGGACGGGAAGGATAAAAAAACCCTCTGATGTGATTGCAATGGGAGATACCGTAAGTGTTCAGGTGATAGATATGAAGAAAGAAGAACAGAAGATATCGTTCAGTTTGAAGAGTTTGGAGCCGAACCCCTGGCCTGAAATAGCGGAGAGGTATCCTGTGGGCAGTATAGTTAAAGGGAAGGTGTATAACATTACGGATTTTGGCGCTTTTGTTGAACTTGAGCCGGGCATAGACGGACTGTTGCATGTCTCAAATATAATGGATGAGGCGGTTAAGCATCCTTCAGAGGTTTTGAGAAAAGGTCAGAGAGTGGATGTGATGGTTCTTGAGATAGATTCTGATAATAAGAGAATCGCTTTAGGGATGAAGCAGATAGAAGGGGGGCAGGAGGTAACGGAAGAAGATGAGGGTTCTGATAGTCAAGAATTATGAGGAGTTATCAGTAAAGGCGGCGGAAGAGGTAGCGGAACTTATTAAGAGGAAGCCAATATGTGTGTTGGGGTTAGCCACAGGAGGCACTCCTGTAGGGATGTATAAAGAGTTGGCGCGGATGCATCAAAGCGAAGGGTTGGATTTCTCAGGTGTCGCCACTTTTAATCTTGATGAGTATTACGGGCTGGATGGCTCTCATCCCCATAGTTACAGGTGTTTTATGGATGCTAATCTTGTGGACGGGACAAACATAAACAGAGAGAATATGTTTATTCCGAACGGGAAGGTAGCCATAAAGGATGTAGAGGCGCATTGCGCGGAGTATGAAGAGAAGATAAAGGAGGCGGGGGGAATAGACCTGCAGGTGTTGGGCATAGGGGGAGACGGGCATATTGCTTTCAATGAACCGGGGGCGTCCCTTGCTTCGCGAACAAGATTGGTGGCGCTTAATGAGCAGACAATTAAGGATAACGCAAGGTTCTTTGCAAGCGCTGAAGAAGTGCCTGTATATGCAATCTCAATGGGTGTGGGAACAATACTTGAAGCAAGGGAGTTGCTTGTGCTTGCCAATGGAGAGAAGAAAGCGGATATTGTGGCAAAGGCGCTTGAAGGGCCTCTGAGTTCATCAGTGGTTGCGTCTGTTATACAACTGCACCCGAAGGTTACCGTTATACTTGATGAAGAAGCCGCCGGAAAATTAAGCAGGGCTAATTTTTATAAGTTTGCGGCATCAATGGAAGGACAGGTCAGGTTAAAACTTTTTTAGGGCAATGACTTATCTCTGCGGTGAAAATATTGCGGTGGTGATGATGTTTTTGCCTTTGACAAAGAAGTTCAAGGTCAGTCCGCAGTCCCCTGCTCTGTCTTTTAGGACAGGATAAGGGGTGTCATTATCCCATATAATTGAAATATCCTTAAAGGAGAACTCTTTCTGTTGCGCGTCAGGCAGAGATTTCCATATTGCCTCTTTGAACGAGAAGGAGACCGCCATATAATAAGACCTGTTCTGCGCAGGGATGTGTTCTATCTCTTTTGTTGTGTATATCCGTTTGATAAATTTTTCTTTGTAGCGTTCTATCACTTTCTCTAATCGCTTTATATCCAGAATATCAATTCCTACGGTTATCTCCACACGCCTCCCTTGAAAAAAGTTGCTATTCATTGTAAATTGAATAAAAGGTTTTGGCAACTTTTGGGGGAGATGAGATGGTCTATAAAGGGGTGTGTATTCATAATGTGGTGGAACTTGTTGAGAAGAGAGATGGAGTTGTTCCTTTAAGGATACCGGACAGTTTAAGGAGGGCTGTGAATGCGGGGGTTAGGTTGATGGCTTCGCAGGGCGCAGGCGTTGAGATGAGGTTTAATCTTAAGAGCAAGGGGGCAAAACTTGTTCTTAAATCAAAGGAGCGAGGGTGTTTTCTCGGGGAGATATTTCAAGGAAATTTTTTGGCGGAGAGTTTTTTTGTAAGCGATAGGGATTCGGATGTTGTTATAACCCTTCCGGAGAATATTGAGAAACTTAAAGAGTTGTCAAGAAGAGAGGGGATGGCGTTTGACGCAGGTCTGACACGGATAATTCTTCCGTATAATACGACCTGCGTAATTAAGGGGATAGAGGGCGATTTTGATTTGCCGCGGAAGGAGCAGATGCCTGAGGCAAGGTATCTTGCGTATGGCTCATCCATAACACACGGGCTTTATGCTGCAAGGCCTACGGAGACCTATGCAATGAGGACAGCGCAGGCATTGGGGGCTGACTTGATAAATCTGGGGTTTGGCGGCAGCGCCCATTGTGAGCGGGAGATGGCAGATTATATTGCAGGGAGGGATGACTGGGATTTCGCAACCCTTGAGATGGGGATAAATATGATAGGCGATTTTGATGTTGAAGAGTTTAGGAGTCGTGTGGAGTATTTCATTCCGAAGATAGCGCAAGCCCATCCTGATAAATGGATATTCTGCATAGATGTGTTTCCTTTCTATTGTGATTTGGATACAGAGGCGCAAAAACAGAAGATGTTCAGAGATGTGGTAAAAGATGTGGTTAAGGGGATAAAGACGGAGAGAGTTAAACATATAGGCGGAAGGGATTTGTTGCGCGATTGGGCGGGGCTTTGCACAGATGTTCTTCATCCATCGTCTCTGGGTATGGATGAGATAGCAAGGAATCTGACAGGGGTGATAAGCGGATATGCGCAACAGCGGAGAAAGGCATTTTTTAACAAAGGAGAGGCGATTGTTGCCTGATTGAGATAGGATGGAGAGAGAGAAAAAAATTGCTTTTATCGGGAGGCAGGCAAGCATAGAGTTTTTTAGTGTCTTTGGGGCAGAGATGTTTCCTGTGCTGGACCAGCAACAGGCGTATGAGGTCATTGAAAAACTTAATGTTGCGGATTATTCGGTTATCTTTATGGCTGAAGAGGTCTTTGATAGCGAAAAGTTTCACCGTTATGTAATGGAGAAAAAACTGGTAGTGATTCCATCTTTGGAATCAAAAGAAGGGAAGGGTTATAGAATATTAGATGAACTTATAAAGAAGGCAATAGGTATGAAAGGGTGAGACAAATGGATAAAGGGAAGATTGTAAAGGTAAGCGGACCGCTTGTGCAGGCAGAAGGAATGAAGAGTGTGCGAATGTATGATGTTGTGCGGGTTGGAGAAGATAAACTGATAGGCGAGATAATACGGATAGAGGGAGATATCGTATCTATTCAGGTATATGAAGAGACGGAAGGGCTGAAAGTGGGAGACCCTGTGGTGGGGACAGGGCTGCCTCTTGTTGTTGAACTTGGACCGGGGCTGCTCTCCAACATATTTGATGGAATACAGAGACCGCTGACTCAGTTAGAGATAACAGGGGATTTTATTGTCAAAGGAACTCAAATGCCTGCGCTGGACAGGAAAATAAAGTGGCAGTTTACGCCTCTGAAAAAGGCGGGGGATGTGGTTGGAGGCGGGGATTTCATAGGAGAGGTGCAGGAGACAGAGATATTAACACATAAGATAATGGTCCCTCCTGGAGTGGCGGGGGAGATAATTGAGATAAAACAAGGAAGTTTCAATGTGGAGGAAGAGGTTGGCAGGGTGCGAAGAAAAGACGGGGAGGAAGAACCGCTTTATCTGATGCAAAAGTGGCCGGTAAGGATGAAAAGGCCTGTGCAGGAAAAGAGACCGCCTGTGGAGCCGCTTGTTACAGGTCAGCGGGTTATAGATATGTTATTTCCTGTAGCAAAAGGGGGGACTGCCTGTGTGCCGGGACCGTTTGGGTCAGGCAAGACGGTGATTCTTCATGCAATAGCGAAATGGGCGGATGCCCAGATTATCGTGTATATCGGGTGCGGTGAAAGAGGCAATGAGATGGCGGATGTGCTTATAGAGTTTCCTGAACTGAAAGACCCGGGGACAGGAAGGTCTCTGATGGAGAGGACAGTTCTGATAGCCAATACGTCTAATATGCCGGTGGCGGCAAGAGAGGCGTCTGTATATACAGGGATAACAATAGCAGAGTATTTTAGGGATATGGGATATTCCGTCGCTCTTATGGCGGACTCTACAAGCAGGTGGGCTGAGGCGTTGAGAGAGATATCCGGGCGGTTGGAGGAGATGCCGGGTGAGGAGGGATACCCCGCATATTTAGGAACAACGGTTGCCTCGTTTTATGAACGGGCTGGGAGGAGTTTGTGTCTCGGGGGAAGAGAGGGCGCTCTCTCTGTCATCGGGGCGGTCAGTCCGCCGGGAGGGGACCTTACAGACCCTGTGGTGCAGATGACATTAAAGGTTGTGAAGGTGTACTGGGGGCTGGACGATACGCTTGCTTACCAGCGGCACTTTCCTGCGATAAACTGGCTTTCAAGTTATTCTCTGTATGAGGCAAGCGTCAGAGAGTTCTTTGAAAAGAATGTAGCGCAGGATGTTCCTTCTATCAGGCAGGAGGCGCTCTCTATTCTTGAGAAGGAATCGGAATTGATAGAGATTGTTCGGCTTGTGGGAATGGAGACCCTCTCTGCTAATGACCGCCTTATTCTTGATACAGCAAAAACAATAAGGGAAGATTTTCTGCATCAACTTGCTTTTGATGACAGGGATGCCTATACAACATTGAAAAAACAATATAGGATGTTAAAGGCGATTATACTTTTCCATCGTTATGCTTCAAGGGCTATTGAACAGGGCGTTCCTGTGGACAAGATTAGCGCTTTTCCTGTCAAGGAAGATATTGTGTCTATGAGGTATATTCCGCATTCCAAAGAAGGTGCGTTTGACTTGTTAGAGCAGGCGATAAAGGATGCTTTTATTGCTTCCGATATTGGGAATAAAGGGCTATAACCGCTTGCCCTGCGGAGATGCCTGCGTCATTGGCGGGGATGTGGTGATGGCAATAGACAGAGAAGCCGTTCCGGCGTAGGTCGGTCCAAGCCATATTAAGGAGAAGGTTGTTCTGAAACACTCCCCCTGAGAGAGCTACGCGGGATATGTTCTTTTCCTT
>Ga0123335_1007825_pt1 | contig 11747 bp, 10 predicted proteins | sample BiotimSIPDNA_2_FD_89707 | JGI IMG/M metagenome (GOLD analysis project Ga0123335, IMG submission 89707) | Anaerobic biogas reactor microbial communites from Washington, USA - Biogas_R2 time_0 SIP DNA | ecosystem: Engineered > Bioreactor > Anaerobic > Unclassified | place: Washington, USA... | reverse complement strand
TTGAAAATAATGAGGGCGTAGAGAATTTTGATGAAATATTAAAACACTCTGACGGAATTATGGTAGCTCGCGGCGATATGGGTGTTGAAGTGGAATTTGAGCGACTTCCCGGAATTCAGAAGGTAATGATTAAAAAATGCTATCAGTCAGGAAAAATGGTTATCACCGCAACTCAGATGCTCGAGTCAATGGTCAGTTCTCCGACACCCACTCGTGCGGAAATCAGCGATGTGGCAAACGCTGTATTTGACGGCACTTCCGCTGTTATGCTTTCCGCTGAAACTGCAATGGGTGTAAATCCCGCAAGAGTGGTTAAAGTTATGGCAAAAATCGTACAGCAGGCTGAAGCTGATGCTTTTGCTATGAATGCTTATCAAGGCTATGACTATGAAATTGACACGGACGATATTGCAAATGCGATATGTGATGCTGCCCACACGACTGCAAAAGATATAAAAGCAAAAGCGATTATTACGGTTACAAAGAGCGGACATACTGCCAGACGAGCATCGAAATTCAGACCTTTTGAACCTATCGTCGGTGCTACTCCCGATGTTAAAACTTTTCATCAGCTTTCATTATCTTGGGGGGTTGTTCCTGTTTTAGCATTAAGTCAGGAAACCTCCGATGCACTTATTCAACATGCAGTTGACTGTGCAAAGACGATAAATGTTGTTAAAAAAGGCGATATAGTGGTTGTTATCGCCGGTATTCCCGTAAATATTGCCGGTATGACAAATCTTATCAAAGTTACGACAGTATGATAAAATTAGTCCTTTGGGATTGGAATGGTACAATTCTTGATGACGTATATCAAAGCATGGAAGCTGTCAATCGTATGCTTGACAGAAAGAATATGCCGAGAATTGATATTGACAAATATTATTCTTTAGTCGATACCCCGATTGAACGATTTTATCATAAATTATTCGGTACAACGGACATTGATTTTGCCGAGATTGCACACGAATTTCACAACGATTATGACGAGCAGATACCGACACTTTCGCTTAATGACGGAGCGAATGAAATGCTTGAATATTTTGAAAGTATCGGAGCAAAGCAGGCTGTAATATCTTCCGCTCATGTAGATATGATTGAAAAAGTTATCGATAATTTCGATGTTCGTAAATATTTTGATGTGATTTTAGCCTCAAGAGATAAGGAAGCGGGAAGTAAGATCGAGCGTGCAAAAAAATATTTTGAAAATGTCAGAATAAGTCCCGATGAAACGATATTTATCGGGGACACATTACATGATTTTGAAACCGCAAAGGCTTTGGGCGTAAAATGTATTTTGACTACACAGGGGCATCAGACAAGAAGAGAATTTAAAAGTATCGATGCTTTGATTGTGGATAATTTGGAGGAGATTAACTTATGAAATTAAAGACATCTCTGAAAATCGGTGCGGCTGGTATGTTGGCTGCTGCCGGATTTTTTACCAAGAAATTCTTTGAAACCTTTGACGGCAAGCGGTTTGCCTTTGATAAAGTGAATGATTTTGTATATTCATTTTGCAAGAATTTCGCTAAAATAATTCCCGACGACCATTTCCCTTATGCCTTTGAATATGACAATATTGGCTTTATGGCAGGGAATGAGGAGATTGCAAAAGAGCCGATTGAGAACGCTGTCTGGCGATGCGGTTATTCAAAAGCAAGTCTTCTTCCTGACGAAATAACCGACGGAACATATTATGTCGGCGGTTATCTTCATATGCCGCCCAATGTTGCAAATGACGTGCTTGATGATCAGATGTTTCGTTGTTACGCACTAAATGACGGAAGGGCAACTTCTGTTTTCGGCGTAATCGACTGTGTCGGTATTTCCAATCACGATATACGTGATATTCGTATTGCATTAGCCGATTTTTGTCGTGAAAATAATGTGGTAAGCATAAATATTTCCGCCTCTCATTCGCATTCCGAGATTGATACTCAAGGTCTATGGGGAGATTTGTTTGAGATGCTTAAGAAAAATCCGCTTAAAATCATCAACGGCGAAGGGGATTATTTATCGGGCAGAAATCCGGAACACATGGCAAATCTCAAAACTCGCTGTGCCGAGAGTATTAAAGAGGCTGTACTCAACATGAAGACAGGCAAACTCTATTCGTCTGTTGTTGACGGCACTCGTTTTGTCCGTGATAAGCGTCCGCCCAATGTAATGGTAACGGATATTTTGAATATTAAGTTTATCCCCGATGACGGTTCAGCACCGACTCACGCGGTATATATGGCGGCTCATCCGACACAGTTCGGCGATGACAACAAGATGATTTCCGCTGATTTTCCGTATTATGTCTGTGAGGAACTTGAAAAGAACGGTGAAAATGCTCTGTTTTTCCAAAGTGCCGAACTTGCCGTTGCCACCGACAGAGGTCCGAATGTTCCCGAGGGATTGGATAGAATAGGCGAAATTCAGGCTTACGGCAGAGCAGTCGGTCGTTATTGTATTGATAACTATGACCAAAATGCCAAGGAGATTAAACCCTTATTGAATGTCCGCAATCACGAAGTATTCCTTGCGGTTGAAAATTATCTCTATCTTATTATCGGCAGACTTAGAATAGTTACAAATAATATGGTGCGTGTCGGCGATAAGAAAACAGACATGAATTTCGTTACCGAAGTCGGTATGATTAAACTCGGCGATGATTTGAATATTGTTATGGTACCCGGCGAAATGGCTCCTGAATTGTTGCTCGGCGGATGTTTCTCTGCAGAAGAAAGTTATAACCGTGAAGAATGGACAATGCCGCCCATGAAAGACATGGCAAGCGGTTATATGCATTGCGTCGGTCTTTGCAATGATGCGATTGGATATATCTTGCCCGATAACGATTTCGGCTCGGTTATCGCACCTTTGCACTATGAAGAAGCAGTATCCACCGGAAAACGTGCAGGCAGTCAGATTGTCGGTGCATTTAAGAAAGTCGCTGCGGAGTTTCAGTAATAATCGCAAATAACGGATTTGCTCTGATAAAACAATAAATTTTACTCAACAAAACGAAAGAGAGGTATATTTATGAATATTAAGTATTCCGTAAGTTCTTATTCATTTTCTCGTCTGGTAAATGAAGGAAAATATAAAGAAATCGAACTTCCCGCCCTTGCAAAAGAGATGGGTTTTGACGGAATTGAATTTGCCGAGATACACAATGGTGATATTGATAAGAAAGAATATGCCAAGATGCTTCGTGATGAGTGTGAGCGTGTCGGTATAGAAGTTGCAAATTATGCAATCGGTGCTGATTTTATTTACGGTTCGGACGGGGATATTGAAAAGGAAATCGAGCGACTTAAGGGAGAGGTTGACATTGCCGAAATTTTAGGTTGCAAGACAATGCGTCATGATGCAACCCGTGGTTTTGACAAGAATATTCATCCGCAAAAGGGCTTTCCCGACGCATTGCCGATTGTAATAAAAGGTTGTCGTGCGGTTACCGAATATGCAAAAACGAAGGGTATTCGTACAATGGTTGAAAATCACGGATATTTTATTCAGGACAGCCTTCGTTTGGAAGATATTGTTTGCGGCGTTGATAATGAAAACTTCGGTCTTTTGCTTGATATGGGCAACTTCCTTTGTGCCGATGAAGATCCCGAAAAAGCATTCGGCAGATTAGTGAGTTTTGCATATATGATTCACTCAAAGGATTTTCATGTAAAATCGGGGAACAATATTGCTCCTAAAAACGGCTTTTTCACAACTCGTGGCGGAAATTTCCTTCGCGGTGCAATTATCGGACATGGCGATGTTCCCGTATTGCAATGCCTGAATATCCTTAAAAATGCAAATTACAGCGGTTATATTACGGTGGAATTTGAAGGAATGGAAGATCCTATCTTAGGTGTAAAATACGGCTTTGAGAATTTGAAATACTATGCTCAACTATAATTTAGTGGAATTTGAAACTGCATTCGGCACGGTTAGTCAGTTGGATGCGGGAGATATACCCGAAATAGTCTTTGCGGGTAAGTCCAATGTCGGCAAATCTTCGCTCTTAAACCGACTTTTTAGCAGAAAGAATTTTGCACGGGTAAGTTCAACTCCCGGAAAGACCATTACGATAAATTTTTTCAGAATTGAAGATGTCCGTTTTGTCGACCTTCCGGGCTATGGTTTTGCTAAACGACCGCGTGGCGAAATGCGTCGCTGGGCGGATTTGATGGAGTATTATTTTGCAAGTGAACGAAATATAAAACTCGTTGTTCAACTTCTTGATATGCGTCATAAGCCTACCGCTGATGATATTGATATGCTAAATTATCTTATTGCACATGATTTTCCGTTCTTGGTTGTGCTTACAAAATCGGATAAACTTAAACCCACAGAACGCAAAAAACGTGAAGAAGAAATTAAAATTGAACTTGAAAATCTGGGCGACACGGTCATTATTCCCTTTTCTTCGGAAAACGGAGAGGGCTGTGAACGCTTAAAAGAAGAGATAGAAAAGGTTTTACAATGAGCGATTTTTTGGACCGCACTCGTTCTCTTATCGGCAGTGATAATGTCGATAAACTTAAAAGATCGCACGTCGCCGTTTTTGGATTGGGCGGCGTCGGTTCTTTTGTAGTGGAGGCTCTTGTGAGAAGCGGTATCGGAGAAATTACGCTTGTTGACAGCGATGATGTCGATATTACCAATATTAACCGTCAGATTATCGCAACCGTGCATTCCGTCGGGAAAGCCAAGACGGAGGTTTCAAAAGAACGTGTGCTGTCGATAAATCCCGAATGCCTTGTTCATACGATAAAAGGAATGTATCTTCCCGAAACTCGCAACGAATTTTGGGGGAACTACGATTATGTCGTTGATGCGATTGACAATGTAACCGCAAAAATTGATTTGGTTGCAGAGGCGAAAAAGAGAAATATTCCGATTATCTCATCAATGGGTACGGGGAATAAATTAAGACCGGATATGTTCGAGATTGCAGATATTAATGAAACAAGTGTTTGTCCGCTTTGTCGGATTATAAGAAAAGAACTTCGTGCTCGTCAGATAGATAAACTTAAAGTTGTCTATTCAAAGGAAGAACCGATTAAAACCGGAATGCGTAAACCTGCAAGTATTGCTTTTGTGCCGTCCTCCGCGGGACTTCTTATCGCTTCCGAAGTAATTAAAGACCTTATTGATATTTCATGAAACATTACACTACAAAACAAATACTTAAAATTTTGCAATGAATAATTTGGAAATACTCGCTCCGGTCGGGGTGGAAGACAGGCTTATTGCTGCCGTAAGGGCGGGAGCAGATGCGGTGTATTTCGGAGCAGCGAATTTTAATGCACGCCGAAATGCTCAAAATTTCAGTCGAACCGAATTTTCGGATGCGATTAAGTATTGTCATTCTCACGGGGTGAAAGTCTATATAACCCTTAACACTTTGATTTGTGATGATGAAATTCCTTCATTGGTTGACGAGTTAAAATTTATTGCAAAATTAAATGCCGATGCACTTATCGTGCAGGATTTGGCTGTGGCAAAATTGGCAAAGGAAATATCTCCCGAACTGCCTTTGCACGCATCAACTCAGATGACCGTTCATAACATATCGGGAGTAAAAACGCTTGAAGATATGGGATTTTCAAGGGTAGTATTGCCTCGCGAACTTAATCTTTCCGAAATTGAGAATATTGCAAAAAATACGAAAATAGAAATTGAAACATTTATTCACGGGGCGATGTGTATGAGTGTTTCGGGTATGTGTTATATTTCCTCAATGCTCGGGGGAAGAAGCGGCAATCGCGGACTTTGTGCTCAAAGTTGCCGTCTTGATTTTAACGCAAGAGGCAGGGAATACGCACTTTCGCTTAAAGACATGTCTTATGTAAATCATATTGAAAAACTTAGGGATGCGGGAGTAAAATCACTCAAAATCGAAGGCAGAATGAAACGTGCCGAATATGTTGCCTGTGCCGTTGATACCATAAAAAAGGCTGTTTCGGGAGAGGAGTATGACTTAAATCGTCTTTCGGATGTCTTTTCCCGACAGGGATTTTCAGACGGATATTTGCTTGATAAACGTGATATAAATATGTTCGGCTATCGGACGAAAGATGATGTTATTGCATCTAATGCCGTTCTTAAATCAATCCACGAAATCTATCGGAAAGAGCGAGGAAATATTGCCGTCAATATGCAACTCACTTTGAAAAATAACGCCCCGATGACGCTTTCTTGCGTTGATGTTGACAACAATGAGGTGTTTGTTGAGGGTGATATTCCGAATGAGGCAAAAGATAAGCCCTTGGATGAAAATTTTGCGAGAAAATCATTGCAAAAATGCGGGGACACACCGTTTTATCTTGACAATTTGACTGTGGAAAACAAAGATAATTTGATGTGTTCGGCTGCTTCGCTTAACAGCCTTCGCCGAAATGCACTTGAAAAACTTATTGAAATTCGAGCAGAAAAAAGGCTTTATGATAAGATAAATACCGATTATGAGTATATTCCGAAAATGCAGGAAAAGCATAGCGGCAATGAACTTCGTATTCGATTTGAGAAATATGAACAGGTCTTTGAAAACGATGCGGAATTTGTAATTTTTCCAATAGATGAGATCTTAAATCATCCCGAATTGCTTGTTGATTTTAATGACAGATTGGTATGCGAACTGCCGTCATTGGTCTTTGAAGAAGATGAAAAGGCGTTTAGATTAAAACTTGAGAAGATTAAAGAAGCAGGTGTTAAAACCGTTTCCGTTGACAATATCAGCGAGTTGAAAATCGCTCAAGACTATGGTTTTTCGGTTCTCGGAGGTTACGGACTTAATATTCTTAACAGCATTTCGCTTGATGGATATTCAAAACTCGGAGTAAAAGACTGTGTGCTGTCCTTTGAGATGTCCGCAAAACGAATAAATAATATTCAATCATCCGTAAAACGAGGGATTTTAGCATACGGATATTTACCGCTTATGAAATTCAGAAACTGCCCCAACAAGACTAAAAAGGGCTGCGACGGGTGTACGGGAACAACCGAAATTACCGACAGAATGGGAATAAATTTTCCGCTTATCTGTCGAAATAAAAAATACAGCATATTACTTAACAGCCTTCCGCTTGATGTTACGGACAGGGATATTCAGAATATTGATTTTCGAGTATTATATTTTACGATTGAGAGCAAAAGTGAATGCCGAAATATTTACTTGAATGCTAAAAACTGCGTGAAGAATGATATAAAATCAACCAACGGACTATTATTCAGGGAGTTGCTTTGATGGAAAAACGAGCAAAAGAATTAAGGGACTTGATTAACAAGTACAGTTATCAGTATTACGTTGAAAATGAGAGTGAAATCAGCGATTTTGAGTTTGATAAACTTCTTCATGAACTGATTGAAATTGAAACCGAAAATCCCGAGTTGATTACCCCCGACAGTCCGACACACCGCGTCGGCGGAAAGGCGGACAATACCTTTGAAAAGGTTGTCCATGCCGTCCCCATGGAGAGTCTTCAGGATGCATTTTCTTATGAAGAACTTATTGATTTTGATACAAAGATCCGTGCTTCATTTCCGAATGTGAAATATACCGTAGAGCCGAAAATTGACGGTCTTTCAATTTCTCTTGAATATGAAAACGGTATTTTTGTTCGCGGTGCGACACGTGGAGACGGTTCTGTCGGGGAAGATGTAACCGCAAATCTTAAAACAATCAAAACAATTCCTCTTAAATTAAACGAGAATATTCCCGAAATTATAGTTCGCGGCGAGGTTTATATGCCCAGAGCTGCATTTTTTGCTTTGGTTGAAAAGCAGGAAATAAACGAAGAAAAACCGTTTAAGAATCCGAGAAATGCCGCTGCGGGAAGTGTTCGTCAGAAAAATTCCGAAGTAACCGCAACAAGAGGACTGGATATTTTTTGCTTTAATATCCAAAAGATAACGGGGAAAGAATTAAATTCGCATCATGAAAGTCTTGATTATATTGCGAGTTTAGGTTTTCATACCATTCCGAGTTACAGGGTATGTCAAACGATTGAAGAATGTATAGATGAGATTAAAAATATCGGCAATAATCGAGGGAAATATCCGTTTGATATTGACGGAGCAGTCATTAAAGTTGATGATTTTGCCACTCGTTTGGAGTTAGGCTCAACCGCCAAACATCCGAGGTGGGCGATCGCATATAAATATCCCCCTGAAGAAAAAGAATCACGTTTATTGGATATTGAAATTGCGGTAGGTCGTACAGGTGTACTTACTCCGACGGCAGTATTTGAACCGATAAGCCTGGCTGGAACAACGGTAAACCGTGCAACATTACATAATGCCGATTACATTCGTGATAAGGATATACGTATCGGTGATGTTATTCGAGTTCGCAAGGCGGGGGACATCATTCCCGAAGTTTTGGAAAGCGTCTCACATTCCGAAAACTCCGTCCCCTATACAATTCCGACAGTTTGTCCGTCGTGTGGCAGTGCAACTGTCCGTGAAAAAGATGAGGCTGCGACAAGATGCGTAAACCCCGAATGTCCGGCACAATTACTCCGTCATTTAATTCATTTTTGCTCTCGTGACGCGATGGATATTGAGGGCTTGGGCGAGGCAAATATTGAATTGTTTGTAAATGCAGGACTAATCAAAAATGTGGCGGATATATTCAGACTTAAAAAGAGTGATATTGTCGGGCTTGAACGAATGGGCGAAAAGTCTGCGGATAATATTATTGCCGCTATTGAAAGATCGAAAGCCAACGATCCCGCAAAACTTATTTTTGCCTTGGGTATTCGTCATATCGGTTCAAAAGCGGCGAAATTATTAGTCGCAAAATTCGGCGATGTGAGAGATATCATGACCGCAAGTCGTGATGAAATATTGACTATTGACGGTTACGGAGAGGTAATGGCGGATTCCGTTGTCAAGTTTTTTGCACTTGACGGGACGAAGGAACTTATCGGAAACCTTGACTCTTTCGGTGTAAATATGATAAGTGAAAATGAAATTACCGACACTCGTTTTGCCGGTATGACATTCGTTCTGACAGGCTCTCTGGAGAAATTTACTCGTGAGGAGGCTTCCGACATAATCGAAAAATTCGGCGGAAAAACTTCTTCATCAGTATCAAAAAAGACCTCTATCGTATTGGCGGGAGAGGCTGCGGGAAGCAAACTCGTAAAAGCACGGGAACTCGGTATCAAAGTTATCTCCGAAGATGAATTCAGTCAAATGATCGGCGACTGAATATGAAAAGTTTTACGATAAATAAGAACGATTCGGGACAGCGGCTTGATAAGTTTGTCGCTAAAACCGCCCCTTTGCTTCCGCAATCGCTTCTTTATAAGTATATCCGACTGAAAAGAATTAAAATTAACAACAAACGAGCCGAGATTTCAACGAAACTTTCGGTTGGTGACGTTGTCGATATGTATATCGGCGATGAATTTTTTGCTCAGGTTGAGAGGAAATACGATTTTATGTCGGCGTCCAAGCAGCTTGATATTGTCTATGAAGACGAAAATATCATGCTTCTTGATAAAAAAGTCGGACTTCTGTCCCATCCCGATAATGAGGAATATTCCGACACACTTATCACCCGCGTGAAACGATATTTGTATGAAAAAGGGGAATATAACCCTGATGATGAGGCAAGTTTTTCTCCCGCTCTTGCAAATCGCATTGACCGAAATACCGGTGGAATTGTTATTGCTGCAAAGAATGCTGAGGCATTGCGTGATTTGAATAACGCAATTAAAAATCGGGAGATTACAAAACTTTATATATGTGTATGTATCGGCAAGCTGAAAAAGTCAGAAGATACGCTTGAGGGTTATCTTTTTAAAGACGAGAAAAAGAATCAGGTCTTTGTTTCAAAAGAGGAAAAACCGAACTCAAAATACATCGAAACTCACTATCGTGTGATTGATTACAAGAACGGCTTATCACTGTGTGAGGTTAATTTGTTGACCGGTCGTTCACACCAGATTCGTGCTCATTTTGCATCAATCGGACATCCGCTTTTAGGTGATGCCAAATATGGAATAAATGCTCAAAACAATGCTAATAAGAACTACAAGAAACAATTTTTATACTCCTATAAACTTATTTTTTCCGGTGAAAATTTGGGTAGTCTTGGCTATCTTAAAGGTAACATGTACCAAATTAACAATATTTGGTTTGTTGAGGAGTTCAAAAACAACAAATTGTAATAATTTGTAACATTTATCTTAAATTTCTTAAATAAGACTTGACATTAAGCTAAAAAAAAGGTATAATACACTTGTCATGTATGGAGATTTATCTCAATATGTCGAAAAAATGAAAAGAGGGTTTATTGATATGAAAATCACTAAAACTATTCTCGCTTTTGTAGTAGCACTTTCTCTTGCTCTTACCATGAGCATTTCTGCTTTTGCAACTTCTTCCGCAAGCATTTCAGCTCCCGCAAAGGTAACTGAAGGCGAAACATTCACAGTTAAAGTTGCTGTTTCCAATGCAGCTTCCGGTGACCTTCCTCTTACATACTCCACCGAGTATCTTGAGGTTGTTGATACTGAAAGCCTTCTTGGCGGCGAAGTCGGTTCCATTGCTGAATCTGCAGGTGGCAAAGTTTATGCAGGTTTTGCTGTCGCTGACAATGTCACTGCTGATGTTTACAGCGTAACATTCAAGGCTCTCAGTGCTGTTGATGGTGTTGAAGGTGAAGCTAAACTTTCTGTTGACGGTTATGTAATTGATGCTGACGACAATCAGACTGATGTTAAGTCAGAATTTGTTGTTGATATCGTAGAGGCTGAAGAAGACACAACCAAGGCTGATGAAGACACAACCAAGGCTGATGAAGACACAACCAAGGCTGATGAAGACACAACCAAGGCTGATGAAGACACAACAAAGAAGCCCGATGACGGAACAAAGGCAACTGATAAAACTCCCAAAACCAGTACAGATGTTTCTCTTTCAACCGTAGCAGGTCTTTCTGTTCTTGCAGCAGCAGCATTTGTTCTCACAAAGAAGAGAAAGTAATTAGTTTTATTAAACAATAAAAGGCGAGATTAAACTCTCGTCTTTTTGTTATTTGCTTGAAAATGATATTGGAAAAACTATTATTTTGACGTGATATTTCTGCAGCTCCTGATGTTTTCATTCCTTTCGTTTTACGAAACCGTATTATTTAATATCGGTTATCTTTTCCCCGTTAACATAAAGTCCGTCAAATTTAAAGTGATTCAGAAAACCTTTAATTACAACCGTAACATATGCAGGTGAACCGTCAAACTCAAGTTTTGTGTCATTATCTAAATCGTAAATCCCGATTGTAAATCCGTCTTCATAAGAGAAATCAATATATTTTTTTGTAACATTTTTATTATCATCGGGAAACTCATTATAAAACTTTTTTGCGTCATTTATCGGGAGCTTCAGGCTAATTGTACCAACGTAATCACCAACGTCCATCCAACCGTCATAATCCCCGCAAATATCGATATTCAAATAATCGTACTTATTATTCATTTTAATATCCGAAGACAAAGTATAAAATTGAGCTTCCATAGATATAATATCTTCATTATATGCAGTCCAATTGTAAGCTATTTTATTGACTTTATATTCATATTTTATACCGAAATTTTCACAGCAGAAGTCTATAAGAGTGGGGTTTGCTATGATGATACCCGCAATAATAAGTTGGATAACAAGGGCCAAAATTATTTTTTTAAGCAATAATATCGCCTTCTTTCTCCGAAAGGTCATTGTTAATCTTTTTATAACGTGTTTGCCTATTG
>Ga0123335_1007822_pt1 | contig 11750 bp, 9 predicted proteins | sample BiotimSIPDNA_2_FD_89707 | JGI IMG/M metagenome (GOLD analysis project Ga0123335, IMG submission 89707) | Anaerobic biogas reactor microbial communites from Washington, USA - Biogas_R2 time_0 SIP DNA | ecosystem: Engineered > Bioreactor > Anaerobic > Unclassified | place: Washington, USA... | reverse complement strand
TCGCCATCACCGACCCGAACGATCCCCACTACGACGATTATCTCATCAGCCAGTTTGCTATGGCGGAACCGGCCTTTGATCTGCTGTGGGGGGCGTTCTGTGAGAGCAACGAGTTGCAGTACGGCGAGGTGGCCTACAGCGGTCATGTCGAGGCGCTGTTGTACCACCTCTCCGAGGACTACGCCCCGCAATCTGTGTTGGTGACAGGCCACATCGGCTGCCGGGGTGGGTATCGTGTGGTGGCCGGAGGACGACAACTGCGCCTGGCCAGTGGCATCCACGCGTATCCTTACGAGTCGGCGCGGTATCTGTTGTTCGACGCCGGGAAGCCGGCGTCGAACGTCAAGGCGCTGCTGCCGGGGATCGGGAGTGTGTTCCACGATAAGCCGGGAGATTGAACCACACAAGAAAAACGCCGTCCAAGCTCCGGACGGCGTTTTGTATGATTTGGTGCCCTCAACGGGATTCGAACCCATGTACCAGGCTTGAAAGGCCTGTGTCCTAGACCTGACTAGACGATGAGGGCACACGCCAGGGATTGTAACATAAAGCATATACCTGTCAAGCAAGATTACTACAAAAGTCTCACAAGGCGACTGATTGCTCGGGTCCCTGCGTTGAACAGACGGCCTGTAAGTCTTAATACGGCTGAGACTTTTGTACTCTGTAGCCTGTTCAATTCGTCATTTGGCCTGGATATGGTAAAATAGACCTGTGACCGAGGAACGCAAAACCCAAGAAGAACCACGCCAACCGATGGGTGTCCTGGCTTGTCTCGCGGCTGGCTTTGAGATTGTTGCGCGACACCCTTCTATCATGATCATGCCATTACTGCTTGATTCATTTCTGTGGTTGGGACCGCGCCTTTCTTTGGCACCCATTTTTGTGACGTTGGAGCGGTTCTTTACAACGTTCTGGACCACCGGCGCGTCGACTATGCCGGAAGCCCAGCAAATGGCATTGCTGTTGACTCAGACGTTTAACGAGCTGGCGGCGCGTTATAATCTCTTCGCGGTGTTGTCTCCGGCGCCACTGCTGGGCGCGCCTACGCTTATGGCGGAGCAGATGACGCTGGAACGCCCAATGGGTATCCGCCCGGAGATTGTCGCAGCGTCACCGCTGGTTGTCTTTGGTTGGATTGTGTTATTGATAGTTGTGGGATTTGGTATCAACGCGCTGTATTTGCGTGTGGTCGGGCGTCAGGTCATTGCCGAGATGGAATCGCCGCTCCCCGGCCCGCAATCGTTTTGGCTTTTATGGGGACGACTTATCACACTGGCGCTGATTTTGCTTTCCATTTTAGGGATGTTGTTGTTCGCTGGACTTTCCCTTGCTGCGTTAATCAGCTTACTTAGTACCGGTCTGGCATTTTTCGTTTTGACTTTGTGGTTTGCACTGGTCGCGTTTGTGGTATTTCATTTGATCTGTGTCATCCCTGGGATGGTACAACTTTGCCGTTCTCCGCTGCAGGCGCTTCGGGAAAGCGTCTTGCTCACGCGCGTGGATTTTTTCAACATCTCTTTACTGGTATTGCTTATTCTGGTTATTTCCAGAGGTTTCAATGTGGTATGGACGTTGCCAGATCCGGCGACGTGGACTAATCTGATCGGCATCGCCGGGCATAGCTTTGTCAGTACGGCATTGATCACAACCTTGTTTGTCTTTTATCAGGATCGGTTGAATTTCTTACCGATGATGGAAAAGGCGCGCGTGCCTCAGGAAATACCGGCGCACTCATTGATGGGAGACTAAACGTATCCGAATTTTGCGCCATGTCTACCGTCTACTTAAATACAGAAAGGAAACGCACTTATGGTTCCGAAAACAAAAAATGACGTGAAGTATGACGCCTCCACGATCCAGGTCTTGGAAGGATTGGAAGCCGTGCGCCGTCGCCCTGGCATGTACGTCGGTGGGACGGATGCGCGGGCGCTGCATCACCTGATCTACGAGGTGGTGGACAACTCGATCGACGAGGCGCTCATGGGCGTGTGCGATCACATCCGCGTCATCATTAGCGCTGACTCCAGTGTCGAGGTGGTCGACAACGGCCGCGGTATCCCGGTGGGCATCCACCCAGAGAAGGGGGTTTCGGCTTTGCAGTTGGTGCTGACGACCCTGCACGCCGGTGGAAAGTTTGGCGAAGGCGGTTACAAGGTTTCCGGCGGTTTGCACGGCGTGGGTTCCTCGGCGGTTAACGCGCTTTCCGAGTGGATGGAGGCCACCGTCAAATCTGACGACGGCAAAGTCTACCGCCAACGGTACGAACGCGGCATCCCCGTCACCGGCGTGGAGGTGATTGGCAAGTGCGATCCCCAGTACACCGGCACGACGATTGCCTTCCGCTTCGATCCCACAATCTTCAAGGACAAGGAAGTGGAGTATCACTTCGAAACGCTCGCGCAGCGTTTCCGCGAGATGGCCTTTGTAACGCGGGGCGTCACCATCGACTTGATCGACAAACGTGAAACGCCTTTCCCCCGCCAAATGACCTTCTACTTCGAGGGCGGCCTCCTTTCGTTTGTCAAACACATCAATCGCAATCGCAAAGCCCTGCACGATCCCATTTACGTGGAAAAAGAAGTCGAGGGCATCGTCGTGGAAGTGGCACTGCAATACGCCGACAGCTTCAACGAAACTGTGCTGGCTTTCGCCAACACCATCAACACGATCGACGGTGGCTCGCACCTGACGGGTTTCCGCTCGGCGCTGACCCGCACCATCAACGATGTGGGGCGCAAACTGTCGGTGCTCAAGGATAGCGATCCCAACCTCACCGGCGACGATGTCCGCGAGGGTCTCACTGCCGTCGTCAGTGTGAAAGTGCCCGACCCGCAGTTCGAGAGCCAGACGAAAGTGAAGCTGATGAACCCGGAGGTGCGCTTCGCCGTCGAAGCGGCGACCGCCGAGGCCGTGGCCGAATTCTTCGAGACCGACCCACGCGCCGCGCGCCGCATCGTCGATAAGGGCCTCACCGCGTCCAAGGCGCGGGACGCCGCCCGCAAAGCACGCGACCTGGTGATCCGCAAGAGCGCGCTGGAAAGTCTAACCCTGCCCGGCAAACTTGCCGACTGCTCCAGCCGCGATCCCTCCAACAGCGAATTGTTTATCGTCGAGGGTGATTCGGCTGGCGGTTCTGCGAAACAGGGCCGCGACCGTCACTTCCAGGCCATCCTGCCGCTGCGTGGGAAGATCCTCAACACCGAGCGCGCCGGGCTGAACAAAATTCTGGCGAACAAAGAGATTCAGGCCATGATCTCGGCGCTGGGGTGCGGCGTGAGTGACCAGTTTGATATCAGCAACCTGCGTTACAACCGCATTATCTTGATGAACGATGCCGATGTCGACGGCGCGCACATCACCACACTGGCGCTGACGTTCTTCTTCCGCTATATGCAGCCGCTCATCGACGAGGGCCACCTCTACATCGCGCAACCGCCGCTCTATCTGGTCAAGTCGGGCAAGGACGCGCAGTACGCCTACAGCGATGCCGATCTTGAGGAAGTGATGAAAGCCTTCGACGGGCGCAAAGTGACGTTGCAGCGCTACAAGGGTTTGGGTGAGATGAACCCGCAGCAGTTGTGGGACACCACGATGGACCCTGCGCAGCGCACGCTGGTGCAAGTGACCATCGAGGACGCCGCCGAAGCCGACCAGGTCTTCTCCATGCTGATGGGCAGCGAAGTCCCGCCGCGCCGCCGCTTCATCCAATCCCACGCGCGCGAAGTGCAGAATCTGGACGTGTAAGGTATGCCTACCGGAGAGGAACGTGAGGTCGCCCTATCGAAAGGCGCCGCGATTGACGGCGCGCCCATCGCCTACATCGTGACGTTGGCGGCGGTCGTCGCCGTGCTGACGCTGGTTCCGATCCCGATCACCTTTGTGGTGGGGACGGGGCGGAATTTCCCCATGAGCCAGGGCATCTACCCGTTGATGGGCTGGCTGCTCGGTCCCCTGGCCGGCGCGCTCACCGACGGTATCGGCGCATTGGTCGGCTTGATGATCAACCCGCAGAACACCAGTTCGCTGCTCGCGTCACTCCTCGGCGCGGTGATGGGCGGTCTCGCGGCCGGCTCGATGCGGGGCGAAGGCCGTCGCCGCCGCTGGTGGATCCCGCTGACCGCCGTGTTCGTCATCTTCTACGGGCTGTATGCCGGGCGCGCGGTGTTCGTCAACCGGGCCGTGTGGTGGCACGTCTTGCTCGGATCGTTCATCAACGGGTCGGCGCTGCTGCTCTTTGCGCTGCCCACCCGCACCTTCTTCGCCCGTCTGCTGGCGGACGCCAACCCGCGTCGCGTCGCCGTGGGACTGTTCGGCGGCACGTGGATGATCGCCGGGTTGGTTCACCTGAGTACCGGCTGGCTCGTCTATTGGCAACTCAACTGGGTCAACGAGGCGTGGCTGATTTTCGCCGGAGCGGCCCCCTTCGAGCACGTCGCGCGTTGCATCATCGGGACGGTGATTGGAGTGGGTGTCATCTCCGGGTTGCGGGCGATTGGGTTGGTGAAGCCGATGGAAGCAGCGTATTGATATATTGGCCAGCAATGAAGTTATGGGAGGTTCCGATGAAAATCCAAGTGTCAGATTTTGTAAATGTAAAAGCTAAAGCAGAAGCCCTGGGTTGCAATATTCCCACTGCTATCACTGTAATGCCATATGAGTTTGAAAATGCTCAGTCGAAGAGTGCTTTGTGCTATGAAGGTGCTGCTCAGACTTTAAAGAGATTATTTCAAGACAATGGAATCACTCAGACACCACTGGAGCAAGAAGGTGAGGAATTTCCTAGTCTACTCAAAGAAAGTTCGGTCGAGGAATGGATTGGCCCTACCGTTTTTGTCAGTTTTACTCTCCTCAGCCAAAATCCTAATCTCATTTCGATAGCCTTAAATGTGATATCGAACTATCTAACCGATTGGTTTAAAGGGAGTGGTAATAAATTCATTTTACTGAATAAAGCCACACTTGATTTAGTTGTTGAATTAAAAAATGGGGATTGTAAGAAGTTGCATTATGAAGGAACTGGATCGGATTTAGGGCAAGTTGCCGACGTTGTACGTGAACTTTGTCTGCACAACTGACTATGAGGTAATGATGCAATCGTGCGGGTTGTGTTGTCTATTAGCCAATTTACCCGGACTCGAATGTGCTCTTGTCTATGAGGAACAATGAACCTACAAGCCGAAATTAGATCCGAACTTTGGGTTGCTATCTCCCAGCAGTATGAACAGGGTCACTATTCAAACGCTATACTTGCGGCTTTTCACTATCTACGTGATGTTATACGTGATAGTGCGAACCTAGATGGCGATGGGGCTGTTTTAGTAGGTCAAGCCTTTGGTGGTAGTCCCCCTCGTCTACGTATCAACAAACTTGACACAGAATCGTGTAAAGATGAACAAAAGGGATTCGAGCAAATTATCAGGGGATTTTTTCAGGGGATAAGAAACCCTAGGACTCATGATAACATTGAGGATAAGAAAGAAACCGCTGACGCCATCGTTGTTTTTATCAATCATTGCATAGGTGTAATTCAGGGGGCCAAAGGTCCCTTTGTGATTGAAGAGTGGATTAGCAGGGTTTTTGATCCTGATTTTGTGGAATCAGAAAGATATGCACAATTACTTGCAAGCGATGTGCCACCTAAACGATATAATGACGCCCTCGTCAAAATCTACCAGGATAAGACCTCTGGTGACGGAAACAAACTTAGACTGGTATTTTGCGCCCTAATTGAACTTGTAGGTGATGATCGGCTGGATGAACTTATCGCTGTCATATCTGAGGAGTTAAGGACTGCATCAGATGAAAAGACTATACGTTTAGCAATACAAATTCTTCCCGAAAGACTATGGCCACGCATTGATGAGGCAGCACGTCTGCGAATTGAAAATAAACTAATTCGTTCGATTCAGACAGGTAAAGTTAATTCATCTACTCGAAGGGCCACAAGTGGGGCACTGGGCACATGGGCTAGAGATCTATGTAGATACTTTACTCTCAAGAACGAGTTATATCAGGCTCTTCTAAAAAAGATGAGTAGTGATGATCCAGAGCAGCTAGATTACGTTGCGCTATTCTTCTGGACAGAGTTGCCTTTCACTTTTGAAAAGCCCATAAACAAATATTTGAGAGACCGTTGGATAAACAGCATCTGTGAGGCTATAATTAATCCTTGGGGTGCAAGAATTGTGAGAGAAAAGTTACTCGATAGCTTCTATTCCTTTCCTGAGGAGTGGCGTACTCTTGTTCTTGAGAAATTAAGGCCATTGGAAACGGAAGAAGCCGAGTTCTACTCAAGTCTTGCCAATATGGAGGATGGCATTCCATTCTAAGATTAGAGCAAAGGCACCACTCGGCATCGTTTCAGGGCTGATGTAGCTGTCTGCGTGGAACTGGTAGGAAAACACGTGCAAACGCGTCTGCTGGTATAGGTTCAGTGTGTAGCTGTTGCACGACTTAAGGAAATTTATCCGCCAACCTAACTTTGTCAACTAGAGGTTTAGAATGACAATCCCCACAAGCCGCCTATATTCCGGTTCTCAAGATCTGCAATCCATGCTTGCTCTATTGCTCGCCGTCAGACCCGCCGAACGCATTGCGGATTCACCCAGCGCGGTTGATCTGCGCGAGTTGCTCGCCTTACCCGCTGTGCAAGACAACACCCGCTTGTGGTTCGACGCCGCTCGCCGGCTGGTCGGATTTGCGATAGTGGATCATTACAACAATTTGCTCTTTGAGTTTAGCGATCCCGGCATCGAGGCGGAGATCGTTGACTGGGGCGTGCAGTGCATCCGCCGCGCTATGCAAGTAACGGGCGAGGCGCTAACGCTTGATGCCAGTTGCAGCGCCGACAACACCGACCGCCTCGCGCTGCTGGAACGGCACGGCTTCATTCAGGAGACGCAGTACTCGGTACATATGACTCGCTCGCTTCACGCTCCGATTCCCGCGCCGCAGCTACCACCAGGCTTCAACATCCGTCACGTAACCGGTGAGCACGAAGTCGAAGCGCTGGTTGCGCTCCACCGCGCGGCGTTCGGCACCGAGAATATGACCGTCGAAGAGCGGCTGGCGATGATGCGCGTGCCGGACTACGAACCGGAACTGGATTTGGTGGTCGTCGCGCCCGATGGACGGCTTGCCGCTTACTCCATGGTCTCGATCAGTCAGGAGGAAAATGCGTGCACCGGGCGGGACGAAGGCTACACCGATCCGGTAGCGACGCATCCCGATTTCCAGCAGCGCGGGTTGGCGAAGGCGTTGTTGCTCACGGGGCTGCGCGAGTTGCAGCAGCGCGGCATGGACGCGGCTCTGCTCGGCACCAGCAGCGAAAACGTGGCGATGCAGCGAACAGCCGAGTCGGTTGGTTTTCACGTGCAGTCCACTACGCTCTGGTTTTCCAAACCGGTGTCGTAAGACTGCGCAGTGGGTTAATTTTTGGCACACGGACGCACACGGAAAACACGGATTTCTTTTTGAAAGAAAAATCCGCAGAATCCGTGAAATCCGTGTACCATTCTCCGATTCGTGATTGCCGGCTCGTTTTGCATGATGAGCGATAGTAACGTGATTGATACCTTCCCCGCCTTTTTGTCCTTCTGGGAAAAGGCGCAGCATCTCCCCCTGGACGCGCAAATCGAGGGTTGGGCGTCCAATTATATGGCGCAATGGCCCGAGCTGTTGGAAAAGCAAATCCAATCCTATGCTGATGACGGCGACGATTGGCGCGACGTCGCCAGAGAGCGTGTCGCGCCTTTCTGGACAGACCGCTTGCCGTCTATGCGGCGCGCGCACGAGCATCTGCTGCAGGTGTGCGCGCCGGTTTACGAACGCGCGCAGGCGACGTTGAGCTTTGCACAGCCGCTCACGTTTGTGATCTACGTCGGCGTTGGCTGTGGCGCAGGATGGGCGACGACGTATCAGGACAACGCCGCGATCCTCTTCGGGTTGGAAAACATCGCCGAGGAGGGATGGGACGACGACGCTGTATTGCGCGGGATGATCGCGCACGAGATCGGGCATCTCTGGCATTTCGAGCAACGCGCGCAAGCCGGTCTCGCGCCGGGCAAAGGGCCGTGGTGGGATTTGTACACGGAGGGGCTGGCGCAACGCTGCGAACACGTCATCGCCGGTCAGGAGAGCTGGCACATGGCGGCGCAGGATGTGGATTGGGCGCACTGGTGCGAGCACGAGAAATCCTGGTTGGCCCGTGAATTTCTCCGTGTGGTCGAGGCCGGCGACGACGTCCGGCCTTTCTTCGGCTCCTGGTTTGCGCTCCGTGGACGCAAGCAGACGGGGTACTTCCTCGGCTGCGAAGTCGTCCGGCGGCTGGAAGCGCAGAAGTCGTTCCGGGAGATCGCGCTGTTGGAGGACGTTGAGGTCGTGTTTTCTGATGCGCTCAGGGTGATCGCAGCTGATGACCATTGATCGCAGCGTCCCCCTCGTCACCCTCGACACCGTCTCCTACATCTACCCCCGCGCGGAAAAGCCGGCGTTGCACGATGTCACGCTCGACATCGGCAAGGGCGAATTCCTGGGACTGATCGGCCCGACCGGCGCGGGAAAGACGACGTTCTGCCTGAGCCTCAGCGGGATCGTACCGCAGTTTTACGGCGGGCGCTTTTTCGGTCGCATCGCTGTCGCCGGGCTGGACACATTGGAGAACCCGGTCAGCCAACTGGCGAGGCACGTCGGCGCGGTCTTCGAGGACCCGGAGACGCAGATCACCGCCACCTCCGTCGAAAATGAGATCGCCTTCGCGCTGGAGAACCTCAGCGTCCCCCGCGACGAGATGCTGCTCCGCATCCCCCGCGTACTGGAAGCCGTCCGCCTCGAAGGGACCGCCAAAAAACATCCTCGCGAACTCTCCGGCGGGCAGAAGCAGCGCCTGGCGATTGCCGCCGCGTTGGCCGTGCAGCCCGATCTGCTCGTGCTCGACGAACCGACCTCGCAGCTCGATCCGATGGGCGCGCAGGAGGTCTTCGCCACAGTGCGTGAGTTGAACAAAACATTGGGCATCACCGTGGTGATGGCCGGGCACGCCGCCGAGGAATTGGCCGAGCACGCCGACCGTCTGGCGCTCCTGGTCGATGGCGTGCTCGTCTCGGTAGGGACGTCCGACGACCTGTACGCGCAGGTCGAATACCTGGAACGCTGCCACGTCCGCCCGCCGCAGGTCGCGCAGACGTTCGCTTGTCTACGGCGGATTGGCGTCCCAATCCCCGCGATTCCCGTCCGCCTCCCGGAAGGGATCGCGGCGTTGAAGGCGACGGCGCACTCTCATCCGGTGCAAGTGCCCCACTTACCCCCGGCGACGACGGCGAAACGGGACACCCCCCTGCTTTCGACCCGCAACCTCACCCACGTTTACGGCGACGGCACGGCAGCGCTGCGCGACGTCTCGCTCGACGTGTACGCCGGCGAATATCTGCTCATCGTCGGGCAAAACGGCGCGGGCAAGAGCACGCTGGCGAAGCACTTCTTGCGGCTGCTGTTGCCTACGTCCGGCGCGGTTTACGTGGACAACACCGACACCCGCGATCTGACGACAAGCGCGCTGGCGCGGCGCATCGGCTACGTGGCGCAGAACCCCGACAATCAAATTTTCAACGCTACGGTCGAGGCCGAAGTGGCCTTCGCGCTGAAGAATCTCAAGTATGCCGAGACGGACATCCAACTGCGCGTCGAGGAGAGCCTGATGGCGCTGGGGCTGTGGGAGCGGCGCGGGGCGCATCCCCTGGCGCTGCCCAAAGGCGACCGCGCGCGGGTGGTCATCGCCGCGATTCTGGCGATGCGGCCCGATGTCGTCATCTTCGACGAGCCGACGACGGGGCAGGATTACCGGGGCGCGCGCGCGATCCTCGACATCAGCAAACAGTTGCACGCGGCCGGCAAGACCGTGATCGTCATCACGCACCACCTCTACCTGATGCCGGACTACGCCGAGCGCGTGATCGTGATGGGCAAGGGCGCGCTGCTGCTCGATGCGCCGATCCGCGAGGCGTACCACGCGGTCGATGTGCTGGCCTCTACCTACATCGCGCCGCCGCAAGCCGTCCTGCTCGCCCGCGCCCTGGCGGAAGAACGCCACGCCGACTTCTCACTGCTAACGCCCGAAGAGGTTGCCGATTGCTTCAGACCTGATGTGGATCTTCTCAAAAATCTGGGGGTGGGGGATTGGGGGCGAGCGTAGCCCGCCCCCAATCCCCCACTTTCCTCTTTTTATTGAGATGATACGAGAGTTCAAGGAGGAAACTATGGACAAGAAAGGAATGGGAAGAAAACTGACGCCAAGAGCGTTTTTGTGCATGTGCATTTTAGCCGCAGCCAGCGCAGCGATGGTGGCATGTAGCACGCCAACAACCCTACCGGCCACGCCGCCGCCAACGACGATACCGGCCACAGTCGCGTCGCAAACGGCGCTACCGGCCACAGCCACGCCGCCGCCAACGTTAGCCCCGACGGCGACGCCGACCGTCGTGTTCAACGGGCAAGCGCGCGTGGACGTAAGCGCCATGCCAGGCGGCGCGCTCGATGCGCTGACGAATGTGCATCCAGACCGCGCAGACCCCGTGGTCTTGGCCGAACAGATCAATGCGTTGGCGCAGTTTTCAGTGGATACCACGTTCACGGTTGAACCTGACGGCTTCGGCAGAGCGGCGCTTGTGTATGCCGGGGATGGGGACGTCATCATCAAATTGGCCGGTCAGGATGAAGAGATCACCGATGGCAGTGTGCGGTTTTTCCCGCAAAAGAATGGCGCTATGATTCCGGCGAGACAGCAGCGCAATGGCGGGGAAACCGGCCTGGACATCCTCGATGCTGCCAACGACCGCGTTATGGCCTATAGAAAAGTGGAAGAAAACGGCGCGGTTGACTACGAGATTACAGCGGAGGTCAATGAAGCCGGTCAATGGGTGGAGTATGCCGGGGAGCAGGTGAAAAGGTACACGGAGGCTGAGACGATATTCGCGGAGCCGGTGGTGGAGGCAGAGCCGTTATACTGGAGATTGGCGATGAGCAAAGTAATAGAAGGCTATCAAGTGAAGGATAGTAAAAGAATACTGCATACTGTAGCTGGTTACGATGTAGAGCATCCAGTAATAGATATTGTCAGTAGTAATGGGATAAAGATAAAAACATATGGTCAGATTGGATATTTTGGGAATGAAAGACCAAGGTTAGTATCACGAACGGGTGATAATACGGAGATGGCGGATAATGTAGTAACTTGGCTTAGCTTAGTACAGAAGGAATACAATAAAACTCTTGGCAGTAGCGAGGGTCATACAGAAGCTTTTATGACGGTGATTGATGAAAGACAATTAGTGCAATTGACTGGAGATGAGCAAGGTCCAATTAGTCCGGATAGAGTGCTGGATGGTGGAGTGAGATTGATGAGAGAAGTACCAGTAGCGATCGAGGATTTGTCACAAATTATATTACTGAAAGGGAGTTTCCCTGAGATAGGAACTGTGGCGGAGTATAATCGTTATGTGCCAGTAACTTTGAATAATGGGAAAGTAGTATATGTATACAATATGGTGACATACCAAGTGAACAATTGGGGAATAACAAGAGTTGCGTTTGTTTATCCAGATAGTGAGAATCCGGGGAAAAGTGTTTTATTGCAATACCGCATAAGTTGCTACGAACTATCAATCGGTGGCAGCGTTTTCCATCGCTGCGCGAGTTGATTGAGTTGCGCCTGGGAGCGTTTCGGGGAACGCGTGTGCAATCTAAAACGCGCG
>Ga0123335_1007819_pt1 | contig 11754 bp, 18 predicted proteins | sample BiotimSIPDNA_2_FD_89707 | JGI IMG/M metagenome (GOLD analysis project Ga0123335, IMG submission 89707) | Anaerobic biogas reactor microbial communites from Washington, USA - Biogas_R2 time_0 SIP DNA | ecosystem: Engineered > Bioreactor > Anaerobic > Unclassified | place: Washington, USA... | reverse complement strand
TTGTGATTGCAATGGCGTTCTCACGGCAAGCATATGGACTTGCTTGGAATCCTTCGAGACGGGCCACAACAATATTGATTAAGTCCTCGTTGCAACATCCGTTCACGCCTGATTCAAGAATTGGCCCTTCTTGCATATCGATTTTTGCAATAGTTTCACCATCAACCTTGCGTTTAATTTCAAAGTGATGTGGGGCGTTGAACTTTGGTTCATTTTCGTGGAAGATTTGGGTGTAGTCGTCTGTGTTCAGGTCGCTTACTGGAATCTGTTTCATGGTTCTCCTTTGTTTTTGGTACCTTTCTGTTTTCTTAATCATATTTTTTTTCTCCTTTTAGTCAGGTTAACTAGTACTCCTCTCCGAGTAGTTGTTATGGTTTTCTTCTTGTCTTCTGGTCGTTCAGCCGATAAGCCATACGCATCTCGACCACCACAAATACTGCAAGTAGACTTACCATCCCTTGCAACATCCGTTAAATTTACGCACATACACCAATGCTGGTTTTGCATATCATACTCCTTGTTCGGTGGTTTTGGCACCTTTCTGTTTATCTTGTTCAGTCATCTTCCTGATTTCTCTATCAAGTTGTCGGAAGTGAACGTCAAAAAGAAGTTCTTGCTCTGCCTCAAAACATTCCGCTTCCGTTGGTTCAGTTAAAAAAGGCATCTCATTCAGTCTCCTGCAACTGGTTCATCAGTAACCGCTTTTCGTTCGGAGTCAGTCGACTGATAGACTGGGCAATCTTGGCTACACTACCAACATTATCACGTGTATCAAAGAATGTGGCAAGGGAACCAGACACCAGAACACACTGACGCTTCACCTTGTTATGTTCAATTCCGAGCATACGACTGACAGCATTGACAGTGACCTTCGGCATGGAGAGAGTCGCACGAGTCTGGGCCTCCACAATCTTGACGATTTCTTCCTTGGCCTCGGGGGTGAGGTCGTTGGTGAAGAACTCAGTTCGGGCAGGGTAGAGTTTCTTGCATGCAGTGGGTTCACTACTAGGAACGTCTGCTATGGCACGAGGCTCCACAGGTTCAGGGGAGGGGTTTGTGTTAGGAATAGGTGCAGACTTGATAGGTTTGTGATAGTTCATAAAAACTCCTTGTGATGTTTGATGTAATATAGTAGGTTTAAGTGTGGTTTATTCACTACGCAATTTACTACTATATGACTATGAAACGACTTGATTATTACGCAATACTGAAAAAGCAGCACGAGGACTTCCGTCGGACACCCCAGTGGCAGGTGTTTAGAAAGTATGTCCTCGCATCCCGTAACCAAACTTGCGAGTTCTGCGGCAAGCATTACAGTAGGGTTCACCACTTAGATGTGCATCATAAGTTTAGAACTAACTACACGAACCTAGAACCCTCTAGGTTTATGCTGCTATGTAAGACTTGCCACCAGTTCCTACACAAGAAGTCGGGGACTCCGCTGCTCGGTCAGTACACAGAACAGGTTGATGACTAGATTCCCATCATCTTGATGACAACCACTACTAGTAGGAGCAGTAACGTACCACAACCACCAATAAAACTACCGCAACCCATTGTCGGTTTCCTCCAGTACATCCAGTTGCCCGTTGTCGAGTTCTTCTTGTTGATACTGCGTCCGCACGAGGCGTGCAGTGTGACAGGTTTTGAACAGTTCATACGCTGCGTTGGCTTCCTTCGGTTCAAGCAACAGCAAGTCCACAGCGTCAAGCTGCTTCTTGAAGTCTTGATAGTCAGTGTACCCACGCTTGATGATGTCATTGAGAATCTTTAGGACTTCTATGGTGTAGGACTTACCTTTGATGATGTCCCGCTTTACATATTTGTTCAGTCTGATAAGCGATGACAGCGGATATTCACTGCCAGTATATGTGGATTGTCTGGTGATACGGTACTCCACCCAAGCATCAAACCAAGCGATGTCCTTAATCTCAGGCATAGCAATTCCACCATCTTTAGTTTCTCTGGACGAGAACTCCACACCGACCTGACAGTGGGAGAAGTCGAATGAATCCACGAGTTCTTGCAATGTGGCCTTACGGTAGGTACAGAACTGGATTACTTTTCCGTGAACCTTGACAGTGATGGCGTTCTTTGTTTCGCAAATCACTTCACCTTTAAGACTCTCAATGGTATTTTTTCTGATGCGGTCAGCGTTAAATGAATTACCAAATGCAGGGTACACATCGTAGTCGTTTGGCACTCCGTCCATAAAGCATCCACCTGCTACACGGAAGTCATCGTTGTCCAGTATGAAAGCGATGTCCCACGCAGGGATACGCTTGGCTCTGATGGTCACTAATTTTTCAAGTGTTTCCTTGATGTTCATATCAGTTTTTTTATCCATTGGATTCCTCCTTCTTGTTGGACTCACCAGTCTGATTCTCAGTGGCCTGTATCTTCTGATGAGCAAGCATAAACGCCACTACACCACGCAGGAACTTATCCTTATTCACGGGGCAGTCAGGGTCTTTGAACATAGTGATGACTGACTCGCACACGAAATCAACTCGCACAGGTGCGGAGATGTCCTTGCCTGTCGTTTCCTTGCAGCGTTCTTCCGATACCTCGGACGCAGCGTTGATGACAGTATTAGCATAAGCCACTGCCATCGGAGTCTCAATGAGAATACGTTTGAGTGTTTCATTATTTGATTTTTGCATTTTGTTTACTCCTTGTTTTGAGTGTTAGTGTTAGTGTTGAAGATATAATCGCAGGCTATCTGAGCCTTGTTGCAGATCTCTGAGAACTCTGCTGCTTTGAAATTCTTGATGCGATTCCGCCAAGACTGGCAGTATGCCACAGTCTCCGTTATGCACTTCGTGGTGTCGAGTCCAAGCCTTCCGATACACAGACAGGCAGTAATCTCGGCTCGAAGTTCTTCCTGAGCATAGGAGCTATCACCGAACTTGTCTTTGTGTAGTTCGTCGAGCCTCTTTGGGTGACCAGTGGAGTGGGCAATCTCGTGGAAGACTGTACTCCAGAACTGAGGGAGATTGGAAAAGTTTTTCCAACCTGGCACTTGGATTGAGTCTTGCTTCGGCGAGTAGAACGCAGTGTTCCCACCACCAATGAGTGTCACCCCTGTCCGTTCGCAGTACGACTTGACAATTGAGAACACCTCGTCATCACCACTCGGAACGCCACCGTGTTCCCACTTGTCTCTGTACTTTGGTTCTATCCCTTCGGTGTCAGTACCGATGCGAAAGACGTAGTTCACTGAACGTCCGAATCGGTGCCCAGTGACCTCGCCAGTTTCCTCGTCTTTTACGGCGTACAAACCTCCGCCTACAACTGGCTTACCGCTGCCCTTACCGCTGATGACTTTGCCACCAGCTTTCTTGATGGCATTGAACGTCGCATACTCACCAGCGAAGTCCAGCATCATCCTGTTCACGAGGGAAGTGTAGGGTTTGCCAGTGGCGTAGCTGATGATGCCGTTAGGACTGACCACCCAAGGCTTCGTCCACGGAATCACTTCGCCATCCAGTTGGGAGAGTATTTTATCAGTGATGAACTGGTTCTTGTCAAACTTCTGGGTAGCCATATTCCTTTCTCCAAGTCTTGATGTGTTCAACGAGTGCGTCCACTTCGGCGACAGACAACTTGCTGCCATTGGGGAGAAGTTCTAAAACTTCTTCATAGCCTTTTGCATAGCTAGCTTGGCACTTACCATAGAGAGAGTCCGAGTACTGCTCTAGGTCTTCAACCACTAAGCACAAATGTGCGACGCAGTCCTTAGCTTTCAAGCCTAGCCTGCACTGCTTAATCTCGACGAGGGCTGAGTTTAATTCCTCGATTTTATAGTTTATGCGGTCAAGGAGGGACTCTATGCTATCCAATTCTTCAGTTTTCATTGTTACTACTCCATATAACTGACAAGAGTGTATGCTCCCACCAGCAGGATAAAGGTGAATACAGCGACGACAATATCGAGCACTTTCTTACGACGTGCTACTGCTCTTTGATACTGGTACCAAGAGTCATAACCTTTTGGCAAAAATTCTAACATCTTTTATGATCTCCCTCGCAGTTCTGCGATTGTTAAGTTTATGTTGTTTCCGCAGCCAATGGTTGCAAGAACCTTCCGTCAGTTTTGACTGGCCGTCAGCAAGTCGCTGGGCGAACTCACGGACAAACCCTTCGGGGAAGGCTTTTAGGAAAGCGTACTCATCTAAAGTGGGTGCTTCCGTTGTAAGGAAGTCACTGGGGACTTCTCGCTTGACACCTTCTTTTGTGTACGTCTTACGCACCGAGTCTATTACGGCAAAACTGCCGATGTTGATTAACCACCAGCACTGGACGGTCTCAGGTCTGGACTGGTCGAGTGTTAAGAACGCCTGAGTCAGACCGTCCCATGCCTCATCATAGGAACACTTGACTCGGGTCATGATGGCTTTGACACAAGTGATATACTGGTGATCGTTCACTGGTTAGTCCTCCAAGTAAGCTATTGGTTTCAACACTCTCACGAGTGTTTTTCTTGTCTTCCCAGTACCAAATTTGAAAGCACCGTACTTAGCCAGACCCGCTGGTAGGGTGTATATTGCCTCAGTTACTATGCACTGGGCAGGTCTTCGGCCCAAAACTTCGATGAAGTCAGGTTCACAATTTTCATCTTCTAACTGGTAAGAAAGAAAGCAGTCGCTGGCTGAACCGCTGGCAAAAACTGCTAGTATCGCCAGACCAAAACTGTCATCAGAAAACACTGAAAACCCGAATCTACGAGTAGCAGTCGGATCACCAAATAGAATAAAACTCCGCTCGTCATGAGTGACGAAACGCTCACAATTAGGACGCATAAAAGACTCCAGATATAAAAAAAAAACTGCATCCGTTCCCACGAGTGCAGTGTTAAGGTTCATTTTGAAGGTCGGTTTACCCCTTTGTTACTTGTGTTATTCTTTTGTGAGCAGTTCAATTATCTTATTCACCACTTCCTCGCCAAATTTGACGAGCAGTTTTTCATTCTTTTGAACGGCCTCAGCAGTTACTGTTAGCTCATTTAGCTCGCAGGTTTCCAAATACGATACTGCCTTAGCTGTCACTTCTGCCTCGTGCTTTTGCTTCTCAGCGAGTGCTTTTAACTCTTCAGGGCTTAACGGTACGAGGTTTTTACAAATGAAGTCATAAACACTTGGCCTCGTTCCAGCCTTGAAGGCCTCCGTTTCATACCTCACCCACTTGTCACGTACATAACCTGCGGAGGTGAAGGTGAGGTTTGCAAGGGCTTGGAAACTCATTGGAGCTCCCTTCCCGCTCACTTTCGAAGCGAAAAACTCCTCGACCGTTCCTTGTTCGGCTTTTTCAAGAATACCAAGGAGGCGTTCCTTAGCCTCACCCCAGCGAGGGAGGTTGCTGAGTTTTTCTTTTGCGAGCTCATCTTCAGAAAGTAGCAAAGTTGTTGTTAATTTTGTGGTTTCCATGATTTAACTCCTGCCCCCAAATAGGGGCGTTTATGTTGTTTAGTTTTTTTTTAGAGCTTTGGTTTTTGTGTATGCTCTATTCAATACATACATACTATTATATATATATACTGAATGGAACACACACAAGCAAAAGGGTAAACCGAAATTTCAAAAAGCTATTAACGGGTAAACCGTTCACATAAATAAAGGTATAAACTTTTTTGTATAAAGTCAATACATAAACCGAAAAAAAAAACTTATTTTTTACTTACAACAAAAAAAAAGCGGTTTAGTGATGCCCTTTTGTATAATAGCGGTTATTTGCGTTTTAAGGTGATTTTTAGGGCTTTATTTATTTATCCATACAAATATAAAGAGACTATCAAAATAAAGCGTTTACGACGATTCAAACAATTTACCAACAAATTACCAACGGTTTATGCGTTCTTTAATTTGTCAAGTGCTCAAACGTTCAATTTATGTAAAATCTTTTTTACGTTTATTTTTGGCTCAGAACTTGACTTAACTTTATACAGTTCAGTATAGTATAAAATATTATAAGTTATTCTAATTGTTCAAAGTAAATTATAGATCAAATGATATATATATATATATATAGGTGTCGATAATATATATAAAGGAGTCAATAATATATATATATATATAAAGGTGTCAATAATATATAAAGTTTGACCTCACCACTCCCAGTATACACCTGTTCACTAAGTGTAAACATGGGCAGCAGTATACACCTGTTCACTAAGTGTAAACATGGGCAGCAGTGCATATTTTTGCAGTGATCAGCAGTATATAAGTATATAACTGCCCAAGTGTGTACATAGTGAACAAGTGTATAAATAGTAAACAAGTGTATAATAGTATACAATCGTTCACCAAATCTGAACTGGGAGTCGAGAACTGCGAGGGGAGGGGTCAGCAAGTACTGATTACTGGAAAGCCTAGGTCAGACTTTCATTCACATACGGGTCAGTTTTCTCAGTTTGGTGTTGCACTTCCCAGTCTTTGTATATATATTTACACTGAATCACCCCATCACAGGAGCAGCTTATGGCTGACGAAACATCTTTTACCGATATGGGCAAGGCACTTGATGACGCTGCCGCCCAGTATCGAGATACCAATAGCGTCGATACCACTCCAGATACTTCGTCCCACGATGCAGGTGAGGGCGAGGGGGCATCTGAGGGCACACCCAACACGGCACCGCAGGGTACTGAGGGTGATGCTGGCCTTCCCAAGACCGACGACACCCAAGTCGGTGCTGGTGATAACAAGGGTACTCAGCCCAATGGCGAGTCCGCTCCTGCCGATGACAAGCAGGGTAGCGAGCGTAAGGCCTTCAACCACGCACAAGCGGCGGCAAGGATTGCGAGAAAGCGAGCCAAGGAGCAGAGAGAATACTACGAGAAGCGTCAGCGTATAGAAGCGGAACAGAAGGGCTTTGCCGACGAGCAGAGTCAGAACTATAATCCGCAAATGGCTGCCGTTAAACTTGACCAAATCCGTGAACTGGATCTTCAGGAAGCACAGCGTCGACAGAATGAGTTCATCGAAGAGTCCTATGCCATCTTCCAAGACGAGCAGACGACTCAACAATTTATTAATGACTGTCAGACCTATGCAGACTGGATTAACACCAATGAACCGCAGTTGGGCGAATACATCAAGAAGCCCCTTGGTAAACTGGTGTTGAAGGGCTGGTTCGACAAGATTGCCAAGCAGCCTGAGGCAGCGGACTGGTGGGAGAGTCTCACTCCGTTTGAGAAGTACAAGACACTAGACCGATACTACAACGAGTTCTCCGCCTATATCGACAAGGTGAAGCGTGGCGAAGTCCAGACTGGTACGGAACAGAATGTCAACGTGCCTCCTCAACAGACCCAGACTACCCAACCGAACCCGAAGCCTGCTCCAGCAGTTCAGAATATCCCAGTGCCTGGTAGCGGTCGCAACACTAACAATATGCCGCCTACTGACAACTTCTCTCTCGAACTTGAGAGAGCTATGCAGTTGAACGGTGTAAGCAGACTGGTAAGGTAATAAAATGGCTGGTATTGTAAACGCACAACTCATGGCCCGATTGGCCACTAAATTCAATCTTGGTGCCGATATCCTCTCCAAGGGTAATCGCACTGTCGAAAAGATGCTCGGTGCAGACAAAATGTCTGGCGACACCGTAAGCGTCACCATCACAGACTCAGGAAAGATTTACAAGAACTCCCTCGACCTCACGAGCCGAAAGGGTACTCTTGCAGTCAAACGAGCAACAGTGCCTCTCCGTGTGAAGCCTATTGGTATCGCAGCGGAAGCCTCTGTCGGTGAACTCACCCTCGCTATCCAGAATCCTGAAGTTATGGCAAAGCGAGTAGCCAACCTTCAAGACGAAGTGAACAAAATTGCTTTCCGAGCACTTCTAGGTAGTGCTCAACCTTTCGTAGCCAAGGCAGGTCTCACTGGTACAGACCGTGACCAAGCCTATCGTCAGGCAGCATTCGATGCAGAAGCATACACAACCACTTCTAAGTTCTCTGGAGCTACCTACGGTATCGCACACCCACAAACTTGGAACCGAATAGTTCCATCTCTGATGGGCAACTTCGGTGGCAACGACAAGATTGGTAAAGACCTTTATGAAAACGAACTCGGTGACTTCCTCGGTTTCCGCTGGACTAAAGGCATGGACACTATGCGTATCGTCGGTGTGGCAACTGGCGTGACAACCATCGCCGTAGGCGTGGACGGCCAACTCACCGCAGGTATCGCACAAATTGCTGGCGGCACTGGCTCCGAAGACGGCGAAGTTTGTCCGTTCCCAATTCCACTCGTAGATTACAATGGTGATGCAGTTGAATGCGTCGATGCACTTGGTAAACCTACTGGAATCCAGAAGGCCGTGATGTTCAAGTGGGACGCTGGTCAAAACGCTTGGGTTCTTTCTCAGCCTCTATTCTTCCGTGGCCCTCGCAAGAACGCACACTGCAAGGCCTTCGAAACAGCCGTGGCCCAGTACGAAGTCGGTGCAGATGCTTTAGATACGCACGGTTTCATCGACCAAGACTTCGAATGGTACCCTGACCAGAACTGGAACGTTATCCGTGGTGCAGGTGCTCCATCCACCTTCACTCTCACCAACCTCAATCTCGAAACCAACGATGTTGACATCCTCGAAGTAGGTAATACTTACCTAGCTCCGATGGTTATGTGGAAGGAACCTGACTTCCTCATTGCAGTCAAGGGTATCGAAAAGATGGCTGGTGCTGACTCCTTCACAATCCCGACCGAGTTCAGCGACCGTGGTATCCTTCCGCTCCGTGGTACATACTGGACTGACCCATACGCCTCCCTCAGTCTGTTCCGTGTGGACTCACTAATGGGATTTGGTGTATATCAGGGTTGCTCCATTGCATCCGTGTTCATCCCGATTGACTAACACCCTCTAGTGGTGATTCATCACCCCGACATACGGTCGAAAGTATGTTCGAGCTGGGTACGACTTCTACAAGCGTACCCAGTTTTCGGGCATAGGGTGATTTTCTTTTTATTCAATAAGGTGGTAGTATGACACAGATTAACAGTTATAATGGTGGGGCGACGCTGCCAGGCGATGCAGTCGCAATAGACAAAATAAAGTCGCTCACTCTCCAACACAACCCGACAGGTGAGGGTCAGGCTACCGAAGTCGTGTACAACCCTCTCGAAGGGAAGACTGTGCCTGTAAGGAACCTTGTTATCAAGGACAAGTTTGGGAATACCGTTGGCATTTATGACCCATTGGATAACTCCAACAAAGAACTCCAGCTTCCAGAAGACTCGGTGGTTTTCCTTTGGGACGGTTCACACACAATCACAAAAGAGGACAGAACGAAACTGATGGATGCTGTGCAGAATCAGACTCCAGCTTTCATTATGTATGCGGTAGGTGCTGGACTATCCTACTATGTATTCTCTCAGATGGTTGGTGGGAAGATGTTATTCACAGGTGTTACGAAAGATGCAGTGCGAGTAATCAGCATAAGTCCTACCCCTAACCCTAACGAGTCGTATAATATCACCTATGAGAGCATCCCATTGTTCCCAGTGATAGACCAATACATCAAAAAGGAAGCCTTGTATTTCCCCGAAGATACTCCGTGGCTTTCTTCGTGGGCCTCTACGATGGGTATGAACTTTGGCGACATCATCGGTGCGGTATGCGATAAGGGTAACAATAAGCATTATTACGGTACTATCGCAGCGAGCGTTGATTCTGGTGCTGCCATCCCTTGCGGTTGCATCCTGTTCCTAGACGATACGGAACAACCCCTAGAAAGTGACGAGTGTCGAAACGTATCAATCAATTTCACAATCTTACTCACAGGGCCTGCACGTGATACCGAAGCCGATGCCATTTCGGCTGTGCCAGAATCTGTGTGGCTCCGAGTATTCTCGGTATGGAAAGACGACTCAGATACCAACTGGCACGCCCCATTGAGTCCGTCGCAGGGTATTGACGATGGGATATTCGTAAACTTGGACTCCATTTATTTGGAACGTTACGCCAGTCTGAACAGTGGGGACAACAAATACTATGCGAATGCGAGGGCCAAGATTACGGTTTCTGTAATTGGCAATCACTGGTCTTATACCTACGAGGGGTAGTCTATGCCCATACCGCATCAATTCATATTCTTGCCCACTTTTTCTGGTGGTGGTGGTGGTGGTGACGAAGTCCCTATGGAGACCTATCCATTTGACGAAACTGACAAGACCAGCACAGTCAATCACCCGAACGGATATGCACCCGCACAGTTGCATCGCCTCGATACAACAGCGGTAACCCACCCCATCAATCTAGTCGGAAACTGTTGGTTACGCTTCAATGTGGTGTCCTCGTTAGTAGGCCTCCGCTATCGAGTTGCCATTTATCACGAGACGACTACTGGCAACGGCGAACTTATCGCATTGTCTGTCCCGAAGGACATCGTTGGTGGAGTCACTGGGGAGTGCTGGGTTGTACTCGGTGTTGAGGTTTCCCCTCATGCCCAGATTCTCCCTGGCGAGAAGTACTATGTCGCTTTATTCCTTGATGCCAATGTCGATAACCAAGGTTTCCTCGAACTGTCCGCAAAAGACAATTCTTCCCAGCAGTGGGGTGACTTGACTTCCCAGTACATAACCGCACCGTCGTTGAACGCAGACAGCAACCTCGAAGACTTTGCCACTATCCAGTTCGGTTCTTGGAGCCACAACGATTTACTATGGTTTAGGCTCGACCCTGACGGAACCACAGAGAGATTACCTTAATGAACTACCTTCAAATTTGCCTAACCTCAAAGTGCAACAGGTCGTGTTGGCATTGTCCTATGGCTGAGTATCGGAACACCGACGACAAGGACTACCATCTTACCAACAGTGTTATTATCCCGTGGATAAAGTCGAACATTCGACCAAAGCTGTGGCTTGTGGAGCTTACTGGTGGAGAGCCTACGCTTTACGATGGTATCGACGAGCTTCTGGACTGGCTTTCCACGGAAGGGTACACGGTTCACATTAGAACCAATGGTATCATTCCAGTGGAGAGCCGCCAAGGACTTAAACGTATCGTGGCGTTCCATGACTTGCAGAATCCCCCTAAAGTCTTCGACCACATACTTATAATAGACCAGATTGAATCCGATGAAAAGATTAGGTACTGTCTGGAACACAGGCTTCCGTATACAGTCATCGGCAAGGATAAGTCCGTATACGACAACGCTACTCACGGATTCAAGTATATTGCCTATGTGGAGCCGTCCTGTCATCACACAAGATGCCCCGCAGCCCAACCAGTCCCAGAGATTAAGGAAGTGAATGGAAAGATGGTCGACGTGACCAGACTCGAATATGAACGATTTAGTGTATCGCTCTGCTGTGCTCACTGCAAGGCAGCCGTCGATGCTTGGAGATTTTTATGAATGATATAAACTTGAGTGATATCTACACTACGGTGGGTAATGTTCTGGGTACACCAGTGGCCCTAGCATTCTTCTGGGTGGTCAATAAGGTCAAGGAACTGAATATAAAAGTGAAGATGCTTGAAAAGGAAAACGCAGTGTTCAAGCAAACACTGTCCGACATTCGCTCCGATGTAAGTTTTATTCGTGGAAAACTGGAGAAGGAGTAATTAAAATCCATCGTAAAAGTGATTCGTTTCATGTATAAATATTTTTTTTTTATAAAAAAAAAAAAAAAAAAAAAAAAATGGGGAAAAAAAAGGGAAATTTTCTTTTTTTTTAAAAAAAGAAAAATTTTTTTAAAAAAAAAATGTAAAATATTATTTTTTTTAAAAATTTTTAAAAAATTTTTT
>Ga0123335_1007814_pt1 | contig 11757 bp, 9 predicted proteins | sample BiotimSIPDNA_2_FD_89707 | JGI IMG/M metagenome (GOLD analysis project Ga0123335, IMG submission 89707) | Anaerobic biogas reactor microbial communites from Washington, USA - Biogas_R2 time_0 SIP DNA | ecosystem: Engineered > Bioreactor > Anaerobic > Unclassified | place: Washington, USA... | reverse complement strand
GGTGGGCAAGACAGGCGTCGAACAGGCGGCTGAGCGCTACCTGCGCGGTGAGAGCGGGCGGATGACCTTAAACTCCTGGTACGGGGAGGGGGCCTCAGACCCCGTGACCTATCCCGGGGATATTGGGGTGCTCCCCGTGGGCGGCCATGAAGTCAAGATGACCATTGACATGGATCTGCAAAGGGTGGCGCGTGAAGAACTTGAAATCAAGATCATGGAATACCGAGGCAGCCGCCACCGAGAAAGGATTCTGGAGGCGCCGGGCGGCTGTGTGATTGTGCTTGACGCGAAGACGGGCGCCGTCCTGGCAAACGCGAATTATCCGGATTTTGACCCGGCTGACTTTGTGACACAGGATGTGAATCCCGATGCGGCGGCCCGCGTGTCGGCCATGCTCCGGGATGTGGAAACGCGGCCTTTGTTGAACCGCGGCATTGCTGAAACCTACACCCCGGGTTCGACCTTCAAGCCGATCACGGGGATCGCGGCCTTAGAAGCCGGCGCGATTTCACCGTTTAATAATGAGTTGACCTGTCACGGCGCGCAGGAAATCGGCGGCTTTTTATGGCGCTGCTACGCCTACCACGGCGAGATCGATTTCTCACGCGCGGTGGTGACCTCCTGTAACTTGTATTTTTTCCAGATCGCGGTCGAAACGGGCATTGACAAAATCAGCGAGATGGGCAAAAGACTGGGATTAGGCGAGATGCCCGGCCTTGACATAGGAGGGGAGGTGGCGGGGGTCAGACCTTCGCGCGAGGTCAAAAAACAGCTGAACTCGCGGCCGGAGGACCAGACCTGGTTTATCGCGGACACATGCCAGACCTCCATTGGTCAGTTTTATAACAGTTACAGCATGATCCAGATGGCGCGCGCGGTGGCAGGCTATGCGACCAATGAACTGCCGACTCCCCATTTCATCAAGGAAATCGTCGCGCAGGACGGCTCTGTACTCATCCCCGAACGCATTGAAAATACGCCGCTCGGCTTATCGCCGCAAAATATGGCGGCGTTAAGAGAAGGCATGGTCGCGCTGTCAAAAGAGCGCACGAATCGCACGGGTGTTGTGTTTCACGACTTCCCCATCCGCGTGGCCTGTAAGACCGGGACGGCCGAGGCCTACAACGAGAAGATGGAGCCGATTTCAAACTCGGTGTTTGTCTGCTATGCGCCGGCCGACGATCCGGAGATTGTCATCGCGCACGCGATCTCAGACGGTCCCTTTGGCGAGTACTCAGCGGATATCTCCTACCGCATCATGTGCGAGTACTTCGGCGTCGAACCCACCCACGCCCGCATGGGTAATTACGACGAGTATCGCAGGCGCTAATGGTCGCTCAGTTGTAGAAAAGTACAACATCGTTTATAATGGCCTCCGGCGAATTTTCGTCGTTTCACTTTGAAGAGAGGAAAAGATTGCACTTACTGCCTGTTGCCATCAGTCTGTGATATGAAAATTGTGCTTTTATCGGACCCATCTAAAAACGAATTGCTCGTCAATTTCTGTATCGCCTATAAACAGATTCTGGCAAGGCACGATCTGGTCGCGCCGCATAATATCGCGCGGCTTATTAAAGAGGCGACCTCCCTTCAGCCGGAGATGTTTTCTTCTGATTTAGACAGCATCTACAGCCGCCTGTCGGCGCTTGCCCTGTATAACGAGATTGACGCCGTGATCTGCATCCGCGATCCGGGTAACCCCGCGCCTGAGTCGCAGCAGCGTCTGTTTCAGTCCTGCGATGTGAACAGCATCCCCTTTGCGACGAACACGGCGACGGCTGAAATCCTGGTGCTTGCCATCAATCGCGGTGACCTTGACTGGCGCGATCTGGTGCGCGCTCAATGAGGTCGGTTCGGATTACAGGGGAATTATCCTACTATCCCGAGCGTTTCAGAAGTTGCAATGTCTATTTGTTGCGCTGTTTTGACCGAGCGATCCTCTTTGATCCCTCGCTTTCACCGGAGGCCATTGAATCCGATCGTCCCGTGACGATGGTCTTGGCCACCCACGCGCATTACGACCATGTCGGCGCGGTGAACGCCTGGAAAGAGGAGATGCCCGAACGCCCCTTCCTGATGCACGAGGGTGACATCCCCATGCTGGACGATCCGGCGGTCAACGCGTCTGTGTTTTTTGGCAGAAGCGCCACCTTCGCCCATCCCGACCAACCATTGACGGACGGGGAGGTCCTCTCCGTCCACCACGAGTATGATCTGACCGTGATCCACACGCCTGGCCATACGATGGGTTCTTCTTGTTTTCTGATTGAGCGAAAAGACAACGGCACCCGCCACCCCGTGGCGCTTATCACGGGCGACACCTTGTTTGATCGCGCCTGGGGACGCACTGACTTTGTCACAGGCGACGATGCCCTGATGCGCCGTTCGCTGGAAGGTCTTTTTCGACTTTTATCTAAACTGCCCCCGGAGCTTCCTGTATGCCCCGGTCATTCCGGGATCACGACCGCCTCTGACGCCTGCCGCTTTCTTGCGATGTCAGGTTTTTCACAAGCGCGCTAATCGAATCACTTCGCCAAATCGACACGGCGTGTCATGCGTTGCCGTGGAATTTTGCCTGTCAAAACTAAAGTTTCCTCCATGCTGAGATCAAATTAAATGGATTTCGTAAGGAGGAAATACCATGGCATTTTCAATCGAGGCAATGATCGCCATCCCCCTATGCCTGTCACTTTTAGGACACTCGACCCGCTTAGCCGCTCCGGTCGCAGGTGGAGTGAAAGCTTCCGCCGTGATGGCGGCCTACGCGGCGTCTGTAACCAAAAGTAACGGGTCGGCCTGCCGCCACTACACCTTAGAAAAAGAGCATTGGACCATTCCCATGGTGGAGACAAGCCCTCAGACGGTGGTCGAGACCCTTTCTTTGGCTCACGATCTGGTGGTGACGATCGGGGGCGTCATTCATCCGGAAGGGGAGTTAGTGCCATGAAGAAAAGGCAGCGGATCAAATGCTCGGGTGCGATCAGCCTGGCGCTTTGCATCACCCTGCCTGTCATCCTGATGCTCTTTACCGCGGTGTTGGCGCACAGTCGCCGCGCCGCGATGGAGACGGATCTGGTCCGCGCGGTCATGTCGACGGCCGAAGGCGCGCTGTCGCTTTACGACCGCGATCTTTATCGCGAGTTCGGTCTTTTTGGTGTGGATCTACTATCTCTCACAGAGGCCGCCTCAACGCTCATCGGCCCCAATCAGGCGGAATATGATCTGGAACCTATGGATGCCCTGTATGACACATCGGTCTTAAAGGGCGCCATCGCCCGGCATATGACGCTTCGCGCGACAACCAATCTAATCATTGAAGTGCTCGACAAGTTCGGGGCGTTACAAAGTATGCAAAATGAGGTTCCCGTAGGGGAGTTGGGTGAGATGTTGCCCCAAGGGGCCACCGCGGGTTACGACGCCGTGGATCCGGGGCTTGAATTTGATGCCGAAGAGGGACCGCCTGAATGGATCGATGAATACCAAGACTACATGAACGATGAGGTGCGCGCGGTATACCAGGAGGGTCTGGTCCATCTGTCGCCGGCCGCCCTGCCGCTTAAAAACGGGGACATGCAGTCCTTTTCTTACAATCCCTTTGATTCGAGCGGGCTCGATTACCTGGGGACCGCCCTTGACACGATTCTCTACACAACCCAAGAAGGTTTTCTTGATCGGGTCATGCTTTGTGAATACGCGCTCGCGTATTTTAAAAATGACGCGCCCTTGCTGATCCGAAACGGCATGCAGTACTTAGATAAGACGCCGGACGGGCGCACGATCTTGAATTTCTCACCCTCCCGTGACCATGAGGTGGAAGAGATCGCGACCGGGGTTGAAGGCAAAGGGGGATCCGCGTTGGTATCCCTTTTTATCGGGACGGTGCGCTTTGTCGTGCGGCTTATCCACATCATCACGGACGAGACCAAGATGGCCGACTACCGGGTGAAGGCCGTCATCGTATCGATCGCCATCGGGGCGATCTCCGTGGGACATGTGGTCATCGACCCTGAAATATTGACCTGGATCATTGTCGTGTCCTCGGCGCTCATCAAGGCCGCCTCGGACACGATACAGTTACGAAAAGGCTGGGAGATCAACTTTTGGCCGGGAGATGTCGGGTTCAATGTACCCTTGCGCTACCGCGACTACCTGCGTTTTTTGCTGGTCGTCCAGTCACCCGATAAAATTACCGAACGAATCGCCAATGTCATCGGGCGGGTCCACCCCGGGCCCTATTATGTGTCCCTTGTCTGTCACGGCGCCTGGTCGGATGTCCGGGTGACACACGCCGCGTCCTTTTTGGGGCGCGAGAATGCCTGGCAGGAATAACCCATGGCTAACAAAGAAGTCACGAAGAATGTGAAAGCCAAGGGGACCATCTCCCTTGAAGCCGTGTTGAGTTTTCCGCTCATCCTGATGGTCATTTTTATTTTTATCAGCGCCATCCATATGGAACAGGACGCCATCATCCTGTCTCACGCCCTGGACCAGACGGCGCACGAGGTGGCGCTCCTCATGCCGCTCACGGATTTGGCGGAGCAGTACATCGATCCGAAAGAATGGATTGAAAAGGTCATCCCCGATAAAACGTTAGCTGACATCGCCTATGAGGGCCTGTCGGATGTCGCCGCCACGGTCTTAGGCTCGCCCTTTCTTTTGGCTCGCCTCGATACCTGGGCAAGGGCGACGGCGGTGAGTCAACAGCGCATGCCGCCCCAGGGCAAAAGGAAAATGGCCGTTGACATCGACCACAAACGCCAGGCCATCTGGCTTTGCCTCTCTTACGAAAATGATTCTATTTTCTCCGATGACTGGCGCCAGATCCGCTCGCGTGTCCCCCTGTGGAACGCCCATCTGTTTGAGAAAAAGGGGGACGAGGGCGACGAGGAAGATAAAGACACGATCTGGTCCATGCCGAATTTTGATCGGGGACTTGAGATCCGGCGCATTTTCGGGGGCAACCTGCCGGCGACCTATCCGGTGCTTGCGGGGTGGAACGGCTATGAGGCATTGGCGATCAAGAGCATGGACTGGACAGCCCCCTCCTGGTCAACCGCTTCGGCGGTGAAATCCCGTGTCAATCAATTCGTGAATAACCTGGCCGCTTGTGAAGGCTCAGGCGACGGAGGGCCCTCCCCGGGCGAGATCCAGTCCAAGCGCTTAGTGCTTGTCATCCCGGATAACGAGGTCGCTTGGAAGTCGGAGGGCTTATTGGCGTCCTGGAAAGCGGAGGCTCTTTTAAAAGGGGTCACCCTTGACATTCGCGAATACGGGACAAGTCATGCTTACGAACCGGCCGATTAATCATAAAAAGCGCAATGTTTTCAAAAATAGAGTAAGATTAACTGAGTATGAAAGAGATTTGGGAAGTAAGATATGGGATTATTTGACAGCGTTTTTGGTACGTACTCAGAACGTGAATTGAAAAAAATAAGGCAAGAGACAAGGGCGGTGTTGGCATTAGAAGACCGCTACCGCGCCATGTCGGAGGAGGAACTGACATCCTCCACGAGCCGTTTTAGAGCGCGCCTTGCGGCGGGCGAAACGCTCGATCAATTGCTGCCGGAAGCCTTTGCGGCGGTAAGAGAAGCGAGCACGCGTGTATTAGGCATGACGCATTTCCCTGTGCAGATCCAAGGCGGTATCGTCCTGCACCAGGGGAGGATCGCCGAGATGCGGACCGGGGAGGGGAAAACCTTGGTCGCCACACTCCCGGCCTACCTGAACGCGTTGACCGGCGAAGGCGTGCACATCATCACCGTCAACGACTACCTGGCACGCCGTGACAGCGAATGGATGGGCAAGATCTACCGCTACTTAGGCCTTTCGGTTGGCCTCATTGTGCACGGGCTCGCGCGCGACGAACGGCGCCGCTCCTACCGGGCGGATGTGACCTACGGGACCAACAACGAATTTGGTTTTGATTACCTGCGCGACAACATGGTCATGTCCATTGAGGACTGCGTACAGCGCGTGTTGAATTTCGCCATTGTGGACGAAGTGGACAGCATCTTGGTCGATGAGGCGCGCACCCCGCTTATTATTTCGGGAGCCGGCACGGATTCCTCCGAGCTTTATCTTCGCGCGGAACAATTTGTAAGGCGGCTTACTCCTAAATACGTCATCCAAAAGGAAGCCATGCGTACGGCTGAAGAGATCGATGAGATGGAGTCGGACGCCGATTATATCGTTGATGAAAAAGCAAAAAGCGCTGTCTTGACCAAGCGCGGTGTTGAAAAGGCTGAAAAATATTTTAATGTTGAGAACCTGTCTGACCAGGAAAACTACGAGATCAACCACCATATTTCAAACGCCCTAAAAGCCAACGGCACCATGCACGCCGACAAAGACTACGTCGTAAAAGACGGCGAAGTCATCATCGTGGACGACTTCACCGGCCGTCTCATGCTCGGCCGACGCTACAGCAACGGCCTGCACCAGGCGATCGAAGCCAAAGAAGGCGTGGCCATTCAAGATGAAAACAAGACGCTTGCGACGATTACTTTCCAGAACTATTTTCGCATGTACAAAAAACTCTCCGGCATGACGGGGACGGCCCTGACGGAAGAAAATGAGTTTCGTCAGATCTACAACCTCGACGTAGTGACCATCCCCACCAATATGCCCATGATCCGTGAAGACGCGCCTGACGCGGTGTACCGCACGGAGGAGGGAAAATATAAAGCACTTTTAGAGCAGGCGGCGGCCATCCACGCGACCGGTCAGCCCATCCTGGTTGGGACGGTGTCGGTTGAAAAATCGGAGGTCCTGTCCAAGCTTTTCACTCGGGCAGGCATTCGCCATAATGTTTTAAACGCGCGGCACCATGAACGCGAGGCTGAAATCGTGGCTCAGGCGGGACGCCTGGGCGCCGTGACGATCGCGACAAACATGGCCGGCCGCGGCACGGACATCCTTTTGGGCGGGAACCCTGAATTTTTAGCTCGCCAGGAGATGCGGCAACAAGGCTACGATGAGGAGCTGATCGAGCAGTCGACGGCTCACAACGTGACAGATGACGCAGAGATAATAAAAGCCCGGGAACTGTTCGCTTCGCTTGAAGCCAAATTCTCCAAGGAAATCGCCGAAGAAAAAAAGCGCGTCATCGACGCGGGGGGCCTTTGCATTATCGGGACAGAGCGCCATGAATCGCGCCGGATTGACAATCAGTTGCGTGGCCGCGCGGGACGCCAGGGTGACCCCGGTTTCTCGCGTTTCTTCCTCTCCTTAGACGACGAATTAATGCGACTTTTCGGCGGGGAGCGCATGGACCGTATCTTCTCCACTTTAGGGGTGGAAGACGACATGGAAATCGCGCACCCGATGCTTTCAAGGAGCATTGAGTCGGCCCAGCGACGCGTGGAAGGCATGAACTTTGCCATCCGCAAAAACGTTCTGGAATACGACGACGTGATGAACATCCAGCGTAACCTGATCTACAAACAGCGACGCGATGTGTTAGAGGGGCACGACCTGCATCCCTATTACATCCGCATCATTCAAGAGGCGATGGAGTCTGTCCTGCATGACTTTTTGCAGGTCTCGGACGATACAGGCCTTTGGGACAAAGAAGCCTTTTTCACGCGGGTCAGCGATTTGTTCGGCCCTCTGCCCGCGCTTTTGCGCTTTATGAAGTCCAAACAATCGGAAAACGGACATGAACTCTTAGAAGCGTTGAAAGCGGACGCGCTCGACCGCCTTGAATCGCGAGCCGAAGAAATCGGTTCTGAGGAACTGTTGCGCGTCGCCGAGCGCGTCATCTTGTTGCAGGCGGTGGACAACCACTGGATGGAGCATATCGACCAGATGGACGACCTGCGCGACAGCATCGGCATGCGCGGTTACGCTCAACATGATCCTGTCGTTGAGTACAAGCGCGAAGGTTATGATATGTTCGAGGCCATGAACGAGGCGATCCAGGAGGACGCCGTCCGCATGATCATGAGGGCGCGTCTGTCCCGCGATGATGATTCGGCTAAAAAAAGAGGCCCGCGAAAGACCACTGAAGGCCGCGGCTCAAGCGGCTGGTCCGCGGAGGCGACTCAGGTAGAGCAGGCCACCGGAGGACCCCCGCCGGAACGTCAGGAGCCGGTGACAAAAAAACAACTCCCCGGCCGCAACGATCCCTGTTGGTGCGGCAGCGGTAAGAAATATAAAAACTGTCATCTGGCTGAAGATGAGAAAAACATAAGTTAGAGGAGGCAACTTTATGAAGAATAGACGCTTAGACGATCGGACCGTCCAAGCCATACGCGTGCTATCCATCGAAGGCGTTGAGAAGGCGCGCTCCGGTCATCCCGGTCTCCCCTTGGGAGCCGCGCCGATGGCCTATGAGCTGTGGGCGCACCATATGAAGCATAATCCGAAAAAACCCGATTGGCTGAACCGCGATCGTTTCGTGTTGTCAGCGGGGCACGGCTCCATGCTTTTGTACTCCCTTTTATATCTTTTTGGCTACGGTACGACGAAAGAAGACCTCATGGCTTTTCGCCAGTGGGACAGCAAGACGCCGGGACACCCTGAATACGGCTTGACCGTCGGGGTCGAGACGACGACGGGGCCCTTAGGCCAGGGTTTTGCCACCGCCTGCGGCATGGCGATGGCCGAGGCGCATCTGGCCGCGATACTCAATACTCCGGAGCGTAAGATCATTGACCACAGAACCTATGTGCTCTGCGGGGACGGGGACCTGATGGAGGGGATCTCCAGTGAGGCCGCCTCATTAGCCGGCACCCTGAAGCTTGGTAAATTGATTGTCCTTTACGATGACAACGCGATCAGCATTGAAGGCTCGACGGACTTAGCCTTTACGGAGGATGTCGGCCATCGCTTTGAAGCCTACGGTTGGCATGTACTGCAGGTATCAGACGGCAACGACCGCGACGCCATTTCAAGGGCCTTAGATGAGGCCAAGACCCGCGATGACCGCCCCTCCCTGATCCGGATTAAAACAAAGATCGGTTACGCGTCGCCTGTGGAGGGCTCCGCGGCCGCCCACGGCGCCCCGCTCGGGGGAGACAATGTCACCACGACCAAAAAAGCGCTTGGTTGGCCCGAAGACTTGGACGCTTTCGAAGTGCCGGAGGATATTTTGGCTTACACCGAGTCCCTTGTCACGGAGCTTGAAAAGGATGAGGCGCTCTGGCGGGAGGCGTTTTCTTTATGGGAGAATGAGAATCCGAAGTTGGCGGGCGCTTTCAAAAAAGCGCGTTCAAAGACTGATTTAGACGATTTGACGCTTGACGAATTACTCGCGCTTTCATCGAAAGATGAGGCGACCCGCGTGACCTCGGGGCGCGTACTCAACTACATCGCTCATAAGACCGACTTCATGTTTGGCGGGAGCGCGGACCTTGCGCCCTCGAACAATACGAAAATTGACGGCGCGTTGTCGTTTTCGCAAACGACGCCTGAAGGCCCCATGATCCATTTCGGTGTCCGCGAGTTTGCCATGGCGGCCATCGGGAACGGGATTGCGCTGCACGGGGCGCTTCGCCCCTATGTGGCCACGTTCCTAGTCTTTTCGGACTACCTAAAAGGGTCCATCCGCCTGTCGGCCCTGATGAATGTGCCGCTCATTTACATTTTGACCCATGACAGCATTGCGGTCGGGGAGGACGGTCCGACGCATCAGCCGATTGAGCAGTTGACCATGCTCCGCGCCATCCCGAACCTGACGGTGTTTCGCCCGGCGGGTAAAGACGAGACCACGGCCGCCTGGTACCAGGCACTTCAAAATGAAGGTCCAACGGTGTTGGCCCTGTCGCGGCAGTCTATCGCCTCCGATGAAACAAAACCTGAAGAAGTCGCGCGCGGCGCTTATATCGTCCGCGATGTGAAAGCACCGGATGTCCTCATCATGGCCTCAGGTTCGGAGTTACCGCCTGCGCTGAAAGCGGCCTCTTTATTAGAAGAAGAAGGTATTCGGGCGCGTGTTGTTTCCATGGTATCGATGGAGCTTTTTGAACAACAAAGCGCTGAATATAAGGAACAGCTGTTGCCCCAAGCCTTGCGCAAACGCGTCGCGGTGGAAGCCGCGTCTCCCATCCCCTGGTACCGCTACACGGGACTTGACGGACTTGTGATCGGGATGGATCATTTTGGCGCCTCCGCGCCCGGGCAGCGTGTATTAGATGAATTTGGCTTCACCCCTGAGAACATCAAGGAAAAGATCAAGCAGCTTTTAAAGGCTTAAAGAAAGATGAAAAAGGCCCGCTTTTTGCGGGCCTTTGGAGCCGAAGGTGAGAATCGAACTCACGACCTATTCATTACGAGTGAATTGCTCTACCGCTGAGCCACTTCGGCAATCGAACACTATCTTACAAGGCAAAAATTATTGTGTCAAGCGAGGATGAAACAATGGAGAAACACAAGTTGACGCGTGAACACGCGCTTCTTTTATTAGAAGAATTTAACCAAGAAGAAAGTCACATGACGCATGCTTTGACCGTCGGTTATGTCATGCGCCATTTTGCCGATCTTTATTCGGGCGACCCGGACCTTTGGGAGATCACAGGGCTCATCCACGATCTTGACTATGAGAAGTTCCCCGAGGAACACTGCGTGAAGACGGGGGAGATTTTGGAAGAACGCGGCTGGCCCGAGGACATTATCCGGGCGGCCGTCTCACACGGCTATCCGACCTGCACGGACATCGAACCCTTAACGGATATGGAAAAGGTGCTCTACACCGTCGATGAGCTGACAGGGCTCGTCTACGCGGCCGCCCTGATGCGCCCCACGCGCATGGAGGGCATGAGCTTGAAGTCCTTAAAAAAGAAGTGGAAGGACAAGAGCTTTGCGGCGGGGGTGAACCGTGAGATCATCACCACAGGTGCCGAAAAACTCGGCATGCCCTTGGACGAGGTCATGCTCCAGACCATTGAAGCGATGGGGAAGGTCGCGGAAGCAATCGGGCTTAACGCGTGATGTAACGGTAGAGTAACAGTGAAAAATAGGAAAAAGCGGCTCTTTTGGAAGAACCGCTTTTCTTATTCATTCAGTTATTGACTTATATATCTATCCGAATTTCAAGTTTGTCCTGTGACCTATTTGTCATTAATCCTCCAGATAGGGAATCTCGTCGGCTTCAAACGTGCGGGCGGCATACTGACGGTCCAGGGAAAGGGTCGCGCCCGGATGGTCGCCGGCTTTCTTCCAGAACATCACATTGTCATTGCCGTTCACTTCTTCTTCCACCTGCTCGAGGATATACCAGTCGAGGAATAGGCGGGCGGCGCGGTCGCCGTCTTCTTCGGCGGCAATGGCCATCTTGTCGATCGAGTCGGTGACAAACTCTTCGTGGGCTAACGCTTCTTCAAAGGTTTCTAAAACACTGTTCCATTCCTTTTTAGGCATCTCGATGGGCATCAGGTCCACCTGTTCGCCGCGCATCATGAGGTAGCGGACAAAGCCTTCCGCGTGGACAATCTCTTCTTTGTACTGGACGTACATCCAGTTCGCCGCGCCGGGCCAATCGTTTTCATTCAGCCAGTTACTCATCGCCAGGTAAAGGTAGGCGGAGTAATACTCTTTATTGATCTGTTCATTAAATAGTTTTTTAACTTTTGGGGTCATTTTCATGTGGGTACACTCTCTTTCATTGGGAGCGAGGCATCTTTGCGCCTTCGCTTTTATCCATAATCTGACGTCAGTATAAATCGAACATCACGGCTTTATTGTTTCGCGTGTTACTCGAAATGAACTTCTTATTCATGGTAGAGTAAGGGGGCAGAGAATCGTTCGAATTCCTGACTT
>Ga0123335_1007811_pt1 | contig 11760 bp, 10 predicted proteins | sample BiotimSIPDNA_2_FD_89707 | JGI IMG/M metagenome (GOLD analysis project Ga0123335, IMG submission 89707) | Anaerobic biogas reactor microbial communites from Washington, USA - Biogas_R2 time_0 SIP DNA | ecosystem: Engineered > Bioreactor > Anaerobic > Unclassified | place: Washington, USA... | reverse complement strand
TCAAGGAAGAAGTAAAGCGGTTTTTCTCCCGTAACACCATCAGAATTAGACAATACTGCCGTTGAAAGACTGTCATTTGATATAGCAATCGCACCTTTTGAGCCAAAGAGTTCGGCTCTCTGGTCATAGCCGTAAGCGGCACGACGAGAGTTATCAATAACAGCAAGTGCACCATTAGCCATTTTCATTGTAATAATTGCAGTATCAACATCACCTTGTTCACCAATAGCAGGATCAACCAAAACTGCTGAATTAACGTAGATTTCTTCAACATCACTGTTTGTAAGGAACATAGCCATATCAAAATCATGAATTGTCATATCGAGGAAAATGCCACCGGATACTGAGATGTACGCAGGGTTTGGTGGTTCGGGGTCGCGAGAAGTTATTTTAAGAATGTGGGCTTCTCCTATTTTGCCTTCATCATAAGCCTTACGAATAGCGGCAAAGTTATGGTCAAAGCGACGGTTAAAGCCGACTTGAAATTTTATGCCGGGATTTTTATCAAGTGCATCTGCTACTGCTTCTATTTTTTCAACTGTACGGTCAATGGGCTTTTCACAGAAAACATGTTTTCCTGCGTTGATTGCTTCAATAGATATTGAAGCGTGAGTATCCGTGGAGGAGCATACTAAAACCGCATCAATGTTTTTGTCTTCAATAATCTCTTTGTAGTCGTCATATACTGCAATATCACCGAAAGATGCAACAAATTTACGAGTTTCGTCATTAATAAACGGATCGGCTACTGCTGTAACCTGAGCATTCTTAACATGATATGAAATTGATTCGAGGTGTACTTTGCCGATGCGTCCTGCACCGATTATGCCTATGTTTAACACTGTTATTTCCTCTTTTTAACAAATTTAATGTGATAACTCAGATAGTTCCGTCCCAAGTTGTTACTTCAGTCTTTTTCATTTCTTCTTCGTCAAACCAGCGTGTAGTAACGCATTTTGATTCAGTAAAGAAACGATAAGCATCCTTACCTAAACAGTGAAGATCACCGAAAAAGGACTGTTTATGACCGGAGAACGGGAAAAATCCGATGGGAACCGGAATGCCGACATTTACACCAACCATGCCGCCATGGGTATGACGAGTAAACTCCCGAGCATAATAGCCGTTCTGAGTGAATATTACTGAGCCGTTTGCATATGCGTTGTCGTTCATAATACGAAGACCGTCAGCAAAATCCTTGCAACGCTTGATAGAAAGTACAGGCCCGAATATTTCTTCCTGACCGATTGACATATCTTCACCGACATTGTCAAAGATTGTTGGGCCAATGTAGTAGCCGTTTTCATAACCGTCAACTTTTACATTGCGACCGTCAAGAACTAAAGTTGCTCCCTCATCGATACCTTTTTGGATATCATCGACAACTTCTTGCCAATGCTTTTTGTATGTAATTGGTCCCAACTTTGAGGTCTTATCATAGGCAGGTCCAATCTTGATTTCGGAGGCTTGCTTTTTAAGTTCGGCAACAAATTCATCAGCGATGCTTTCTTCAACAACACAAGCGGACAATGCCATGCATCTTTGTCCGGCACATCCGAACGCGGAATTTATTACTCCTGCGACCGTTCTTTCGATGGGAGTATCAGCAAGAACAAGAGCATGATTTTTAGCCTGAGTTAAACATTGAACACGCTTTCCTGCGGCAGCAGCACGTTGATAAATAATCTTTCCGACCGGAGTTGAGCCTACGAATGTAATTCCCTTAACATCGGGATGGTCAAGAATTGTATTGATTTCATTTCTTGAGCAAGTAACTACATTTACGACGCCATCAGGCATACCGGCTTCTTTATAGAGTTCTGCGATACGAAGGGCAGTGCGGGGAGTGAGAGAAGCAGCCTTCAATACCATTGTGTTGCCGCAAGCGACACAAACCGGTGTCATCCAGCCAAAAGGAATCATTGCAGGGAAATTAACGGGGACAATACCTGCAAAAACACCAATAGGCTCACGATAAAGGACAGTGTCATAGCCTCTGGATGCGTCCATCGTTGAGTCGCCCATCATTAAAGACGTAACCTGCGTTGCAAGTTCAGTTCCTTCTTTTGCTTTAAGGACATCGCCTTGAGCCTCAGCCCAGACCTTGCCGTTTTCTTCTGCAACCAAATGAGTTAACTCATCCATGTGTTCAATCAAAAGCTCGCGAACTTTGAATAAAATCTGGGCTCTTCTTATTGCGGGAGTGGCTGACCAAGCGGGAAAAGCGGCTTTAGCGGCTGCAATTGCTGCCAATACTTCGTCATTTGTACAGCATGGTGCCTGACCTGTAATTTCACCGGTTGACGGATTATGAATGTCATAATATTTGTCGGTTGTTGATTCAACAAATTGATTGTTTACAAAATACTTTAAACGTTTCATTACTTATATACCTGCTTTCTCACGGATAAATTCACGTGCTTTTACTGCATACTCAAAAGGATTTGCTATAGACGGATCTTGCTCTGCTTCAACTAAAATATAGCCTTCATAGTCATTTTTTGCTAGAATTTCAAATACAGTTTCGAAATCTACTACCCCGTCACCGGGAACGGTAAATGTACCAATTCGGACACCTTGCAGAAATGAAAGTTTTTCATTCTTAACTTTTTTAACAACTTCAGGACGAATATCCTTAAGATGAATATGTTTAATCCTTTTAATATGTTTCTTCAATACGGAAATATAATCTTCGCCGCAATATGCAAGATGACCGGTGTCGTAAAGAAGATTAAATGTATCTGCTGTATTAGCCATAAGTCGGTCAATTTCCGCTTCAGTCTGGACAACAGTTCCCATATGATGATGAAAAGTTGTTGTTATTCCATATTCCAAAGATTTTTCAGAGAGCTTTGAAAGACCATCGCAGAGACGATTCCATTCATCGTCATTCATAACATATTTTTCATCAAAAACAGATTTTTCGGTTCCCTGAATTGAATGACTTTGTTCGGAAATACCAATAATTTTTGCACCCATAGCGGTAAGAAATTTGCATTGTTCAATAAATTCAGTCTCAACTTCTTCATAGGGTTTTGTAAGCAGAAAAGAACTGAACCATTGATTGCAGATTTTAATACCCCTGATGTCAAGATATTTATGAAGAATTTTGGGATCTTTCGGATATTTATTGCCAACTTCAGAGCCGGTATATCCTGCAAGTGCCATTTCTGAAACGCATTGTTCAAAGGTGTTTTCTGCTCCTAAATCGGGCATATCATCGTTTGTCCATGCAATTGGAGCAATTCCCAATTTAACTTTGTTTTTATCAAGCATCAATATTTCCTCGCTTTTGCTAAATTTTTCTGCATTGTGTTATAAGCGTTTTGTACGCTTTCTTTTCGGGCAGTTTGGGCAACACCCACGTGCCACCAAGCACCATAACCGTCGGTCATGGTTTTCGGCAATACCTTAATATCAATAAGCGTTGAAACGGTCTGTTTCTTTGCATCAATCAACGCTGCTTCAAGCTCATCCAATGTTTTAACGGTATATGTTTTGCAACCGTAACCTGCAGCACTCATTGCAAAATCTATCGGCATAATATCGCCCAAAAGCTCACCCTTTTCATCTCTGAATCTAAATTCAGTAGCAAGATTCCCCGCACCTTGTCCCATTTGAAGATTGTTAATGCAACCAAAGCCGTTATTATCAAACAAAAGAACGTTTATCTTTTTCTTTTCCTGAATTGAGGTTACCAATTCGCTGTGAAGCATTAAATAACTGCCGTCACCGCAAAATGCGTAGATTTCCCTGTCGGGCATGGCAAGTTTTGCACCAAAAGCACCGGCAATCTCATAACCCATACAGGAATAGCCATATTCCATGTTGTATGTGTATCTCGAATCCGTAGTCCACATTCTTTGCATACAACCGGGGAGCGAACCTGCCGCAGCGACAGTGACTGCGTCTTCATCAATAACTTTACGAATAAGTGCAAGGGCTGATGTTTGAGTGATTTTGCCTCCCGTAACTTTTATAAATTCGGGGATGCTTCTCTCGTCTCTTGCTTCAATCAGAGGTTCAAAATTCTCGTCATAAACATAAGCTGCAAGACGATTCATTTCCTCAGCCCAATCGGATTTTGCTTTAACAATTTCGTCTGTATAAGCATTTGAATATGAAGACTTTGATAATATCTCATCTATCTTTTCAATACCGATTTTTGCATCACATTGACATTTTATCGCATCCAATTTGTAAGCATCAAAACGGCTTACATTTATTGTTGCGACCTGTGCATTTGCAAATAATGATTTTGATGCTGTTGTAAAATCAGAAAAACGAGTTCCGATACCTAAAATAAAATCAGCATCCTTAGCAATGGTATTCGCGGCAGAATTTCCGGTAACGCCGATACCGCCTAAGTTCATTTTATGACTTGAAAGAACAGCTGACTTTGCACTTTGCGTTTCAGCAAAAGGAATATTATATTTAAGACAAAAATCTTCAAGCACTTTCCCTGCCTCTGAATAACGAACACCGCCACCGGCTATTACAAGAGGTTTTTTTGCATTTAATAATGCATTAACTACTTCATTTATTTCTTCAATGTCGGGATTAAGTCGAGGAATTTTATGAACTCTTTTAGCAAAGAAACTTTCGGGATAATCGTATGACTCGCCTTCGACATCCTGACAAATTGAAACACATACAGCACCCGTTCCGTCAGGATTTGTAAGAACTCTCATTGCATTTATCATAGCAGTCATTAACTGTTCGGGACGAGCAACTCTGTCCCAGTATCTGCATACTGCCTTAAAAGCGTCATTTGTGGTAACGCTTAAAGAATAGGGCTGCTCAAATTGTTGTAATACAGGATCCGGTTGACGGGTTGAGAAAGTATCAGCAGGCAGTAAAAGCAAAGGTAAATTATTGACTGTTGCCGTTGCTGCTGCCGTAACCATATTTGCAGCACCCGGACCGATTGATGAAGAACAAGCGATAATTTTTCTGCGGTTATGCATTTTTGCAAAAGATGTCGCAGCATGGGCTTGTCCCTGCTCGTTCTTGCCTTGATATACCCGAAGATTTCCGGGATTTTCATCAAGAGCCTGACCGATACCGCAAACAATTCCATGACCGAATACGGTAAATATTCCGTCAACAAATTTTGATTCTACGCCGTCAAAAGAAACATATTGATTATCTAAAAACTTAATCAATGCTTGTGCCATTGTCATTTTAGGCATATTCTCACTCCTAAATTTAATATATTACATGGACATCCAACTGTGTTCATCGGCTACAATACGAGTAGTTTTATACCACGGATTATTATCAAGATGACGAATCATCCAAACATAGTACTTGGTATATCCCGGTGCAACAACCTGACTGTGTATTTGACCGTCTGTTATAGTGCAAAAAGAACGGTCTACACTTTTATAAATTTCATCACCGTTATAGCATGCTCCAAAGCCCTGCGGTTTGTCAAATCGGAAATAATACACCTCCGGTTGCGGATGATGGTGAGGGGGATAACTCGACCAACAACCTTGTTTGTTATAAACTTCACCTAACACCATTTTCGATTTCGGTGCATTGTCAATATCAAACATAGTTGACACTATCCGATTTGCCGAGCCATCCCATTGATCCGAGCCAAACTCCTGATACAAAACATTATCGGGATTGTAAAACTCCGTTTCAAATTCCGCATCATTATCGGTTTGTTGAACAATAATTTCGCTTTCCGCATTTGCTACTATCTTGAAACTCTTGTTTTTACAAACATGAACAGCATAAGGTTTTTGTTCAAATGCACTTTCACGAACGGCGTGTTCTCTTCTGTTTTCAAAAATGAAATCGACATCGCCCTCAATTAAAAGTGCAGCAATTTCGTCAGTATCACTTGTTAAAGTAATTTTTTCTCCTGCAAGCAGTTTTTTGACATATATAGTCATAAGCATATTTGTGTGCTTGTCTTTTTGATTACAAAGGAGAATTTCATTGTTTTTATCAAATTTTGTTGTTTCAAACATTTTTTCTTACTCCGATAATTAAACTCTTGCAACCATGTCGCCATACTCGGCTTTTGCATCTGAAATAAATTTTTCAACCTGTTGAACATTTGGCATATCCTGTGAACAAGCATGACTTGCAACGAGCATCGCAGCGGCTGCCGAACCAAACTCAAGGCAATCTATAATTTCTTTTCCCTCAATCAAACTGTAAAGGAAAGCACTTGTATAACCGTCTCCGCCACCAAAAGATTTCAGGAGTTTAACCGGGAAAGGCTTAATGGAAAATGATTTTCCGTCGTTTGTATATGCAGATGAGCCTTCTTTTCCGTGAGTGATTATAACAATCTTAGCACCTTTACTGTGCCAATATTCAGCGGACGCTGTGTCGCTGCCATCCAAATCACAAAATCTTTCAGTTAAATCATATTCGGGACGAGAACCGATAATAATATCACTTTCAACTGCAACAGCATTGTAATAAATACCGATTTCATCATCATTTTTCCAGTTATATGCACGGTAGTCAATAACAAAAATAACAGGAATATTATTTTTCTTTGCAAGACGAAGTGCCTTAAGTGCCGCTTCACGAGAGGGGCTTTCGGCAAGTGCCGTGCCTGAAATTAGAAGTGATGCTCCCTGTTTTATATAATCTTCATCAATGTCATCAACATGAAGTTTTAAGTCTGCCGCTTCATTTCTGTACATAACAATACTGCTTTCGGTCGGGGATTTTATCTCCGTAAAAGTGAGACCTATTTTCTCGCCGTTTTCGCAACGCTTGATATGACTTGTGTCAATTCCTTCATTTTTGAAGAAATCAATAACAAATGTGCCAAGTTGGTCATCGGAAACACGAGCAAAAAAGCCTGCCTTTTTCCCGTAACGAGCAAGTCCGACAGCAATATTTGCAGGCGAGCCACCTAAATAACGTTTGAAAGTCGTGCTTTCATTCAGAGGACAATTGTAATCAACCGGATTTAAGTCAACAGCCACTCTTCCGAGTAAAATTACGTCATATTTTTTTGTCTTATCAAATTCAATATATGCCATGTTTATCTCCTTTACTTTTTTTGCAATTATTAAAGATTTGTATGTGTCTCTTTACAGTTTCATAAACGCCTTCAATCATTTTAGCGGACAGTTCAAAGAAATCTGCTTTTGTAACTGCGTTACAATATTCTTTTCCAAAAGCGGCAAGAGCATCAAAAGAGGCAGTTGCTACGTTAATTTTTCTTATTCCTAAGTTAATGCAACGGTGAAAATCATCAACACTTAAGCCTGAGCCACCATGAAGTACGAGAGGAATATTAACTTTATCATGAATATCTTTGAGAATTTCAAATCTCAATTCGGGTGGAACAGAGTAATGTCCGTGTGCATTGCCGATTGACGGTGCCAATGCATCAATTTTTGTTTCTTCAACAAATCTTACTGCTTCATCAGGCGAGGTAAATAACGCTTCAACGCCGGAAACTGATTCGCCGTTATTCCCTGATAATACACCGAGTTCAGCCTCAACGGATGCACCATATTTACGGGCTAAAGTTACAATTTTCTTTGTAATTTCAATATTTTCATTAAAATCAAGGTGTGAGCCGTCAAGCATAACAGATGTAAAACCATATTCTAAAGCATCGTGAACGCAATGTTCGGTAATGCCGTGGTCAAGATGAACGGCAATATCAATTTTTGATTTTTTTGCAGCCTCAACCATCATCGGAGCCATAAGAAAAAGAGGGCTGTTTTTAAGTCTTTTTTCTGCAATTTGAATAATAATCGGGGTGTTAAGTTCTTCGGCAGCGTTCACCGCTCCCATAATCATTTCCATATTTCCGACAGAAAAAGCACCGACTGCCCTATTGTCAATTTGAGCGTCTTTAAGCAACAGGCTCATGCTAACCAATGACATCTTACCACCTCCCATTTATTATACTATATATTTCTAAAAATGCAAGTGTTTCAAAAAATATTTATGCCGAAATCAAATAAAATTTTTGATAAATAAAAATACGGGTAATGATACCCGTAAAAATTTCATTGAATCTCAGAAAACCTAACCCAGTCAATTTACCAAAATTGGGTTATTCCTCATCAATAAGCTCTTTAAGGCTTTTGCCATTAGTGTCTTTCCACAGTACATTGCCACTTAGTGATGCTCCGCCAACAAACCCAGCAGCAGCTGAGGGACTGGAGAATAGCAGATCTGATATAAGCACATTGTTGTTATCAATCTTATCTGCATACTTTTTTCGATCTTTTTTTGCTCTTTCAGGACAAGTTCTTGTCATTGTTGGGTTGATGGTGCTTCCTTTCAGAATTACAAACCCATCACTTGTCCTCTTGCCGGTCGCACTTCCCTTTCCATATTCTAAATAAAGAATAGGTTCATCATCAGATGAATCAGAAGGTGGTACAAGAGGTTCCAATACCTTATGACCGAGTGCACCCATTACAATTTTTGCATAATCGATAAATTCTTCAAGCTCACTTTCGGTTTCCTCTGTTATATTTCCAAGATTAGGTTCATTATTATTTTTGACAATGTATCGGTCAGCTTGAATTGCCATATTACAAAAGCGATTTTCAAGGTAACTAATCTCAGTCGGACCGAATGAATTGTTTGTAGTAGTGAACATAATAACTTCAGTCCAATAGTCAATTATATTGTGTGGTTCTTGTATGCGTAGTAATAATCCTTTTCCATTTTTGCGTATGCCTGCTTGTCCTATGTAGACTGTTGCGTTATCAAACTCGTCTGTTCCAAAAAGAAAGTAAACACCGCTTTGTTTCAGCAGCTCCATATCTTTGCACTTATCCAAAGCAGTTCTTGAAATCTTATAAGCTATTCCTGTCCAGTTTGCTAGAGAGCATTTTATTCTTCCGCTTGGTTCACCATCCATTAAAAAAAGTTTTAATGTCTTACTTCTTGCCATATAATCACTCCCGGTCTTATTACGAGTATCAGAAAATTTGTCTGCCTTCAATGGCTCTGCCTAAAGTAATATTATCCGCATATTGAAGTTCCATACCTACGGGGATTCCATAAGCAGGGCGAGTTACTTTTAATTCAAACGGCTTTAGCAGACGTTGAATATACATTGCGGTTGTTTCGCCTTCGGTATCGGAATTTGTTGCCAAGATTATTTCATCAATTGCTTCATTCTTTACCCTGTTGAGCAATTCTTTAATTGTTAAATCATCAGGACCAATACCGTTAAGCGGTGAAATTTCACCGTGAAGGACATGATATACTCCGTCATATTCTCCCGTCTTTTCAACAGCCATTAAATCTTGTACCGTTCCGACAACACATATAATTGACTTGTTTCGTTTAATATTTTCGCATATCGGGCAGGTGTCATGTTCAGTCAAATTCTGACAAATTGAGCAACGATGCAATTTGCTGACCGCATCCGTTATCGCATCTGCAAAATTCTTTGCTTCATCGGGGGTTAATCCAAGCACATAAAAAGCCATTCTCTGTGCAGAAACTTTACCGACACCGGGCATACGCTCAAACTGTTCCGCTAACCTTTTAAGCGGAAGGCTTGTGTAATCCATTAGAATAAACCTAAATCGCCCAGACCGCCGGAGAGACCGCTCATTTCACGTTCCATCGCTTCGCCTGCTTTGCGGATTGCTTCATTTAAGGATGCAATAAGCAAGTCTTCAAGCATATCAATTTCTTCGGGATCGACGACATCGGGTTGAATTTTGATAGACAAAACTTCGTGTTTGCCGTTTATGGTAACATCAACTGCCCCACCACCGGAAGAAGCGGTAAATTCAGTTGCTTCAATTTCGGCTTGCTTTTGTTCCATCTTCTCCTGCATTTCCTGAATCATCTTCATCGGATCGCCTTTAGGTCTTTGGTTTGGAATTCTTGCTTTCATACTTATCTCCTTACATATCTTATTTCATATTGCTCGCCGAGTATTTCCTCAGCGACTTCTTTAATAACACGTTTGAAATTGTCATTGCCGTTTAGCATATCTATCATTATTTGCATTGGAAATTTAATAATTAATAAATTTCCCTCAATAGATGCTATGGTACCGTTTAATAAACCATTTAGAGGAGGGCTTATCTGTTTTGCTCGTTCAACTATCCGCTCCCAATTGGTAAGATTATATTCATTTGATGATGTCGGTTTTAAATTTATTTCAGATGATGCTATCGGCTCATCATCGTCCTCATCAAATGGACCACTTATCATCGGTTCGTCATCCAGTTCAGCCTCTTCAAAAGGTGCCTCAAATCCTATTGGCTCGTCATCCGGAACAGGAACATTGTCAAAAGGCATTAACTTATCAGTTTCATCGTTTTCTATAAAAGAAAGATCAGAAACAAATTCTGTAGATTGGGTAATTATTTCTTCCTGCTTTGTTTTTGGTGTTGCAGTTGTTGAATGAGGGGCAGAAGCCTGAGAAATTTTTGTTTCGTCAGCGTAATTATCAGCATTTGAGACTTTATTTTCAGACCTGCAATTTTTTAATTCAAGTTCGAGTTTTGAAATACGCTCAGCAAGGGCACTGTTATCTGAATTTATTTCCGGAATTCCAAGTCTTAATAATGCAGTTTCAAGCTCCACTCTGCCGGTTTTCGAATATTTTAATTTCTCAAAAGTGCGACATAAACTATCAATTATTCTCAAAGTTGATTCAACAGTCATTGATTTTGCAGCCGTCTTATAGCGTTTCATATCATCGGTAGTGCAAACAATTGCATCCTCAGGATTATTAAGCGACAACACAAGCATAAAATTGCGATAATGCTCAATCAATTCAGTACAAACTCGTTCACTGTCACATGAATCTTTATGTAAATTATCAAGCACTTGCAATATCTTTATACTATCGTTATCAGCAATACCATCACTTAAATCAAAAAGACTGTTACGGCTCATTACGCCCGCTGCTTTTGACACAACTGTTTCATCAATTATACCGTCATAAACAAAACAACGATCCAATAATGAGAGAGAATCACGCATTGCACCATCTGATATTCTTGCTATCATGAGTGCGGCGGTCTCAGTTATTTCTCTACTTTCTTGTTTACAAACATAGTTTAAACGATCTGCAATATCACTGCTGTCAATTCGTCTGAAATTGAATTTTTGACATCTTGACTGTATAGTCGGCAAAACTTTGTGAACTTCCGTAGTAGCAAATATAAATATCAAATGCTCCGGCGGCTCTTCAATTAGTTTAAGCAGTGCATTAAATGCATCGACTGAGAGCATATGAACTTCATCAATGATATATATTCTGTATTTTGCTTTTGTCGGCAAAAAGGCGGATTTTTCTTTTAATAGCTTTATATCATCAATACTGCGGTTGCTTGCTGCATCAATCTCGACAACATCTATTAACCCACCTTCATCAAAGGTTTTGCATATTGAACATTCATTACATGGATTCCCGTTTTTAGGTTGCTCACAACACAGGGCTTTTGCAAGTATTCTTGCACATGTTGTCTTGCCTGTTCCTCTTGTTCCCGTGAAAAGGTAAGCATGAGAAATACTCCCACTTATGATTTCATTAGCGAGAGTGATTGTTACTTGAGGTTGACCTACTACATCTGAAAATGTTTGAGGTCGCCATTTTCGGTATAAAACTTGATACATAACTTTCTATTCAAATACCAATTTTGATTACAAATAAAAATGAAACGCAATTTTTGTCATACGGCGCACAGGCGGACTGTATCGCCCAGGCTTTCCTCTTAATGCTGCTCGGTTCCCCGCCTGACATGGTTCGTGGTGCTCTGCCGTACAGGACCCACACGC
>Ga0123335_1007808_pt1 | contig 11764 bp, 7 predicted proteins | sample BiotimSIPDNA_2_FD_89707 | JGI IMG/M metagenome (GOLD analysis project Ga0123335, IMG submission 89707) | Anaerobic biogas reactor microbial communites from Washington, USA - Biogas_R2 time_0 SIP DNA | ecosystem: Engineered > Bioreactor > Anaerobic > Unclassified | place: Washington, USA... | reverse complement strand
CAAGCGTATGAGTTTTGCCGGAGTTGGCCGGCCCGGTTACCAGAAAAAGACCACGTGGGCGGGCTGCTATGTCTTTGTGCGTCTGCGGCAAGCCAAGCGAGTCGATCGAAGGCACCGAGGTCGGTATAAAACGAAAAGCTCCTGAAAGACAGCCGCGCTGCTTAAAAATACAAACACGTACGCGCCAGCGGTTTTTGTAGCGGATCATGAAATTTGTCTCGAACTGCGAACGCAGATCGCTTTGCGCTCTTACATCCATCAGCGGCAGAAAAAGAGCGGGCATTTCCTGATATGCCAGCGGCTCATGTGGCAAAGTAATGAGTCGACCGCCCACCCTTATAACTGGCGGAGAGCCGGTCTTCAGGTGCAAATCAGACGCCTGGCGTTCTATTGCGGTTTCAAAAAAGTCATGTATTCTCAGCATCTGGCCCCCATATCAACTTGTCAAACCGGCGGTTCATGCAGAATCTTGCGCAGCACGGCCGGGTTCGGAGCCGCGGCCATGGCATCTTCGAGCTTGACTACCCGGTCTTTTACCAGCTGCGCCAGCGACATTTCCATGGTCGTCATACCGTATTCGGTGCCGGTTTCGAGATAAGACGGCAGCATGTGAATCTTGCCATCGGCAATAAGAGACCGGACGGCTGAGGTGTTTATCAGCACCTCAAATGCCGCTATACGGCCACCATCAGGCTTGGGCAGCAGGGTCTGCGATACGACGCCACGCAGAACCATGGAAAGCTGTAAGAGAATCTGATGATGCCGCGATTCTGGAAAAACATTAACGATGCGCTCAGCCGTGCTCACTGCAGAGCTTGTGTGCAGTGTGGCAATGACAAGTTTGCCGGTCTCTGCCGCGTTCAGTGTGAGAGAGATAGTTTCGGGTTCGCGCATTTCGCCAACGACAATAATATCCGGATCCTGGCGAAGAACTGTTAACAGGCCCTCATAGAAACTCAGACAGTCGATACCGACCTGACGCTGGTTAAAAATGCTCAGATTGTCATCGAACTGGTATTCGATAGGATCTTCGAGCGTCACGACATGGCGGCGGGCAATGCGATTCACGTAGTTCAGGTAACTGGCCATGGTCGAGGTCTTGCCGGCGCCAGTCGGGCCGGTAATCAGGATCAGACCATTAGGCTGTTCGATCAGACGTCGTGCTGCCAGCGGCAGGCCGATTTCGTCGAAATCCATGACACGATACGGAATGACGCGAAAAACGGCGCCAAAGCCGTTGAGATCGTTATAGAGATTAACTCTGAAACGACACACTCCCTCAAGAGTATAAGCAAAATCGATTTCGTGACTCTTTCTGAACTGGTCTTCCTGGTCAGGGGTCAGCAGAACCTCGATGATTTTATCGAAATCGCGGCGATTGAAACGAAACCCCTCGACATGCCTGATATGGCCGTCAACTCTTATTGCTGGCGCTTTTCCGATCTTCAGGTGCAGATCAGATGCGCCCTCATCAAAAGTAAGTTTTAATAATCGGTACAAGCTTTTTTCGTCTGCCATGCGAGTATTATACTCATCGCCTGCGATCTTAACAATCGAATTTAATTGCTTATTTAAAAAAAATGAAGTTTCTGATAATATGCAGAGGAATTCACAGACGCGTCGGGGTACTCACATGCCAGCATACGAAGCTGTTTTAAACAATATCAGACCGCTTATCGCACGTCTCTTACACCTTTTTCTGACCGGAGAATACGAACAGAGGCGCGAATCAGCCATAGCCCTGTCAAAATTCAAGGGCGAAAAGGCTACAGATTTTCTGCTCGAAACCTATGAAAGTGATAACATTCAGGACTTCATGGCTCTGGCACTCGGCAATATCGACAATCATAAAGCCGTTGGCCTGCTGATCAATGCCTTGAACGACTCACAGCAGGAAGTTCGCTTTCATGCCGCCCAGGCTCTGGGCATGCTGGAAAACCCGGAAGCACTCGACATCCTGATGGATGCCCTGCAAGCCTATTCAGAAGCCAGTGTCGGCGTAACCCCTGACCCAGCCCTGGAGGAGGCAACCAGCCAGATCTTTTTCGAAGAAGACGCTATCATCAGCGCGATTCTTGCCGTCGGCAAAATCAAGAACTGGCGGGCAATTTCTCTGCTCAAAAAATTGCTGGCCCAGGAAAAAAGCCCACGAATCAGAGCTTCGATAATCATGGCGCTTGGCCTGATGTCTTCAGACAAGCTGATGCCGGTGTTTCAGGCGGCACTGCGCGACGAAGATCCGCGTGTCAGAGCCAATGCTATCGAAGCCATCGAGAGTATCAAGTCAGGTTCGATTGTCGGCATTATTCAGCCCTATCTCGAAGATCCCAGCAACCGCGTGCGTGCCAACGTCGCCAAAGCCATCTGGAAATACGGCGATTTCGACGTATCAGAAACCCTGCGACAGATGCTGGAGCACAAAGACAAGTGGTATCGTGCCTCGGCCGCCTATGCTATCGGTGAAATCAAAGACGCGCGCTTCGTGCGTGAGCTCGCACGCTCCCTCAAGGACGAAGACCCCGATGTGCGACGAAACGCGACCAATGCCATGCGCAAGATCGAGGCAAAAGATGCGTTGACGCATGTAAAACCTCTGCTTGACGACCCCAACTTCGATGTCAGGGTCGAGGCCGTTCTTGCGGTAAATCGTTGTGCCGGTGCTGCCGCTGCTGACCTTCTCAAAGACAAGCTCAAACACGAAGAAAATTTTATCGTGCAGGCAACCCTGATTTCATGTATTGGTCAGTCGGGCAAACCTGCCATGATTCCGGTTATTCAGGGCTACCTGAAAAGCGAAGACCCGCGCGTCGTTTCGAATACCATAGATGCCCTGGTAAAACTCTCACCCAAATCAGAACCCACACTGGTCGCAACTCTCAAAAGCCTTTTGAAACATGAAGATAACAGGGTCAAAAGCACAGCAATCAGAACCCTCTGGGTCTGGGGCGAATATGAAGTGGTGGATCGCCTCAGAGAACTTTTCAACAGCACCGACAAACGCCTTATTCAATCGGCAACCTTTGTTCTGGGCGAAATTGGCAAAGAAATCAGCCAGTCAGAGGCCCTAAGTTCACGCACAAACCTCATTGTCACTGAGCTCATCGATAACCCTGACACCATCAACAGTCTGGTAACAGCCGAAACAGAAAATGTCAGAGAAACAGCGGCTCAGGACGAACAGCCGGCAGCAACAGAGCGGGCGCCCGAAGAACCGCAGGCGAAAGCCCAGGACAGCGCAGACGTCGAAGTAAACCTGCCACCGCCCATGGAACCTGTTCTCGAGATTCTTGAACCAGCTGCCGACAACGCCGATACAACTGGCACGCCTGCCGCGCCACAGCCGATAAACACCCAGATACTTCCCGACAGCAGTTTTAATGAAGATATAGAAGTTGCCAACCGGTTTATGGCCGCACGCAACTACCCGGCGGCCGAAAAGGTATTCGCGCAGATTCTGCAGAAATCACCAACGCATCTCAAGGCTCTGCTCGGCATTGCCAACCTGTATTTCCTGCAGAAAAAAAATGCCGAAGCGGTAGAAAGTTATCAGGCCGCCCTGAAGATCAACCCAAACCTGGTCAAGGCCCATTTCAACCTGGGCACGATATTCTACTACGCCCGCAAATACGACGAAGCAGTAAAGCATCTGGCCCGCGCTCTCAAACTCTATCCGAAAATTCTCGGAGCCTACCTGATTCTAGGCCAGATCTACCAGATTGCCGGAAAATACAGCGAAAGCGTTCGCCTGCTCAGCCACGCAGCCGCCCTGTCACCGCGCAACCCGGTTATCTACCAGAAGCTGGCGACACTGCATATACAGCTCGGCAACTACCAGGCTGCCATCGAAGTTCTGCTCAAAGCCGTCGATATCTCACCGGTCGATGTCGAATCAAATCTGTTGCTTGCCTACTGTTTCAATTTCACCGGTCAGACACAGCAGGCCTTCAGCGCCATGGATCTGACTTTGAGAGCATGCGCGCAGGCTCCACAGCAGGAACTGGCACTGCGTCAGATGCTTAAAGCCTATCTCTATCTCAATTCAATTCCGAAAAACGCCAAATCCGCAGAGGAGACAGCAAAATGACCCTGGAAAAATCGCCGCAGCGCTGGAATTATAAAACTCTCGATCTCACCCGACTCAAGGGTGACGACTACCTTGAAAGACTTGGAGAGCTGCTTGATGAAGCCGGCCGTAACGGCTGGGATCTCGCCTACATGTGCGAAGATTTCATGGTCATGAAACAGCTTTATTTTGCCAAAGAGTGACAGCCTGAATTGTTGACCACCAGCCGACTGACACTTGATGATCCGCTGAGCAAAGTCAGAGGAATCGGACCCAAAAAAGCTGAGGCCCTTCGCCAGTGCGGAGTCGAGCAGATCATCGACCTGCTTCGTATTTATCCGGCGCGATACCAGGATCGTCGCTCGGCAAAACCAGTGGCGCAACTGACTGAGGGCAGTGAATCACTTGCCTGTCTGCGCCTGGATTCGCTGAAATCTTACCATGTCAGACGAGGATTGACAGTCATCAATGCTGAGTTTTCTGACGCTACCGGCAAGATCAGCGCAAAGTGGTTCAACCGCGTCTATCTGACCAGACAGCTGATAACCGGCAAAAGTTACTGGCTTTTTGGTGCGGTCAGCCGGGTCAAGAATCAGCTTGCCCTGTCGAACCCCGAAATCGAACCGGTCGATGCAAACTCTGAGCCAGCTGGCGATAACAGACTTACTCCGGTTTATTCTTCAAGCTCACGACTTTCAGAAGCCAGTATTTCACCGCTTTCGCTGCGCAAGCTCATCGCCGGAATACTCTCCCGCATCGACTGGGATGCCTCGCTGCCCTCTGCCATAAGAGAATCGTCGTTCAAAGCCATATGTGAGGCTCTCGAACAGATTCACCGCCCGGCTTCGCCAGAAGCGGCAGGCAAAGCCAGGCACACGCTGGCATTCTTCGATCAGGTGCTTTTCCAGATTGGCGTTCTCAAGCGTCGCGAGGCCCTTACCGGCGTCCTCAGTCTGCCCGATGCCAGTCTGGCCGAAGCTGCCGATTCCGAACATCCCCTGCCCTTTTCGCTGACAGCAGCGCAAAAGCAATGTCTTGGTGAAATCATCTACGACATGCAGGCGCATATCAGAGGCAAGCCGCCGATGAACAGGCTTGTTCAGGGTGACGTCGGTTCCGGCAAAACGCTGGTAGCATTTTTGTCGATGCTGCATTACTGCGAAAAAATAGATTTGGCCGGACAATGCGCCTTCATGGCGCCAACCGAAATTCTTGCGCGTCAGCATCTTTACAGCTTCAATCGCTTTTTTCCACAGTTTGCCAGTCGTGCCTGCATTTTGACCGGCAGCCAGAAGAGCTCTGAGCGAAAAAAACTCAACCAGGCGATCAGCAGGGGCGAAGTCAATTTTGTATTCGGGACACATGCTCTTTTTCAAGAAAACATGGAATTTGCCAGCCTCGGACTCTGCATCATCGATGAGCAGCAGAGATTTGGCGTAAATCATCGGCGCCAGTTCGTGCGCAAGGGCAGCAACCCACACCAGCTGCTGTTATCGGCGACGCCAATTCCGCGCACCCTTTCTCTAACCATTTTCGGCGATATGGATACCAGCACAATTTCAGAACTGCCACCAGGACGACAACCAGTAACAACATCTCTCAGCACCAGTTTTGCCCAGACAATACCTCACATCAGCCAGGCGCTGCAGAAAAATCAGCAGGTGTATCTGGTATGTCCGCTCATCGAACTTTCTGACAAAAAGGACTGGACATCGGTTGAAGAAGCGGCAGACCGCATGTCAGACCTGTTACCCGAAGCAAGAATAGCCTGTTTGACCGGCCAGCAGAGCTGGGATGAAAAAGAACAGATCATGCAGGATTTCAAACAGGGCAGCATCGACATGGTTATTGCCACGACAGTTGTCGAAGTCGGCGTCGATAACCCCAATGCGACGCTGATGATCATCGAAAATGCTGACTGTTTTGGGCTTTCACAGCTACATCAGCTGCGCGGCCGCGTAGGTCGTGGCATGCACGCCTCGATGTGCATTCTGGTCTCACATGTCGCCGAAGAATCTGAGCGGCTGAAAGTTCTTGCTTCAACCAGCGACGGCTTTGAGCTTTCGCTCGAAGATCTGCGCCTGCGTGGCCCCGGCGATCTTGTCGGGACAAGACAGAGTGGACTTTCGCACCCCTGTTTTTCACATCGCATCGGCCAGAAATTGATTGAAAACGCTCGTCGAAGAGCATTTGAGATTTTGACCGGCGAGCCCGGCGCGGTCAAGGACTGGTTCATGGCACAGATGCAGAAGTCATTTGGCGAAAGCTACAAAACATTTATGGAAGGCGGATAAAATGCGAGTAATCACCGGCAGTGCCAAGGGACGCCACCTCAAAATGCCCGGCGGTGGCAAGACCAGGCCGGCAATGGACAAAGTTAAGGGCTCAACCTTCAACATGATCGCCGAATTTGTGCCAGAGTCGCGTATTCTCGATCTGTTTGCCGGCTCAGGCAATCTTGGTATCGAAGCCCTAAGCCGGGGCGCAAGTTATGCAGCCTTTGTCGATGCTTCGCGCGAATGTACCGGCACTATAAGAGAAAATCTGGAACTCACACGACTCAAAGACCGCGGCGAAGTTTTTACGACCGATTGCCTCAAGTTTCTGCAAAAGCACGAACTCGAGCACTTCGACGTTGTGTTTATCGATCCTCCGTATCTCAAGGGTCTGCTCGAGCCTATTCTCAAATATATACCTGAATGCCCGATGTTCAGTCCCGACACTCTTTTCATCATCGAACGCCAGAAAAAAGACGTGCTCGGACTCGAAGCCATGCCTGAATACCGCCTGCTCGATGAGAGAGTCTTCGGCGACACGGTAATCACCTTTTTCAGATTGAAAAAGCCTGAAACCCAGGCCTCACAGCCAGCCTGACTGGACACCGGCATGCTGACCAGTCCACTGTCATATAAGAGTTCAAGAATTCAATATTAGTTATACTGCTTTCGTCGGGCTCTCGGCGTGATCTCATTCGCTCCACTCTCGCCAGCCGAGAGGCTCTTTTAATAGCTATGGCTCTGCGTCAAAGTTGCATGGCTCGAAATTTCGCTCATGAGAATCACGCCTGCGCCCTTGTATGATTTTTTACCAGACGTGAATTCTTAACCAATCGAACCTACAAGTCAAATGTGATAGAGGACTGGTATTTTAGCCAAAAAAAAACCACCCTTGCGGGTGGTTTTCAGCGATCTTTAAATCAGGGGGTTACTTGGCGCCAGAAGCTTTGAGATTGTTGTAATCGTTATAAGCTTCACGATATTCTGCAAGTGCGCGCTGAACATCAGCCGGAGAAGCCCCGCCACTGTTGGTAACAAGAGTAGTATATTTCTGGTAGGCTGCGATGTATCTGTCGTGAGCGGCCTTCAGGCCATCGCTGGTAGTCGGCACGCCGGTAACGGCAGGCTCGGTAACAGTTGAGGTCGGAGCCTGAGCCGGTATGCTTACGCTGGGCGGCTCATCAGAAATTGCAACCGCATCGCCACCGATAGAGATCACAGGATCATTGCCGACACTTACCGGGCCAACAGCATCACCACCAGGTACCACACCAGAAATCTGATAATCACCAGGAGTTACGTAGATCTCGTCACTGCCGGGAAGGACTTCTGAGTCTGGGCCAGAGGCAGCGTTGCCACCCTTTTTGGCTTTATAGCGTTTGTAGAGGAAATAACCGGCGACAGCTGCGCCAACGATAATCAGAGCAGGTATGAACAGCGGGCTGGCAAAGATACCGGCAATAAAACCACCAACTGCGCCGATAGCAGAAGCTATGGCACCACCAAAAGCGGCTATTGCACCAACGATGCCACCGGCGGTAGCGGCTGCGCCACCAACGACTGCGGCTCCGATGCCACCAGCACCAGCAACGGCTGCGCCGATTGCGGGAGCGGCAAGAGTAATTCCAACGCCGGCAGCCACGCCAACACCTGCACCGATAAGCACGCTCTTCTTATCGAGAGCATGAACCGGAGACGGGTTGAAGATGGTGAAGTCAACCAGCATGAGAAGCGATAGAACAATGCAGAGCGTCACTTTCAGTTCGTAACGGCGTATCATATCGAACCCCCTGTTATCATCAGAGATAATGTACCTTGAAGATTTAATTTAAGTTTAATGACGGCCGGGCAAAGCGTCAAGACAATCACAAGTTTTTTTTCGCAAATTAAAATAATTTTTGCCGAATCCGGCAATTCAGTCAGCCATATTCTGCAACAACACGGCAAGAACGGTGTTTCGCATTTTGGGCCGGTTATTTTTAACGGCCAGAGCTATCGCTTTGCGGGAACCGATAAAAACCATGGTCTGGCGCGCCCGTGTCAGGCCAGTATAGAAAAGATTCCTCTGCAGCATCATGAAGTGCTGGGTTGACGCAACCATGACTACAGCAGGATATTCGCTGCCCTGCGACTTATGTACGGTTACCGCATAGGCATGTGCGAGATCGAGAAAATCAGAGGTCTGAAAAGTGATTTCCCCCTGTGGGAATTCTATCAGAGCTTCCTGGTCTTCTGGTTGAATATCTTTTATCAGGCCGATATCACCGTTGAAAACCTCAAGATCGTAGTTGTTGCGCAACTGAATTACCTTGTCGCCAACCCGGAATACCCGGTTTAGATGCTCCATTTCACTCTTTTCGGGAGCTGGTGGATTCAAAGCCTCCTGCAAAACGGCATTAAGATTTGTCGCACCCAGTTTTCCCCGGTTCATCGGGGTCAGAACCTGTATATCGTTGACCGGATCGTAACCAAATTTGCCCGGCAGGCTTTTCTGAACTACATTTTTCAGCAGTCCAATCAGCTTGTCAGGCTCTTCGGCCGCCACATAATAACAGTCGGACTGGCTTTGCCCATCTGGTACGGTCAGTACCGGCATCTGCCCATGATTAATCAGATGTGCATTTTTGATGATATTCGAGGTTTCGGCCTGCCGGAAAATCAGGTTGAGCTTAACTACCGGCACTTTTTCGGATTTTATAAGCTCATTGAGCACCAGACCAGCGCCAACTGATGGCAATTGATCGGCATCCCCCACCAGAATCAGTGAAGCTTTCGGTGGGACAGCCTGCAACAGACTGAAAAAAAGCTGCATGTCGATCATCGAAGCCTCATCGACAACCAGAGTATCACATTCCAGCGGCTGTTTTTGATTGCGCTTGAAGGCTTTTTCCTGTGGCGAAAATTCGAGCAGGCGATGAATTGTCTGAGCGTTGAATCCAGACACTTCTGAAAGCCTCTTGGCAGCACGCCCGGTCGGACTGGCGAGCATTACGCGCCGCCCCATGGCTCGATGCGCACTTACAACGGCTTTAAGGGTGGTAGTTTTGCCGGTGCCCGGCCCCCCGGTAATTATCAAAAAACCCTGGCTGAGAGAGTTTTCTACGGCCAGCTGCTGAATTTCGCTGAGCTGCAGACCATGCCCGGCAAACGCCAGATCGAGCGCGGCCATTATCTTTTCTCTGGCCACTTCCTGCCGGTTTTTCAGCAAAGACATGACGAGAGCGGCACTACCCTCTTCAGAGCGAAATCCGGCCGGTAGATAATAGAGGTTCTGCTGCCTGAATTCCCGTTTTACCAGCTTCTTTTCAGCAACCAGGGCGGTCACGGCCTTCTCGACATCAGCCACATCATCGACAGCCAGAGCCTCAAGCGCGACTTTCAGCAATTCCTCTTCACGCAGAAAAAGGTGTCCGTCATTCGCCGCGTTGCTCAGAACGTAAAGAATCCCGGCTTTGAGCCGGCGCGCATCGTTGCCGGTAATGCCAAATTCGGCGGCAATGGCATCTGCCTTTTTAAAGCCCATGCCAGTGACTTCATGCGCAAGAATGTAGGGATTTTCAGAAATCCTGCGCACGGCTTCGCGATCATATTTTTTGTATATGCGCACCGCGAAAGCAGGAGAAATGCCGTGCCCCTGTAAAAATATCATTATATCCTGTATAGAGCGCTGCAAAAACCAGCCGCTGCTTATCCTGTCAGCTTTTGAAGGACCGATCCCCGGGCATTCCGCCAGTTTTTCTGGCTCTTTTTCAATAATTTCAAGCGTATCGAGGCCGAAAGTCTCGACCAGGCGCCGGGCTGTCGCCGGCCCGATTCCCTTTATCAGACCTGATCCCAGATATTTTTCGATACCTTTCAGGGTAGCGGGCTTGAGCAGCGTGAATTTCATCGCCTGAAACTGCATACCGAAATTCGGGTGGCAGGCCCAGGTGCCGTACACCCGCACCTCTTCACCCGGCTGAATATAGCCGAAATTGCCGACGACAGTCACTCCCTGCGGATACTGGCGCGACGATGCTCTGAGCACGTAATAACCGCTCTGCTCATTGCAGAACGTGATTCGATCTATGGTAACCGTGATACATTCGTTTTCCACAAGCTATTTATAACACGGTTTCAGCAAACAATAAATAGCGGCAAGCCTCAGATTGACAAGTTGCCCGTGTAATGCTAACTTTCGAACATGTACAACTTCCTCAAAACCGCTCTGCTGGTCGCTATAATCTTTGGTCTGACCCTGCTGTTCTACACCGCGCCACCAGCGCAGGAAGTCGACAAAACCATTTTTGTGGCCGTTTCGGCCGACAGCGCCATGCTGGCCGGCAGCCGCCAGGACTTCGCCATTTATCTTCTCAACCCGCATGGTAAAGTACCGGTACCGGACAATACCAGCAGACTCGCCGCCAGTCTGGTGTTTCCGACCCAAAGGCCGTTAACAATCAAAAGTGAAGCGAAGTTCATCTCTGAAGGTGCTTATACTGCCAGTTTTAACATTCCCGACATCGCTCTGCCACCGCAGGCTATACTAGAAATCCGAAACAAGGAATCCGGCCAGCCGATTTTTCGCGGCCCGGCACCGACGGGCAGAGATACAACCCTGGTGGTCATGCCGCCGCCAGAGATTGTCTATGCCGGCAGCTGGCTCAGCATAAGAATAGCCACTCTGTGCCGCAAATCCGGCAAAGGCCTGTTCAAAACACCGGTTAGAGCGAAGCTTTTGACGCCCGCCGGCCAACAGACGGTAAACCGGGTGATTCACAGCGATATCGACGGGATGGCGGTGTTTACTACTCACATAAACAACAATGCTGCGGGCGGCATATACAAATGTGAACTGTCGCATGGGCGTGAAAAAGTTGTCCTGCATCTCAATATTAAGAGCATGAGCGAAAAGCGGCGCAAACGGGCGATGACAATACAGAACCGCGACATCAACCCGCTTGCCAGACTTATTGAACCAGATATGAAGATAACCGAACCACAACAGTACTATTTCGCCAGATCACTTGAAGAAATCGATCAACCTGTGATCTTCGACGAAGTAAATCTTGAAAAAAGCACGGTATTTCTCAGTTACCACTGCCCGGGCTCGCTCTGGCGCCAGATTGAAGTATGGCAGAACGGCAGGATTCACTACACATCAGATCTCCAGATAGAATCAGGCCGTGTCTCCTTGAGCTTTAAATCACCGTTGCTGGAAGATATTCCGATAAAACTCAAGTTATGGTATCTCGACCAGAATGGCCTCAAGATATGCGAGCAGACTTTTTATCGCGCCGGCGAACAGCAGAACCCGATAAACCTGTTTTTTAAGGCAGCCGACCGATTTCTTGGCGATGGCGGCAGCACTTTGCAGGCGGCCAGAGCCCTTGCCGGCAAAGGCTTTTTCGCTGACAACCAGGCCGGAAAAGTCAAAATCAGCCTT
>Ga0123335_1007805_pt1 | contig 11766 bp, 11 predicted proteins | sample BiotimSIPDNA_2_FD_89707 | JGI IMG/M metagenome (GOLD analysis project Ga0123335, IMG submission 89707) | Anaerobic biogas reactor microbial communites from Washington, USA - Biogas_R2 time_0 SIP DNA | ecosystem: Engineered > Bioreactor > Anaerobic > Unclassified | place: Washington, USA... | reverse complement strand
GATATGGATAATACGCTGGCGCATTTCATCGCTCACCCCAGGTTTGTTATTAATCGCCCTGGAGACAGTCATCATTGTGACACCAGCTAACTTTGCTACGTCTGACAAGGTCGCTCGATTTTTCAAATTGCTGCTCCTATTACGTTTCTGCAAATTTGTTTCTACAAATTACTCTAAACCAGTTAATGCTGTTATAATTATAACATTAGCGCTAACGTTAATAACATTATATATGATTAAACAAAAAATGAATACCAAAACGAATGGAAAGGCAGTTAATGGATTCCGATCTATTGTTTGGCTCTGTTTCAGCTCAAAAACCAGTCGCCCTCGAACTTTACTCCTTAATAAAAGATCTTCCGATACTTTCTCCTCATAGTCATATCGATCCTGCACTTTTTAATACACGGTTCGATAACCCTGTTGAAGTTCTGATCCAACCTGATCATTACATCCTTCGAATGCTTGTTTCACAGGGAGTTCCATACAGTCAGATTTTAAGCAAAGAGAACCCTTGTGACGTTTGGCAGCTCTTTGCAGATTACTTTTACCTCTTCCGCGGTACTCCCTCGGGTCTGTGGTTTAACCATACACTTAAAAACATTCTTGGTGTCAACGAAAAGCTGGATTCCTCATCGGCAACTAGTATTTATAATCAAATCGTTGCGAAATTCGCAGAACCAGAATTCACCCCGAAGAAATTGTTTAATAAGATGAGGATCGAAGTGCTTGCGACAACTGATCCGGTGACTAGTGCACTTGAATATCATCGAGCGATTCCAAGCTTGGGCTTAAATGGCAGGGTGATTCCGACTTTTCGCGCTGATAATATGATCAATATATTGCTACCCTCCTGGACAGCAAACATTCAATTGTTAGAGACTGCTAGCGGAGTCGAAATAAAGGACTTCAACTCATTTATAGCTGCCCTTGAACAGAGGCGGGCATATTTCAAGTCGCTCGGGGGTACAGCTACAGACACCAGTTGTTCTCTTCCAGAAACAACATTTCTATCACACGCTGAAGTTGAAACTATTTTCCAACGGGCATTAAAAGGTCAGGCTGGGAAGCAGGATGCAGCCCTATTTACTGCGCACATGGTGACAGAAATGGCCCGCATGAGTGTCGAAGACGGTATGGTTATGCAGCTTCATTCTGGAATTTACCGTAATCATAACCCAGAAATTTTCAACCAATTTGGCCCAGATAAGGGCTTTGACATCCCTATCAGAACTGAATTTACTCGGAATCTAAAGCCGCTTCTTGATCGCTTTGGCAACAATGCAAACCTTACACTCATTCTTTTCACTTTGGACGAAGCACTTTACTCTCGCGAATTGGCCCCTATTGCAGGTGCTTACCCTGCGATTCGCATTGGGCCTCCATGGTGGTTTTGCGATTCATGGAACGGAATAAATCGCTATTTCGATCTCGTGATGGAGACAGCTGGTTTATATAACACAGTGGGTTTTATAGATGATACACGGTCATTTCTATCAATTCCAGCCCGTCATGATTTATGGAGACGAGTATCAGCCAACTGGTTGGCCAGGTTATTAGTACAACATTTAATCGACCGCCGTGATGCTGAAGAAATGGCTATTGAATTAGCGGTAGGGTTGGTTAAACGTACTTACCATCTATAATCAGCATCGCGTTATTTATCTCACAGTGTATCTGAGGAGGAATTATGACCAGTGAATTCGCGAAAGCGTATGATTTTAGCGGACAATGTGTAATTATTACCGGCGGCGCAGGCGTTCTGGGAAGTGAGATGGTTGGGGCACTGCTCGAAGTAGGTGCAAATGTTGCTATCTTTGACATCAACCTACAAAACGCCCAAAAAGTGGCTGACAGGCTTAACAGCGATTCAAAACCCGGACGCGCTATGCCGTTCCAGTGTAATGTATTACAAATTGAGTCGATCATTGAATCAGTCGAAAATGTCTTAGACAAATTCGGACGCATTGACTGCCTGATCAATGGTGCGGGCGGGAATAAGCCTGACGCTACGACAAATCTTGATCGTTCCTTTTTTGATTTGCCAGCTGAGGCGCTGCGTTGGGTCTTCGAACTCAATCTGATTGGTACTATTCTGCCCTCTCAGGTGGTCGGTCGCAAGATGGCTGAGCAGAAGCGTGGCGTGATTTTGAACATTTCATCAATGAACTCTTTCCGTCCATTAACCCGAATCCCTGCTTATTCAGCGGCAAAAGCAGGGGTGAGCAATTTCACACAGTGGTTAGCAACCCATATGGCACAAGAATATTCCAGCATTATCCGAGTCAATGCCTTAGCGCCCGGTTTCTTCCTGACAGATCAAAACCGGTTCCTATTGACTCAGGAAAGCGACGGTAGTCTGTCTGCAAGGGGCAAAAAAATTATAGATCTGACTCCGATGGGCCGTTTTGGGGATCCAAAAGACCTGATCGGACCGATGCTCTGGCTCCTTTCACCTGCGTCAGGTTTTGTGACCGGCATTGTGGTTCCTGTGGACGGAGGTTTTTCAGCTTTTAGTGGTGTCTAATATTACGTTTATTAAGGAATCAAACAGGAACACGGGTCTATATTTTGATTTTTAACCTACTTTTCTGACATTGGAGGACATGATGCTCAAAACCCAAATTGTAACAAGACCGGGTCGACCGATCTCGGAAGATGAAATTTATGCAACTTTGAGCAAGGGTCTTGAGAATCAATTTTCTAATCAAAACATCTTGGTTTTAATTCCCGATCATACGCGCTCACTGCCTTTGCCTGTTTTGTTCCGCGTATTAGTTGAAATTTTGCATGACGTACGCCAACTTGACTTTATGGTTGCCCTGGGGACACATCCAGCGCTCACCACCGAGAGCATGTGTCATCTTGTGGGGATCACCCATGAAGAAAGAACTACACGGTACTCCAGAATTGGATTATTAAATCACGCATGGGATGATCCTAGCGCTCTCATGCAAATCGGCAGCTTTGAACAAGATCAGATCAAACAAATAGCTGGTGAATCCTGGCATTCTTCACTTCCTGACCATGTGGATATTCGTATCAATAAGGCGGCGCTTGAGTATGATCATATTTTGATCCTTGGGCCGACTTTTCCGCATGAAGTTGTTGGTTTTTCGGGCGGTGCCAAGTATCTGTTCCCGGGTATTTCAGGTGCTGAAATGATCAATGCGACACATTGGTTGGGCGCCCTGGCAGGTGTTGTTGGCACAATTGGAATCAAGGAGACACCCGTGAGAAGGATGATTCATGCCGCGGCAGCAAAACTCACCACTCCAGTCACGCTAATCGCGCTAACTGTTGAGGGACATGATCTTAGCGGCATCTTTATTGGTGATTTGATAACTGCCTGGGACGCAGCTGCGGACCTCTCAGCCCAACGCCATATTAATTGGTGCGAGAAACCGTTTCGAAAGGTTCTGTCCTGCGCTCCGCCTATGTACGACGAACTTTGGACCGCAGCAAAAGCGATGTACAAAATCGAGCCGGCGGTGAGCATTGGCGGTGAAGTAACTATTTTCGCCCCTCACTTAAGTGAGGTCAGCCTTATTCATGGAAGATATATTTACGAAGTTGGCTACCATATCTTGCCATATTTTCTGGCGCATTGGGAACGTTTCAAAAACGTTCCGCTCGGTGTTTTGGCACATTCCACTCACCTGCGTGGTTCGGGTGTGATCGAAAATGGTGTCGAAAAAGCAAATATAAAAGTGAACCTGGCTAGCAAGATTTCTGCTGCGGATTGTGCCAAGCTTAATCTGGGCTATATAAATCCCGCTTCAATTAATCCTACAGATTGGGAAAACCGCGAATCAGAAGGCATATTATATGTACCAAAAGCAGGTGAGATTTTATTTAGAGTGAAGTAAGGGAGATCATAATTGCATGGAAAAAAATAAGAAATACAAAATTGGTGTTGTCGGTTTAGGCGTTATGGGTCACAATCTGGCCCTGAATATAGAACGTAATGGCTTCTCTGTGGTGGGATATGACCTGGACAAATTTAAAACCGAAGCTTTTCTAAAGGGTTCTGCAGCAGGGAAAAATATCATTGCCGTTGATTCACCGCAAGCATTGATGGGTGCGCTTGAAAAACCCCGACGGGTTTTAATGATGGTTCCCGCAGGTGCTCCCGTAGACAATGCGATTGCCAAACTTAAGCCATTCCTCGAAGCTGGGGATATTCTGATTGACGGAGGTAATTCATTTTTTCAAGACACAGAACGCCGGAGCAAAGAACTCGAACAAGAAGGATTTAACTTCATTGGTGCTGGTGTCTCAGGAGGTGAAGAAGGCGCCCTTCGGGGCCCCGCTATTATGCCTGGAGGTCAGCTTGGGGCTTGGAAATCGTTGAAAGAGATTTTTGAAGCTATCTCAGCAAAAGTAAAAGGTGAACCGTGTGTCGCACATATTGGCCCGCGTGGTGCAGGTCATTATGTCAAGATGGTGCATAACGGCATCGAATACGGCGATATGCAGTTAATCGCGGAGTCATACGATATCCTGCACCGCGGATTAGGCTTAAACAATGTAGAGCTGCATGATGTTTTCAGTGAGTGGAATCAGGGCAAACTTGAATCTTACCTAATTGAGATTACGGCTGATGTTTTCGCCAGAAACGACCCTGAAACAGGCAAAGCTATCGTAGATTTGATTTTGGATGAGGCTCAACAGAAAGGCACGGGTAAATGGACGAGCCAAAATGCGCTTGACTTGGGAGTGCCAACCCCCACGATTAACGCCTCTGTTGAGAGCCGCATCATTTCGGCATACAAACAGGAACGGATTGATGCTTCTAACCTTCTGTGCGGACCGGAGATGAAGCTCATAGGAGACAGAAACTCTTTGATAGATATGGTAGGTGATGCCCTCTATGTCGCTAAAATTTGTTCTTATGCACAAGGCTTCAGCCTGTTGCGTCTTGCCAGTAAGGAATATGGTTATGACTTGGACTACGCTGAAATTGCCCGCATTTGGCGCGGCGGTTGCATTATTCGCGCTCGCTTTCTGGATGATGTCGCCGCTGCTTTTATTCGAACCCCTGATCTCTCTAACCTCATGATCGATGCTGAATTCTCACGCATTATGAATACACACCAGTCTGCATTGCGTAATGTTGTAGCGCTCTCTATTAGAAGCGGGATACCATGTCTGGCATTATGTTCTGCCCTAGCCTATTATGATGCCTACCGTAGCGCTCGACTTCCAGCTAATCTCACCCAGGCTCAGCGCGATTACTTTGGAGCCCATACTTACCGCAGGATCGACCGCGATGGAGTTTTCCACACCGAATGGACGAGAAGTAGAAGTTCGAACAATAATAACGACTAATCTTAACCTTTGCTCTATCGTGAATCAACTATGTGCATTGATTTTACAATTAATCTTCTTAAGGAGTGTCATTATGAAATACGGATTGAATATTAAATCAGAAGCTGCTTTGGATTTTCTTGCTCTAGGTGCTCTTAACCATCGGGTTGATCCGGGAATTGTGCCGTTCGGCAAGGCCACCGAATGGCGCGTCCATCCTAGCGGCGGTGAGTATAATGTGGCTGCCAACTTGGCAAATTGTTTCCGACTGCGCACCGGCATTGCCTCAGCTATGGTCGACTATCCAATTGGTGACCTTATCGCAGAGCGGGTGCGTGCCATGGGTATAAAGGCCTTTTATAAGCATTACGAACATAATGGAGTAAATGGCCCCAATATGGCGACGGTTTATAGCGATCGTGGCTTTGGTATGCGTGCACCCGTGGTTTTTTACAACCGCGCCAACGAAGCTGCTTGCCAGCTGAAACCTGGTGATATTGATTGGGTGTCCATTTTTGCCGACGGTGTGCGTTGGTTCCACAGTGGAGGCATTTTCGCAGCTCTTTCAGAAACCACTGGCGAAGTCATTATTGATGGGATGAAAGCCGCGAAAGCCTCCGGAGCAATCATTTCTTTTGACCTGAATTATCGCGCAAAATTATGGAATCTATGGGGCGGCGCAGGACGTGCGCAATCAGTGCTTCGTCGAATTGTAGAAAACGTTGATGTTCTGGTCGGTAATGAAGAGGATATGCAGTTGGGTCTTGGCTTTCATGGTCCTGAAATTACCGCTACATCTAAACTCAATCCCAGTACATTCGTCAGCATGATTAGCCAGGTTGTGGAGAAATTCCCTAATATAAAAGTGGTTGCAACCACTTTGCGTGAAGTGCATTCGACCAATCGGCATACCTGGGGTGCAGTTGCCTGGATTGATGGTAAGACTTATCTCTCGCCGACATGTGAACTGGATGTTTATGATCGCGTTGGAGGTGGCGATGGCTTCGCTTCTGGGTTCTTCTATGGTTTGTTAGCCGGTGAGCCCGAACAAGAAGCTGTTAACTTGGGCTGGGCTCATGGCGCTTTGCTTACTACCTTTCCGGGTGATACGACAATGGCCACCCTCGAGCAGGTAAAAGCTTTTGCGAAAGGCGGTTCCGCACGTATCCAGAGGTAAGATGCGCGGCTAACAAAAAACGTGAGTAAGTAGAGAGGAGGAAAATATTCAAAGAATTTTCTTGGCATCTTCCTCTTTTCTCGTTCATTTCTTCATTGCTTGCTAATCACCTTTAGACTTAATGAACCATCAGAATGGTGGTGTTAAGTCTGTTTTGCTGCCCCAGTCAGACTATTCCATATGCCTGTGCCTGGCATATACCAGCATCAAGGCAGATTGACCGTTCTGGAAGGCACCGATACTTCTTGTCTCACGTCTGATCTCCTGGTTCAGTCGTTCAATCGCATTGTTAGATCGGATCCGTCTCCAGTGTTCTCTGGGGAAGTTCATATAGGCCAAAGTCTCGGGCGCTGAACTTTCTATCTTTCTGGACGCTTCGTGAAGCTTCATTTCCTTCAACTTCTCCGCCATGTCCACAATCTTCCTCATCGCCGCAGGTTTGCCTTCCCGGGCATGAAGACCTTCAGCATAGCTGTGACCGTTTTCATCTTCCTTCTGGGAACAACCGAGAAAACATTGCGATAGAAATGCCCGACACAGCTTTGATACCTGGTTGTGGGAAGATTTCAATCAAATTTTTTATCACTTGAGGATAACTGTGTGCAAGGGTCATACTTAAAGCTCTTTAACTGCGCAAACCTTTTCAGGGCTGACGGATAAAAATCGCTATCCAAACCCGGACGATTCGCACTTGCGAATACTGACACAAAATAAGCACTCAGACAAGTTAAGAAATCGCTTCAAGTCCTTGACTTTGCAGGTCTTCCAAGAGGGTATAATCTGACCAGCAAGTTGTTAATCCCTCCTCTTGGTGGTTTGAGGGTTCAGGGTTGATTCATAATAATACTTTTGTTAAGGTTCCGAAATATATAAAGATGATGCTACACTATTTTTGGTGGCAATAATTTTGTGACAATAGTAATTATTTTATGAGGAGATAGTATGGAATATCGAAAATTGGGTAGAACAGGTCTTAACGTGAGTGAAGTCGGTCACGGCTTATGGGGAATGAGTGATTGGTCTGGCGCGGATGATAAAGAATCATTGACGACTCTTCAGAAATCTTTAGACAGTGGGTGTAATTTTTTTGATAGTGCATGGGCCTATGGTAGCGGTCATAGTGACTTGCTGTTAGGCCAATTGATTAAGAACAATCCCGGTCGAACGATCATTGCAACGAGTAAAATTCCGCCTAAGAATCTCAAATGGCCAGCTTCTTCTGAATATCTATTCGACGAAGTCTTTCCCCGACAACATGTCTTTGACTATACACAAAGGATTCTGGATGGCATTGGGAAAGATTCGATCGATCTCTTACAATTCCATGTCTGGGATGATTCTTGGGCGAACGAAGACGAATGGAAAGAGACAATTTCTGACTTAAAATCCAAGAAACTTATACGTCATTTTGGTATCAGCCTTAATCGCTGGGAAGAATGGAACGGTTTGAAGGCCATTCAAACCGGATATGTCGATACGGTTCAGGTTGTCTACAATATTTTTGATCAAGCTCCTGAGGATGAATTGTTCCCGCTGTGCCAGAAAATGAATGTGGGCGTTATCGCCAGAGTTCCATTAGATGAAGGGGGTCTTACCGGAAAACTTACCGTTGACACGCAGTTCCCTGAAAAAGATTTTCGCACTCGCTACTTCGGTTCAGGCAATTTACAAGCTACGGTGAAGCGGGCTGATGAATTAAAGAAACTTCTCCCAGAAGGTATGCTTTTGCCTGAAATGGCTTTACGATTTATTCTTTCAAGCCCAGCTGTTAGTACTACTATCGTGGGAATGCGCAACTTAGGTCATTTGCAGGCTAACTTAAAAGCCAGCGATGGCAGAGGGTTACCCGAAGAGTTGCTTTTGAAACTGCGATTGCATCGCTGGGTTCGTGGCACTCGATCCAATAAATAAACGTCGAGCCTGCTAACTATAGATAATCAATACGACATCATAACTGCCGGCATAACCGGCAGTTATGATTAGTCCAAGTTCTCTCGCTTGACGCGAACTTGGCCGAACACACTGAACCATCCTCTTCAGTCTTGCTGCGCTCGCCAGCTTCTACAAGGCTGTGTTGATCTTCTTTAATAGGCTTAATGAGATATCACTCTTTAACTCAAAGGAGTGGATAATCCAAGGATACATTTGAACTGAGCCTAAATTTTGGGACTTTTCTGAAAAATAAGATGGGGATGTTCTGATGAAAACATGGACAGGGCTGCTTATTGGTACGCTGGTGAAGTAAAATTGTCCAATGGAAGCAGGCAGACCTTGGAAAGGGTTCATCAAAGCGAGCGGTGAAAAGCCGAAACTGGATAAAAATGTGCTCAAACAGGTATGGCAATATGCCAAATCCTATCGGGACGGTATCGTTGGTTCGTTGATCGCAATTTTGTTGGGCAGCGTTTTACGACTGATCACACCACTATTCCTGCGGCAGATTATCGATAGAGCCATCCCAGAAGCGGATCTTACTCTTTTGATCTGGCTGTTGATTGGGCTGCTCATTACCCCCGTGGTCGGTGGCTTTCTTCAGGTTATTGAACGGAACTTCAGCGCGAGAGTGGGTGAGGGCATTATCTATGACCTGCGTATGGCGTTGTTTGAACATTTCCAGCGGATTCTTTGCGGTTCTTTACGCATACACCACTTGGTGAGATGATCAGCCGATTAAATAATGATGTGGTTGACGCGCAGGACGCAGTAAATCGCACGTTGGTAGCCATGGTAACCAATACCATCCATGTGGTGACAGTTTTAGTGGTGATGGTCTCGCTTGAATGGCGCCTCGCGCTGCTTTCTGCGATTATTGTGCCTTTGTTTGTGTTGGTTGCGCAGCAGTTGGGGGAAGTTTTCAGGAAAATCGCACGGAAACAAATGGAAGTCAACGCGCGCATGAATGCTGGAATGGGGGAGACGCTCAACGTGGGCGGCGCTCTGATAATCAAATTATTTGGGCGACATGAGGATGAGGTGACCCGGTTTGGGGCGCGCGCGGACGAGGTGCGCAAGTTGGGCATTCAGCGCGCGAGCATGGCGCGAACTTTCATGGCGGTGTTGGGGCTGCTTACCGCGATTGGCACCGCCCTTGTGTACGGACTGGGTGGTTGGATGGTAATCAGAAAGATGTTCACCATCGGCACTATTATTGCTTTTGGCGCTTACCTGACGCAGTTATATGCGGCGTTTCAGTCTCCGGTGAACGCGCCGTTGAGTTCGCCACTTCTCTGGTGAGCTTTGAACGTGTTTTTGAAGTATTAGACCTGCCCATGGACATTAAAGAACCAGAAGAACCTCAACCGCTTGATAAAGTCGAAGGGCACTTGGCGTTTGAGCAGGTTAGCTTCAAATATCCGGATGATACGGAGGGCTTGTTAAGTGAGGTTTATCGGCCGAGTTCTTCGGAACAGGTCGTGGAGGGCATGCTGACTGAAACAGGGTTAACAATGAACCTGGTCATTCCTGAAGGTAAGAGTCAAGCCCGGGAAATGGCGCTTGAGGAGATCAGTTTCGAGATCAGACCACGTCAGCTGGTTGCCCTGGTAGGGCCAAGCGGGTCTGGCAAAACCACACTGACATATCTGGTTCCCAGACTGTATGATCCAACCAGTGGAGTGATCAAATTGGAGGGGAAGGACCTTCGCACGCTTTCGCTCAAAGAGTTATCCGAAGCGGTTGGTATGGTGACCTAGGAAACCTACCTGTTCCATGACACTTTTCTGGCTAATCTGCTCTATGCCAAACCAAATGCCACTCAGGAAGAGGTGGAAAAAGTCACCAGAACCGCCAACATCCATCAATTTATCGCTTGGCTACTGGAAGGCTATAACACCATTGTGGGTGAGAGAGATTACCGATTGAGCGGTGGCGAGAAACAGCGTTTGGTGCTGGCGCGGATGCTGTTGAAGAATCCGCCAATTCTGATTTTGGATGAGGCAACCTCTGCATTAGACAGCGAGTCGGAGGCTTTGATTCAGGAGGCAATGGCCAGGGTATTTACGGAGCGAACCAGTATCGTTATCGCGCACAGGTTGAGCACGATACTTTCGGCAGATTTGATTCTGGTCATGGATCGCGGTCGGATTGTGGAACGGGGAACTCACCGAGAGCTTCTGGCTTTGAATGGGTTATACGCGCATCTGTACGAGACGCAGTTTAAATTGAAATCGTGAACGATTAACTATTAAATGAAGAGAGGCTGTCGCCATACTTTTGGGACAGCCTCTTGTGCGTATTTGTTTCGGTTACTTTTGGCCGCCGAGGAACTGGCTGACATCAATCATCGGGGTGGTGCCGCCCATGACGCTGGGCAAGATGCCATTCCATTTGGTCAGGAACAGGTAGTTGAGATATTCCTGGGTCAGAGCGCCGGTATTCTTGAGCGCTTTTTGGGCGTCGGCCTGACCCTGGGCCTGGGCGACGGTTGCCTGAGCATCGATTTCAGCTTGCAACAGACGTTGCTTGGCGGTTTCGACTGCCTGTTGGGCAACTTGTTTTGCTTCAATGGCGGACTGGAATTCAGGCGAGAAATCGAAGTTGATGATGTTGAAGTTCTCGACAATAATGTTGTAGGGTTCCAGCTGTTTGCTAAGCTCTTCTTCGGCTTTGATGCGCACCTGGTCGCGGACGGTAATCAGCTCTTCTGCGGTAAACAAAGCTGTTACCGCTTTGAAGGTGTTCTGGACGGCTGGAGCGACAATGATGTCGGTGTATTGTGTGCCGATATCCTGATAGACCTTCATCGCCTGTGCGCCGTCCAGATGGTAGTTAACCGCAATGGATGAGGTTACTACTTGCAGGTTCTTGCTCATGGCAGTGGCTTCAACTTGATCTTTCTGGGTGCGGATAGACATGAGAACGACCTGCTCCATAAAGGGGATGCGCAGGTTGATCCCTGGTTGGATCACGCGATGCGCGGCGCCCCAGCGAGTGACAACGCCAATGTTGCCGGCGGGAATGATGGATACCGCGGAAGAGATAATAATCAGCGCGAGAACGACTGCTACTATGCCGATGACAATACTGCGGCCTGTTTTAACTGCCTTAGGGTCGACTGGTTTTCCAGCCTGTGGATTTGTGTTAGTAAATTTTCCATCAAACATGTTTCACCTCTCTTATCTTATTATCACCGATAGCGGGAGATTTTACAGTAGATAATGTAGTGTTTTAAGGAAAGCTTAACAGCTTCTTCGACATTGTTGATTAATTTTGGTTGAAAAATAAAGCACGAGGGACAAGTGAATGTATAATGTTATCAAATTCTTCGACTCACTGCGCCT
>Ga0123335_1007803_pt1 | contig 11768 bp, 8 predicted proteins | sample BiotimSIPDNA_2_FD_89707 | JGI IMG/M metagenome (GOLD analysis project Ga0123335, IMG submission 89707) | Anaerobic biogas reactor microbial communites from Washington, USA - Biogas_R2 time_0 SIP DNA | ecosystem: Engineered > Bioreactor > Anaerobic > Unclassified | place: Washington, USA... | reverse complement strand
TCACCAGGTAGCTGCCCTCTGTACCGGCCATTGTAACACGTGTGTAGCCCTGGACATAAGGGCCGTGCTGATTTGACGTCATCCCCACCTTCCTCTCGGTTTACACCGGCAGTTTCGTTAGAGTCCCCGGCTTTACCCGCTGGCAACTAACGATAAGGGTTGCGCTCGTTATGGGACTTAACCCGACACCTCACGGCACGAGCTGACGACAACCATGCAGCACCTTGCAGTCCGCCCCGAAGGGAATTCCGGTTTCCCGAAACGCCGTCCTGCATTTAAGCCCAGGTAAGGTTCCTCGCGTATCATCGAATTAAACCACATGTTCCTCCGCTTGTGCGGGCCCCCGTCAATTCCTTTGAGTTTCAATCTTGCGACCGTACTCCCCAGGTGGATCACTTAATGCTTTCGCTTTGCCGCTGATCGGTCTATCGCCAACAGCTAGTGATCATCGTTTACAGCGTGGACTACCAGGGTATCTAATCCTGTTCGATCCCCACGCTTTCGTGCCTCAGCGTCAGTTGCGGCTTAGTAAGCTGCCTACGCAATCGGTGTTCTGTGTAATATCTAAGCATTTCACCGCTACATTACACATTCCGCCTACCTCAACCGTACTCAAGAACAACAGTATCAATGGCAATTTTACAGTTAAGCTGCAAGATTTCACCACTGACTTATCATTCCGCCTACGCACCCTTTAAACCCAATAAATCCGGATAACGCTTGCATCCTCCGTATTACCGCGGCTGCTGGCACGGAGTTAGCCGATGCTTATTCCTACAGTACCGTCAGTCCCGCACACGTGCGGGAGGTTCTTCCTGTATAAAAGCAGTTTACAACCCGTAGGGCCGTCATCCTGCACGCGGCATGGCTGCGTCAGACTTTCGTCCATTGCGCAATATTCCTCACTGCTGCCTCCCGTAGGAGTCTGGTCCGTGTCTCAGTACCAGTGTGGGGGACCACCCTCTCAGGCCCCCTAGACATCGTTGCCTTGGTGAGCCGTTACCTCACCAACTAGCTAATGTCACGCATGCCCATCTTTAACCACCGAAGCTTTCATCCATAATACATGTGTAGCATGGATTGTATGGGGTATTATTCCGAATTTCTCCGGGCTATCCCCCAGTTAAAGGTAGGTTGCATACGCGTTACTCACCCGTGCGCCACTCGTTCCCATCCGAAGACGAGATTACCGTTCGACTTGCATGTGTTAGGCCTGCCGCTAGCGTTCATCCTGAGCCAGGATCAAACTCTTCCTTGTAATTAATTTGTTTAATCTCTCTCAAGATAGTACTCCACTTGGAATTTTAAAAGTACCCGTCATGGCCTTCTTTCTCTATTTCTTCAAAGAACTTCTTTTTTATCTCTTTACACGGCTCTCGCTGTGTAGTCTTTTTTTATTTCTCTTCTTCCTTCCCCCGCTTTTGCCGGATCATCCCCTCTGGAACCGCTTTTCCTGACGTTACTCTATCTCATTCCCCTCAAAAGCGGCTGCAAATGTAATAGCTTTTTTTTTCCTCAACAACTTTTTTTTGTCTTTTTTCTTTAACTTTTTTTTAAATCATGCCATCCCGCATATTTCCAACTAGTTAAAGATTCACTGAGATTTTGTCGAATGAATCACGACAGATCATGTCCGAGTTTCTTTTTAAAGAACGAATCAATCCAGCTTGTAAATTTAATAAAAATTATCCTTCAAAAAAAGTTAAAAAACCAGGTTTTTTTTCCTGTTGTAAAAAGAGAAAAATACTTATCTGGGTTATCAATATTTATAATTTTTTGTGCCGCCATTTAGCATGGGAAACCTAAATGATCTATCTTGCGGAACTAATTATTTCAATCATCCTATAATGAAAAATTCCATTGTATTAATACCAACCTACAATGAAATACAGAATATAGAGGCAATTATCCGAAAAGTATTTGATATCAGTGATTTTCATATTCTCATAATCGATGACAATTCACCTGATGGAACCAGGGCAAAGGTTAAAGAGCTTCAGGTTATTTTCCCGGAAAGACTTTTTCTTGAAGAGAGGCCAGGTAAAATGGGTTTGGGAACTGCTTACATAAAAGGTTTTTTCTGGGCCCTTGAAAAGGGCTATAATTTGGTCTTCGAAATGGATGCTGACTTCTCGCACGATCCCAACGATCTACTCAGGCTCAGGGAAGCATGTGAGAATGGCGCTGATGTGGCAATTGGTTCACGTTACAAAACCGGTGTAAATGTTGTTAACTGGCCTATGGGGAGAGTTCTCATGTCGTACTTTGCTTCAGCTTTTGTGAGATTTGTGACAGGTCTACCCATCAGGGATACTACTGCAGGATTTAAATGCTATCGCCGACGGGTCCTGGAAGCTATCGATTTAAATAAAATCAAATTCAAAGGTTATGCATTTCAGATTGAGATGAAGTTTACAGCCTGGAAAATGGGTTTTCGAATCGTGGAAGTTCCTATAATATTCACTGACAGGCAGCAGGGACAATCCAAAATGTCGGGTGGTATTTTCAATGAAGCTCTTTGGGGCGTTATTAAATTAAAAATTTCAAGCTGGTTTAAAAAATATCCGAAATATAATTAAAATGGCCTCAGTTAATTCTGATCAATAATTTATAATACTGATGGTTGACCTGATTATAAATAATGCGATAATTATTAATGAAGGTAAACAGATAAAGGGATCTGTAAGTATTTCAGACGGCAAGATCACAGAAATTATCGAAAACAGTTCTGCTAAAAAGGCTTCAGAAACTATTGATGCTTCAGGGCTTGTTCTCATTCCCGGAGTTATTGATGATCAGGTACATTTTCGTGAACCAGGACTAACTTCAAAAGCGGATATCTGGCATGAATCAAGGGCTGCTGCTGCCGGAGGTATTACCAGCTATATGGAAATGCCAAATACTTTACCCCAGACTGTAACTCAGGAAGCTCTGGCCGAAAAATTCAGAATTGCCGGAGAAAAATCACTTGTAAACTATTCCTTTTACATAGGAGCCACGAATACTAATCTTGAGGAAGTTCTGAAAACAGACCCTTTGAAAGTTTGCGGAGTTAAACTTTTTATGGGATCATCAACAGGCAACATGCTGGTAGATAACCGGGAAGCACTGGAAGCGCTGTTTTCAAAAGTTAGTCTACCTGTTGCTGTACACTGTGAAGATGAAGGAATTATCAGAGCAAATATTCAGAAATACAGATTCATATATGGTGATGATATTCCTGTAAAATACCACCCTGTCATACGAAGTGAAGAGGCCTGCTATAAATCAACTTCCCTGGCTATAGAAATGGCGAAGAAATATGACGTCCAACTTCATGTATTGCATCTCTCAACAGGTAAGGAATTAGATCTATTTACCAGAGGTACAGATTATAGTTCAAAAAAAATTACCAATGAAGTTTGTGTACATCATCTCTGGTTCAGTGATAAGGATTACGAAAAATATGGCATGAATATCAAATGGAATCCCGCCATAAAAACTGAATCTGACAGGCAGGCACTTTTTGATGGAGTGATAAATGGTTCCGTTGATGTTATTGCCACTGACCATGCACCCCATACAATTGAGGAAAAATCAGGCAATTATTTTAAAGCTCCGTCAGGTGGTCCGCTTGTACAACATTCACTGACCGCCATGCTCGAGTTTTACAAAGCGGGCAACATATCTCTCGAAAAGATTGTAGAAAAAATGTGCCATTCACCTGCTGAGATATTTAAAGTCCGGAAAAGAGGCTATATAAGGCCCGGATATTGGGCCGACCTGGTGCTGGTCGACCTAAACCAACCATGGATTGTACATCGTGATAACATTTTGTCGAAATGCGGCTGGTCGCCCTTTGAGGGGACAAGGTTTAGTACAAAAGTGTATGCCACTCTGGTAAATGGTGAAATTGTATATCTGAATGAAAGGATTATCGAAAAGAATAAAGCATTGTCGCTTGAATTTAATAGAAACTTATGAAAACAAGGGAACTTACATTCTTATTAATAATTACGGCCTTTCTTTTGGCTGGTTGCAATCGTAATAAGGAAAACCCCGGCTTACTGGAAAAGACAAAGGTTTTTGCATCGGGATTTCTCCTTGCTGACACCATAATATATGATGTGATTATTAAAAGTACGGATCCATACGATCCATGGATGAACCAAAGCCTTGGTAAACTTAAGCATAAGAACCTGATTGACAGTATTTTTGATATGGTTTATGCAAAAGAATTAATTGCCTATGATTATTTTACAAATAAAGAAATGTCCTTAAAAGATATCAGGGACATAGAGAATGAAGAGGATTTTAACCGTCAAACCATCGGTAAAATTCAATTTGCCGAAGCATGGTATTTTAACCGTGATGAAGGCAGGTTTATAAAAGAGATCATTTCTGTCACACTGGGACATGAAATTTATGAAGATTCGGGGGAATTGCGTGGTTACAGACCTATTTTCAAAGTATACCTTAATCCTTAAATATTATTATGTTGCTTTTCAGTACATCATAGAAAAATTCTATATTAGCCCACCTAAAGATATATAATTTCAAACCATGCTTACAGTTGAAAAAATTGGCGGAACTTCGATGAGTAAATTCCATGATGTACTCAAAAACATCATCATCGGGAACAGAAGTGATTTCGATTTATATAACAGGGTTTTTGTTGTCTCTGCCTATGCCGGCGTAACTAATTATCTGCTGGAACATAAAAAAACAGGAAAGCCCGGAGTTTATGAATTATTCGTAAAAAACCAGAATTTTAACAGAGGCCTTCAGGATGTACTTAACCATTTGCTTGAAATAAATAAAACTTTTGCGGATATAAAACTGGATCTTGCCAAAGCAGAAAACTATATCACCAACAGAATTGTGCAGGCGAAAAACTATCTGAATAGTCTTGCAGATGTTCTGGCAACCGGTTATGTAAACAAGACCAATATATTATTAGCCGCGCGGGAAATTCTGGCTTCCATCGGTGAAGCCCATTCAGCATGGTGTACTGTGAATATTCTGGAAAACAACGGGATTAATGCTACGCTTGTTGATTTATGTGGATTTAACGATTCAGAATACCTGACTATTGATGAGAGGATACACAGATCATTCTTAAGCATTGATTACAGCAAGACCATTCCCATAGCAACTGGTTATACAAAGGGTACAGAAGGCATTATGAGAGAATTTGACAGAGGTTATTCTGAAGTTACTTTCAGCAAAATAGCCGTTGAATTGAGGGCCGACGAAGCCGTTATCCATAAAGAGTATCATTTGTCATCTGCTGATCCGGCAATTGTTGGCCTCAAGAAATCAATACCCGTCGGTCAAACAAATTATAATGTTGCAGACCAACTTGCTGATATCGGAATGGAGGCCATTCATCCCAAAGCTTCCAAACCGCTTGAAATGGCAAATATCAGCATCCGTATTAAAAATACTTTCGAACCGGAACATCCGGGTACACTGATATCCAAGAACTATATCGGGGAAAAATCAAAAGTGGAAATAATATCGGGAACTGACTGCGTGGTGGCAATAGAAGTTCATGACCCGTCCATGGTCGGGGAAGTAGGATTTGACCTTCAGATTATGGAAATATTCAGACGCTATAAAGTAAGTTATATCCTTAAATCCACAAATGCCAATAGCATAACCCAGGTTATATGGCAAAAAGATGTACAGGATGAACTAATCAAAGATCTGAAGGAGAAATTCCAGGAAATTACCATAAAGGAAGTTGCGTTAATCTGTGTACTGGGCACCAATATTGCCCAGCCTGGTATACTTGCCAAGGCATCGGGTGCACTGGCGAAAAATAAGGTGAATATTGAAAGCTTTTCTCAATCTCTGAAACAGGTAAACATGCAGTTTGTGATTCCACGCGACATGTATAAAAAGGGGATTATTGCACTGAATAATGCCCTGTGTATTTCTGAGAATTAACAGTTTTTTATAATGATCTCAACTACCAACACCATTATTTTTATCATTCTAAGTTTACCTATCGTAGTTCTGTCAAGAAAATACATTTTCAATCCCAAAACCCATGGCTTTTACCGATTTTTCAGCTGGGAATGTATTATCCTGCTATTCTCTGTTAATTACGAATTCTGGTTCAGGGAACCATTAACATTACCTCATTTGATTTCCTGGATACTCCTGATTGTTTCTGTGTATCTTATTATTGCAGGTCCCTTGGAACTGAGCAGGAAAGGAAAATCGGAAAAAATCAGGAATGATCAGGAACTTTTTGAATTCGAAAAGACTACCAAAATAGTCGATTCCGGAATCTACAGTTTCATACGTCACCCTTTATATTCATCGCTTTTATTTCTCACCTGGGGTATTTGTTTGAAAAATATAAATATACTTACTATCATAATATCTTGTATTTCAACAATATTCCTCTTTCTCACGGCAATACAGGATGAAAAAGAATGCTTACTGTTCTTTGGCGAGAGTTATAAGATCTATATGAAAAAAACCAGGCGGTTCATTCCATATCTATTTTAGCATCCTCTTCTGCTCTCCTTCAATAATATTTCAAGGAAAAAAACCATCATTCATAATGGTGATATGACAAATCAGTATTTTTTGTTGATGAATAGTTTTGATTCATTGACTAAGCCAGGAACTCATAAAAAGCACGCTACGTAAAAGGAGTAAGATTAACTCTTAATCAAAACCCAGGTGTTCGGCGTCACAAGCAATATAGACTTTATTATACAAAAAATCAGGGATTATCAGAGATATGTTATCCTGAACAGACAGTTTATCAGAGAGTTGGAACAAGAAGGAGGTGAAACGTCTGAATTGTTAAAGGAAGTAGCCTCCCTGGAAGCCAAGATCCTTGAACTTCAAATGAAATGCAGAAGATATCTGTAATTTCCCATTCTAAATACATTGCAAAAAAAATTAAAAAAAGGCCATCTCAATCAGGTGGCCTTCACGTTTAAATATGGGAGTAGTTAAGGGTTAGTTGGGTAAGTTTTAATCCTTTGCATGGCCTTTAAAGAAAAATTTAATCCTGTCAAGTTTTTCGGCCATTATTTTTCCTAATTCGTAATGTTCTTCATCGTTCAATTCATAGTGCCAGAATGTGATGATGTGCTGAATCACCAAATTGTCGTTCAACGTCCTTAAAAGTTTGTAAAGATGAATACATGCATCGCTGCTCAAATACTCGATGTCCACATCGAGAATTACTTTATTGCATGTCAATTTTCTAATCCAGTCGATCAATGGCCTGAAAAAAACTTCAGTTGTACCAGGAATAATCCTGCCTTCAATCCTTAGCGATCCTTCCCTCATGAACGTAACTGAGGGCAACATGTCTGTGCCGTCCAGAAAAATATCCTCCAGCAATTCGGTCTCATGGTAGCTCATTTCAGTAAAGTTTATATTTAGGCTATATGGTCTTACGGGTTTTGGTTATATTTTGATCGTAAAAATTGATCAATGTCAAAATGATATTGACCAAAACAAGAATTTCGAACTCAAAACCGGTATTTACACAATACCGCAAGGAATACCTGACGTTATCTTATTGATTTATAATATATTAGATTTACTTTCAGGAGAAATAAGATAAAAGCAGAATGATGGAATTAATTTTTGACAGGCTCCTGATCCTTTCCAAGTCTTACGAGGGCCCAGAAAGCTGGTTTGGGCTGGAAATTCCTGTCAAAAAGCAAGGGGTAGTTGGACCTACCTCTCACAGGCCAGTGATTCAGCCATGAGCTTCCATCATGGAGACCCCAAATCGTGACACGGGAAATTTTATCTGCATGTCTGTTAAAAATCTCAAAAAGACTTACATATCTATCCGACAGGACATTATGCATTGAATCAGGAAGGGCTGAAGTATAGGGGTTCAATTTTTCGTCATAGGCAAAGTTGAGGGAAATGTCGGCCCCATAAAGATCCTCGTGTGGTAATACATTAATATCCAGTTCTGTAAACATTACCTGACAACCAATGGCTGCAAAGCTGATAATGCTCTGCTCCATTTCTGACAGGTCAGGATAATCGAGGTGATAATGACCCTGCATTCCAATAGCATCAATTTTCACACCTTTGTCTTTCAGTTCTTTAACCAGTTTAACAACTCCTTCCCTTTTTACAGGAGTAGGCAGCGAATAATCGTTATAAATCAGTATGGCATCCGGATCTGCCTCTCTGGCAAATTCAAACGCTTTTTCAACATAATCGATACCGATGATATTGTACCAGATATTTTCCCGTATCGAACCATCGTCAGCAATGGCTTCGTTTACCACATCCCAGCAATGTACTTCGCCTTTATACCTGCCAACAACTCTGGCAATATGGTCGTGCATCCTTTCCAGAAGCGTATCGCGGCTAACCAGGCTCCCGTCATCATTCTTAAAAACCCATTCAGGAGTTTGCTGGTGCCATACAAGAACATGGCCAACAATTTCTTTTCCATGAGTTTTACCAAATTCAACCAATCTGTCAGATGCATTAAAATCATAGACTCCGGGATGGGGATGAATATACTCCCACTTCATTGCATTTTCACCGGTTATTGAATTGAAATGTTTATTGGCGATAGCAGTTGTAAGCGAATCATCAATATCTTTATCAGAAAGAGCCACACCAATAGTGTAATTATTTTCATACAATTTGTACAGGGAAACATCCGCGTTGTCGTTTTTCACACTCTTACCCTTGCAGGCAGAAATTAATGTGACGATTGCCAGAACAGAAATGCCAATCGCTATATCTTTAATTCTTATAAATTTTTTTATGGAGATCAGTTTCATGTTAGAATTTTAAAAATTTCAATCAAGTCGTTCTCAAAGGTAACAATTCACAATAAAAAATTATTTAGTGTTCTTAACGGGTTCAAAAATTTTCTGAACAGAATCAATGGATTTATCCCTTACAAGAATTTGAATTGTTGTCTGACTGCGTTGCTCAAGGATCATTTCTTTATTATCCATTACCCTGGCAATGGTGGCATTGTCGAAATAGCGGATTGTTATAAGCTCCAGATGGAACAATACGGTAACCCTGAAAAGACAACTGAGTTTATTAACCACTGATGTAACTTTCAATTCTTCGTTGTTGGTGCATATCCGGAAGCGTACTGCCGTATTTTGCATCAGGTTTACTTTTATTTTCTCTTCTGACAGTACCTGAAAAATGTACTGAAGGGTATCCTCGGCAATAAAAGACAGGTCGAGCGGATAAACATCAATCAATACCTGGTCCATTTTAAAAATGAAGCTTGGAACTAATTTTTCGTAATTGAAATCACCTACTTTTGTTCCCTCAAGTTGCGGGTTAAAGAAAGATTTTACTTCCAGGGGGATGCTTTTCTTTTTGAGGGGTTGAATAGTTTTTGGGTGAATAACACTGGCTCCGTAAAAAGCAAGTTCAATGGCATCGGTGTAAGTCAGTTTCTCAAGCTTTATCGTATTGTCGAACCATTTGGGATCAGCATTTAATACTCCGGGCACGTCCTTCCAGACAATCACTTTCTCAGCATCAAGAAAATATGCCAGTAACGCTGCAGTATAATCAGATCCTTCCCTGCCCAGAGTGGTGGATAAATTATTCTCATCAGAGGCTATGAAACCCTGTGTCAGATATATTTTTTTCTCTGACAGGGCTTCTTTAACAAGATTTTCAGATACTTTAAAATTGACACGTGCATCACGATAGGTACTGTCTGTCTTCAGTATTTTTCTGATGTCGACCCAGGTACAATCAATTCCCGTATATTTTAAAAATTCAGCTACAATAATTGTAGATAATATTTCACCATAAGAAACAATTTGATCATATTCAAAATCGTAAGTCATGGTAGGCTCAGCCTGAAGTTTTGTAGCAAGTATTCTGCAAATTTCATCCACTTTAGCAAATATCTGATGACCGGGGGGAAAAAGACCCTTTATAATCCCAAGATGAAAATCCAATACCTGTCGGTAACCTTCATCTAACTGTGAATCCTGCGTAAAATAATGATGGAGCAGTTTTTCAAGGGCATTAGTAGTTTTACCCATAGCCGAAACCACAATAACCAGCTCAGTATAACCTTTAACGATCTGTGCCAGGTTTTTTACTGCACTTATATCTTTTACAGAAGCTCCTCCAAACTTAAATACTTTCATCCGGGATGAATTAATACCATGCTAAAGATAAGATGATTCTCTGTATTAATGTTTTGCTAGAATTAAAACAATAAACGATTTTTGCAGGTTTGAACGGAGACAGTGAAATTAGAGTTCGGAAATATTGTTGAGACTTATAAGCAGCAGGAAAACCTGAGAAGGATCAGCATGTTAGCAGAACAAAATAACAATTTCAGGTTGTTGCTTAAAGGATTATCAGGCTCATCGCCAGCCATAATTGCAGGAACAGTTTTGCAGCTTAGCGGGAAATCCCATTTCTTCATTTTACATGATAAGGAAGAAGCAGCCTATTTTTATAATGATCTGTTAAATATTCTGCCGGAAAAGAATATACTCATTTTTCCCTCCTCATACAGAAGATCAATCCAGTACGGACAAACAGACGATGGGCAACTTATATTAAGGACCCATGCATTAAACCAGTTGAACCAATTTGACGGAGGATTGCTGGCAGTGGTAACCTATCCTGAAGCGATTCTTGAAAAAGTGCCATCGAAAGATGACATGATGAAAAACACCCTAACTCTTAACAAGGGTGAATTAATCAGCATAGATTTTATTAAAGAAATTCTGGAGACCTATCATTTTGAACAGGTAGATTTTATTTATGAACCCGGGCAATATGCGATAAGAGGGAGCATTGTTGATGTTTTTTCATTTTCCGCAGAATATCCTTTCCGGATAGATTTTTTCGGAGATGAAGTTGATTCAATCAGAGCTTTTGAAGCTGAAAGTCAGCTATCGACGGAGAAATTAGATACCATATCTATTGTCCCCGATGTGCAGAGATTCAATACAAACAACACTTATGTACCGGTTACTAAACTTATAGGAAATGGATCCATATTCTGGTCGAATGATTTTCAGGATATCATTTCGCAGATGGACGATCTGAGTAAAATTATTGAAGGTGATCATAAAGAGAAGCAGAATTTATATAGTGGGAATGAGTTAAAATCAGAGCTTGTATTGCAATCAACCATTGAGTTTGGAAACCGTTCCATGTTCGAAGAGGCAGTTGAATTCAATTTCAATACACGTCCCCAGCCCCTGTTCAGGAAAAATTTTATGGTCCTGGGAGAAAACCTGAGGAATTTTCACGATGAAGGTTATAGCACCATCATACTTTCAGAAAATGAAAAACAGATAGACAGGATAACAGATATATTCCGGGATACAAATCCGGATATTCGATTTGATTATTCGCTGCAGGTATTTCACGGCGGTTATATTGATGATGATATAAAAACATGCCTTTTCACTGATCATCAGATATTTGACCGCTATCATAAATACAGGTTGCATAAATATTACTCAGGCAAAGCCTCCATTTCGCTAAACGAATTAAGAGATCTGAAACCAGGAGATTATATTGTTCACAGCGACCATGGCATAGGGCGTTTCGGAGGTTTGGAAAAAATAAATATGAATGGCAGGAGTCAGGAGACCATACGGCTTGTATACCGCGATAATGATGTATTGTATGTAAACATCCATTCCCTGCACAGAATTTCGAAATACAAAGGAAAAGACGACAAAGAACCACGCATAAACAAGCTGGGTTCCGGTGCCTGGCAAAAACTTAAAGAAAACACAAAGAAAAAGGTAAAGGATATTGCC
>Ga0123335_1007802_pt1 | contig 11772 bp, 9 predicted proteins | sample BiotimSIPDNA_2_FD_89707 | JGI IMG/M metagenome (GOLD analysis project Ga0123335, IMG submission 89707) | Anaerobic biogas reactor microbial communites from Washington, USA - Biogas_R2 time_0 SIP DNA | ecosystem: Engineered > Bioreactor > Anaerobic > Unclassified | place: Washington, USA... | reverse complement strand
CAGATGAACCTGAGTTATATTTCCGTCAAGTGCGAAGCGGAGAAACCGTTCAAACTGTTGCATATCACCGATACACACATATCCTTTGCAGACGGGCGTGACGATGAGCGTAAGAACAAGTTGGCTGAGGGGCGATACCGCGCATTCAGCGGCAGCGACAGGCGTGCGGAACGGTATTTTGAAGAATCGCTTTCATACGCCGCCAAACAGGGGATTAAAATAATCCACACCGGAGACCTTATCGACTTTGTTTCGTATGCGAACCTTGACTATGCCCGCGATATGCTGAAAGACACCGATTATCTCATAGCATCGGGCAATCATGAGTTCTCGTTATATGTGGGAGAGGCTTTCGAGGATGAGGCATATCGTGAGCAGAGCCGCGAACTTGTCCAGTCGGCTTTTCGCAACGACATCGATTTCACCGCAGAGGTGATAAACGGTGTCAACCTGATACTTATCGGTGACTTCTATTACCGTTTCCCGAAGCGCATAACCGAAAGACTGTGCGCTGAACTTAATCGCGGTTTGCCGGCACTGCTGTTTATGCACACCCCGCTGTATGAAGAAGGGCTTTACGATTACATCATGCAAGGAGGCGCTCCATGTGCATATGTGACCGGCGCTCCGGAAGACAAGATAGCTTGCTACCCGAGGAATCGTTATATTCAGCAGAAGCCTGATATCGATACTCTCGAGTGCATCGAGCTGATAAAATCTCACAGTAATATCAAGGCGATTTTTGCCGGCCATCTGCATAAACCATATGCCGGAGTATTAGACTGCGGCATACCTCAGTATGTCACCGGCATTCAGACCAATGGATATGCCCTTGAGATAACAGTAAAATAGGCAAGTATATACAAACCAGCGGTTCCGCTTACCTGAGTGGCAGCGGAACCGCTGGTTTGCTTAATAATGTGATTCAATATCATACAGAAGTCAGTCTGCATCAGCCCAATGTCCGGCACGGCTTACGGCGCGTTTCCATATTTTAAGACGAGAAGCACGTTCGGTTTCGGACATAGCCGGTTCGAATACTGTCAATTCACCCGAACCGATCAGTTCATCCCTGCTGCCCCAGACACCTGCGGCAAGCCCTGCAAGTGAAGCGGCGCCAAGAGCCGTGCTCTCAACACAGGTCGGACGCTCTACCCTGATACCCGATATGTCGGCCTGATAGCGCATGAGGAAGTTGTTGGCAGAAGCGCCGCCGTCCACACGCAAAGCGGAAAGAGGCACACCCGAATCTTCCTCCATAGCCATCAGAATATCGTTGGTCTGAAGGGCAATCGACTCGAGCACTGCACGGACAATGTGGGCTCTGCCGCAGCCCCGTGTTAGTCCAACAAGCGTACCTCTGGCGTCGGGATCCCAGTACGGAGCGCCAAGCCCGGTAAACGCCGGAACGAAGCAGCACCCGCCGGTATCAGGAACACTTTCGGAAATCGCCTCTGTATCGGCGGCGTGCCTGATTATTCCCAGCTCATCGCGCAGCCATTGGACCGCCGCGCCCGCTACAAACACCGAGCCTTCAAGAGCGTATTCGACCCGTCTGCCCAGTTCCCAGGCGATTGTGGTTATAAGACCGTTCTTAGAACTTACCGGCGTATCGCCGGTGTTCATAAGCAGAAAGCAGCCGGTACCGTAGGTGTTCTTAGAATCACCAGGCTTAAAGCAACGCTGACCGAAAAGTGCAGACTGCTGATCGCCGGCGATACCGGCGATTACGATACCGCCACCCGGAAGTGAGGGCAGAATACTTCCGACCGGCTCGCTTGAGCTGACTGTTGAGGGGAGCATGGCACGGGGAATGTTCAGTCGGTTCAGAATATCGTCATCCCAGTCAAGAGTGTGAATGTTGAAGAGCATGGTACGCGAGGCGTTTGACATATCGGTAACATGGGCAGCACCGCCGGTGAGCCGCCATATAAGCCAGGTATCAACGGTACCGAAGAGCAGCTCGCCGCGTTCAGCCTTTTCACGCGCTCCTTCGACATTGTCCAAAATCCATGCAAGCTTGGTTGCAGAAAAGTAGGCATCGATGACAAGGCCTGTTTTCTGTCTGTAAATCTCATCAAGTCCTTCGGCACTCAGCTGACCGCATAATCCTGCGGTACGGCGGCATTGCCAGACGATGGCGTTGTATACAGGCTTGCCGGTAGCCTTATCCCAGACTATTGTAGTTTCGCGCTGGTTTGTTATACCTGCAGCGGCGATGTCGGAGGCTTTTAGTCCGGAGGCAGACAGCGCGCCTGCGATGGCTTTAAGCTGGGCACTGAATATCTCTTCGGGGTCGTGCTCAACCCACCCGGGCTGAGGGTAATATTGCGTAAACTCATGCTGGTCGAGCGCCACGACCTCACAGCGGTCGTTGAAGATGATACACCGGCAGCTGCTGGTTCCCGAGTCAATTGCCATTATATACTTGTTTCTCATAAATTATATCCGTCCGTTCGCTTATAATTTACCGTTATTATACCGTATCGGCGTATATATTACAAGTACCCGAATGCAAATGCCCTGAAGATGATATATACAAAAACAATAGACGGCAAATCGGCAAACAAACAATAAATGTTGTGTAAAATGTAGAAAATGCATTGACAAGATGGTGTAAAAAGTGTAGAATACGATAGGTTATTTCACTTGTGAAAGGGGATATATTTTGAACAGCAGTTTTATTTCACGCCGTATTGTCTTCATTGCGACTGCCGCAGTTATGCTGTGCTTGTTAATTTCATTTACCTCCTGCGGTGATGCCGCCGCGGAAACCGAAGATACCGCAGCCGCTGAGGATTTACAGCAAGCCGTAGGATTTAAGATCACACCCGAAAACCTGAACGACCTTTGTGTTATCAGAGGCGATATGTCGTCGGATATCGAGACAAAGGCTGCCGTCAAAATCCGTAAGGCTGTCGGCGAGGCACTGGGAATCGAAATGAAGATTTCCACTGACTGGGAAAAGAATCCGAAGTTCACATATGAAATTATTGTCGGTAAAACTTTGCGCGAGGACACCGAAAATGTTAAAATCGACCGTATTTCACTCGGAAAGAACGGCTTTGAGATAAGGGCGGTCGGTACCAAGCTCTATGTGTGCGGTGGTTCTCCTGACGGAACCGACCTCGGTGCCGATTTCTTCGTAGCAAATATCCTGCCATATGCCAAGGACGGTACTCTGGCGGTTGCAGCCGATTACCGTTACAGGGAATTCCAGCAGTATGATATTCCCGAGCTGCAGATTAACGGAAAGAACTCGGCAGAATACAAAATAGTCACATCAGATAAGAACATGAAGGCGGCTGAAGCGCTCCGTTCCGCCCTCTACGATAAAACGGGAGTTTATCACGAGATTACCACAAGCAAGGTTTCTGGCGGATGTTTCATGATTTCAGATGAAGCTCCCGCCGCAAAGGGTGTTATCCGCACCGCTGTGGAAGGTGATTCGCTGGTATTCAGCACCAGTTCCACGACTCTTGGAATCGACAGCGTCGTTGCATCATTCGCAAGGCAGTATATAGCTGACACCAAGGGCTCGATCAACTTTCCGGCAGGTTTCGAGTATGTCGACCTGGGCGATTATATTGTCGTTAATTATTGACAGCCGGAGTACCTGCCGTATGAACCGTTTCAAGAAATTTTCGCTGATTCTTCTTATTATTATACTGTCAGTCATACCCGTGGTTTTTGTGTCATGCAGTGATGAAAGCAGTTCCGATGTTGAAAATGACAGTGTCGAAAGCACCGCGGTTGATGTAGATGTCAAGTCTCTTCTTACCGCGGCTCTGGCAGGCTATACGGGTTCGGATATGCCGGAACTCCAGTATTACTACAACGACGCAGCCGAAGATGACGATGAATACCTGGACGAGGGGACGGCCGGCGTCCTCTTCTACGACGATTTTATCGCTGATGTTTCGCTTTTAGACTCGGCAGACTCATATGCTATGGCAGTTCCCGCAGGCAAGCGTGTTTTTGAGATCGACGTCTTCAAAGCTCCGGACAGCGAGAAGCTTGCGGATATCAAAAAACTGCTTGAAGATCGGCTGAGTGTCAAGGCCAACGGCGATGTGCTCAACTACACCCCTGAGGAAGAACCGATGCTTGACGGCGCGGAAGTATATACTGCCGGCAATTTCGCCATCCTCGTTGCAACAGCGGATAACACCATTGCAAAAAATGCAATTTCAGCAGTGCTCAACCCGGTATCCGAAGCTGTTGGTTAATTTCAATATTTCAATCATCAACGCCTCTGCCGTGATATAATCGGCAGAGGCGTTGTGTTTCGTATATCGACAGAAATAACTAATTAAAAACCTTTGCGCTGAATAACCCGCCGGCGAGCGGTTCAAAAACACCTTTGGTACGCATTGTGGTTACAAACAGTGTATCCATATTCTCGCCGCCGATGCAACAGGAGGTGGCGCCGAGACAGGGAACCGCAACGGTTTCAAGCAGGTTGCCTTCCGGCGTCCATCTGCAGACCTTACTGCCCATGTGTTCAGCAACCCAGAGCATGCCGTCACGATCTATACACATACCGTCCGGTTCTCCGCCCCCCTCTATTTTGGTGACAACGCGCCGGTCAGATACATTACCTGTACTGAAATCATACTCATAAGCACAGACTTCGAGCGTAGGAGAGTCAATATGATATAGTGTATTTCCGTCGTGTGAGAAACAGACGCCGTTTGATACGGTACATCCGGGAATGAGTTTGCGCACATCGCCGTTATTCTCACAGGACCAAAGGGCGCCTTGACCCTCCATCTTATCCTTGTCACCCTTGGTGCCCACTAAAATACGCCCCTTGCGGTCAAGCACACCGTCGTTATAACGCATGCGAATATCCGGCTCGGCATGTATGAGGTATGTGAATGCACCTGTGTCGACGTTAAGCTCGAAAACACCGTCTTTCTTGGCTGCGAAGAGATTGCCGTCGCGTTTTAGGTAAATCCAGCCTACGGTACTTCCGCAATCATATGAGCGACAGCTGCGATCAGAGGGATTTATGGCATAGACACGGTTCTTGCGTATTTCGATGCAGTATAGTATGCCTTTCTTCGGATCCCAGACAGGACACTCCAGCAGGTCTGCGTTGTTGTAATAATATAGCTGTGCTTCGATCATATCATAAGCATGCCCGGAGCAGTCGGATTCTTACCGGGCGTTATCCTTTCGATCTGTTAATTTCATTTATTGTTACATGCACCGTTCAGATAAACAATGCATTAGGAATTCATGATTACCAAAGGTTCAGAGACATATAATATTCAGCGGTTCTTTCATAATAAGTTCGCCCGGACAGCGTTTAATAAGCCCGTTATTTTCTATGGCAAATACAGTAATGGTATTCTCGCGCTGATTGGCGCTGATGAGGAATTTTCCGTCAAGGGTTAGATTTATATCCCGGGGCCAGCTGCCTCCGCATTCTATCCGCTGAATCTCGCGCAGGTCGCCGCCGTCAACCTCAAAAACCGAAACTGTGTCAATGTAGCGTGTGCATACATAAAGCCGGCTGCCGTCCTTTGACAGGCGAAGCGCGCATCCGTAAGACTTATCGCGTTCGGTATATCCGGCAGGGAGCAGATCATATGAGGCAATATGTGTGAAACTGCCGTCAGAATATTCAAAAGACTCGATTGTACAGCCAAGCTCGGTTATGACGAAGGCATACCTGCCGTCATTTGAAAATGCAGTGTGCCGTGGTCCGAGCCCGGGAGCTAAAGTCACTTCGCCGACGGGATTAAGACTGCGGTCATAAACAACCAGCCTATCGATACCGAGATCGGTAAATATGACATAACGACCGTCCGGGGTGACAAGAGCGTGATGGGTATGAGCCATCTCCTGACGTGCGGCATTTGGACCTTTGCCGTTATGGGACACGACTTTGACTAACCGAAGACTGTCGCCCTCGATTTTAGCGTGTGAACAGCTGCCGCTTGAGTAATTGGCGGTATAGATATCATTATCCTGTACTGCAATATGACAGGCTATAAGTCCACAGAGGTTAATCGGAGCGGATATCTTATCACCATTGCCGAAATTCAACGGCAAATACGACAGTCCGCCGAGTTTGGAACCGGGGAAGGGAGCACGAAGCGTAAAAAAGATTCGTCCCCCCGAAACAGCACCATACTGTGGCTGATCTGCCGGAACATAGGTATAAGGGGTCAGCTTTCCTTCATTGTCAAGATGCGCTCTGTAAATACCGCCGCCTTCTGAATGAGTGACTGATGAAAACAGTATAATATCGTTCATTGTGATTCTCCGTTTTTATATTTTATCAAGTATACCTGAATCGATAAATGCTTTTGCAACGGCGGCACCCCCGATACCGTCAGGATGCCCTCCGTATTTTGCACGGTTATCCTCAGGCGCGTCAAGCCCCAGTACTGTGGCGATGTCAAAAACACCGTCGGCAACTGATGTCCCATATTCACGTATACGGCGGTTGACCTCACGCCATACACTTTCTTTATTGCCGGTGAAGTCAAATGGAGGAATGGTGAGCAGCAGAACTTTTCCCCCGCAATCGCGAATCGAACGGCTGATCCGGCAAAGATCGTGCCATATTGTGTCGGCAGAACGCCCACGGATTGTATCGTTTACTCCGAAGCAGACTGCCGTTATATCTCCGGCGTTTTTCGCGCGCCACAGCCATGCCTTGTCGGTGACGGCATCGTATGCTCGGCCGAAACCAAGACCGATGTTCCATACCGACCAGACAGAGGGGGCAAGCTGATTTCCTATCTGAGCCGCCCACTGTTCGTATTTGTCCATGCCGGTGCCGCAGCCCTGGGTTATCGAGTCGCCGATGAATACCAGTCTCCGCCTCTCGCCGCGATCGGCAGCGAACATATTCGGTTTCGGTATACAGTTCCCGGGACCGAAGGTATAGGGAATCCACTTGCCATCCGACAGCCAGCGGCAGGGTATCTGGCTGTCGGGAGTGCAGGGAATTTGCGAACCGGTTACCGTCCATGTCCAGACCAGATATTGTCCGTTATTTACACCGAAACGAATCGGATCACTCCAAAAACGTTCATTCGGATTTACATTACGTGATGCGGAACCGTTGAAGAACACCGGAGTCGTTCCGTAAACTTCACCGTCAACGCTGTCCGCAAGCGAAATGTCTGCCGACACGATGCTCCAGGAACCGCCGGGGCGGTTCGCCCATGCCACATCCGCCTCGCCGAAGGTGCTGTCGACGGCATTTGAAAACCAGAATCGCCAGTTAAAGCAGCCACACTCATAAGGTCTTATATAGCAGCGGCAGGTCAGTCTGTCAACATTCTCGGTTAGCATGTAGTTGTTTGAGGTTCCGCACAGCGTGTTTGAAGTATATCGCTTAAAGTCATCCATTTTGTGGCCTCTATAGTTTACAAAATATTCATTATTATGGCTAAACGTTGTGATATAATGCCAAGGCAAAGTAAATAACACTCGCAATTTGTGTCAAAATCTTTAAGAACGGAGAAATATTATGAAAACCTGTGTTACAAGCTATAGCTTCAGCCACGCAATCGGTTCCGGTCAGCTGACGCTCCTTGATTCAATCGCGAAAGCCAAGGAAATCGGCTTCGATACCTACGAGTTCGCCTCCATTCCGACTCCCGAGGGAATGGATGACCTGGAATACTGCGCGAAGCTCGCAGCCCGCGCCAAGGAATGCGACATTCCCGTGGTTCAGCTCAGTGTCGGCGCCAACCTTCTCACCGGCGGCGATGAGGCGGTTGCCAAACTTAAACATTACGTTGACTGCGCTGAGGTTCTCGGTGCCGTAGGCATGCGTCACGACATAGCCTTCGGTCTATGGGAGAAGCGTCCATTCATCTGGCAGGACGCCGTTAAGTTCATGGCTCCGGCTATCCGCGAAGTTACCGAATATGCACAGGCAAAGGGCATCAAGACCATGACCGAGAACCACGGAACAATCTTCCAGGCTCCCGATCGCATGGTAGCCCTTGTTCGTGAGGTAAATCATCCCAACTATGGACTGCTGGTTGATATCGGAAACTTCATCTGCTGTGATGTTGACCCGCTTCTGGCAGTTTCCGAAACCGCTCCCTACGCCTTCCATGTACACTGCAAGGACTTCATCATGAAACCGGGTACCGAGCCGAATCCCGGCGGCTTCGGCAGCACTCTCTGCGGCAACTACTTCCGCGGAACCGTTCTTGGTCATGGAGTAATAAAGGTAAAACAGTCTCTCGACCTTTGCAAAAAATATGGTTTCGACGGAAATGTCTCGCTTGAGTTCGAGGGCTGGGAGGATAACATCAAAGCGCTTGAGGCCGGTCTCGCCTTCATGAAGCGCTGCATGGGTCTCTGATCTGATACTGGATATATGCTATAAATGAAATGGTGCGGACGGAATGATAACCGTCCGCACCGATTCATTACTCTTCGGTTATCGTTTGGTATGCCACCTTATAAGTGATACAGTATTTCTCAGCCGCCGAGCCTGCGGGAGTATAAACCACCGCATCGGGGGAATTCACAAGAACCCCCTCGCCCATCTCTGTCACGTTTGAGCCGATGTGAATCTTCGTAAGCGATGAACAGGCTGAAAATGCATAGTCATCCAGTTCGGTAATAAAATCGGGAACGATCACCTCGGTAAGTGACGAGCAGCCGCTGAACATGTGCTTTGATATGACAGTGAAATGGGGCGGAATGATGAATGTTGTAAGATTCTGACAGGCGTGGAAGGCGTAATCACCTATCTTGACGATGGAATTTGGAATGGTGATTTCACTTATCAGGGTTTCGCCGAAGGCATATTTGCCAATGTTTGTGACACCCTCGGGAATGGTTATCTCGGTCAACGGCGCACGCTGGAAAGAATAGTTACCGATGCTGATCAGTGTGGACGGATACTTAACCTTCTTAAGATTTATGCATGAACGGAAGGAATAGTTGCCGATATTAGTCAGTCCCTCTGGGAAGTAGACCGCCTCGATCTTTTCATTGCCGTCGAATGCGCTCTTCCCGACGCTCATCACAACCGTACCCGCAATGACCGGCGGTATGGTGATTTCGGTGGCAGCTCCGGTATATCCGGTTATCTCCACATAGTGCTTGTAAAGATCGTATGTAAAACCGTTTTCTTCACCCGACTCAACCTTTGAGGACTCGGGAAGCGCGACGGTGCTGCCTGTTGTGGTTGCCGCCGTCTTTCCGCTGTCCCCGGAACAGGAAACAAAGACTGAGAACAGCATAAAGCAGAGCAATATCACCGCGGTTTTTCTTGTCATATGAACCTCCTGCGGCAAGAAGCCGCTGACAGTAATACAATACCGTCATTCTAATTCAAAACGCAGAGCCTTTCAACGGCATTATTGTAAATTTTCATCAGCGGCAGTTTGCCGGACATCCCATAGGAGCAAATAGTTATATGGAAAACAAAAGCAATCCTGAAAAACGCAGAATATACAATATCGGGGTGTTAGCTCATGTTGACGCCGGCAAGACTACTCTGACGGAGCAGCTGCTGTGTATTTGCGGGGTGCTTCGCAGTGCCGGCAGCGTGGACAGCGGTACGGCTCAGACAGACTGGCTTGATGTCGAACGGGATCGGGGCATATCGGTGCGTGCTGCAGCCGCCTGCTTTGACTACGGAGATCACAGGATAAATCTCATCGATACGCCGGGTCATGCCGACTTTGCCGGTGAAGCAGAACGGGCGCTGGCTGTAATCGACGGGGCGGTGCTGCTTATATCCGCTGTTGAAGGCGTGCAGTCACATACCGAGGTGCTCTGGACGGCACTCGACCGTTTGGGGCTGCCGACAGTTATTTTCATCAACAAGATAGACCGCGCCGGAAGCGATGTTAATCGTGTTCTTGGTTCGGTACATGAACGGCTGACCTCTCATATCCTTATGTGTTCTGCGGTGACCGGTGAAGGTGACCGCGACTGTATGGTCGCTTCGATGGAGAATAACGAGGAGCTTGCATTGGCGCTGGGGGAGCTTCGCGAAGACATAGCTGACCGATATCTTTCAGGTAATCTGCCCTCAAAGGATGAACTGATATCTGTGGCTGTCGAGGAAGTACATGCGCGCAGGCTCACCCCGGTACTCTGCGGTTCGGCAAAGCTTGGAGTGGGAGTGCGAGAGCTGATCGATTCTGTCACGGTATGGCTGCCGGATTCTTCGCTGCGCGGCTGCGATGAATTGTCGGGTATGGTATTCAAAATCGAACACGACCGCGATATCGGGAAAATAGCGCATGTCAGGCTTTTCGGCGGCAGAATCAAATGCCGGGACAGGATAAATACCGGTGCTGCTGAGGATAACGGCAGTAAAGTAACTCAGATCCGTCGTTTTACAGGCAGCAGATTCATTGATACCGGTGAGCTTGAAGCGGGAGATATTGCCGCGCTCTGCGGATTGCCGGGACTTAAGTCGGGTGATATTATCGGCATTGCAGAGGAACGCTGTGAACGCTTCAGGAGAGAAATATCGATTGCCCGCCCGTATCTGACAGTAGGAGTCCATACAACCGATAAGGCGCCGGATGCGGTGACCAGGCTGATAAATGCCCTTACCGAGCTGTCCGAGGAGGAACCTTATCTGCACTGCAGATGGGAAAAGAGCTCAGCAGAGGTACAGCTTGACATAACCGGTGAAATACAGCTTGAGATAACCGATGTTCTGCTGCGTTCACGTTATGGCATCACGGTTGAATTTACACCTCCGACGGTCATATATCGTGAGACTATCCTTCGCAGCGGTGAAGGATTTGCGGCATATACCATGCCGAAGCCCTGTTGGGCAATCGTCAATCTGCAGCTTGAACCGCTGCCGTTGGGTTCAGGTGTAATATATGACAGCGGAAATGTGCCGCATAATCAGCTTTTCTACAAATATCAGACGCATATCAAAACATCATTTTATGAATGCCTTGAACAGGGGCTGTCGGGCTGGGAGGTTACAGATATTAAGGCGACACTCAAGGGCGGCGAGCATCATACAATCCACACGCATCCGCTGGACTTTTTTGTGGCGACTCCCATGGCATTCATGGACGGCCTGACCCGCTGCGGTACAAAACTGCTTGAGCCGCTTATTAAAATGCGTATAACCGCACCCGAAGAATATTTGGGAAGGGTGACCGGAGATATTATACTGATGCACGGCGGTTTTGATACCCCGGTTATAGGCGGTGGCTCTTTTACCCTTGACGCCATTGTACCGGTGTCAGAATCGCTTGGGTATCAGACCAAACTGACCTCGGCTACAAGCGGACGTGCTGTTATTTCAATAGTCTTCTCGGGATACGCCGATTGTCCCGAAGGGCTTTCAAAAACCACGCCGCGCCGCGGTGTCGATCCCCGCGATGCTTCAAAATGGATACTATACGCCCGCGGTGCAATGCGTGACGGTATATGACAAATAAAACTATAATCAGACTGTTAACAGATGGAGAGAGAATACAAAAGCATACGCCGCATGCTCAGCTTCTGCCGTCGGGCGTGCGATCAATATGAGATGATTGAAGACGGTGACAGGATCGCGGTGGGGCTTTCGGGAGGTAAGGACTCCATGGCATTGCTCGCGACACTCGATGCCATGCGCCGATTCTATCCGAAGCGCTATAAGATTTACGGCATATCCGTGAGTATGGGTTTCGAGGGCATGGACTTCTCGCCTCTCGCGGAATTTTGCGCCGAGATCGATGTGCCGTACAGATTGGTAGAGACTGAACTGGCTCATCTGATTTTTGACGTACGCAGGGAGTCAAACCCCTGCGCGAT
>Ga0123335_1007801_pt1 | contig 11774 bp, 8 predicted proteins | sample BiotimSIPDNA_2_FD_89707 | JGI IMG/M metagenome (GOLD analysis project Ga0123335, IMG submission 89707) | Anaerobic biogas reactor microbial communites from Washington, USA - Biogas_R2 time_0 SIP DNA | ecosystem: Engineered > Bioreactor > Anaerobic > Unclassified | place: Washington, USA... | reverse complement strand
TCAGGGATTCATTAATGAGGTATTTTTCGATATCCTCTTCAGGCTGAAACGCCAAGAGGACCTTACCCACGGCGGTGCAATAGGCAAACACCTCGGCGCCGGCCTTGGGGAAGGCTGACCCTTCGCTGCCGGCCTGGTTGTTGATTATAAATACGGCTTTGTTACCGGCATAAATGGCTAGATGCACAGACTCCTGATACTTTTTGCTAAGCCACTTGATCATCGGTTCAGCGGCGGAATTCAGCCTGATGTTCCCACTGTAAGTACGCCCTAGTTCATATACTTTGATACCCAGTCCATATTTCCCGTTATCGGCCATTTGCAGAAAATCTTGTTTCTCCAGGGATTTAACCAGTCCATGAACGGTGCTCTTGGAGAGATCAAGTTCACGGCTGATTTCAGTGATGCCCCATTCGGTTTTCTGACAGTCAAACAGATTGAGGATGGACAAGGCTCTTTCTACCGACCTGCTCATAGGATTCCTCCAAAATCATGCATGATCAAAACAAGCAATAATAACCATCAAAGATTATTTTAAGCAATAATCTGCTATTCAGCAACCGTTAAAGCCGTAAGCCCGGGCCAGCATGATCATGGGATGTACTATCTCAGTGCCCTGTTCTTTCAGTGCCGAGCCAATATAGAAACGGCATACCGGACACTGGGTCACCACCAGATCGGCACCGTTGTCTTTGATATCCTGGACCCGGTGCGCACGTATACCTTCCGATAATTCGCGGTGGGCCATATAAAATGCTCCGGCAGCACCGCAGCAGCGCTCCGGGTTTTCCAGTTCCCTGAATTCGGCTCCAGGTATCTGAGTAAGTATTTGGCGGGGGGCATGGCGTACGGTAGGGCTCCAGGCGCGATGACAGGGGACATGATAGGTAAAACTGCTGTCCATAGGCCCAGGGATTTCCCGTAAACCCAGATGGTTAAGGAAATCCGTAACCTCCCAGACCCGCGAGGTCAGGTTGCTTATCTTTTCCTGCAGGGGATCAGCTGTTTCCAGCACTTTGGTAAATTTCTCTTTGAACATCATACCGCAAGAAGTACAATCGGTAACGATTGCATCGACCTCCAGGTCAGAGAAGATACTGACATTGACCTCAATCATTTCCCGGGCAGACTTGAAATCTCCCTCGGCGATGGAGGGTATCCCGCAGCATACCTGTCCCTCGGGAATAATGACCTCGATCCCGTTGCGGCTAAGAACATTGACGGTTGCCACACCAGTATCCGGATACATGAAATTGGTGCCGCAGCCAACAAAATAGGCTACTCTACCGCGAGTTTCACCTTCAGCTTTGACCGTCCCCGAGTAGAACTTGTCAAAGGTCTTGGCGGCTAACGGCGGCATATCTTTCGTAGCGATCCCGACCTTCTGCACCATAGCCCCCGCTTTGCCCATCAGAGCGGTCAAGCCACGTTGCCGGAGCATTTTACCCATGACCAGATTTTTGACCCCGGACAGCCCCCCTGTTTGCATACTTATGGCGGAACGAGCGGCTATTACGATATCGTCAATGGGCACCTGGGAAGAACAGCCCTGGGTACAATTGGTACAGAGCAGGCAGCGGTCGATGATCTCCAGGGCCCGGGGACTTAAAGGCATACTTTTGTCGATCACACTCCGCAAAATGACTTCGATCCGGTTGCGGGGCAGTACCGATTCCACTATATCCTCCATAAAAACCGGACAACTGGCCTGGCAGTAACTGCAATGCGAACACCTCGAGATCTGCTCAGCATATTCCTCTATTTTCTTCATTCTGCATCACCGCCTTCCAACCAGATTTTACCGGGATTGAGCAACCCCTTGGGATCAAATGCAGTTTTAATTCGTTTCATCAATTCCACCTGAGTACGCCCAAATTCCCATTCCAGGTATTCCTGTTTGTGCAGGCCGATACCGTGTTCGCCCGAAATGGTACCGCCCAGATCGAGCCCGATACGGATTATCCGATCAATAGCCTGCTTGGCCTTAGCATTGATCTCGTCGTTGATTTCTGGCTGAAGTATGGTAGGATGCATGTTGCCGTCACCAGAGTGGCCGGCTAGGCCGATTTGGATAGCGATATCTGCAGCGATAGCCTGAACGCCGCGCACAAAGTCCGGTATTCGGTTGCGGGGCACGGTGATATCTTCAGTGATTACCCGTTTCATTATGGAGAGCATGAGAGGATATAGCTTGGAGCGGGCTTCCCAGTAGCTGGCTGCCTCATGAGGGTCCTCTATAATACGCAGATCGGGTATGCCAAGATCCTGGCATATGTCTTTTATCTTTTTGGTGTCTTCCTGCACCTGGCGTGCGGTGCCGTCCACATCCACCAGCAGATAAGCCTCGTAATCAAGCGGCAATGGGGGAGTTATATAGTTGTTCATGACCATTATGGCTAGTTTAATCAAAAACTCCAACATCGCCGGGACAGTCCCGCTGGCAATTATGGCGGAGACAAGTTCAGCCGCCTGGTCGAGACTGGAACAGGAAATGACCATGGTATTATTCACTGGAGGAAGGGTAAGCAGGCGCAGGTTGGCGCGGGTAATAATGCCGAGTGTCCCTTCCGATCCTGCTATCAGATGTGTTATATCATATCCGGATGATTGCTTGACCATCTTGCCGCCGGTTTTGATGATAGAACCATCGGCCAGCACTACTTCAGTGCCCAGCACATAATTACCGGTAGTGCCATATTTAACACCGCGTGGTCCTCCTGCCCGGGTGGCAATATTGCCGCCCAGGGTACATACGGCAGCGCTCTGGGGATCAGGTGGATAAAACAATCCCTGGCGTTCGACCGCCCGGGTGAATTGACGGTGGACCAGGCCAGCTTCCACCTCAGCTGTCATATTATCATGATCTATTTCCAGCAGACGGTTCATCCGTTTCATATCTAGCACGATGCCCCCGTTTATCGGGGTGCATCCTCCGGCCAGACCGCTGCCGGCACCGCGGGGAGTTACAGGTATTTCTTTTTCGTAAGCATATTTCATTACCCGGGCAACTTCTTCACTAGTCACTGGTAGTACGACGGCATCGGGAACTCTGGATGCATAATAATAGGTAGCATCGCTGGCATAGGCCATGAGGTCTTCCGGCTGGGTCAAGACCTGTTTATCTGACAGCAATCTGATCAGGTCCTGGTGCAGACTTTTCACGGCAAACTCCTCCTCCGTTTTTCATTTCTCAGAAAAGCCTAATGTCTGAATTATTGTTTTATCGCAGCATATCCCAACTTGAATACCGCTACATTAAGATCTAACACCCGTCCGGTAAAACGAGTCTTGAGTATTTCAAAGTAATCAGCAGGATCAAGAGGGACTTCGGGCAGAGCAGTCAAAGAGCCCATTATAGCAATGTTAGCTGCCTGGGGATTGCCGGCTTCAATTGCTAGCTTGGTAGCACCTACCACCTGAACGCTGCCGCATAAGGCCTGCAGTTCACGGGAAATAGCATTTATCTCCGGATAAACCGCTTCACCGATCAAGACTCCCAGCGGGTAATTAGGCCTAGTATCAAAAATGATTTTGGTATTGATGTTGCAGTAATCTCTCGCCACGCGCAGGATTTCTATGGGCTCAAAACCTACAATAATGTCAGCCTCTTTGAAAGGAATCAGTGGTCCGAACTGGCGTTTAGCAGAGATTCTGACATGGCTCATTACCGAACCGCCGCGTTGGGAAGCTCCGTAGGTCTCACCTACGGTCGTGTAATAGCCTTTTTCCACCAGGGCGGAAGCCAGCAGTTCAGAAGCCAGGATATTGCCCTGACCACCTACACCACAAATGATTATGTTGAGCGGGTCTTTTATGAGCTGCTGCATCATGCTTCCCCTCCTTCCACTTTGATAGCCCCGGCGGGGCACAGGCTGGCGCATACCCCGCAACCTATACAAACCACCTCGTCGATCTGCGCTTTTCCGGCTGTATAGTCCCAAATATTGCCGGGGCAACCCCAGACCCTGCTACAGAAGCGTCCGCAGCCGCAATCATCACCGCGACAGAGAGCAGGATCAACCCACATCCGGCGCCGAGTGCCTTTCCGTAAGACTAAAGTTGCGCATTCCCGCTTAAGGATCAGGACCTTCAAGCCAGGTTTTTTGGTCAGACGATAGATGGTTTCGGTGGTATTCTCGACATCGTAGGGATCAGCTACCGTGACCTGGCAGCCGATTGCTTCTGCCAGTTTTTCAATCGAAATCGCTTCGGCCTTCTCACCCATAGCGGTCACACTGATGCCCGGATGGGGCTGGAACCCGGTCATGGCTGTTGCTGAATTATCGAGGACGATAAACAGCATATCGGAATTATGGTACTTGGCGTTGACCAGGCCAGGCAGACAGGAGTGGAAAAAGGTTGAATCTCCGGCCAGAGCGATCACTGGCTGTTTGAATCCAAACCGGGTCAGCTGACCCAGGCCTTCTGCCATATTGACTCCGCCGCCCATGCAGCCAAGCGAATTGAGGCCATAGTGGCCTGCCCTTTGTCCGCCCATGGTATAACAGCCGATGTCACCCATCACCAGTCCACCGGCCGGACGCATACCCAGGCTTTGCTTAAGTACAAAGAAAGAAGCCCGGTGGGGACAACCGGCACAGAAGGTCAATTCCCGCGGAGGAATCAGGACCTGCTCATCCGCTGGCAGCGCGATTGAAGTGGGAGCTTCATAGCTGACCTGCATCATTCCTGCTATAGCATTGCGGACCAAATCGGGGTTCAGTTCGCCGATGCGTGGGAAGGCTTTGCCTTCTGAGCGGCCGCTGATTTCGACTTGAATATTAGGGTTATGGCCGATGATGGAAGAGACGTTTTGCTCCAGGAAGGGATCAATCTCCTCTACTATTAATACCTTTTTAGTCTGGCGCAGGTGTTTGAGAAGGAATTCCTGGGGCAAGGGCCAGGTGCAGCCCAGTTTAAGCAGACCGACCCGCTCATTCAAATTAAGGATATCGATAGCTTCCTGGCTATAGAACCAGCCGGTGCCACTGGTAATAACCAGTAGCTCCGGGTTATCCGGGCCTTCGTAGGAGTTGAAATCGGAGTTTTCAAAGATACTTCTGGCCTTATCAAGCTTATCCAGCATCAAGTCATGAAACCAGTTAATGGCGACTAAGCGATCCCATTCGGCAACTAACTGAGGCTCTTTAAGTTGTTCCGGGAGCTCTCCCAGGGTGACATTGCCCCGGCCATGATGGATGCGGGTTACCCCACGGATCATTACTACCTGACCTAATTCTTCGGACAGATCAAAAGCCCATTTGACCATATCTTTGGCTTCCTGGAAGGTAGCAGGTTCCAGCAAGGGCAGACCGGCCGAACGTGCCTGATGACGGGCATCGAATTCGTTAGTGCTGGAATGGGCACTGGGGTCATCAGCCACCACTAATACCACGCCACCTTTGCATCCGGAAAGGGCAGCGGTATGCAGTGCATCTCCAATAACCAAAAGACCATTCTGTTTGGCGATGCATAGTGAGCGTACTTTGCTCATAGATGCTCCCATACATGCCTCGAAAGAACAGGTCTCATTAGTGGACCATTCTGCATAGAGGTTCATATCTTTGGCAACGTGTCCCAGCATGGTAAGTATCTCTGAAGAGGGGGATCCAGGGTAAGCGGCGGCAAAACGGATGCCAGCCTCCAAAGCGCCCCGGGCGATGGCTTCATTGCCCTGTAGCAGATAGGTCTTGCCAGGTTCTTTAGCTGTAATCATCCATTCCATCAGGAATTCACCTCCTCAAGATAATCATATTGGGATATATTGACCGGAGGGTTTATAGCGTCATTGGCAATCAATTCCTTAATAGAATTTAGATTTCGGGCTTTTTTGTTAAATGAAGCGGATTTTAAAAGCTGAAGCTCATTTTCTGGATAGTCTTCTACGTGAAGCAAACCATTCCCGACCGCTTTACTAACCAGCTCTGTACCTGAAGAATTGCGGACAATAAGCGTATTCCATCCGGCCTCTGCTTCAAATGCTCCGACAGAAATATCAGCCAGTTCGGATGTCATATCCAGACAGTAGCTGCAGCCGGGTCGTATGAACTCCCGGACCTTGGCAGTAGGTATGGTCTTGACTCCTTGATTTGTCATAATTTCTACACCATGGCGAGGAATTGCCATTGATTTGATGGTGAGTCCCGGATATTCATTTTGCAGATAATTAGTGAATTCCCAGGACAAGGACCACATACAGAATAATCCGATACTGATGATATCCATGTCCTTGAGTTGATCTGCCTGACTAACCTGCATCTTGCGCAGAGCCTGGATCTGGCAGGGCCGTCCGACAACCAGGAGCTTTTTTACCCCTTCCTGTGCTGCTTGCATTATTTTTCTGAATCCAGGCGAGGCAAGGAATTTGGAACCGGCAGCTTTTTCAATATATGATAGACTGTTGGTGATGAAGGATTCAGGTTGCATATTATCGCGGCTTCCTGTGAGAAGCAGGGCATCAGTCAGTTTTTCTTCTAAGGCAGTCTTTAACAACGCGCTGACTGTTCCGCCATCCTGCTGTCCAGGTATCGAGCTAAGGCTTTTTGCTCGGTATACTTTCACGCAACTACCTATTTCCTGGCTCCAATCAGCATCAGTGAAGAAGCTGGAGTTGACTTGGTGCCAATCCGTGTTGGTCCTGGGACATACTGTGTAGCATCGTCCCTCGGCCACATTACAATCGAAAGTGATTACCAGGTTATCATCAAGGTTTTTTATATAGGGGCACCAATCAAGACAGGCTCCACATAGAGTGCATAAAGAAGAATTCAGGATATCGTTTTTAAGGTCTCTACCCCCAGGCATTCATCTACCTCCCTTGCATTAATCATGTAATTATGGTAGTAGAAAGTAATTCTCGCCCCCTTTTGTTCGGTCATACGGAATTACGTTCAGATATAGAATGAAACAATTACACTGTAGTGCCGTGACTAATAGTTGGAAGTTCGGTGGGACTGAACGCAGTTCAAAAATAGCAATTGACTATTATTTATATATAAGTAATCAAAATCCTCTATTTTATGAGCTAAAATTTTCACATACAGGCCGTCAGGAGGGCGCGGCATTTCAGAGCTACGATCAAGTGCTGGAGTGGAATGTCTGTCATTACTGTGATATAATAGGCTACTGAAAGAAGACTGGCAAAAGGTTGCAGTATTCTAGTCAGCTCTATCAGTTTTGAAGACGGGCCTAAAAATCCGTAAAGGGCACATCGATGAAGCTTCTGGTGCCGGCTTGTGACGCCCAGTCAGGGGTCGGTGCTGGGAGTTAAGGGTATGGGGGCAATCCGCAACGGCATGCGGGCGAGACCCTTGTATCCGTGGAGGCTTCCTATCCCGCAAGGGGTAGGATGAAAACCTGCATTCCGGGAAAGCTGGGTGCAGTGTAGCCTGCCTTGAGTGGTGGCGGCGGACGGGCGCAAAAGGGTTGGAAGGGTCTTGGCCAGGACCTGACTAACTCGCTCTGAAACCGTTGCTGCAAAAGAGGCTAGAAGCTGATGTGAGTTGTCGAGGAAAACTCCTAGACTGATTGCTTTAGGCATACTTCATCAAGGATTAAAGTGCGTACTTAGTGGTAATCCAGTCTCGCTTCCGGCAACGGAGCGAAGCGGGCATAAAGGGAAACCGCCCATCTGGCAACACTTGGGAGACCCGCTGGGAAAACCTGCTGGACCTATGTCGCAGCGTTTACTCGATGAAGAACCTTTTGCCAGATAATATCTGTCGTAGTCGACAGAAGATGCGTAATAATTGTGAATTATGAATTCTTAGTTTTTAATTAAGTTGTGCACCCTCCGGGTGCAATTACAGTTGTCACTTGCTATTGCTAAGAAATGCGAAGCATTTCTACATTAATTTATAATTCAAAATTAAAAATTCAAAATTATGCCTTGTGTCGCATCTTATGTCTACTGCCAATATTAAATTTTTATAAGAAAGTGAAGGGATACGTGTACATACAACGTAGTAATCTAATATCAGCCCTAATTGTGGCGTTCCTTACCTTTTTCGTGGCCTTAATGATGAGTTTAGGTTCTGAGGCGCTGGTTAGAGCAGTTAATAGCATTATCATTGCTTTGGTGTTGTTGTTTGTTATCATATTCCTAGGGATCTTTTTCGATACTATCGGTACTGCTTTTGCAGCCGCTGTTTTGCCGCCTTTCAATGCTAAGGCGGCAAAAAAAATATTTGGTGCCAAACAAGCGGTCAAGCTGATCCGCAACGCAGACCTGGTAGCCAACTTCTGCAATGACATGGTAGGTGATATATCCGGGACGCTCTCAGGAGCGATCGGCGCAGGTATAGTGGTGAGTCTGGCGAGACAATTCCAGACTCTGGATCTGGTCTTAGCCGGAGCTGTCATGACCAGTTTGATAGCTGCACTCACAGTTGGTGGTAAAGCTATCGGTAAATATATTGCGCTCAATAACACCAATAATATTATTGAAAGTGTGGCCAGGACAGTAGCCTGGTGGGAAATGGCAACCGGTATCGAGTTGCTGAAAAATAGAAGGTGAATCCTGCATGTACAAACTACTGGAAAACATCGATTCTCCGGAATACTTGAAAAACCTTGATCTGCCTCAAATGAATGATCTGGCCGCTGAAATAAGGAGTCTACTGATAGATAGCGTATCACGCTGCGGCGGCCACTTGGCCTCCAATCTTGGCGTGGTCGAATTGACCATTGCCCTGCATTATGTCTTTAACTCACCGCAGGACAAGTTAATATGGGATGTGGGGCATCAGAGCTATGTCCATAAGGCTTTGACCGGACGATACCGGGAGATGATCAATTTACGCCAGTTTGGTGGATTATCTGGTTTTCCCAGATATGATGAGTCTCCACATGATGCATTCAATACCGGACACAGTTCAACCTCCATATCTGCTGCCATGGGTATGGCCTTAGCCCGGGACATCCAGGGCGAAAGGCATTCAGTAGCAGCGATTATCGGTGATGGAGCTCTTACCGGCGGAATGGCCTTTGAGGCGCTCAACCATGCCGGTAATCTGGATCGTGACCTGATCGTAATCCTGAATGATAATGAAATGTCCATATCGCGGAATGTAGGGGCAATGTCCGCCTATCTAAACCGGCTCCGCACTGATCCCAGTTATTCGCGACGTAAGGAAGGCATCGAAAGTGCCCTTAACCGCATACCGGCCATTGGGCCCAATCTGGCGCGGGCCGCTGGCAAGGTCAAGGATACAGTAAAGTATATGATGGTTCCCGGCATTCTGTTTGAAGAGCTGGGCTTTACCTATATAGGTCTGGTTGATGGCCATAACCTGGAAGAACTTATCGCGGTATTATCCAATGTAAAGAAGATGAAGGGCCCAGTCCTGGTCCATGCCATCACCCAGAAGGGCCGGGGTTATATGCCGGCTCTGGAAGACCCTGATCGCTTCCATGGTATCGGTCCTTTTGATAAGAAAACTGGGACCAGCAAACCCAAATCAATCAAGACATATACCGAAGTTTTTGGTGATTTCATGCTGCAACAGGGCAAAAGGGATGAAAAACTGGTAGCTATCACTGCGGCTATGACTACCGGGACCGGCCTGAGTGAATTTGCCGAAGCCTACCCTGAACGTTTCTTTGATGTAGGGATATGTGAACAACACGCTGTCACCATGGCCGGAGGAATGGCCCGGGAAGGGATGCATCCGGTAGTGGCGATTTATTCTACCTTCCTGCAGCGGGCTTATGATCAGATCATCCATGACGTAGCATTGCAGAACCTGCCGGTTATTTTTGCGGTTGACCGCGCGGGACTGGTTGGCGAGGATGGGCCGACTCATCATGGGGTTTTTGATATTTCCTTTTTACGTACCATTCCTAATCTCACGGTGATGGCTCCTTCCAATGAGAACGAATTCATGGCCATGTTGAAAACGGCTTTTACTATAACCGGACCGGTTGCTATACGTTATCCGCGCGGGGTGGGAGAAGGGCTTGCAGACAGTGAAGCGGATATCCTGCCGATAGGAAAGGCGTTTCTCTGTGAAGAAGGAAACCGACTGGCTCTGATCGGTATTGGCCGGGGTTTTAATATTGCTCGTCGGGTCAGAGAATTGTTGCATGAGCAGGGAATAGAATCTGCGCTGGTGGATGCACGCTTTGTCAAACCTCTGGATGAAGCCATGATACTTGATCTAGCCAAAAAGAGCGGGCGTTTGGTTACTATTGAGGATAATTGCCTTGCTGGTGGCTTTGGGGCTGCCGTACTGGAGGCTTTGGCACGACATGGCAACAGCAGGGCAGAAGTAATTAGCTTCGGCATCCCGGATGATTTTGTTGAACACGGCAAAGTCGAGCTCTTATTAGACCTGCTGAATATGGACCCGGAATCAATAGTTGAGTCGCTGGTCAACCGCTGGCCGGATCTGGTTCAGCCGGAGGGGGCATGGAGGGTACTGAAGTTTGGTGAAAAGTAGATTGGATCTCATTCTGCAGGAGAGGGGATTAGCACCCAGCCGTGAAAAAGCCCGGGCTATCATACTGGCCGGTGAAGTTCAGGTAAATGGCAAATGTATCGATAAACCTGGCACTAATATTGATTCCGAAGCACTGATAGAGCTTATGCATACTGGACCCCGCTATGTAAGCCGCGGGGGACTCAAACTGGAAAAGGCCATCCGGGAATTTGCATTGGACTTTACCGACAAGGTGGTCTTGGATGTAGGTGCCTCAACTGGCGGATACACTGATTGTGCCTTGCAGCATGGAGCTAAGCGGGTCTATGCAGTAGATGTAGGTTATGGTCAGTTAGACTGGCGGCTCCGTAATGATGACAGGGTCATAAATATTGAGAGAACTAATATCAGGTATTTCACCATGGAAGATTTGGGTGAACCCGTTGATATTGTAACCATAGATGTGTCATTCATTTCAACTGAAAAAGTATTTCCTGTGGTAAAACAATTGGTAAAACCTGCCGGCAATCTGGCGGTTCTGATCAAGCCTCAGTTTGAGGCGGGTAAGAATAAAGTTGGTAAAAAGGGTGTGGTGAAGGATTCGGCGGTGCACCTGGAGGTTTTGCTGAAATCTATGGATATTGCCCAACAGCACGGAATGGGATGTGTCGGCTGTACCTATTCACCTATTACTGGTCCCCAGGGCAATATAGAATTTTTCTTGCACCTGATAAATAATGCTCCTATGGATCCTGAGATGCCCGGACGGGCAGTCAGTCTGGTGGAAGAGGCTCACCATGAATTGGGAGGAAAAAGGAACATTGAAAGTACTGCTGGTAAATAATCGCTACCGGGAAAAGACCTGGGTCATGGCGGAGAAGCTCGCTCATGATTTGACCAGGCTGGGTGTTGATGTTGAAATGGAATGCGAAGAAAAAGAACCAGGTACCTCTGATGTTATTATGGTTCTTGGTGGAGATGGCACGATTCTCCGGGCGGCCCGCCAGTATGGTATGGATGGAGTGCCCCTGCTGGGAATAAACATGGGCACCCTTGGTTTTCTCAGCAATCTCAAGGACGACGAAATAGACCAATACCTGGAGAAGCTGATAAAGGGCGATTATATAATTGAGGAACGGATGCTGCTGGAAGCAAGGATACTTGACCAGGGTAAGCTTATCCGTACTGTTTATTGTCTGAACGAAGCGGTAATAAGATCCCGAACACCACGGACCATTGTTTTCGAGATCGTGGTATCCGGTCAGTTCATGGGGAGGTATCGCGGGGACGGAGTTATTATAGCGACACCGACTGGATCGACTGCCTACTCCCTTTCTGCGGGTGGCCCCGTTTGTG
>Ga0123335_1007800_pt1 | contig 11776 bp, 10 predicted proteins | sample BiotimSIPDNA_2_FD_89707 | JGI IMG/M metagenome (GOLD analysis project Ga0123335, IMG submission 89707) | Anaerobic biogas reactor microbial communites from Washington, USA - Biogas_R2 time_0 SIP DNA | ecosystem: Engineered > Bioreactor > Anaerobic > Unclassified | place: Washington, USA... | reverse complement strand
CTCGAACAGCCTGTGAGACGCATCGTTCATTTCTTCTTCCGTTTTTGCTATGACCTCGCTGCCGAAAATATACAGCTCGGTAACGGAGAGTAATTCTTCTTCCGTGAGTGGCTCGGCATCATCCTTGCCGAGTTGGAGACGGACGGCCCGCTCGATCAGCGGCTCAGTAAACTGAACGCCCGCAGGCGGCGGGGAAAGCACATCGGTATAGCGGCCAAAAGCAAAACCGGCGCAGAGGAACAGGACACAGAGAAGCGAGGCTGTGAGTGTACGCGCCACCGCTCTTTGACGCTTTCCATCTGAGCGAAGCAGAGCGGATTTCAGTTCTTCCGCAGAGGCATAACGCCCTCGCGGGGAGAAGTCGGTACATTTGCGATATATGCGCGACAGCCGTTTGTTCTGAATCGCTGCCGCCGCATCAGGGGCGGTCTGTCCCGTCAGTATGTAGCCCATCACCACGCCGAGAGAGAAAAGGTCGGCGCGCTGATCGGTCTGCGAAAAACCGTATTGCTCCGGCGGCGCAAATTCCTGTGTCCCGTAGAAAACGGTGTCTTTCTTCGCCGTCTCATCGTACACCCGTGAGATACCGAAGTCGATGAGCTTTACCTTGCCGCCGTCGGTCAGAATGATATTCTGAGGCTTCAAGTCGCGGTGAATAACAGGCGGGGTCTGGCTGTGCAGATATGTCAGAATGTCGCAGAGCTGGAGCATTACCGTCATCGCTTCCGGCTCTGAAAGCGGCGCTTCCTCCAGAAGCTCGGCTAATGTCACTCCGGGTACATACTCCCGGACGACGCACAGCACGGTTTCACTCTCATACTCGCCGAGGAAACGAGGCAGGCCGTCGTGTTTCAGAGAGCTTAGTATGTGTCCCTCGTCCTCCCGCGACAGCAGGGATTTATCCATGTAGCATTTCGCTACGGCAAACTCCCCGGATTGCCGGTCCTTCACATACACGGTCTCGCATTCCGGCTTGACCGAAAGCCCCTCTAATATTTCATAGCGAGCAAGAAAATCAGGAGGATAGCGTCCCTCGTCATATTCGACGGCCAGCTTATCTTTCTGTGTGTTCATACCGTTCGCCTCCCAACAGGGTCATCCCCATGTCGCTCAGGGAGCTTTGTATTTCCATGATCGTGTTGTGATGGGACAGGCCGTAGATGATGGCGGCGTCCCTTTTGTACCGCGGGTAAAGCAGCGTCCTGCGTGCGGCGCGCAGCAGCGCCTGCGTTTCCTCCACATCAAGCCCGAAGCCAAAGGCCAGACGCAGCACATTGTCCCTTGACGGTTTTCGTGAGCCGCGAAAGAGCTGATGCCCGAAGCCGCGGTCGATCCCGGCGCGGAGGATAACATGCTCCCGTACCATGTTCCGCTCTTTGCAGAGCTTATCCAAATAAATGACGAAGGTCGGCGCAGCCATCGACGCCGCGTTTTGGTCGAGAAAGCTGCGGAGATTGGATGCCTTTAGAATACGTCTAAGTAAAGTGCTTGTGCCAATGGCAGCCGTCTCGGTGTTGTCTGTTTGCATATCAGGCGCCTCCTTTGCCGGGTTTGTTTTTTCGTGGGTCGGTCGGCTTCTCCGCATCAGCGGGGTTGCACCACGAGCGTCCAAATCGTGTCAGACCGGGGATGCGCCCCTGAGTGCAGAATTGGTTGACGCGCCGCTCCGACACGCCCCACTTGTAGGATGCTTCCCGGACGGAGATGTAGTCTTTCACCGCTCCAACCTCCCGGAAATGCTAATTTCACATTTAGATTATATACCAATATCAGCAGCTTTTTAAGAGAGAGCGGAAAGTTTACAAATGTAAGGGCGAAACAAACCGGCAAGCAATGCAGGTGTTATAACACCCGCTTCATTTTGCTTGTTGAGGGCAGCGCCCCCAAGCCCCCTTTCACGCACATTCTGTGCGGCAGCGCATCCTTCGGATGCTTATTGGAACAGGAATGGTCAACGCCGCTCCTGTTCCTCCGGCTTGAGGGCAGAGAGCTGATAGGCGGGAGACAACGCGATCTTCATATCGTCCACCATCTTTTGAAGCTCAGGAACAAGCTGTGTCAAAGAGATATAGTTGCGAACTGTATCGCCGCTCAGTCCCATCGAAGCGCCGATTTCATCGTCGCTGCGGAAATTAGCCGAAATTTTCGGCGCATTTTCTTTGGACGGTCTACCGGCCTGACGCTTGATGTCTTCCAGCTTCATCTTGTACGCCTTTGCGCGCTCGCTTACCGGCGTGTTCCCACGCTGAATGTTGGAGTCCACCATGATGATAACTGCGGAATCGTAATCCAGATTGCGAACAACGCAGGGCATGGTAGTCCGCTCTGCAAGCTCGCAGCCGAGTTTTCGCCGGTGTCCGGCGACGATCTCATACCCGCCGCCCTGACGCGAGCGGACAATGCCGGGGACGAGGACACCATAGGATTTAATGCTGTTGGTAGTCTGCGTCATCAGGTCGTCGTCATTGACCGAGAACGGATGTCCGGGGAGGGGCTAAAGCTCAGAGAGCGGGATTTCAACGATGGTTTCATTGTTCTGTTGAACAACCTCCGCCTGCTTTTTTGCAGGCTTCTTTTTCGCTTGAGTATTGCCTGCGGTTTCGCTCAATCTATGCACCTCCTGAGATTGAAAAAGGCGCTCCGTGAACGGAACGCCTCGAAATTCGGGTTGCTTATATGGCTTTTTTGATATAAATATCGCTGTTTGATTGCCCGAAACCATTGATATTACTGGATTTTTTCAGGAATATGCTGTAAGAACCCTCGCGCACCATCGAAAAAACCCGTGGCCCTGAGGCCGCGGGCTTTTTATTGCGGAGCATGACCCGTGAAGCATTCAATCTTAATTTTTGAAACAAAACAGGAAATCTACCGGCCCCGCCACTCTACGTGGCGGGGTCATCATTTTGTAATATTTTAAAGCGCCGGCACCGTCAATATGCCGAAAACACTAAAAATAGTACAAAAAGTAGAGAAGCATTTTATATTGAACTGTCCGTCTTCTTTATGTTAATATTAAAATGTCTTCGAGCATACACTGCCGGCACCCGAACGATGTAAACGGATAATATGTAATTACATATCGTATTATCCGTTTCATAAATTTAGAAAGGAAGGTCAGTCTTATGAAAAAAGTACTTGCGATTTTTTTGGCAATACTCATGACACTCGCTCTAGCGGCATGCGCAGCAGACACGTCAAAGGACAAGCCCGAAGACAAAACGGAAAATAAACCTGCAGGAAAACTCGAAGACATCACCGTTAACGAAAACGCACTGGGTTACTTCAAGTCAGGCGTAGATCCCTTCTCAAGGGAAAAGTACACGATCGTATGGATGTACCCCAGAAGGATGGCGGTTATGCAGAACATCGCCGACGCTCTCAAATCGTGGGGCGAAAAACTCAACTATGAACTTATCGACGCGACCGGCGACGGCGACATCGACGAGTTCATCCGGCTGATGGAGCAGTACGCAAATCAGGGCGTCGACGGCTTCCTTCTCAACTTCGATGTCAACTCAAGATTCCGCATAAAGGAAGTTGCGGATGAACTGGGCATCCCCTATTCCTCGGTGCTCAATACCGTCAGGAGCGAAGAGGGCAGCTGCATTGTGCCCTGCGTTACGCTGGACGGATATCAGCTGGGCCTCGATATGATGGACTGGATGTATGAAAACCAGGAGACCTATTGGGGCAAGAAACCCGACCCATCCGAGGTCGGATATTTAGGCGTGACGTGGTCACAGAACAAGGACCTTGACGACCGCTATGTGGCTTCCGCAAAGAAGTTCCTTGAATATTATCCGGGCAACGACTCCCACGTATTCGTCGTCGACGGCGTTGTCGGAAAGATGGACGCGCAGACCGGTACCGACCTGGCGGCTCCGGTCATCTCGGGCAACCCGAATATCAAGTACTGGTACATAGTCGGCGTGCTTGAACAGTATGCGCAGGGCGCCGCTCTCGCGGCCGAGGACCTCGGCATGGGCGCAAACACGATGGTCACAACAGTCAACAGCGACGTTCTTACCGGAATGTGGGATACGGGATATGACGGATGCTTCGTGTCCTGCGTGGCGGTCGCGCCCGAGAATTACGCGGCGCCTTCGATCGCGGCGCTTCTGGCCATCATCGAGGGCAAAGCGACATGGGATACCCTGTGGACCTCAAGGAGAGCCGAGGGCGACCAGTACACTGTCTACAATATGGATACGACTATCGTAACAAAGGAGACGTACAAAGAGTATTTTTCAAAAATCGACGAGATCATTGCAAATACGGATTGGTGATCCTGTCCGGCAACAGTAATGTCTTAATGCCTTAAGTTTGCGTAGTGGCGCATGCCTGATATCACATGCGCCGCTACGCTAAATCAATTTTGCGAAATACAGGGATTAATACAGGAGTTGATTTGGTGGAACACTCACTTGAGTTTTGCAATATAGTCAAGTCGTTTCCGGGTGTCAACGCGCTCAAGGGCGTAAGCTTTCATGCCGAAGGCGGCAGGGTCTGCGCGCTTATGGGCGAAAACGGGGCGGGAAAAAGCACGCTGCTAAAGATACTCAGCGGAGATATTCGCCCTGATGAGGGCTGTTTAAAAATAAACGGCGAAGAGCAGCACTTTTCGTCGCCGCATCAATCGATAAGGGCCAGCGTCAGCGTGATCTATCAGGAGCGCCAGCTTGTGCCCTCTCTTAATGTAATGGAAAACATTTTCCTTGAGGACATGCCCGCCGGCAGGCTCGGCTTCGTCAACGTGGGGGAACTCCGCAGGAAAACCCATGAGATAATCGATCTGTTCGGGCTGCCGATCGAGCCGACCGACACCGTGGGCTGGTTATCCGTCGCTTATCAGCAGATGGTCGAGATAATGAAGGCCTACAGGCGCGACTCAAACATCATCGCGTTTGACGAACCGACGGCGCCGCTGACCGATAAGGAGATCGAAATCCTGTTTAAGCTGATCAGAAAGCTTAAAGAAAAAGGCAAAGTGATCATTTACGTGTCCCACCGAATGGCCGAGATATTCCAGATATCCGACGATATCGTGGTTTTAAAAGACGGCAGCCTCGTAAAGACGCTCCTGACCGAGAACACACATGAGGGCGAACTCGTCAAAGCGATGGTCGGACGCGATATCGGCGACACGTATGCCAATCTGAAGAGAAACGATAAGATCGGCGATGTTCTTCTTGAAGTCAATAATCTCGTAACGTATGACGTCAAAGACGTCAGCTTTAAGCTGCACAAAGGAGAGGTGCTGGGCTTTGCGGGCCTGATCGGTTCCGGGAGGACAGAGCTTATGCGCGCAATCTTCGGCGCAGACCCCATACTGTCGGGCGAGATCAAAATCGAAGGCAGGCCTGTCCGCTTCAGGTCTCCGAGCGAGGCTGTGGAAAACGGCATTGCGCTGTGCCCCGAGGACCGGAAAGAACAGGGCCTCGTGCTCAAGCGGTCGATTTTCGAAAACGTCAGCATACCGGTCCTTAAGAAGGTCAGGAAGGGCCTGTTCCTCAACAGAAAGACAGAGTTTGACCTTGCGAAGAGCGCCGTAAAGAGATACTCGATAAAGACGCCGTCCGTGGAAAAGCGGGTCATGGAGCTGTCGGGCGGAAACCAGCAGAAAGTCATTCTCGGCCGCTGGACGTCTGAGAAAATGGCCACAAAAATATTGATCCTGGACGAACCGACGAAAGGCATCGATGTCGGGACGAAAGCGGAAGTGTATCAGATGGTCTGCGATTTTGCCAGGCAAGGCATCGGCGTTATCTTCATATCTTCAGAGCTGACGGAAGTGCTCAACGTCAGCGATGTGATCATGGTCATGCACAACGGCCGCATAAGCGGATCTGTCACGCGGGAAGAGGCGACTGAAGAGCTCGTCCTTCAGCTTGCGATGAAGGATTAGGGAGAAAGATGCATGGAGAATACGAACAGGCTCAGGAAGATACTGACTTCCAAAGAATTCACGCTATTTGTAACTCTCGTGGCCATCGTGCTGTTATTCGGGTCTATATCACCGAACGGCGCGTTCTTAAAACCCCGAAACATCAGAAGCATCCTCGACTCGATGACTATTTATACGCTCTTCGCGGTCGGCGGAGCTCTGGTCATTATAAGCGGCAACATCGACCTTTCGCCCAGCTACGTCGGTGCCGCGTGCGGCGTCCTGCTGGCAAAACTTCTCAATGACGGCGTCCCCTGGTACCTTGTCGTGCCGATATGCCTGCTGATGGGCGCCGCATTCGGCGTTCTGAACGCGGTGCTGATCAACGAGTTCAAGATCCAGAGCTTCATCGCCACCCTGACGACCGGTACGTTTATCGCCAAGGGGCTCGTATACCTCATACCGGACGGAGTGACGTATCAGATCAAAGATCCTGTTGTCGTTTGGTACAGCACGGGGAAGATCTTCGGCTTTGTACCGATCACGATGATCATTTCGATAGCGATCATAGTGATATTCGGGATCGTTCTGGCAAAAACGAGATTCGGCAGGAGCGTATATCTTATAGGCGGCAACGCCAACGCTGCCAGGCTGGCCGGTCTTAAACCCAAAAAACTTTCATATATAATATTCGCCTGCAGCGGCGCCCTCGGCGCACTGGCCGGTATGCTTTACGCGGGACGGCTGAAATCGGGAAGCCTTGTCGGTACCGTCGACTACGGATTTCCCGCCGTAACGGCCGTTATCCTCGGCGGTGTCTCGCTCGGAGGCGGGACAGGCAATATGCTGGGGTGCTTTTTAGGTCTTCTGATAATAAACGGCTTCAACAACGGCTTACTGGTCATGGGCGTAAAGCCTTACTGGCAGGACGTGGCATCCGGCGTCCTTCTTCTGGTCGCCCTGACGATCGACTACTTCTCGACCCGGGAACGCAAGATCAGGACGACGCTGAGCAGTAAAGGAGGAATGGGGCAGTGAAAGAATTTCTTGAGAAAAAAGTTATTAGAAATAACAACTTTACCTTGACCCTGACCCTGGTCGTCATCCTTGCGGCGTTTCAGCTCATAAACAGGAACTATCTCTCCCTCGGAAATATCAGGAGCATTCTGAACCAGGCGTTTGTTATGGGGACGCTATCCGTGGGCATAGGCTGTCTCCTGATCTGCGGAAAAGCGGACCTGTCCTCAGGCTCTATCGGTATGATGGGCGGCCTGATCGTGACATTCCTGATCAACTGGGGGATCCCCTGGCCTCTTGCAGTAGTCATCACACTCATCGCGGGCGCTTTTATGGGTGCGCTCAACGCGTTTTTTACGAACGTGCTGAACATAATGCCTTTCATTGCGACGCTCGGGGTAGCTACGGTTCTGTCCGGGCTCGGGCAGGTCTTTACGAATATGCAGGACATCCCGGTCAACAACAAGTCGTTCTGGGCTCTCGGTACGACAAAATTCTTCAATCTTCTGCCGCTGCCTTTTCTAATCACTATCGTACTTCTTGTCGTTTACGGAGTGATCCTGAAAAGGACCCGGTTCGGACGACAGGTATACATGACCGGCGGAAACGCGAACGCGGCGCGCCTTGCGGGTATCAACCCCAAAATGATCTCCACGATCCTCTACATTAACAGCGGCATGATAGCGACCATTGCCGGCATCCTCACCGCTGCCCGCGTGAACATGGGCTCGCCGACAGCCATCGTATCATATAACCTTGACGCCATCACCGTGGCTGTCCTCGGCGGCATTTCGTTTACGGGCGGCACCGGCAGCATGTCGGGAGTGTTCATCGGCATCCTGCTTTTCAACAGCTTCAAAAACGGCCTTGTCATATCCGGGCTTGACTCGTATTACCAGATAGTCGCGAGCGGCCTGCTGTTGATGGCCGCGCTGATACTCGACTTCTACCGCGAGAAGTCCAGGCTTAACGCGCTCAGGTCTCACAAAAGGGTCAGCTAGTTTTGCCCGGATCCGCGCCTGCACCACATACCTCCCCGTCAAAAAGTGTTTTATATCAAACGGCAGCCGACGGTCCGGCGCCGGAAATCTTTCTTTTGCCGCCATTGTAGCACAAACCGCCAGAAAACGAATACTTCCGAGAAAATCAGGTAAAAAAGAAAAAAAGTAAGTCCGGGCGTACGGAACTCCGTACTAACTACGGTAAACAGCCGAAAAAATGCGTGATTCCGGATTTCGGCATATACGGAGCTTTGCTGCCGGCAGCATACCGCTCGGCAGCGGAGCCGTGTCCGCCAACCCCACCGGCGCTATCTTCGCGCGCGCGGCAGTGTCCTGTGCGGTCCTGTAAGGTTCTGTCGGGTAGGGTCAGGTTCTGTTCTGTCAGGTATGGTTCTGTCAGGTACGGTTCTGTCAGGTACTGTTCTGTCAGGTACGGTAATAACAGATATTTTCTGCCTGATTTCTACCTGATTTCCAGCATATTTCTATCATGGATCTGCCTGGTTTCTGCCATAGATCTGCCTGATATCTGCCATAGATCTGCCTTTTCGTCAATATTGCTTAAATACTCGCCGGTTATTTGTTTAATACGTCTATTCACCTGTTGTCAGCAGTGTATCTGCCATTTTTCTGCAGATAATCTATAGAAGACCTGCCATATCTCTACCGTACTTCTTCAGAATATCTATAAAGTACCTGCCTGATATCTGCCTTTTTTCTGCCTGATTTCTGCCATAGATCTGCCTGATATCTGCCATAATTTCAGTTTGTACCTGCTTCATACGCGCACCGCAGCGGTAAATCAGCCGCTGCGGTGCGTATGCGTATTCGTGATAAGCGGCGTGCCTTTCGGGACGCGTACGGTTATCAGTAGAATTTTTCGGGGTGCAGCAAGGCGGACGTGCCGCCGTCGCAATAGAGCACGGCTCCGCAGACGAACGCTATTTCACTTGGGACCGTTTTTTGCTCAATGGAAAAACAGACAACGGTACAGTCTCGAAATAATTGCCCGGGTTTGATTGACATTATTTGCTGTTCGAATATATATTGAGAAGACGGAGCGTGCGAAAAAAATAACGGATGTATATCCGACTGAAAGGGCGAAAAATATGTATGAGAAGTTAGTGTTTCCTTTCCCTCAGGAGTACAACGAAGTGGTTGCGGAGGGCGACGATCCGGGGTATGTGATAAAGCCTCAGGCATATTTCAGAGGCTCCTCACAAATACCGGGGTCGCAGTTCAACGTCGGTTTTCAGATCTTCGTAAAGCCTTTCTTCCTTGACCGAAACCCTCATCGCCACCCGCAGGATGAATACCTGATCTTCCTCGGGGGATCTTTCCCGAACGTTTTCGAGTGGGACGCGGATATTGAGCTCACTCTCGGACAGATAGGTGTCGACGCCGAAGTTTACCATATCAACAAACCGACGATCGTGCGCATTCCCGCAAACGTGTATCACTGCCCGCTTAATTTTAAAAGGATCGATAAGCCCGTGTTTTTCCAGGCCGCATGCATGATGCCCATGTTCGGCGGGATATACGACACTCCCGACGGGCCAAAGGAGATGTATTACAACGGACCTGTACCGTGTAAATACAACACAAATAAAAAATGCGACTCCTGTGGAAAGTGCCTCGAGGAGGATTGGAAGAGCAATGGCCCGGCGATGACCTGACTTCAGGGGCGGGGACCATAACGAAGGGCTTGCGGAGGTGCGGTCTGATACGCGCATCTGCAAGCCCTTCGTCCGTCGGAAGTTATACTCGTAAGCGTCCGCGGTGTCCGACGCCCTTCCTTTTTTTGTGATGTGCGGTCGCTGCTGCTTGTCAGCCTCCTAAATTGCAGCGTCACACGCCGCTGCCCCGGCAGCCGCGCAGTCGGTACGTAGGGCGGGACTCCCTGCTTTCGGGGCGGAAGAAGCATATCGATCCGGTTGATTCGTAAAATATTACAAATACACCCAAGAATATTTATACAATATACTTGTAATACCTGAATGCTGTGTTATAATTGAAACAATGTCTTTATCAATATTGACGGTGAGGAATTTTTCATGGGAATTTTGTATGAAAATCTGCTGAAGGTCGAGTGGCAGCAGGTAGTTATGTGGGTCATCGGCGGCCTGCTCATCTATCTGGCGATAAAGAAAGACATGGAGCCCGCGCTGCTTCTCCCGATGGGCTTCGGTGCCATCCTCGTCAACCTTCCGATGTCCGGCGCCATAACCCAAGTTTTCGAGAGCGGCACCGAAACAGGTATACTCAGCTGGCTGTTCGACTTCGGTATTGCCACCGAGGTATTCCCGCTCCTGCTCTTTATCGGTATCGGTGCAATGATAGATTTTGAACCGCTTCTAACGAACCCTAAGCTGTTCTTGTTCGGCGCCGCGGCCCAGTTCGGCATTTTCTTCACGCTCGGCGTGGCGGCTCTTCTCGGATTCGATATAAAGGACGCGGCCTCCATAGCGATAATCGGCGCCGCTGACGGCCCCACCTCTATCTTTGTCGCCAATATCCTTAAATCGAATTATATCGGGCCTATCGTCGTGGCTGCCTATTCATATATGTCACTCGTGCCTATCGTGCAGCCTCCCGTGATACGCCTTCTGACGACTAAAAAAGAGCGGCTGATCCGCATGCCCTACGGCAAAGTCCGGATCACCAAGCTCACGAAGATACTGTTCCCCATTATCGTCACCATCATAGCGGGTATCGTATCTCCCCGCTCCGTGGCTCTTGTAGGCCTGCTGATGTTCGGAAACCTGATCCGCGAGTGCGGAGTGCTGAATTCCCTTTCCGAGACCGCTCAGAAAGTGCTCGCGAACCTGATAACGCTGTTCCTGGGCTTAACGGTAGCCGCAAGCATGACGGCGGAGGCATTCATCAACTGGCGGACACTGATGATTCTCGCCCTGGGCCTGGTCGCTTTCGTATTTGATACAGTGGGCGGCGTGCTTTTTGCCAAGCTCCTCAACTTATTCAGCAAGAACAAGATCAATCCGATGATCGGCGCGGCGGGCATATCGGCGTTTCCGATGTCCGCGCGGGTCGTCCACAAGATGGGCCTCGCGGAGGACAAACAGAACTTCCTGCTCATGCACGCTGTCGGCGTAAACGTCTCCGGGCAGATAGCCTCCGTTATCGCCGGCGGACTAATACTCAGTTTCTACGGCTAGGAGGGAGATCACATGAATTTTTCCGCATTTGTCGGCACGCTTCCCAATATTCTGATAGGAATAGTCAGCATTTTTGTCATAACCCTCGTCATCGTTCTGTGTATCGCGGCGCTGAACAAACTGACCGCGCCCCGAAAAAAAGATAATGATGAGGAAATAAAGTAAGGTCCGAGAGATCACCTGATATGTGTGAGCCGGTCTGTCTGAATTCGCCTGCGCGATTTCAGACGGCCGGCTTTTCCGCGCCCGTGCCTGGCTTAACAAAGTTGTACGCCGCGATAATAATTCTCGCCGGATTCCACATATTAAGACTGCGTCGGCCGATCACCCTTTTTTATTTGATCGGGCGTTGCGGCTGTCCGGCGCAAACATGTTGGAATAAGAGGTCGTGCGGGTATGAGAAAAATCTGCGGCATGCTGTTATACGTTTTTGTTATGTTATCCATGTTATCCGCGGGCCATTTTCGCGCATCCGCCGAAACCGGGCCGGTCCCCGTCAGACAGGTCACCGGCGGCGAGTGCACGGTTCACATCGACCTGGATACCCTGACGATGTCTGTCTATCTGGATATGGAGCTGTACAAAACATTCCCAGTTTCCGGCGGAACTCCCGAGACCCCGTCCCCCGTCGGGACGTGGCTTGTTACCGAGGTGCTGAACTGGGGCGAGGGATTCGGGGGCACCTGGATCGGCCT
>Ga0123335_1007798_pt1 | contig 11777 bp, 5 predicted proteins | sample BiotimSIPDNA_2_FD_89707 | JGI IMG/M metagenome (GOLD analysis project Ga0123335, IMG submission 89707) | Anaerobic biogas reactor microbial communites from Washington, USA - Biogas_R2 time_0 SIP DNA | ecosystem: Engineered > Bioreactor > Anaerobic > Unclassified | place: Washington, USA... | reverse complement strand
TTGGATCTGTAATCTGGAATTTTCCTTCTATCCTGAAATTTTCCCTGCTACCGCATCTGCTGAAAAATAACAAAGCGACAAATAATACAGCAAAAAGGAAGATTTTTCTCATAAATGCATCAAATAATATTCTGCAAATCTAAGATACTGATATGAATTAACGTTACTTCCAATATTTTATTTATTTTCAAAATAATCGAATGATGTTTCAACTATTCTTTTCCAACTGTGTTAAAGCGTTGAATACCCATGGAATTAATAAATCTTCATTTCAATAACCCGCAGAAGCAAATAAACATATTGAAATAATATATATTGGAATAATTTTACAATTACGTTTTAGAAGCCGGTGATAGAAATTAATAGGGTGAGAATGTCGGGGAATATTAAAAACCTGATTAAAAATCTAAAACACTTTGGAATATTTGATAACTTAATAGAAAAAATCAGCTAAGTCCTAAATAACCTGTTAATGAGCTACCTGAATTTTGATAAATCTGAACTTATCAACCTTGAGTATTCCCAGAGCAGGGAAATACTAAGGAGCAACCGGGCAGGTTCTTATGCGAGTATGACCGTTATTGCCTGCAATACCAGAAAATATCACGGTTTACTTGTTTGCCCTATGGAACATCTTGACGGTGACAGGCATGTGCTCTTGTCCTCGCTTGACTGCAGTATCATCCAGGGAAAAAGTGAATTTCACCTGGGAATACACAAATATCAGGGCGACCTGTATATACCCAAGGGTCATAAATACGTGCAGGATTTTCAGGCAGAGAAAGTACTGCAAATTTTTTACCGCGTTGGCGGGGTGAGAATATTAAGAGAGAGCCTCCTTTCCGAAAAAGAGGAACAAATTCTAATCAGCTATACAATCCTTGAAACGGACAAACCGATCATTTTAAGATTTGCCCCGTTTCTGGCTTTCGGGAATGTCCATCAGCTAAGCAAGGCCAACCTGCATGCCCAGACCAAGGTACGTTTTATTAAAAACGGAATTAAAATCAAACTCTACGATGGCTATCCCTTTCTGCATATGCAATTCTCTAAAGAAAATGAATTTATAACAAGTCCGGACTGGTTTTACAATATTGAATATCCTGAAGAGCAGCGGAGGGGATATGAATATAAGGAAGATCTTTTTGTGCCCGGATATTTTGAGATGCCTGCCCATAAGGGAGAAATCATTCTGTTTTCGGCAAGTACTGCACAAACAAATCCTTCTACCTACAAACGCAAGTACATCCTTGAAAATGGAAAAAGAATACCGAGAACAAATTTTAAAAATTGCCTGATCAACAGTGCGCAGCAGTTTATCATCAGGAAGGTAAAGAAGACCGAGATCACAGCAGGTTTTCACTGGTACGGGACCTCAAGCCGGTATACGTTTATGAGCCTTCCCGGACTCACACTGCCCCTCGGCGATAAAAAAACATTCAAAGCTGTTACCGACTCGATGGTAGAAACTATGAGCGGTGGGTTATTCCCTGATTTTGACAGGGACGGGAATGAGATTTTTATTTCAGCAGATGCCCCCCTTTGGTTTATCTGGGCGTTGCAACAATATTGTTTGCAAACCGGGGAATACGAATCTGTATGGAAAAATTACTCCCGTGTTATTAAAGTTGTCCTGAAAAGCTATGTTGAAGAGAACCCCGGGTTTTCAAAAATGCTCGATAACGGCCTTTTATTTACAGGGGAGCATGGAAAAGCCCTAACATGGATGAATGCTTTTGTTAGAGGTAAACCCGTGACACCCAGAACAGGATGTGTTGTAGAAATCAATGCTTTATGGTATAATGCCATGATGTTTGCTGCTGAACTTGGCAAGAAAGCAAATGAACAGGCTTTTGAAAAAAAGTGGAAAACACTGGCACAAAAAGTAGCACAAGCCTTTACTCATAATTTCTGGAGTGAAAAATATAAATACCTTGCCGATTATACCGACGGGGAATTTAAGGACTGGTCGTTAAGACCTAACCAGCTGATAGCAGTATCTGTTCCTTACTCTCCCCTGCCAGATGAGATGAGGAAAGAAATCCTGGATGCTGTTTCAAGGAACCTTCTTACGGAAAGGGGAATCAGAACACTGGCGCCAAACCACCCTGACTACATTGGAAAATACGAAGGTAACCAGATTGAAAGAGATCTGGCCTTCCATCAGGGCACTGCATGGCCCTGGTTTATTCAACACTTTTGTGAAGGATATTTAAACCTGCACAAAAAATCAGGATTATCGCTGGTAAAATCAATAATTAACGAATTTGAACCTGCAATGACTGAAAATTGCATCGGCTCCCTTTCGGAAATTTCTGATGGCGACCCTCCCTATAATGCAAGGGGTGCCATTTCTTTTGCTGCAAGCGTAGCAGCTTTGCTAAGTGTAATTGATAAAATTGAAAAAATGGAAAACGAAATCAGGTAAACTCTTAAAACCAGCAATTTTCTATGAAAGTATTGATGTTCGGCTGGGAATTCCCACCTCATATATCGGGAGGCTTAGGTACTGCCTGTTTTGGGTTAACTAAAGGCTTGACCTCCCTGGGAGATATGGAAATAATTTTCGTTATTCCAAAATCTTTCGGAGATGAGGACCAGCAGATGATGAAAATAGTCGGGGCCAACGATATTGATCTTGGCGACAGAACGGTCGATTACAAAGTTTTCTTTGAGAACATCAGTTTCATTCAGGCTGGTTCACGCATGGTCCCCTATGCCTCCCCTGAGGAATATGAGAAACTAACCTCCAGATCTAACCAGGGAAAACATGAAATGATCCATACCCGGTTGAAAGGAAAACTTGAATTTTCAGGAGGTTATGGGCAGATGTTGTTCCAGGAAATTGCCAACTATGCGGTTGTAGCTGAAAAAATCAGTGAGACAAATAGTTTTGATATTATCCATGCTCACGACTGGCTCACGTTTCCTGCCGGCATAGCTGCGAAAATAAGAACAGGCAAACCCCTTGTAATACATGTACATGCAACCGATTTCGACCGCAGCGGGGGAAGTGTAAACCCAAAAGTTTTTGAAATTGAGAAACGGGGGATGGATTTCGCCGATAAAATAATTGCTGTGAGCAACCTTACCAGAAATACCATCATAAACAGATATGGTATTCACCCTGATAAGGTCCTGACTGTATATAATGCTGTTGATCCAATTGATAATCCTGAGTTGCTTGGAAATATTAAAAAGCCTAACGACAGGATCGTAACATTTCTGGGGCGGGTAACCATTCAGAAAGGACCTGAATATTTTATTGAAGCAGCAAATATGGTTTTAAAGAAGATGAAGAATGTGAGGTTCGTTATGGCTGGCAGCGGTGAACTGCTCCACCGTTCCATACACCGGATTGCCCATTTAAAAATAGGAGACAGGTTCCATTTTACAGGTTTCCTTAAGGGGGAAGAGGTGAAAAGGATGTTTGCCCTCAGCGATGTTTATGTGATGCCTTCTGTTTCAGAACCTTTTGGAATTTCCCCCCTGGAAGCACTTCAATCGAGCGTGCCGGTGATCATTTCGCGCCAGTCAGGAGTTTCAGAAATACTGAAACATGCTATAAAAATTGAATTCTGGGATATCCATGCCATGGCCGACGCCATATATGGCATTTTGAACTATTCAGGATTGTCTAACTTCTTCAGAAAATATGGAAAAAATGAAGTAGATAATTTGAAATGGGAAAATACAGCTGCCAAAGTGCGGGATATTTATTATTCTATGGTCAAATGAAATTAATCAATTAAAGATGAAAACAATCTGCCTGTATTTCCAGGTACATCAGCCATTACGACTCCGACGATACCGTTTTTTCGATATTGGCAACGATTCGTATTATTATGATGATTATCTCAATGAATCGATCATGAGGAAAGTTGCTGATAATTGTTACCTCCCTGCCAACCAGGTAATTCTTTCATTGATCAAAGAGTACGGTGTTCAGTTTAAAGTCACCTTTTCCATTACAGGTATCGCCCTCAATCAGTTCCAGTTGTATGCACCTGAAGTACTTGAAAGCTTTAAACAACTGGCAAAAACCGGTTCTGTCGATTTTCTCTCCGAAACATTTTCCCATTCTATTGTTTCACTGAAAGATGACAATGAATTTAAAATGCAGGTCGATCTGCACAGGGAAAAGATGCAGGAGTTTTTTGGAATTACGCCTGCCGTATTCCGAAATACAGAATTGATCTATTCCGATGCCATCGGTGCCAAAGTTGCAGATATGGGTTTTAAAGCCATGATAACAGAGGGGGCGAAGCATATTCTGGGGTGGAAAAGCCCTAATTATGTATATTATAATGCCCTCAACCCAAAATTAAAAATACTGCTGAAGAATTTTAAACTCAGCGATGATATAGCTTTCAGGTTTTCAAACCGGGGATGGAATGAATATCCACTCACGGCATCTAAATTTGTGGGTTGGCTGAAGCAGATCGATCAGAAAGAAGAAACCATCAACCTGTTTATGGATTACGAAACATTCGGCGAACATCAGCATGCAGATACAGGTATTTTAAAATTCCTGAAGGATTTTCCCTCGCAGGTTTTCAAAAAAACCAATATGACATTCAGTACGCCTGCTGAAGTTGCTGACAACCTGCAACCTGTGGCCGCTGTAAAGGTCCCCCATACCATATCATGGGCTGATGAAGAACGCGACCTTACTGCATGGCTGGGCAATGATCTTCAGAATGATGCCTTTAACAGGCTTTATTCGCTGACAGACAAAATAACCAAATGCACAGATAAAAAAATACTAGCTGACTGGAAATACCTTCAGGCAAGTGATCATTTCTATTATATGTCGACCAAAATGCTGAGCGACGGAGAAGTACATCAATATTTCAATCCATACGACTCACCATACGATGCATATATCAACTATATGAACATTCTCAGTGATTTTATTATCCGATTGAACACAGCTGTGCCTGAAAGCGATACAGAAAAAGAAATCGCAACATTGGCAGCTATTATATACGAGAAGAACCTGCTTATTGAAAAATATGAAGAGGAACTGCGGCGGCTAAAGAAACCATCCCCAACTTCACCTTCAGTAAAAGCCGCACAGAAGGAAGAGAAAAGTAAAACACCGTCCAAAACCATAAAGAGTAAAAAACAGGTTGATTCTAAAGGAACAGGCACCCAAAAAGCAAAAAAGCATAAAACTACAACAACCGGTAAAGCTAAAGTGGCAGGAACCAAAGCAACGAAAACAACCATTAAAAAAGCTGCTACCGCTAAATCTGGTAATAAGCCAAAGAAATAATTATTTAATCATCTAGATTTCTGAAATGAGTTCTAAATTAATAAGACCTGATTATCTTTTTGAAGTATCATGGGAAGTTTGTAATCAGATCGGAGGAATGCACACTGTGATTTCCTCGAAAGCAATTTCACTTGTAAAAGAGTTTGAGAACAATTATATAACTGTCGGGCCTGACCTGGTGCACGATACAGGTCAAAATCCTGAATTCCTTGCTGATCCCCAGCTATACGAAGATTGGCAAAAACATGCCGAAACCGCAGGCTTTCGTCTGAAGGTAGGCCGGTGGAAAGTTGCCGGTAACCCGATAACAATATTGGTAGATTTCTCTGATTTTTTCAGTGAAAAGGATACCATTTTCAGCAATCTCTGGGAAGAGTATAAACTTGATTCCCTTTCCGGACAATGGGATTATATAGAACCTGCCCTTTTTGGATACGCAGCCGGCCAGGTTATTGAAAATTTCGTATTGTTTAATCTTTCAAAGAATGAAAGAATTGTTGCCCAGTTTCATGAATGGATGTCATCGTCAGGTATCCTTTACCTGAAGAAGGCTTTACCTCAGGTAGCAACAGTATTCACAACCCATGCAACAGTTTTGGGACGTACCCTTTCGGCCAATCTCCACACACTTTACGAACACCTTCCCAATTATGTGCCTGATGATGTTGCCAGGGAATACAAGATAGTTTCCAAACAATCTCTTGAAAAAATCTCAGCCGGGGAGGCTGATATATTTACTACCGCCAGTGATATAACGGCAAAAGAATGCGCCCATTTTCTCGGAAAGGAACCCGACCTGATACTCCCCAACGGGCTCGAATCAAGTTTCATTCCCCCTGAAAAAGAATTTTTAAAAAAAAGGTCAGAAGCAAGAAAGAAGATGCTGCATGTGGCGTCAACACTCATCGGCAAGGACCTTCCTGAGGATACTTATATTGTTGCCACAAGTGGGCGGTACGAATTTAAAAATACGGGCATCAACCTGTTCATCGATTCATTGAACGGATTGCGCGGAGCTAAACTTAACCGGCCTATAATAGCCTTCCTTTTTTGCCCGGCAAACCATTATGGACCCAGAAAAGACCTTCAGGAAGCTCTTGAAAATGACAAATATGTAAGCGAGGGATCGAAAATCCTTACTCATTTCCTGCACGATGCCGAAATGGATCCAATTCTTAAGCATCTACTTCAGCTGAATTTCACAAACAGCAATCCCGATGAACCCAGGTTGATTTATGTTCCCTGCTATCTCAACGGGATGGATGGTATATTCAATCTCAGTTATTATGAACTGCTGACAGGATGCGATCAGACTGTTTTTGCCACTTATTATGAACCATGGGGATATACCCCCCTTGAAAGCATTGCCGTTGGTGTACCAACAATAACGACATCTTATGCGGGTATAAGCCGTCTCATAAAAGAGGAGGTCAAAAAAACCTTCAAAGCCATCCATATTATCGATCGCTCCAAAGGTGGTGATGAACAAGTGATTCAGAAAATAATCAATAACATTACTGAATTAAATTCGCTGCCTCCTGATGAATTTGAGAAGATCCGGGAAGAGGCCAGACAACTTTCCAAATCCGTTTTATGGGACGATCTGATTGGTAATTACCATGAGGCATTTTCAGAAGCGTTAAAAAAAGTATCCAAGCGTGCCGATATTTTTATTGAGATTGTTGAAAGGCCTTCACCCGAGCAATCTCATGAACTCATAAAACCCCTAACCAATCAACCCCAGTGGAAGAGGATTATCGTAAGGTCGAAACTTCCTGCCGGACTTGAAAAACTTACTGCTTTATCAGAAAATATCTGGTGGACCTGGGACGATGAAGCACAGGAATTATTTGAAACCATAGATCCGTCTATTTGGAAAGCCAGTGACTTTAATCCGGCCATCGTATTCGAGCAGATACCTTATAAAAGGTTAAAAAGCCTTAGTAAAGATCAGGCCTATCTGGAAAAACTCAATAATGTTTACGACCGATTTGAGAAATATCTGGAAGGCAAAAAAGAACTTACCAAACCTGTTATCGCCTATTTCAGTATGGAATTCGGATTTCACGATTGTCTTAAATTATACTCCGGCGGACTGGGAATACTCGCAGGCGATTATCTGAAAGAAGCCAGTGATGCAAAAATTAATATAGTTGCTGTCGGAATACTTTACCGATATGGCTATTTCACCCAAATGTTAACAACCCAGGGCGAACAGCAGGCCATTTACGACTATCAGCATTTCTCAAAGATACCGGTGACACCCGTGCGAAATAAGGATGGTGAAATACAAACCCTGCAGATCATGCTTCCCGGGCGTATTTTGTATGCAAGGATATGGAAGCTGCACGTGGGCCGTCTCGAGATGTACCTCCTGGATACTGATTTCGAAAAGAATACCCCTGAAGACAGGGTGATTTCACACCAGCTTTACGGAGGGGACAGGGAAAACCGTATTAAACAAGAGTTGCTTCTGGGAGTGGGCGGCATCAGGGCACTGGAAGAACTAGGCATCAAACCTGACCTGTTCCATATAAACGAAGGTCATAGCGCTTTCAACGGACTGGAAAGAATACGTTCGCTTATGAACGACCTCCAGTTTACCTTTGCAGAAGCAAAAGAAATTGTGCGGGCATCAACGCTGTTTACAACCCATACCCCTGTGCCTGCAGGTCATGATCATTTTGATGAAGACCTTATGCGCAAATACATGGGCCATTATCCAAGCCGTCTCCGCATTACCTGGGAACAATTCATGGCCCTGGGCCGTGCAAACCCCAACGACTGGAAAGAGAAATTCAATATGAGTTACCTGGCAGCAAACCTTGCCCAGGAAGTTAATGGTGTTTCCATGCTTCATGGTGCAGTTACCCGCGATATGTTTACTGAACTGTGGCCGGGTTACCTGGCAGAAGAACTGCATGTCGGATATGTTACCAACGGCGTTCACTGGCCTACCTGGACTTCGAAAGAATGGAAGGCACTCTACGCAGAACTTTTTGAAGGAAATTTTGTGGATAACCAGTCAAACCACGACTATTGGAAACGAATTTATGATGTGCCTGATAAAAGGATATGGGACCTTAAGCAAAACCTGCGGACGAAATTAATAACCGCCGTTAAGGAAAGATTTAAAGAAAACTGGATCAAAAGACATGAAGATCCCAAACAGATTATAGCCATTAATAATACGTTGTCCGATAAAGCCTTAACCGTTGTTTTTGCTCGAAGGTTTGCCACCTATAAAAGGGCCCATCTGCTATTTAACAATCTTGAAAGACTCGCTGCACTTGTCAATAACAAAACAATGCCTGTACAATTTCTTTTTGCCGGAAAGGCCCATCCTGCTGATAAGGCGGGACAGGAATTAATAAAAATGATTGTTGATTATTCTAAACGTCCTGAATTTCTTGGTAAAATACTTTTCCTGCAAAATTACAGTATGGGGCTGGCTAAATTCCTTGTTTCAGGGGCTGATATATGGCTCAACACACCTACCCGGCCAATGGAAGCTTCAGGAACAAGCGGCGAGAAGGCTGTAATGAACGGTACGTTGCATTTCAGCGTGCTCGACGGCTGGTGGGTCGAAGGATACCAACCCGATGCAGGATGGGCATTAACCAATGAACGTACATACGAAAACCAGGCATTTCAGGATAACCTTGATGCTGAGATTATCTATAGCCTGCTGGAAAATGAAATTATCCCTGCTTTTTACAATCGCAATAAAGACGGATATTCGCCGGAATGGGCAGGCTTTATTAAAAATACCATTGCCGGAGTTTCGCCGAGATTCACCACCAGAAGGATGATCAATGATTATGTTAAGAATTATTACTCAAGGCAATATGAGCGCTCCACAAAGATGACTGAAAATGATTATGATATGGCAAAACGAATCTCTTCCTGGAAAAGGAGGATGGTAAGAGCATGGGATAAAATTAAAGTGATTGATATTAAAATTTTCGAGAAACAAACTGAGACGCTTGATACAGGAACAGAATACGATGGTGAGGTAATTCTCGACCTGAATGAAATCAACCCCAAATATATTGGCGTGGAACTGGTGATTACCGAGAATATGAAAGAAATGGTAAACGTGTATCCTTTCAGCCTGGAGAACTACAAGAGCGATACAGCCGTGTTCAGGGTTAAAGTTCAGAACGACAGACCCGGAACATACAACTATGGTATCAGGATATTTCCGGTACATCAATTCCTTCCGCACCGGCAGGATTTTAATATGGTGAAGTGGATTTAAGCAGGGTTGACGTATGCCCCCCTTGCCCCTGAGAGGCATTGCTGTCAACTTAAGGCTTATCATTAAGTGTATCGTCATTGCGAGCGCAGCGAAGCAATCTGACCTTGTCCTATGGAATTGGCAAGATTGCTTCACTCGTGTCCTCATTCGCAATGACGTCGGGAATTCCTTAAGTTAACAGCAATGGAACCGTAGAGGGTCAATAAACGGTTAAACTCCATGCCTCCGGTGTGTCACACGGAGCCTGTCCCTCCGGGACCCGGCAGCTTACATTAATAATTCTCCCTCAGTATCAGATATTCATAGGGTTTCAGCTTGAGAGATTTGTCAAAACCATAATCATCACCGGTTAATATATCTGAAAACAAGCTTTTACTGTAATCATTCATTTTGACAGATTCTTTATCTCCTCCAAGGTTTGCAATTACAATATATAACTCATCGTCCCTGGACCGTTCAAATGCGAATATGTTATCAGAGCTTTCGACTTTCAGGGTTTTAAAGCTGCCCCCTTCTGTACCGTTCCAGAAAACAGGGTTTTCTGTTTTCAGGTTGATCATATCTTTATAAAACCTGCTCCATATCTCCTCTTCTATCCATTCAATAGTGTCTTTCTCAAAAAAGATAAGTCTTTCATCAAATCCAATTTCCTGACCTGAATAAAGCAATGGCATGCCCGGCAATGTAAAAGTAAGCATGGCAAAAACCCCGACAGCCGCGCCAAGCCGCTCAAATTCGGTCCCGTTCCAGGAATTTTCATCATGGTTTGTTATAAAATTCATCCTGTAAATATCAGGGTCATAAATGCTATCCATTCTTTCAAAATAATCATACAGGTTTTCGGCTGTCATGCTGTCTTTAGCAATTTCATTCATAATATGGTGAAGTTCCCACGCATAATTCATATCGAATGCTTCTTCAACCAGACAACTTTTATCTTCATTCTCTGCCAGCATAAAAACAGGTTTGATTTTATCCAACTCTTCACGGGCAACTTCCCAGAAATCGCACGGCACCATTCCTGCAACATCGCACCTGTAACCATCAATATCAGCGGTTTCAACCCAAAATTTCATGGCTTTAAGCATTTCAACCTGAAGGGCCGTATCTTCATAATTCAGTTGCACCACGTCGGTCCAGTCGAAAGGTGAAAGCATGTTACCTGTGGAATCCGTTTTGTACCATTCAGGATGTTGTTTTACCCATGGATTGTCCCACGAGGTATGGTTTGCCACCCAGTCGATAATCACGTACATATTGTAAGCATGGGCTTCAACAACAAGGTCACGAAAATCCTTCATGGTACCGAACTCGGGGTTAATGCCAAAATAATCCTGTACAGAATAATAGCTCCCCAGACTGCCCTTCCGTTCCACTTTTCCGATTGGATGGACCGGCATGAGCCAGAGGATGTCAACTCCCAGGTCCTGAAGACGTGGAATATGATCAATAAAAGCTCTGAAAGTCCCTTCAGGCGTGTATTGGCGGATATTAACTTCATAAATAACAGCATCTGTTGTCCATTCAGGATGATCTACAGACGAATTGATAACATAGTTTTTTTCTTCAGACGGCACGGTGTTTTTGCCTATACATCCTGCCAGCAGAATTGCACAAAGTACCGAATAGAAATGTTTCATTTTCATAGTGTTATTCAGGTAAAATAATTTCAAAACTCAGAGGTTGAAGGGTGACCGTGGTTTGATTATCGGTATAGTCTAACTGAGAACCAAAGGATGCTTTTATCTTAAGGCTTTTCAGTTCCTCATTATCTAAGGTAATTGTTTCTGGCACCATCGATTTATTAAAAATCACAACAGCAAAATCGTCAAAAAAAGTACGAATAAAAACCAGCATTTCGTCGCTTGTTTCAAGGAATTTCAGATCTCCGTAAAGCAGTGCGAGCGAATTTCCCCTTATATGTGCCAGTCCGGAAGTTACATCCTTTACCCATCTTTCTTTAATGGTCAGGCTTTCAAATCTCATCTGCCGTCGGTTATCAGGATCATTGGCCCCCGGCATACCTATTTCATCGCCATAATAAATGGTGGGAATACCGGGGATCGTGAAATTGAACGCATGAAGCATCAGCAATTTATAGTACGAAGTAGTATCTCCCGTCCCTATTTCCCGGGTCCAGCCGGCATATTTTGAGTTCTCTTCAAAGGATAGGTCACCTCCGGCGAGTGAAATAAACCTCGGACGGTCCTGGTTCCCTGAAATATATCCCATCAGGTT
>Ga0123335_1007795_pt1 | contig 11786 bp, 6 predicted proteins | sample BiotimSIPDNA_2_FD_89707 | JGI IMG/M metagenome (GOLD analysis project Ga0123335, IMG submission 89707) | Anaerobic biogas reactor microbial communites from Washington, USA - Biogas_R2 time_0 SIP DNA | ecosystem: Engineered > Bioreactor > Anaerobic > Unclassified | place: Washington, USA... | reverse complement strand
GTTTTGATCAATATACACCTCGATGTCTTGATATCTTATCCCCCATAACTCCAAACATCGATCACGGTACAACTCGTATGACTTATCTAAAAAGTGTATACCATGTGCTGATCTACTCACAAAAGAAAACCAACAATTACTTGACAGGTTAATATAACTGTTGATATAATTCTAGATTGCATGTATAGCAAGAGCATGGGATAACCAAACAAAATTCTGGGACGCATTTCTGTCGCAGAATTTACTGTGTTTAAAATTTTGAGAAGTGAAACTCCAGGAGGCACTTAGTGGACAATAAAGGAATAAAAGCACTCCGTATCAATTTGGCATCACCGGAGACTATTCGAAGTTGGTCTTATGGTGAGGTTCTAAAGCCCGAAACGATCAATTATCGCAGGCTTCGCCCGGAGAAAGATGGTCTTTTCTGTGAAGCAATTTTTGGCCCGACGCGTGATTGGCAGTGTTACTGCGGCAAGTACAAGAATCCCCGTTATAAAACAATTGTTTGTGATAAATGTGGTGTCGAGGTAACTCGTGCAACAGTCCGCCGAGAGCGAATGGGGCATATTGAGTTGGCGTCCCCGGTCGCCCACATCTGGTATACCAGGCGCATTCCTTCATACCTGGGGCTGCTTTTGGATATCTCTCGCCGTAATCTTGATCGTGTTCTGTATTTTGCGCAGTACATCATTACTTATGTCGATGAAGAAGCCCGCCAGAAAGCACTCAAACGTCTTGAAGATGAAATGGGTGTCTCAGAGCGGGAGCTGATCGCTGAGATCAATGCCAAGATTGCGGAAGTGAAAAAAGAACGGGACCGTAATCTTAAGGAAATTGAAAGCCAAATCGAATTTGTCAGTGGACAATTCGATGAGCAAATAGCCGGTCGTTTCGAGCCTGTGATCCAGGAAGGTCAACGCCTGGAAAGAGAGCTCGCTGAGAAAACTGGCAAGAAAATTACCAAGCCGATCAAGTTCCAGGCTTCGGGCAAGGAAGAAACGCTGGTTGAGAAGGGCGAAGAAGTAACCGCCAAACACATCACCAATGTTCAGAAGATTGTCAAAGACATGATGGAGATCATTGAACGCGATCTCAAAGCCGAGCGAGAACTCAAAGTCGATGCGCTCAAGTTGCAGAAAGAGACCATCAAAGCGGAATCGGATTTAAAAATGAATACCTTCCGCAGTCAGTTGGATGATGAGTATGAAAAAACTCAAACCACCAACGCCCGGCATCGTGATGAATTACAGGAACTTGAGCCGCTGAAGTTCTTAAGCGAAACACATTACCGTGAGTTAAAAAGTCAATACGGTCAGGTTTTCAAAGCGGATATGGGAGCAGAAGCTTTCTATGACATTTTAAAGCGCCTTGACCTCGATAAATTGGCTGAAGAACTTTGGCAGGAAGCAAGAAATACCCGCAGCAAACAGAAACGAAAAAAGGCAACCAGCCGTTTGAAAGTTGTAGAAGCTTTCAGGCGTTCCAATAACAAGCCTGAATGGATGATTATGACGATCCTGCCGGTTATCCCACCTGATCTTCGTCCTATGGTCCAGTTGGATGGCGGTCGTTTTGCCACTTCAGATCTCAACGACCTTTACCGCCGTGTGATCAACCGCAACAACCGTCTTAAGCGCCTTTTGGAACTTGGTGCTCCGGATGTGATCGTACGCAATGAAAAACGCATGCTCCAGGAGGCAGTTGACTCCCTGATCGACAACTCCCAACGTGGCAAAATGCTGTCCAGGCGTGGACGCAGGGAATTACGCTCATTAAGTGACATGCTCAAGGGCAAGAAGGGGCGCTTCCGCCGTAACCTGTTGGGTAAACGCGTTGACTACTCCGGTCGCTCAGTAATTGTCGTTGGACCCAACCTGCTCTTACACCAGTGTGGTCTGCCCAAGACAATGGCACTTGAGTTGTATCGTCCCTTTGTGATCGCGGGTTTGGTTCCCCAATATTCACCGAGCATTAAAGGCGCAAAAAAGTTTATCGAGCGCAATCGACCTGAGGTTTGGGAAGTTCTGGAAGAGGTCATTAAAGATCGTCCTGTACTCCTCAACCGTGCGCCAACCCTTCACCGCCTGGGCATCCAGGCCTTTGAACCTGTCCTGATTGAGGGCAGTGCCATTCAACTGCACCCATTGGTTACAACAGCCTTCAATGCTGACTTCGATGGTGATCAAATGGCTGTTCATGTGCCATTATCCCAGAAAGCGGTTGAAGAAGCCCGTGAGTTCATGCTGGCAAGTAAGAACCTTCTGAAGCCGGCTAGTGGCGAACCGATCATCAGTCCTTCAAAGGATATGGTATTAGGCGTTTACTACCTGACTGTCGATGATTCACGACCCCACAAGGGTGATGGCCGTGTATTTGCTGACATTGAGGAAGTCATACTTTCTTATGATTTAGACCAGGTGGACATTCATGCACACATCAGGTTAAGAACCGAAACGTGGTTTGATGACAAGCACAATCGTCTCAGCCAACCCGAAACCCGCATTATCGATACAACAGTGGGTAGAGCGATTTTCAATGACATTTTAACTGATGAGATGCGTTTCACAAATCAAGTTCTCGAAAAGGGTGGCGTACGTGACCTGATTGCGGAGTTATACGAAGTCTCCGGCCAGGATAAGACTACTGGCGTGGCAGACAAGATCAAGGATATTGGCTTCAGGTTCTCGACCCGCTCAGGTGTCACCTTGGCTGTGTCAGACATATCTGTTCCACCTGAGAAAGCTGAGATCCTCAAGGATGCAGATGCCCAGGTTGATCAACTTTCACATGACTTCCGGCGAGGTTTCCTCTCTGAACAGGAGCAGACTGAAAAAGTTATCAATGTCTGGCAGGATACCACCCGCAAAGTGGGGGATGCTGTCAAAAAACATATGGATCAGGAAGGCAACCTTGCTATCATGGCAAATTCCGGTGCAGCTAAAGGTGGCTACAGCCCGATCACCCAGCTAGCTGGTATGCGTGGTTTGATGGCTGACCCTTCCGGTCGTATCATTCCCATGCCTATTCGCTCTAATTTCCGCGAAGGCTTGACTGCCCTGGAGTACTTCATTTCAACCCATGGTTCACGTAAAGGCCTTGCAGATACAGCGCTAAGAACTGCTGATGCAGGTTATCTGACCCGCCGCCTGGTCGATATTGCCCAGGATGTGATCATCAATAATACTGACTGTGGCACTGATGAAGGTATTATCATCAGCAAACATGATGACATCGCCAAGCAGCCCATGTCCACCCGGATTTATGGTCGTTTGCTTGCAGAAAGAGTGGTGCATCCTGTAACCGGTGAGGTCATTGCAGAAAAAGATGATATTTTGTCCACAGAACTGGTCCGCAAGATCATCACTGCTGATGTCGAAAAAGTAAAGGTTCGTTCTCCCTTGACCTGTGAATTGGTACATGGCATTTGTTCAAAATGCTATGGCATTGACTTGGCTAAGGGCAATATGGTCACCCTTGGATCTGCTGTGGGTATTGTCGCAGCGCAATCCATTGGTGAACCAGGTACCCAATTAACATTAAGAACCTTCTACTCAGGTGGTGTTGCTGCTGGCGGTGATATCACAACCGGTCTCCCTCGTGTAGAAGAACTTTTCGAGGCGCGGAAAGCACCCAAGGGTGAGGCGATCATGAGCCGCATCAATGGTACGGCTTATATTGAACAATCAGAAAAATTTGCTGACCAAAAGGTCATCAGGGTCGAATCCAGTGAGATGGTCTCTGATGCTTATGAAATTCCTGCTGATTGGACGATCGAAGTGAAGGAAGAAGACAGCGTTGACGCTGGTGCAGTCCTGGCAAAATCCGATCAATCAACGATTACCGCTCAACATGGCGGTCGTATCCGGTTTGAAAATGGCAATGTCATTGTCTCTTACGAGAACCGTGAAACAGAGGACTATGATGTCCCTTCAAACGCTTTACTGAAGATCCACAATGGTCAGGTAGTAGAAGCCGGGCAACCGCTAACCGAGGGTTCATTAAATCCTCACACAATTTTGCGTATCAAAGGTCGCGAAGCCTGTGAATTGTACATGTTGAGTGAAATTCAACAGGTTTACCGCACCCAGGGTCAGAACATCAATGATAAGCACTTTGAAGTGATTATCCGCAAGATGCTCTCCAAGGTCCAGATCGTCAGGCCGGGAGATACCGGCTATCTACCGCAGGATATGGTAGACAGGTTGGAAATTCGAAAAATAAATGAAGAACTGGTAGCTCAAGGCAAGAGACCCGCACGCTTTGTGGAGATCCTGCTGGGTGTAACCAAAGCCTCATTAAGCACCGAATCTTTCCTGTCGGCATCTTCCTTCCAGCATACGATCAAGGTTTTGGCTGGCGCAGCGATCGCCTCCAAGACGGATCCGCTTTATGGCCTTAAGGAAAATGTGATCATTGGGAAGTTGATCCCTGCTGGCACCGGTTTCAAACCTGGTCGGTTTGTGAAGGAGTTGGATCCTTTGCTGCCTGACCTGGATGACGCTGCAGCTAAACCACTGGCTGGCTTCAAAGACGAACAGCATGTCTTCGAGGATTACAGTGAACTTGAGGATGAGGATGAGGATTTCCCCATCGAGATTGATGACCTTGATGATGATCTGGAACTCGATTCAGACGAATAATTGGTAGATCGCATAAGTTAACACCAATCCCCGGAGAGGAAATTTCTCCGGGGATTTTTTATATGCTATATTTAACAAGCTTTAGGCTAAAACCTAAGACTTTGACACAAAAAAGCGCAAGCTCCAGGAGATAAGGTTATGGACCTCGGATCGATCAAGAAAATCAACATCAACGATGAAATGCAGCAATCCTATTTGGATTATGCCATGAGTGTTATTGTCTCACGAGCGTTACCGGATGCCCGGGATGGCTTAAAACCGGTTCAAAGAAGGATCCTTTACGCAATGTATGATATGGGCTTGAGAGCTGATAATGCCCACAAGAAATCTGCAAGAATTGTTGGTGAGGTTTTGGGTAAATATCATCCACACGGAGACATGGCTGTTTACGAAGCCATGGCAAGGATGGCCCAGGACTTCTCTGAAAGATATTTACTGGTCGATGGACAGGGTAATTTTGGCAGCATTGATGGTGACCCGCCGGCGGCAATGCGTTATACAGAAGCCCGGTTAACTGACGCATCTATCGACATCCTCAAACAACTGGATATGGATACGGTTGATTTTGTCGATAATTTTGATGGCACACTGACTGAACCACAGGTATTGCCTTCAGCAATACCCAACTTGCTGATCAATGGCGCATCAGGGATCGCTGTTGGAATGGCTACGAATATTCCACCCCACAACCTTGGCGAAATTGTTGATGCGATGACACTGATGTTGGAAAACTGGGATAAGGTGGATGATATTTCTGTAGAAGACCTGATGCGGTTTGTAAAAGGGCCGGATTTCCCGACTGGTGCCTTGATCATCCAGGATGATAGATCAGATCCATTATCTCAGGTGTATGGCTCAGGCAATGGCAAAATAACGATTCGTGCCCGGGTGCGCTTGGAAGAGATGTCGAGGGGTCGAAATCGCATTATTGTGACCGAACTGCCATACATGACCAATAAATCTTCCCTGATAGAAAAAATTGCCGAACTCACCCGGGATGGTGTAATAGATGGCATCGTTGACCTGCGGGATGAATCTGACCGCCAGGGGATGCGTATAGTAATTGAAGTGGGCAAGAATGCCGATCCCGAACGGATTATTGGCGACCTGTATAAAAGAACACCCATGCAAAATACATTTTCCTTGAACCTGCTGGCATTGGTAGATGGTAGTCCCCATAAACTTTCTCTGAAGCAAGCGTTGAAAGTTTATGGTGAACACCGCATTACTGTGACTCGCAGGCGCAGTGAATTTGAATTGAGGAAGAACGAAGAGAGACTGCATATCCTGGAAGCTTTGCGCATTGCACTTATGAATTTGGATGAAGTGATAACGATCATCCGCCATTCTCAAACCTCGGATATTGCCAAAGAAAAGCTGATGAAACGGTTCAAACTGGATGAGATCCAGGTGACAGCCATCCTGGATATGCCGCTGCGCAGGTTGGCATCCCTTGAAAGACGAAAAATTGAAGAAGAATTCCAGCAGGTGTCCAACCAGATCAAAGAATTAAAGGCATTATTGAAATCACCGAAAAAACTTCGCCAGGTTGTGATAGATGATTTGAAGGAAGTCAAAGCGAAGTACGCTGATGTAAGGAAAACACAGATCGTAAAATTAGGCCAGGGCGAAAAAGTAGCTGATTTTTTGACACAGACTGATGTGATGCCTGAAGAGTCTTTTTGGGTGGCTTACACGACGGATGGTAAGATTTCCAGGACTTCGGATGATAAAGCAATACGCATGAGTGGGACAAATGCTCCCTGGAATGTAATTCGCACAAGTTCTCACCAGACCATTTTCCTGGTTACCACGGAAGGCAAGGCAGCTGCCATTCATTCGCTGGCAATCCCGGTACAAAGTAATCCTGATGAGGGCATAAAAGTGCATACGATTGCACCCCTCTCAGAAAACGATCAGGTCATCAGCCTTTTCTCGATGCCTATGGATATCAAAGACTCCGACCTTAGCGTGATCTCTTTCTCCCGCCAGGGTATGGTCAAGAAATCCCTGGTTTCTGAATTACCCAGCCCCTCTGCCTCAAGTTTTGTTATGGCAAAGGTCAATAATAGTGATGAATTGTTATATCTTACCTTCTGCAAGCCCAAAGATGACCTCTTTATCACGACTGCAAATGGAATGTCGATCAGGTTCAGCGAAGAGGAAGTCCGTCCGATGGGTTTGGTCGCTGCTGGGGTAAGCGGCATCAAGCTCAGGGAAGATGATTATGTGATCGGTGCGGACATCCTGAGGAAAAAGGAATCAGTCCTCCTGATCAACCAGAATGGATCTGCGAAAAGAATTGATGAAAAAGACTATCCTGTTCAGGGCAGGTCAGGTCTTGGGGTAATTTCCTGGAAGTTGGCTCCAGGTGACCAATTAGTTGTCCAATTCTCAGGGAAATTAACCGATCGCATCATCTGCCACTTCAGGAAAGCAGCCTCAAAATTTGTTAAAGTGGGTGATGCCCCGGCAAGGACCAGGATGGCAAATGGACAGGCGATCCTGGAAATAAAATCCAAAGATGAATTGATCGGGTTTACGCGGATTGACGATCTTGTTGACTTTTGGAGCAAGTAGAAGCAATAAGCTCAGGAAACTGACTGCCTAATCAATTTCAACGATCGGATCTTCTGAAAAGTAAGAGTAGTGTTGGTTGATCTTGTTATTGTGAAGCATAAGCACATCCTTCCCATAAAGAAGGACTGTTGTATTGGCGTGCTGTAATTGCCATGAAAATGAGATCGAATTATCAAAGGATTTCAGAGAATTGATGATGAATTTTCCCAATGGGGCAATATCGTTGATAAACTTTTCCAACCATTTTTTAATCGCTTCCCTGCCTTTAATGACAGATCCGGGTCGGATATGGTAGGACTGATCTTCGTAAAGGTCTAATAGCGAGTTTATTTCCCTGGTATTAAGCGCATCTATCAACTGTTCAGCCAGCCCCTTGGGATGTGATTGATCACCCCACTGGAATTCTTTTACCGATTGCCAGAGGTCTTTAAGCAGTGGTAGGCGACCCTGGTCAAAAGAATAAAAATTGACGCCTGGTAAGCCCATATCCTTGGCTACCTTTAAGAATTCATCAACTTCCTCTTTGTAAGGCATCCAACCCCATTCTTTAAAAACTGGACCTGTTGGGAAGATCGTAACTTGTGGAAAAAGTGCTTTGTATTCTTTAACACAGCGCATTAATTGTTGCCCAGCGTCACCGTGCGACTTCATCCAATACACCTGGGGCATCACAAGGTCACAATGCTCAACAAAGGCATGCCAGGGAAATTCCCTGTGGGTGTTGGGATAGCGGAATGAACTGAGTGCGATCGGCAAATTGGGAAAATTATCTCTCACTTTGCTCATGAAAATGCGTGCGTTTGTTGAACGTCCTGGGATCTTGTATTCACCTTCAGCGTTGATTACATATCCATCGACTTTTAATTGGTTGATGCGTTTAACCGCAATATCTGCTTCCTGCCTGGGGTAGTTGCCATAAACATAATGCCATCCCCAAACGGATATATTGCGGGCTCTTAATGCTCTGATCACATCAGGAACAAAGTCGACATTCTTTTCTTTGTCAACATTGTAAGGAAAGCCGCCATCAGCAATTTTTATGATCATGTGTGATAGACCGGCATCTGATGCTGCATCAGCGATCCGATCCGCGTTGCCGTTTTCACATTGCTGAATTCGCCAAAGAAAATAACCTTTACCTGTTAATTGCATATGTCACCTGTTTTCAAGATTTCCGGCGAGACCGATAATTGGGGCGATGGTGCTCATGGCTTTAATGACATTGGCGACATGATCCCAGAGGCTGATGTTGATCTCAATTGCGCCTCTTTCCATTTCCTGCCGATTGGCGCCAGCGGCAAAGGCTTTGTCTTTCCATTTATTTTTCACAGATTTAACTTCGAGGTCATAAAGTGATCGCGACGGACGAACAAGTGCAACAGCTGTCACCAGGCCGGTTATTTCATCACATGCATAAAGCGCTTTTTCCATCAAAGTTATCCGTGCAAGTCCAGTATGGTCAGCATGGCTCAAGACCGCCCGGATGATTTCCTCGGGAACGCAGTAATCCCTTAAAATTGGCTCACCGTCCAGTGGATGTTGCTCTGGGGTAGGGTGGATCTCCCAGTCAAAATCATGAAGCAAACCTGCAATTGCCCATGTCTCTTCATCTTCACCAAAAAAACGGGCGTAAAATCGCATGCACGCTTCCACTGATAGCATGTGGTTGACCAGGTTTTGATTGGTGACGTATTTATTAACAACCTGAAGTGCTTCTTGTCTGTTCATAGTTAAGTAACCTTATGGTAGCAAGATGTATGCCATAAAAAATAATTTGAGGAATTAGGGGAATATTGGTTCGTAATTGCCGAGAATGGGTAAGGGCTTCGCAATGTAGATATCCCAATAAGCAAATACTGAGGCGGCCACTTCCCTTACCCGCCAGAATACATAACGATGGCGTAGGTAATGGGTTTGGTCAGCTGGGACACCATAAGCTGTCAGGTTCAGCTTGTTACAAAGGAAAAGGGCGCGTGGCAGATGATAATTTTGTGTGATGATGGTGACCTCATCCAGTCCAAAAATTGCGTTTGCCCGGTAACAACTGTCATATGTCCTGCGTCCTGCATAATCCAGGATGATGTCAGCATCAGGAATGCCTTGGGATATGGCGTATTGGCGCATCGCTTCCGGTTCGTTATAGTATATTTCGCTGTTATCGCCACTCATCAGCATCTTTTGTATTTTTCCAGCTTGATACAGGCCAATTGCCATATCCACGCGATCCCGTAAAGGGTCGCTGGGCTTCTTGTCAACTGTCAGTCCCGCACCCAGTACCAGGGCGACTTGAGTATTGGGTACTTCAGACTCAGAGTAGGTATTTGGCCTTTCAACCAGGATCATGATGACCCGCAGTATACCTACCAGGAAGGTTACAGACACCGCAAAAATTATGAGCGTTTTTACAGAATATTTGGCAATTCTTTTTACTGAGAAAGATTTTTTCATCGATGAGTTATTCAGCGTTTTCCAGGCGTTCCAGGTCGATATCCTGGATTAGAATAATGTATCTTAGGTAATCAAATTCTGAATCCTTGATTTGGTCAAGGGCTTCAATCTGGTAATTGTTCGCATTTGATAAGATGGCTTGTCCGTTCTCTGTTCTGGCTAGGGTCATCAGGGATTCATCTATTAATGTACTTTTATTGAGATCGAGTTCAGCAGTGTAAGCCAGGACAAGATTGGGAATGATCGGGTCAGAACGCCAGATAATTTCAACCTTCTCCTCAATGTCTGGGAATTCACTTGTTAAGTCTGTAGCCGTGCGTGGATCTCCCGAAATGGCATAAGTCGCTGTAAAATCGCAAATTCCCTTTATGTACAATGCTCGGATGTTTGAGGAAGTGGAATATGTTATCACTGGCTTTTCTAATGGGACACTGGCCTGGATGAACAGTCCCTGGGGAATGATATTCCCTGCCAGAGATTTGGGTTGTACAAAACAAGGTCTTGTTCCGGAAAATTGTGCCAGGGCAGTATTGAGATTTGCTGTTGATCGATTGGTTGTTGGATCAAAGTATGATGTAAATGCCGAATCCACATTTGTCAATATTTGGATGCCATACGCTTTGACACCGAAATGATAAGTCACCAGGCGTGCCTCAAATTGATAGTTCTTGCTGGCTAGGATATACTGGGTGGGCAAAAGCCATGCCATGTGTACTTGCCTGGTCAATAGAGCGCCTTTCAGCTCCTCATATGACATATAATCCCGGAACCCGAAAGATAAACCAGTATCAGAGTTTAATTGTTGCACTAATTGATTTTTGGCATCCTCTGCACCCGCATTCGTTTCAGATTGAATAAATGCGATGATGATCGGATTTGCCGGGCTGCCCAGCGGTTCAGGGGTTGGTGTGCTGGTGGGATAAGGGGTGACTGTTGGCGTTGCAGTCACCTGCGGGGTAGGTGTAAGAGTTTTGACTTGTGTCCTGGTGGGGACCGGTCGGTTTGAGAATTCTTTCTGGCAGCCGGATAGAACAAGCGTCAGAAGGGTGAAAATTATCAAAAACTGCAATTTTTCAGATTTTGTTCTCATCACCAGAGCATTTTACCCTAAGATGATCAACTATTTCATTATCTGAAATAATACAGAGCCTAATTAAATGCGATTGGAAAGACAAGCTGGTAATTTCCAACAACAAGCGCTCCTGGAACCAGGCTCATGGTCAGTTTGTTGTGATATTCATCCTCGATAATGATCTTCAGGTCAATGTAGGCATATTCAGGCAGCACAGGCAATGTTGCTGTTGCCATTTCTCCCGAAAGCAAGGCTGGCAATTCGATCCAATCCTGCCCGGTTCGATAGAATAACCTCACAGTTTCGATTGCTGAGTCATCCCTGTAGTGAACAACCAGGTTTGAAGTTCGATCTTTAGGCAAAATGTCAATCGGCTTTTGATCATCAAGAATTACGAACGATTCAATCACTGGGGGAATTCCGTCAGGCAGGGTTGTGTCAAATTCCAGCTCCACCAGGGCAGCCCCTTCACGTACACCTACTTCATAATCTGATAAATTCATGGATAAAGAATAAGCACCACTTGTTGCCAGCGGAATGCTTTGTCCTGCCTTGATCAGACCGGATAAAAGGGCAAACCCGTCCTTGCTCAACACAAAAGGCAGTGCAGTGGGGTTTTTGAAATCCTGGTTTTGGAAGCAGAACAGGGCTCCGCCTCCGATAATCGAATCGATCCAGGCGAATTCTTGATCAAAACCTAATTTCCCGGTCCAGTGTGGTGGACTCAAGGTGAGATCCCAATTATCATCATTCAATAATAAAGTTGGTACTCCAGGATCAATCAAGGATGTTATGCTGAGGCTTGTATTACTTGTTGCAAAAAATGGCGGAGTCTGGAATTGTGCCGGGAATATTGAGATCGGTAAACTGGAACTGTCAAAAACACCCAGCATCTCGAGGATCATCACACCATTTGGGTCGACCGCCTGGTAATATGCTTGTTCAGTAAAGGGAAAGTGAATTTCCTGGTACGTATCATCACTGGTGGTAAGGATCATCTTGCTGCCGATCCATCTGATCAAGGTAATGGAATCGCCAACACTGGG
>Ga0123335_1007794_pt1 | contig 11786 bp, 11 predicted proteins | sample BiotimSIPDNA_2_FD_89707 | JGI IMG/M metagenome (GOLD analysis project Ga0123335, IMG submission 89707) | Anaerobic biogas reactor microbial communites from Washington, USA - Biogas_R2 time_0 SIP DNA | ecosystem: Engineered > Bioreactor > Anaerobic > Unclassified | place: Washington, USA... | reverse complement strand
TAGCGCTTTTTCGAGTTCGCCAGTTTTGATGTATGAATCAAATTTTTCTGGGGCATCTGGGGGATAAGGGATTTCTATGGTAGTGTAAATCGGCGGCTCGTAGAGTACCAGTTTGCGGATGTTTTTGGTAAGTAAGGCTGCTTCAAGAGCGCACAACGCCCCGTAAGAGTGCCCCACCACATCCACGGGACCTGAAATGCCATCGATTATGGCGACTGCATCTTCAAATTCCCACTGTATACTGTAGGGTTCTTTGTCACCGCTATCCCCCCGCCCCCTTCGGTCAACCGCGTAGACGGTGAAGTAGCGTTCAAGTTGCGCGGTTACGGGTTCCCAGTAAGTGTGGTCTATTCCGCTGCCGTGGATTAGCAGTAGCGGTGGTCCTTTACCGCTTTGCTTATAGGCGATGCGTGTGCCGTCTTTTGATGTTTGGTGCTTCAAAAAATCTCCAAGTAATGGGAGGTATTGGATTAGTTATGCTTTACTTTCTGGTGTTTTAATTTCGGTTGCTTGGAGGTCAAGTCAAATAATTGGCGTTTAAGATTCTACGATTTTTTCTATCTCCATCAAATGCTCTGCCAGCTTTTTCCCCTTCTCGCTAAGAGACAAAACAGGCGAATAAGGCAAGGTTTCTTTTTTGCCAATAACCAAAAAATTATTTTTCTCCAGCCAATCTTTCACAGCGTAGGCGGAACCTTGGTCAACTTGTGCATTTTTAATTATTGCGCTCATGCCTGATTTTGGGTTCTTGTAGAGGTAAAGAGTCACCCTGATTGAAGCTGTCAACTTGTCAAATTGTCCCAACGGCGTCAGGTGCTTGGTGGCTTTTGTGGTTTTTTTGGCAGGCATTGTTTGGTCAATGCAAGTTAGCGTTTGTATTTTATCTGTGTTGTTAAGGTTTAACCATATAATAGTAATTCAATAATATAGGCAAACCTTAAATAACAAAAGCCATGATATCCCAAATTCAGGCAAAAGCACAACAAAAAAACGTGGAGGATGTTTATTTGGAAAGAATACCAGACCAACTCCTAACAAACTACAAAACACAAACCCGCAAGAGTTCACCAGTCATAGAGCACCTAAAGATTGCTGCGGCACTGAAACTTTGGAACGACCGCGACTTTAAGGACATAAAATTTGAAGTACCCATTGCTTACGGCAAGAAAACGGTTTTTGTTAAAGTTTTGGCTAAAAATGATGAGGGTGTTGTGTTTGGGGTTGAATGCGCTTCAACCGTCAGGTTAGATTGGCTGCGCAAACGGATTGAAACGCTACAGGCTTGTTTGCCGCGAGACAGTTACATTATTGCGGTTTTTCCCCAAACCGCTGCCGAACGAGCCCAAAAAGCCGCCAAGTTTGCTGACGAGGTCTGGGTCACAGGCAAAAAAGACACAGTAACACAAATGATATTCACATCAACTTTTCATAAGGAATAGCTCGCATGCTCGGAAACAGCTCAAACGCAGACGCGCTTAATCAGGCATCATTGCTTCTTTATGCAGCTCCAAAGCAGAGGCAAAACCTGCGTTTGAGAAAACAGGTTAAAGCGCGCCTTACTTGAGCCTACTCCAACTTTAATTGAATAAGCGTCTGGCGGTAGCACTTCAAAGAGGTCTTCATCGGTTTTATCATCCCCTACTGCAAGAATGAAATCCCACTGTTTTGAAAGCCACAATTGTGCCGCCTGACCCTTGTTAACGAGCGCGTTCTTTACTTCAATAACTTTGTTACCTTCCACCACTGCTAAACCAAGGTTAGATGTTAACCCTGACAAGTCATCCTTCAATTGGTTTGCACGCAGAAAACCAAGTGCTGGCTCAGCCCTGCGATAATGCCAAACTAGAGAGTGCGCTTTTTCTTCAATAAAAGAACCTGGTGTGCGGTCACTGTAGATTTCCAGCATTGGCAGAATTTCATTTTTCCATTCATTAGACAGGGTTTCTGGCGTATGAATTTCGCCCGATCTTTCTCTAATCCATCCGCCATGTTCGGCGATTAAGCCAATATCGAGTGATTTGAACCAGCTGTTTAGCGTGTCGTGTTTTCTTCCGCTGATAATCACGGCTTCGTTAGAAGTGTCCTCTGAGAGTTTTGCCAAAAGCTCCACAACTTCACTAGTGGGTTTAGCCTTTTCGGGTTTATCTGCAAAGGAAACCAGCGTGCCATCGTAGTCAAGTAGTATCAGCCTTTTCTTGCTTGATTTGTATTTGTCGCATAATTCTTGGCGAATTTTGGAAGTAATGACGCGTTGCATATTTGCCTGTTGATTGTCCCATGCCTTGTCCAAGCGGTTTAAGAAGTCTTCAACCCAGCGTTGGATGTCATAGCGTTTTAGCCTATTTTGCATTATACGGTTTTGCCTTTGTTCTTCTTCCAATGGTGTATTGAGCGCTTTATCTATAGCGTTGATTAACTGTTCATGATTGTTAGGGTTAACAATGATGGCTTCGCCCAGCTCTTGCGCTGCCCCAGCCATTTCCGACAGTATCAACGTGCCTTTGCCATCTACTTTGCTTGCAATAAACTCTTTAGCCATCAAATTCATGCCGTCCCGCAATGGCGTAACTAATCCCACATCAGCTATGGCATACATAGCAACCAGCATTTTGTACGGAAAAGCATGACTGAAATAACGCACAGGCATCCAATCGGTAGTTGCATACTTGCCGTTAATACGTCCTACTAACTCGTCAATCTGCTTTTTCAGCATTTGATATTGACCCACGTTAGTTCTGGAAGGCACAGCCACAAGGTATAACGCAACTTTTCCGCGGTATTCTGGTTTTCTATCAAGTAAAGCGTCAAAGGCTTCCAATCTCAGCGGAATTCCCTTAGTGTAGTCCAAGCGGTCAAAGGATAAGATGATTTTTTGAGTTCCAGCTTTTTTTCTTATGCGAGCGACTTCTCTTTGGATGCTTGCACTTGATGCAGTGTCATAAAAATGGTTATAATCTATTCCCATGGGAAAAAGGTCTACTCTTACCAGTCTGGTTCCAGTCTGTATTTCGCTTAGAGAGTTTTCATAACCCAGAATCCTGCGTACACTGGACAGAAAGTGTCTTGCATAATCGTAAGTGTGAAAGCCAACCAAGTCCGCACCAAGAAGACCACTCAAAATTTCTTCACGCCAGGGTAAAAGACGGAAAATCTCGTAGGATGGAAAGGGAATGTGTAGGAAAAAACCGATTTTTGCCTCAGGCAAATGTTCCCTAATCATTTGCGGAAGAAGCATCAACTGATAATCATGTATCCAAAAGACGTCATCTGGTTTGGCAATCTCCATAATGGCTTCACAGAATTTTTCATTTACTTTTTCATAGCTTTTCCAATAGCTTTTGTCGTACTTGGCATAACTGCTGAAGTAATGAAATAGGGGCCAAATGGTATTGTTGCAGAAGCCCCCATAGTACTGTTTAACATCGTAAGGCGTTAAGAAAACTGGATGACAATTTTCGGTCTTAAGAAAACTGGTAATTTGCTCTTTCTCTTCTTTTGGCAATTTTTGAACATTGTAACCAGGCCAGCCTATCCAAACACTCTCTTTCGCCTTGTAAATGGATCCGATTCCTGTTGCTAATCCGCCGACACTGCGCTCGGCTTTAAATTGACCATTCTCTTTTGAAAGGTTAATAGGTAATCTATTTGAGATAATCAATAGTCTGCCCATTTTTAACTGCCCATGAAATAGAAGCTTTGATTAAATAGGCAATTCTGTTTAAATTAATTTTTCGGCAACCTAAGTGGAAATCGGTAGGAATCAGTTTCTATTTATTCAAGCTTACCCCTAATGGTAGGCATGAAGCTTGGAGTGCTATTCTCGGGCGGCAAGGATTCCACGCTTGCCCTGCATTTGGCGGCAGAGAAGGAAGAAGTAGCGTGTCTAATCACGATTGTATCTAAAAACAAGGAAAGCTTCATGTTTCACACGCCAAACATTGACGTCACTGAACTGCAGGCACAAGCTTTAGAGTTGCCCATAGTTTCGGTTGCCACTGAAGGGAAAAAAGAGGAAGAACTCTACGACTTAGAAAAGGCAATTATAAAAGCAAAAAACGAGCATGGAATCGACGGTGTGGTCACTGGCGCTGTAGAGTCGGTTTATCAGGCGTCAAGGGTTCAGCAAATCTGCAACCGCTTGAGTATTTGGTGTTTCAACCCATTGTGGAAGCATAACCAAAAAGCGCTACTGGAAACCCTACTGGAAAAAAACTTTCAAGTAATCGTCTCGGGGGTTTTTGCGTACCCGCTAAATGAAAAGTGGCTTGGAAAACAGTTAGACGCAGGTATGATTGCGCATTTGACTGATTTGTCAAAGACTTATGGCTTGAGCGTTACTGGAGAGGGCGGCGAAATCGAAACCACCGTTCTTGATTCCCCTGACTTTAAACATAAAATCGAAGTAACCAACTCGGAAATCATGTGGAATTTTGATTCAGGCGTTTTCTTGATTAAGAAGGCGCGGTTGGTGCCCAAATGATTCTGATTGTTGATTTGAACTGGCAGAGGGCTTCTCTGGCGTACAACGAGTTTGTAGCCTCAATCGCCTCGGTTTTGGCGCCGATGGACAAATGCGTTGTTAAGCATTTTTTGGAGGTTACGCCTTCAGAACTGGGTGCCTATCGTTGTGTTGTGCTTTCTGGAAACGCCTTAAAAGACACTGAAGCCATAAAAAGCGTTAACAGTTTCGGTTGGATTAAAGAAACAGACAAGCCCATACTTGGAATCTGCGCGGGCATGCAAATCATCAGCCTAGTTTTCGAGGTGCCCCTGACGCCTTGCCTGCAGATTGGCATGACAGAAATCAAGACAGTAAAAGAGAACCTGCTGTTTCAAGACTCATTTGCGGCTTACGCGCTTCACAACTATTCTGTTGAGCCTTCAGAAACCTTTGACGTTTTAGCGGAATCCGCAAGATGCATCCAAGCGATAAGGCATAAGCACAAAAAAATTTATGGCGTGCTTTTCCATCCTGAAGTCAGAAACCAAGAAATCCTCAAGCGGTTTGTAAACGACATCTCAGCGTAGGACTAGAGAAGCTTTATTATTTTAAACCACAGATTCACCTAAAAAGGAACAAAGAACATGAAAGACCTTTCCACCGAAACCTTCTGGGAAATAGCGGCAAGAACAAAAATGGGCAGCTACTTAACCAAGATAGAAACGGATTTTTTCAGAGAAGCAATCAACAACCCAGACTACAAACTGGTTTGTGACGTTGGCACTGGCGCGGGAAAATTTACGTTAATAGCCGTTGAGAAAGGCTTGGAGACGGTTTCGCTTGATATCGATTTGCATGGTCTGAAACGGTTAAGACTAAAAACAAGCAAGGTTCAGCTTGTTCAGGCTGACGCAAGGGCGCTTCCTTTCAAGAGTGACGTTTTCGACGCGGTTTTTTCGATGGAAGTGGTGGATTACATCCCCGAATTAGACAAGGTCTTAGCTGACTGCAGCTTGATTTCAAAAAGCGGGGCTGGACTAATTTTTTCCTTTGGAAACCAGTCAAGCCTAAAATCCAAAATCAGAAACATGCAGGGCAAAAACTACATGCACTCGTACCGAGAAGTCATGGATGGTCTTGATAAGGCGGGGTATAAGGTTTTGAGAAAGAAGGGGTTTAACTGGCTGCCGTTTAACCGAACCTCTGAAAACAGCCTTATTCCGTTGCTGGGCAAACTTGAGAGGGTATTTGGTTTTCGCAGAGTTGTCAGGTATAGTCCATGGGTGCTTGTTAAAGCAAAACTCCAGAAAAGCAAATAGATTTTTGCTAAAAGAGTAGCCTGTTTCTTGCCGAGAAAAGTCATCAAGTGAAAGGTTAAAAGCACCTTTTTATTGTAGTTTATACTGAGGTTTTAAATTTTGGTTACTCAAATCCCCATTGAGAAATTACGCAACACCTGCAAAAACGATTTTATACAGTGTGAATCAACCCGAGACATAAAACCCCTAGCCGAAATCGTTGGGCAAGAACGTGCGGTTAGAGCTTTAAAATTTGGTTTAGGCATAAGAGACCACGGTTTTAACATTTACGTTTCAGGGTATCCTGGAACGGGCAGAAAAACAGCGGTTAAAAGTTTTGTCGACGAAACCGCCATCGGTCAACCGGTTCCGCCTGACTGGTGTTATGTGAACAATTTTTCTAATCAGTATGAGCCAAAGGCAATTCAACTGCCTGCCGGAAGAGGCAAAGACTTTCGTGAAGACATGAAAAATTTTATAGAAAGCATTAAGACTTCGTTGCCTAAGGCTTTTGAAAGTGAAGATTACGCAAGACGCAGAGAAGCTACATTGCGCGGTTTAGAGACCAAGCGTAAAGCAGTTATTGACCAGTTAAACGCTAAAGCCCAAAGCGAAGGCTTCATAATTCAAAGCTCACCAGTTGGTCTACTGCTTATCCCTGTTTTAAACGGTAGACCGTTGACTGAAGAGGAAATTTTAGCGCTGCCACAATCAACTAAGGATCGTCTTCAGGAGAAGCATGATAAGCTAACTGCTGAGCTTCAAAACACTATGCGTCAACTCATAGATATGGAGCGTCAAATTCAAGAAGCCATAAGAAAGCTTAACCGTGAAGTGGCGCTTTACGCGACTGGCGCTCAAATTCAAAGCTTGATGGAGAAGTACCGTGAAGTCACTGAAGTTACTGGTTACCTCAAAGAAGTGCAAAACGATATCTTGGATAATTTGCAGCAGTTTATTCGGCGTGGCGGCGAGAAGCAGCAGCAGTTGCCGTTTCCCATGCCTTGGATGCGCGAGGAACCGTTCAAGAAGTATGAGGTAAACGTTATCATCGACAATTCAGAAGTGAAGGGTGCACCAGTGGTAATGGAGCTTAACCCCACTTACCACAATCTTTTTGGCAGAACCGAAAAAGAAGCCCAATTTGGAGCTTTAACCACTGACTTCACAATGATTCGTTCTGGAGCTTTACACAAGGCGAACGGTGGCTACTTGATTTTGCAGGTGGAGGATCTGCTTAGAAATCCGTTCTCGTATGACGGCTTAAAACGTGACATCCGCGATAAACAAATCGTTATTGAAGAGCCGGAGGAGCGTTATGGTTTTATCAGCGTCAAAACTCTAAAGCCTCAGCCAATCCCGTTGACTGCCAAGATTATTCTCATCGGAAACCCCTACATCTATCAGATGCTCTTCCAGTTAGACACTGATTTCCGTGAACTATTCAAGGTTAAAGCTGAATTTGACACCACCATGACTCGAAATGACGAAAACGTCAAGCAGTATGCAGCTTTTGTTTGCATGTTGTGTGAGAGGGAAAACCTGAAGCACTTCGACGCTTCAGCTTTGGCAAAACTGGTAGAATACAGCTCCAGACTTGCAAACGACCAGTACAAGCTCTCCACACAGTTCTCTTTAATCGGCGACATCGTTAGAGAATCAAGCTATTACGCTACCCAAGAAGGCTCAGAATTTGTCAATAGTAGACATGTGAAAAAGGCTATAGAGGAAAAAATTTACCGCTCAAAACTTATCCAAGAAAAAATTCAAGAAATGATAAAGCGAGGCTTCTTCCTAATCGACACTGTGGAGGAACGAGTTGGGCAGATGAACGGGTTATCAGTCGCAAGCATGGGCGACTTCGCATTTGGCATGCCTTCACGCGTAACCGCCAGCATCGGATTAGGCAGAGAAGGCGTAATTGACATTGAACGGGAAGCAAAAATGGGCGGTCCAATCCACACCAAAGGCGTCTTAATCTTAAGCGGCTACATCAATGACAAGTACGCTAGGGATAAACCGTTGAGTCTTTCAGCGCGGCTTGTTTTTGAACAGAATTACGAGGGTGTCGAAGGCGACAGCGCGTCAAGTACTGAGCTTTATGCGATTTTGTCTTCGCTTTCAGGTTTGCCTGTGAAGCAGAACATTGCTGTGACGGGCTCTGTTAACCAGAAGGGTGAAGTTCAAGCCATCGGCGGTGTTAACGAGAAGATTGAGGGTTTCTTTGAAGTCTGCAAGCTTAAAGGCTTGACGGGTCAACAGGGCGTGATGATTCCCGAGAGTAACGTGCAAAACCTGATGTTGAAAGAGGAAGTTGTGGAGGCAGTGAAAGCTGGGCAATTCAATATTTACTCCGTGAAAAACATTGATGAAGGCATTGAGGTTTTAACTGCCAAACCTGCTGGCATGCGTCGTGCAGACGGGACTTTTGAGGAAGGCACTGTAAATTACCTTGTTGATAGGCAGCTTAGGGAGATGGCTGAGAAGCTTAGGCAGTATTTGCCGTTTGGCGAAGAAAGACGGGCTTTAAGCTAAATTAAGGCTTGTCAAGCTCTCTTTTTCTTTTTTGGTTGGTTTTAACGCTTTTATGCCTGTGGCATAGGCAGTTTTGTTTCGTGTTTATTATGTATTTTGAGTTAAGATTTTAAGCAAGTAAAGCTTATCTTATTACACAAGAGAGAGATGGTTAATGGGGCTACAGTTGACTATATCAAAACTTAAAAAACGCAATAAATTCCTAGTAGCACTGTGTCTTCCCGTGATTGTATTCGTCTTCCTCCTAGGATGGGTTATGTATTGGGTAGGAGACAACGCGAAGTCTCAAACCAAAACAGCCAAACCTTCGAAAAATAACATTACAATCGGCGCTATCGTAACGGAAGATGAAAAAGAAATCTTAGCGCAATAAGGAAAAAATCTGTAATTCTTCAACCTTTATTCTTACTTATTGTCTCAGAGCTTGCATGCTTGTTGTTGCACATATACAACCACAACTCCATTTATACCTGCAAAGCCGTCTGTTTCTAATGCGAGAGAAATAGCCATCCAAGAGATACACCCACGCTTGGCAGGTCAGCTGTTACGCAAGCCGTGAACTGGTGAACCTAACTGCTCGGGGCTTGTTTTTGGTTCACGTCTTGGTACGAGGGGCGATCTGCCCAAGCCTACTTTTTGGTTACCCTGTATAATGTTGTTTTTATTCATGTATTTATTGATTGTTTATTAAGCATAAGCTTGTAATGCTACGTTTGTGAGTTTACGGTGAGTTACAAGGGGCGTATGCATCCAAAGGTTAGCAAGGGCGAAATTGAAGTTTTCAAAGCTCTCAGCGCAGCTGGATTAACAACTGGTATGGTTACGCAGCAGCCTATTGTTTTGAAGGCTACTATTCCTGATTTTTGCTGGATTAGCAAGAAAAAAATTGTTTATTTGGATGGCAAGCAGGTGCATCGTAAAGATAAGCAACAGCAGAGAGACGAGGAAATCGTGGATTTGCTTGAGATTCAGGGTTGGGACGTGCTGCGTATTCCGTATGATCCACCTTTAACGCCTAAAGAGTTACAGGAAATTGTTGAGACTATTCGGCGTTTTGTAGGTTTAGAGGACGAATAAAAACTGCTTGTGCCTTCGTTTGCAGGTGGCTTTGCTTAATTGTTTTATTCTGCCAACTTTTTTATGCAAGATTTTATTAATAGACAGCCGTAACTTGTCGAAGCGTGAATTTAATGGGAAAAAACACAAAACGTAGAGTCACATACACGGGCATAGGCGTGGCAGTTGGTGCTGGATTTGGCGCTATACTATTTGCCATTACACGAGAAGCGTGGTCTATAGGAATCGGAGTCGCGGTTGGTCTGATGATTGGTGCTGTTATAGACGGCATTAAAAACAGTCAAAAGAACCGTGCTTGATGTTAAATTAGCTTCTTACCGTAAACGCAGCCTTATTGACTATCCGTTGAAGCCTTAAAAGCTGCTGCCGCAAATTCAGAACAATCGGAACCTGCCTGCCAAACGCTTTGCAGTGTCCATCAACGATGGCTTGGGCAACTGCGTCAACACTGGGTTCCTTTGCATCAATAACGGTGTAGCCGTAACCAATCTGTGGACCATAATGAGCGTCTGTCCCAGCGACTTGGGAGAGGTGGAATTTTTCTGCGGCTTCAGTGGCTTTTTTGACGCTGTTTTGAAACGGGAAAGCCCGTGCATTTATTACTTCTATAGCGTCAAACGCTCCGCAAACTGCCCCTCTAAGACACCCTTTAAAGTACACGTACGGATGACAAGCGATTGCGACTCCGCCTGCCTTATGAATCCGCTCGACTGTTTCAACGGCAGTTAAGCCTTTAGGGATAAGCTCATTAACGTTTAAAGCAACGATATGACCTTGGCTGCTGGAAACTTCCATTCCCGGAATTACTAGAAAATCGGTTTGTTTAGCAATTTTGTAGGCGCCGTCTAGCTGGTCGTGGTCAGTGACTGCCACAGCGTTTAACCCGTTCCTCTTTGCATAATAAACGAGGTCTTTTGGAGTTATCAGTGAATCGTTGGAATAAGTTGTGTGGACATGCAGATCAGCGCGGATTTGGATAGTCATACAGTTCCAGTTTGAAGATACTGCCGTTTAATATCTGTATTGCCAGTTCAGTTTAACCGCCTATAGTTAAATTAAATAAAAAAGAGAAAAAGAAAAGGGGTTGTTTATCTATTTGCGCTTGTTTTTCACGATTAATGCGGTTGCCAGCAAGATGATGGCTACTGCCAAAACTAATGCTATAACCACTTCGTTTAGAAGCGCCGTTGGAGATTGATCGGGTGATGTTGATGTTTGTCCTGAACTGCCTAAGAAGCCATATACATCGCAGTAGGCGACCTCTTTTGTGTCACCCCATATGCCCACTTGGATGCCATCGACGTTGCCTATAGGTTCGCTGAAATAAAATATCGTCTGCCACAATGGATAAAGCATCAACGGATGCCTCGTAGCATTACCTACGTTCACGTAATGGGTATCGTCACCTGCGCTGTTGTTGTATGTTTGTCCAAGTATCATTGATAGACCTACATCTGACCTCATTTTTGACCAGTCAGGTTTCCCGCCGATTTCTAAAGTTAGACTATAATTTTTTGCAACAATAAAAGCCAAGTTTGTCACTTCTTCTTTGGAAAGAGCACTTAAACTTCCAATGCCATAGAGATTCCAGGTATCCGAAAAAGTAAAAGTGTTATATCCAAAGTTCATTACAATGCACTTGTTTGGCACATCAACATCATTAACAGTATAATCAAACCGTATGCTCGTTTGTTTCGTTAATAGTTTCATATTGTTTTGAGTTATGTTGGCAGGTATAAAATCCTTCATTTGATTGATGTTACCTGAAGATTTTGTAGAGGTAGAAGTTGGAAGTTGGTCACACATGTTTATGGCTGTGGCTACATGTGAACAATCAATATTGTATCTTTGACAAAAGGTGTGGTATCTTTGAAAGATGTTTTTCGATTCATCAAGAGCATCTGTTGAGGGTTGTTTTGAGTAAATCATTGAACCGTTAATGGGATAAAAGTAGATCCAAAAAACTAATCCATTGTCAAATATGCCTGCTGCTGATATGTTACTACTCTTTGACTCAAGTTTGAAACTCGTTTGTTCTCGTTTAACTAGCCCACCAAATTCAGATGGATAGCTTACGCTGTAACCTTCGTTTGTTTTATTGTATTTTGTTAAGTCAAGCCCAATCACTTCACTTAGGAAGACTGGAAGCTTTTCTTTGGTAGATGTATTTGCTGAGTTTGCTATGTCCGCTTGCGAAGTCTGAGATAGTATAGCAATTTGCACAAAGAAGATAACCGCGATTGCACCGATTGTTTTATTTATTTTCATCCATTATTCCTCCTAATAGGGCAAATTAATAAGACTATTGCCTAGTACTCGCATTTTGCAGAACCACCAGCCACCTGAATATCGCCAGTAACCTTGGTTGAGCACTGAATTGCCAAAAGTATAACCAGGTCCAAAAGTCATTAATGCAGCATAGTCAATGGAATCTT
>Ga0123335_1007793_pt1 | contig 11789 bp, 7 predicted proteins | sample BiotimSIPDNA_2_FD_89707 | JGI IMG/M metagenome (GOLD analysis project Ga0123335, IMG submission 89707) | Anaerobic biogas reactor microbial communites from Washington, USA - Biogas_R2 time_0 SIP DNA | ecosystem: Engineered > Bioreactor > Anaerobic > Unclassified | place: Washington, USA... | reverse complement strand
GGCCCGGGTGGAGGATTCGATTTGTTTCCGTGCCGGGGCCAGTATGCGCAACACGGGCTCGCAACCGCTCAAGATGATATCAACTTCTTCCTTGTTACATAAGGATATGAGCCAATCAAGGAACCCCGGAGCAGTGGCGTGGGGCGCTATATACCCTCGGTCTACGGTATACAACCCCATCTGCAGCGCATCCAAATCTGTGCCGATAACGCGGCACGGCAGGGAGGACGTCGCCAGGGCTTTCAGAATGCCCTCGCTGACATTGCCGCCCACGGCCAGAACAAGCACATTCAGGGGATGTTGCTTTGATAATTTTTCCATCAACAAAAGTTCTTTAAGTCCTTCATGTCCATTAAGTCCATCAGGCCCATTACCAATTTTCTTCTGGTTCCCAAATTCCTATTTGGGAACCAGTCGAAACCGGCGCATTGGTCGTTTATGTCCTTGATGTCCTTTACGTCCTTTAAGTCCTTTAAGTCCTTGCCACGCCTGATTATGGCGCATCCCCACCCAAAAACACAATCACTACCGTACAACATAAAAAAAACGAGGCGAGCATGTCTAACTACATTCTCGCCTCATGTATTACTGCAAATTTGATTGCGTTAAGAATTCATCATGCTCCCGGAGGCAGCAAGTGCGCATAGGACAGATTGCTCGCCGTGGTGGCGACCATGCCCTGCACATCATTGGGTCCGCCTGTCCACGAAATGGAGGCAGAACCGTTCTTCTGGTTCGTGGAAGCGTCATCAGACAGGTAACGAGGCCTGTCCGGAACCAGATTGGCCGCAGCACTTTCCTGACCAGCGGGAACCGGGTCGTCAGCAACCGGGCGGAAGCCCTGGGTGCTACGGGCCGGGATCACGAACGTATTGTACGGGAATTCTGCTTCATTTTCAGGAGTTGCAGGATCATCCAATACGCTACCATTCGCACTGGTATAAGCGATTTCCGCTACGACATCATCGTCCGTGTTGTTCTTCAGGTAAATGATCGTCATAATACCGGAAGCCGGGGGCACACCTTGTGCAGTTGCCGCATTGTCCACAAACCACGGAACGGCGATGGAACTCGCATACGCAACGCCTACACCAACCACAAGCGCGATTGCCAGTACCAAACTCAGTTTCTTCATTCTATTTCACCTCCTCTCGTTACGAAAATTCTGCAGTATATTGGGAATATTCCCATCGGTCGAGCGACCGCCTACAGACATTTTCAACTTCTTTTGAGCCCGTATCCTTAACTGACTCTAACTAGTTTGTACCACAAACCGGTCTGGATGTCAAGCTTTATTTTTTCATCCCCTGTATTTCCTTTTGCAGCAGGAGTTCATAAAATACATATCATATTGATATTGTTGCCGATAGGTTTATTTGCGTAATTATTTTCGAAGGATAATTGAAAGGTTGTTGCGTAAAACAAAGGTTGTACCGTTATTCCAACGATCCCGATGGTCCGTTTCCCATCGTTTTGTCTGGAAATAACGCAAAGCAAAAAATCATCCCTGAGGCGATAGGCGTTTAAAGTGTACAACCTTGATTCCCGTGAATTCTTCTATCTCCATCACCGAAAACCGAGAGTTAAACCAGTTTAGGATGTCATCGGCTGAAGGCGGAATTTCGAAAGCTTCCCACCAAGAAATAACTAGCCAGACGGAATCCCTTGATCCGACAGCGTCTTCGATTAACTCCGGTACAAGTTCGAGTTCCCGCCACATGGGTTCGTTGGGATAGGCGTTCAGGAATCCTTGAATGCCATCTTCTGTCAGGACTATGTGTTTCTGAAGCAAGCCTGGTTGATAAATTCGGAAGGGTTGCATGGTGACGTGACTGAAATGCGCTATGAGTTCACCCGGTTCAACATGTGTGCCCACATAGGCTGCGGCATCCCGATTGTCTACTTTATGCCGAACGGCGAGGCGGTGGTGTTGGAGCGGGTGTATTTGATTGTTGTAATGAGCCTTTAGACTGGGCAGAGTCAACAAGCATATGAGCAGGAGAAGTATCGCGCGCGGCCTGTGTGGTATCCTGCTGAGACCGATGGCAACTCCCATCGAGGCGGCCATGGCGGAACATAAAAATAATCGAATTTCATAATAAGAAAAATCACGGGCACGCCAGATGAGTACGCAGGCGATAATCGGAAACCAGGTCCAAAGCAGGAGCAACAGGGCGGCTTTACAGTTCTTACGTATCACATACAAGCCATAAAAGAAAAGAATGAAGGCAATAAGAAATAGCGGCCAGTATGCCCATGCATAGGGGCTATATCCGGCGAAGAATGCCTTAAAGGTGATAAAGGCTGTTTTGTAATCCGGCGCAGGCATCCACTGACCTTTAATACCGTTAACGATCTGAGTGACACCGTAGGCCTGATGGATTGCGGGCAGGCACAATAGCAGCGAAATACTGTGCCAAAAAATCCACTTAAAATAGTAGCGAACCGAAAAACCAAAGTGAAGCACAATTAAAATATCCACTACAACGAAAAGCCAGAAAGAAAAAAAATGATTCCAAAAAGACAGGGAAAGTAGCAGCCCCAATATGGCAAAATTCCAGTGTGAATTCTTTCGGAGGGCATTGGCGAGCGACCACAGAACCAACGTTCCCAAGAGTGTAAACAAACTGTAATTCCTGAGTTCCTGCGCGTAAAAAAGGTGGAACGGGGAAATCGCCACCAGTGTAGCGGCAATTAAAGCCGCTACGTTGTCAGAACAAACCTGTTCCGCTCCACGAGATGCTTTTCCAATCTTCAGTACCGATTTGCACGCAAAAAAAACAACAGGAATGCAGGCGATGCCAAAAAGGCAGGGTAGAAAACGCAAGACAAAATCATAGGAGATTGAACCGGGTTTGAAGGACCAAAAGAGAAGGATGAAGTTTTTCCAGGCCCAGGTAAACACGATAAACAAGGCCGGGTCCGTATTCTTATCAATGTTAATGAGGTCCAGCGGATGCCATACGTAGTTTGTGAAAACAATGGTATTAGCTTCGTCATACCAGAGACTGGCCTGGCCAAGATGGTATAATCGCAGAACAGCCCCGATCGCAGTTATTAAAAGCAACCAGGGCAAGGCGTTTATCTTAGTACTGTCTGATAAAGTGCGGGACAAGGATCGGGATGATTTTTTTATTGCGAAATCGTAAAAATTCTTCTTCACGAGCGTAGTGCCCTCACAAGTTGCATATATGAAATAAAATTTAACCCTGAACTACTTTACAGATTTTGGTTTCTCGGAGCAATTCTTAAACGTATGGGCGATGTCGTCTTGATGTGGCAAAGATTATGATGATAATAAGTCCAGCACAATAAAGGGGTATTGCTCCGACGTTATGAATTGACTTTCTGGGCATAATTTTGGAAAATGCCATGACATTCCTTCTTTGAGGGAACCGTGGCAGATCCTGAAACATAGTTTAAAATACCAATAGGGGTATTTAGTAGAGACTAAATAACTGAGGTTTTCAGAATGCGATTAACTCTTGTTATTCCTCCATTTGACCAGAAAAAGACTTTTGGTGGCGGCGTGTTTAATCGGGGTATGCTGCCGCCCTTGGGCGTCGGTTATCTTGCTGCTTATGTCAGGCCGCGCGGGCATACGGTAGTCCTCATCGATTCCCCTTTATATGATTATGATTGTGCGGGCGCCGCTGATGCAATTATGCGGTCAAAACCCGATATCGTGGGCATGTCTGTGTTGACAAAGTGCGCCCATTCGGCCTACGCTCTCGCCAAGGCGCTAAAGCAAAAAGACAAATCCCTCCCAATCATCTTTGGGGGGGCTCATGTTACTTCTTTTTTTGAGAACATTTTTAAGGAGTGTCCGGACGTTGATTATTTGATTCCGGGCGAGGGAGAGGAGTCTCTCGGAGAATTGCTGGACCGCTTGGAAAAAAAACAAGAGGTTGATGATATCAAAGGTCTTCTTGTGCGTCTTTCGGATGGTACCTGCATCGCCACTGCCCCGCGCACACCGGTTAAGAATCTTGATGCTTTGCCCTCACCCGATAGAGATATTTATGATAATCGTCTTTATGTTCCACTTCCAAATCAAAACAGACAGCTTCCGGCGACAACCGTTATAACCTCGCGAGGCTGTCCTTATGGCAAGTGTCGTTTTTGTTATCAGGGAGGCTGTTATTCCTCACCCTATCGAAGGCGTTCTCCCGAAAATGTTGTATCAGAAATAGACAATCTGGTGCAGACGCTTAAAGTGAAGGAGATTATTTTCTGGGACGATAACTTTTGTGTTAATTACAATTGGATCGAACGTTTTTGTGATTTGCTGGATGAAAAACAACTTGGCATCGGTTGGACTGTTCAGGGCAGGGTGAATACCGTTTCGGAAAAGATGTTGATGCGTATGGCCGCCTCGGGATGTTACAACATCTATTATGGCCTTGAAAGCGGGTCCCAGGAAATGCTTGATTTCGTACAGAAAGGGATTACCCTTGAACAGTCCCGGAATGCTGTAAAGTGGGCAAAACGAGCCGGTATGGAAATAAGGGGATCCGTCATATTTGCCATGCCGAGTGACACACCTGAAATCTCTGAACAAACTATCCGTTTCGCATGCGAACTCAACGTGGATTGGATGATTTTCTACCCCTATCATGTGCAGCCTGGGACATTTCTGGGAGAAATCGCGAGTGACTATGGGACGATTTTACAAGAACAGGCTGATATGTCCAGTCCCTCATACGTTCCTAAAGCATACCTAGACGCCGAACAAATTTCCAAACTGATTAAGGAAGCGAACCGCCGTTACTATTTACGTCCAAGGTATATATTAAGGACGTTATGGCGCATAAAAAATCCCTACACATTAAAGAGCACGATCATAGCATTCTTTTATTGGTTCTCTCTTGTAACTAAGCGGATAGATAAAAAGAACGCTTAAATAAACCGGATTTTTTTAATAGCAATCAGCAAATAGATTCGCCATATGAGCCTGCTGGTATATAAAATTTTAGGTGAAATTCGGAGTCTATTAAAGAAAAATATCTATTCGGGAACTTTACGACTAATGCGTGGGAACGTTGCAAATAGCTATCAAAAATTGAAAGAAATATTAACACGTAATTTTTATTTCATTGATATGTCTAATAATCCTGTAATTCCAGCTGTTGTATTAATAATGTTTTCGTTATTAATGATTTACTTTGCCTTTCTTAGATGGCCTTGTTTAATAGACGATGCTTTTATAACGCTTACATATTCAAAAAATATCGTCTTGGGAAGGGGCTTTGTCTACAACTATGGGGAACCTACTTATGGGTCTACCAGTCCATTATTGGTACTGATTGGTGCCGCACTGGGGGTGTTACTACCATGGTTACCTTTGCATTTATTAGTAACACTATTTACTGCATTATGTGCAATTGGTATAGGGTGGATTCTTCTTATATTTCACAGGCAATTTCGTATTTCACCTTGGATCGCTGTTTTCATGGGCAGTGCGGTTATTATAGCAAGTGATCCTGTGTTTTTGGGGATGGAATCTTTCCTTTTTCAGTTCCTTTTAGTTTTGTCATGCACACAAGCCTTCCGTAAACGTTATCTAAGTTGCGGTGTATGTATCGCTTTACTACATTTAACCCGCGCCGAGGGGGTCCTTTTATTACCCGTTCTTATGCTCTATGTTTGCGTATCAGATTTTAATAAAGGAGAGCGCGACATCTATAATCTGTTCAGGCCTCTATTAAGGATGGCACTAGGCGCAGGTGTTGTTGCCGGTATCTGGACGTGTTATGCCTATATTACCTTCGGGCGGATAACCCCGAATACGTTTAGTGCGAAAATAACGGCGTTAGAATATACAGGGAAAGGTTTGGACTTCAGGGCTAGTTGGTTGCTTTATGTAAATAACAGGTTTAAGGACTGGGGGGGCTTTTTTAATGTTTATAATGTTTTTGGGGTTATGATTTGGAGTCTTGCAGGTTTGGGGATTTATGATATAGTTCGTTATCGTCGCAGGTGGATCATCTTCCTGTTGTATGCGCTAGCATATATAATAGGATACAGTATAATTAATATAGGATTTCATAGGTGGTATGGTTTACCATTGGTTTTGATTTTAATTCTGTCAATGGTTTTAGGAGGAGCTAGGCTTGCAGGTCGGGTGCTTGCATCTCAACGAAAAATATTAATGGTGGGTATGATTCTCACAGTAACAATCCTGTTTTTGGGTGTGGAGATATATCGTGGTGTGGGACAAAGCAGTAGGAAGTGGATGGATCCGCGAGCCCCAACATATCTCAAGGTTGCTTCTTGGCTTCGAAGCAATACTGAACCTGGTTCAAGTGTTTCAATTGGAGAAATCGGATATATTGGATACTTTACTGATAATAAAATAGTTGATCTCGTGGGACTCGTATCACCCGAAGTTGTTCCCTTTCTGGCGAAGGGAGATACTGTAGGCGGTTTCATGATGTACAAACCCGACTATCACATCCTTATAGAAGGATGCCCGTTTAGCGAGCCAATATTAAAACATCCATTTTTTATTGAGAACTATACACAAGTGGCTTGTATTAGGGGTCCAAAGCCAAGAGAAAAAATGTATATATATAAACGCAAGCAAGAAATATGTAGTTTTAATAGTTGTGTAAAAAATAGTATTTGATACGTGTAAATGTATGTGTGATAATATGTATAAACCAGAAAAGTGTCCCTGCAGAAAGTAGAGGCTAATGGATGAGCATTTAAAAAAAAACTGTCAAACGGTTAACGGAATATTAAGCAATCGGGTATATTGGGGCTCCATAATTAATCATCCAGTTTTACCGTTGGTCGTTTTATTTATTTTTTCTTTGTTACCGATATACTATGCCTCGCTTAGATGGCCTTACTTGAAAGATGATTTTTTTATAACGCTTACCTATTCAAAGAATATTGCTCTGGGAAGGGGGTTCGTCTATAACTATGGAGAACCGACCTTTGGGTCTACCACCCCATTATTGGTGTTGATTGGTGCTGTACTTGGCCTATTGTTGCCTTGGTTTCCTTTACATTCGCTCGCGACCCTGTTTACCGCGTTGTGTCTGGCCGGTATAGGGTGGATTTTTCTATTGTTTCATAAACACTTTCGCATTTCGCCCTGGGTTGCTGCTTTTCTGGGTAGTTCACTTATTATTTCAAGTGATCCTGAGTTTTTGGGAATGGAAGCATATCTGTTTCAGTTTTTGCTCGTCTTGTCTTGTGCGCTGGCCTTCTGTCGATGTTATCTCAGTTGCGGAGTGTGCATTGCCTTGCTACACTTGACGCGTGCCGAAGGAGTTCTTTTATTACCCATATTGATGACATATGCCGGCATAGCGGATTTCGTTAAGGGAGAACGAGATATTCGCAGATTAAGTGCCTCTCTTCTGAGGATGGCGATAGGGGCGGGTGTTGTGGCCGGTATCTGGACGTGTTATGCATATATCACCTTCGGACGAATAACGCCGAACACATTGAGTGCTAAACTTGTGCATTTAGAATTTTTTGGAGATGCCCCAAGTTTCCGGAATTACTGGCTTATTTTTTTAAATGCCAGGTTTAGGAATTGGGGAGGTAATTTCAATATCGTTAATGTTTTTGGAATAGCGCTATGGGTACTTCTTGCCTATGGGGTATATGATGTTATTCGGTATCGACGCCAATGGATGGTTTTCATTTTGTACTTTATAGCGCATGTAACCGGTTACAGTATTATTAATGTCCTGTTTTTCCGATGGTATGCACTTCCTCTGATCTTTATCCTGATGCTGCTCGTGGTTTTGGGGGCAGCAAGACTCATGAGCACAGTATTTACCTCAAAGCCTGTAATTACGACGATTACGTTGATGGCCATGATGTTAATTTTGTTTTTTGGCGCCGAACTATATCGTGTCGCAGAGCAAAGCAGAATGAATTGGGCTGATCGTAGAGCGCCTACTTACCTTATGGTCGCCAGTTGGCTCAGAAACCACACGAAACCAGGTTCGAGTGTTTCGTTCGGTGAAATCGGTTATATTGGATATTTTACAGACAACAAAATAATTGATACTGCGGGACTCGTTTCTCCTGAAGTCATTCCTTTATTAGCAAAAGGAGATATTATAAGTGGCTTTTTGATGCATAAACCCGATTATCATATCTGGATAGAAGGAGATAAGAACTGGGAACAAATCATAAGGCACCCTTTTTTCGTGGAGAACTATATACAAGCGGCACGCATTACCGGACCAAAACCACGAGAGGTAATGTACATCTATAAACGAAAAGATGTGGTTTAAGGGCGCTTTGATTGCCAAAGTAGTCGATACGGTCAGGCATAGGGCACTTGCTTCAACTTATGTTGCCAGGTTAATACTGAGAGCGAACGTCAAGAAAAAAAAGGACTTTAAGCCCCTTATTCAGACCATAATGGTACTTTAAATCACATACCCAAGGGCTTCCATTTGTTCACGAATTTCGCGGGGCACCTCTTTGGTCGGTGCGCCAGTCGTCGGCGGGATATGCCAAATAAATATGCGTGGACGATTGGAATGTTCTTGCATTTCTGGCCGAATATATTGATCGCTGAGTGGGTTTAGTTCCTCTTCAAAGGACGATACCGCCTCTCTTCCATTTGAACCGAAATAAATGTCGAAAGGCGGGGACGCTGTAATTGAAAATTGGACAGGAGCAACCGTGTCCATCAACACATGCAGTTGTTGTGGAAGTGGTGGGTGCAAGGGAATAGTAATAGAATTCTGATTTGATGGTTCAATTATCCGCATTTGTTCCCAAAAACTGTAATAGCGAACGCCTTGGATTTGAGTCGATGAAGTGATAACTATATTGCCTTCTAATGGCATGTCATTGGGGATATCGAGATTTATCCGCCAACCCGCTTTCGGAAAATCGAAATACCGCTCCATTTCAGCCTGTAATTGGTGGGCAATATCTATTTCTTGTGAATAGAGGTCGGTTAACTCTAATGGATCTTTCTCAATATCGTAGAGATGGTATCCGCTATTGCCTTCAAGTAGTTCTCGATGCAGTTTCCACTTTTCGGACCGTACAGAGAAAAAACGGTCACGTCTCTGTATATGCGTATATTTTATAGGATGGGTGTTGTTCTCTAATAGATCCGTTAAATCCTGTCCATCGAGTCCTGCGGGCAGTTTAAGGTTAAGAGCGGAAAAGACTGTAGGCAAAATGTCTGCAAGAGAGACTTGCGGACGGTATCGCTGTCCTGCAAAGTCTCCGTTTGGAAAACGTATGAACAAGGGGACGCGGCATTCCGTCTCATAAACGCGGGCGTGGCCATAGTAACCATGTTCTCCCAAGTCTTCACCGTGGTCGGCTGTTACTATGATAAGTGAGTTGTCGTAAAGGTCATGCTGCTTCAGGAAAGCGAAAAATTTTCCAATGCCTTCATCGACGAAACGGATGCAATCATCATAAAGCGCCGTCATTAAGGAATGCTCATCTTGGGTAAAAGATATATTGCCGAGTATTTGTTCATCAAGCAATTCGCTTGCCATGAGCGTGTTTTTGGGAGGAGTGTCAAAGTGGGTGTGTTGCAACCATGGTCGTGAAAAAAACAAGTGGCTGTCGTCGCCAGGATGGTAGGGATAGCGATAGCCGTCTTGTTTTGTTTTAAAATGAATATCGAAATTATGGAACCAAACAAACATGGAATGGTCTCTATGGCGCTCAATCCAGGAGGTCATCCGGGGATAGGTCTCATAAAAGGGACGGAAGAGTTTTGTAGGACAGTCATAAAAATCAAACCCCCTCGCATATCCTCGCCATGGCGCCAGCCACCACAGATGACTGGTAAAACCGGCTGTCAAGTACCCTGCTTGCTGCAGTCCCTCCTGAAAACTCTGGATATGCGGCGAAAGATGAGTTTCTGATGATACTCCATGCGATTTAGGCGTCAGGCCGGTCAGTATTGTCATGTGCGAGTTGAGTGTCCAAGGCTCTGGCGTCACGGCATTCTCAAAAGCGACCGCTTCTGTTGCGGCCCATTGATCGAGAAAAGGCGTTGTTTCGCGGTGATATCCATAATAGGAAACATGGTCGGCGCGCAAAGTGTCATTGGTAATCAAAATAATGGGAATGCCCCTAGTGGAAAGAACCGGCACACGAAGAGAAGGATTGCCCCAGAACGCATAGTTTTCGCCGGGACCGTCAGGGAAATGTGTTCGCATGGTAACCTTAATGTTCTTACCACTGTAGGCGGAAAGGTCTACCTGCACCGGTTCCCATCCGGGAGATTCTTTATCCTGAAACGTGGGATGGCATTCAGTCGATATTTCTTGAGTGATTGCAGCATGGCCGTCCAGTGAAACTTGAATAATGAACCTTACCGGGTCAGTCGGATTCGTTCCCGCGCGCCTGTGGACTCCGGTATATGTTTCCAAAATGCATTTTTCGGGCACCATGAACTTCCAGCCATAGGGAGTATAGGCGGGAAGCACTTCCATGGTTTGTGTGCCCAGTGTTACACGCCGTTGTATTTTCGGGTCATAGATGAGGGAAACAGCTTCGAAAGTAAATTCAGTTGCGCTTTCAGGTGGAATCAAAAAAAGTTTGTTTATAGAACCAAGCCAGCAAATATCCTGTTCTGTTATAAGGGGAATTGTGTACTCAGCTGGTTCTTCCGTGTTTTCAACTAGCCATTGTACATTAGGAAGGAGACGTTGGGAAGGGCCTTCTGGACTCAAGGTGCTTGCCCACGCGAATTTCATTGGCCCATCACCGTTCGTGCGCAGGGTGATCTTCAGGACATTATAGGAATTGGCGGCAATGGAACAATGGTACCCTATCTGGGTATCTTTTGAGAGTCTCGTTATAGTGGTTGTGACGTCCGTGTCGCTCCTGGTAGCATCTGAAATTTTCCATTTCTGGGCAGGTAGTAAAAGTGGCTCAAGATCTTGTTGTCGATCCGTTGAAGTCCGCGATAACCGTGTTAATCGTTCTGGCGTGACCGAAATATATGTTTCAGGTTCAGATGACCTTTTACAGCCGACCAAATATGGAAGGATTAACGATAGAACCAAGGCTACAAAAAGTTTTTTATTTGGATTAATGAGTGTCATTGAGCTTACACTGTCATGGTGCTATCAACCAGATATCTGCCGCTTGGAAATACTTGCGAATAATAGAAAAACGAGAAGATAGCAGAGGATACCGGCGTAAAATGTTGAACGTATACCGGTATTCATGGCTAAGATTGTGGCACCGACACTTCCAAAAACACTGCCCACACCATTAATACCCCAAGCCCAACAGGTCATCTTCAAATTGTTGTATTCTGCAAGCCGTAATGCATTTGGAAAGAAAAATCCCATGGGCGTGGCCAGAGAAAAGATAATGCCAAAGACGGCTGCCAGACGAAATAGCATATTCATGGCCTGTATTTCACGTAAGATGAAGGGCAGAATGGCAATAAGGGCCGTTTGTATTATAAGAACGCCCAGACCGCACAGGATCATTGATCGAAGTAGAAGTTGTAATTTCATATATTTCGCCAAAAAACTTCCGAACCCGGTGCAGCTGAGCATGATGCCGAGAATTACTGAAAAAGTAAGCGTGGGATTGCCAAGTAAAAGAAAAAAATGCTGTAATAAGGATAGTTCTATCAGCATGAAGCCCAATCCCAACAAAAAGAAAACGGCAAGGAAATGTATCTGTATAAGATTTGCTCCTTTTAATTCATTACGCTTAAATAATATCATGGGCGTTAACATGAGAAGGCAAATACAGAGTCCGATTACAAAAAATAATTGAATCAATAGATAAAAAATCCTTGCGTTCATGCCGAAATC
>Ga0123335_1007791_pt1 | contig 11789 bp, 11 predicted proteins | sample BiotimSIPDNA_2_FD_89707 | JGI IMG/M metagenome (GOLD analysis project Ga0123335, IMG submission 89707) | Anaerobic biogas reactor microbial communites from Washington, USA - Biogas_R2 time_0 SIP DNA | ecosystem: Engineered > Bioreactor > Anaerobic > Unclassified | place: Washington, USA... | reverse complement strand
CATACCAATGATGCCCCGGCAACTGTTGCGCGTTTGCTCAACATGGGCATAGAACCATTCAGTCTCTCGACCTCTCTGCGCATCGTTCAGGCACAGCGACTGGTCAAGAAGGTCTGTAAGACCTGCGCCCAGGAATACAAGGCCGACAAAGACCTGCTGCTGTCTCTTGGCATAGATGCCCGCCTGCTCAAAAAGCTGCACCTCGACGAAAAGTATAAGATAGACAACCTGATGTTCCGCAAAGGAACCGGATGCCCTGACTGTGACAATGTCGGCCTCAAAGGGCGCCAGGGTATTTATGAAGTTCTCACCATGACACAGAAATTCCGCGAACTGATCGAAAACAAGGCCAACACTGAAGAAATGCGGCGCCAGGCGCTTGCTGACGGCATGCTGTCACTGCGCGAATCGGCTCTTTACAAACTGATCACAGGCGTCACTTCGGTTCAGGAAGTTTTTAATACAACTGTTGATGCCGGTGGCGACGATAAGACCGAAGAAGAAAAGAAGCCAAAAATGGCCGAAGAATCTTCGACCAAGATTTTCATGCCAATCACTGCCCCCCCCATGGCAACAAGCGGCGTTGCTGTTGCTGATGGCGGCTCGATCAGCAATCTGTCACGCGAGCTGCATGAATTCACCAGTATGCTGGCGAAGGTTTCCGGCGTCAGTGAATCTCCGGCAGCAGCTACAGCCGCAATCAACAAAGAAATTCTCAAACACAACATAGTGGCGCCGCTTGAACAGATTCGTGCGCAGGCAGGAAAATCTGATCAGGCCGATAAAGTTCTGCCGCTGATTCAGGCGCAGGGCCAGAAAATGGACTATAACGTGCGAAATCTGATCTCGCACCTCGCCGACATCAAGCCAAAACTGGCGAAAATGCAGCTCAATCAGCTCGTTGAAAAAGAAATTTTTGCCGGACTCAAAAATCATGTTGTCACTGCCCGGCTTATTTCGGGCATCAAAGACATAGGCAAAAATCTGAAGGTTTCAAAAAGCCTGCCTACCGACCTGCCACCGGTAGAGATTGACCCTGAGTCGTTTGCCACCATTGCCAGCAACCTGTTTATCAATGCTTTGATCGGCCTTGGCAGCAAAGGCGGCGAAATCAAGGTTGTTACCCGGCTCAAGCCCAAAACTACCGATCGTGTCGAATTTATAATTTTCGACAGCGGAAAGGGTATTCCGGTCGAGCAACAGGCCAGTCTTTTCACGCCTTTCTCGTCTTCCGACAAGTCATCACTCGGTCTTGGACTTGCCGTGACCAAAAAGCTGGTATCTCTGTGTCATGGCGATATCAGCATAAAAAGCACACCTGACACCAGCACCCTGGTTACCGTCGAACTGCCGGCGGCAACCTGACCCTGTAACCAGTCAGTAATGGCTGGATCTGACAAAACCGGGGGCAACCTGTGAAAAAATCCGCATATCTTCTTTTAACCGTCCTGCTGCTGACAATGCCATTCATCGCCAATGCCAACGAGGTTATCCTGGCGAATCTGTCAGATAAGTTCGGCCAGATCAGCCATCGTGATCTCGAAACTCATCAGGAATTCGTTTTTTCAGGTGAATTCACTGATATCGAGCACGCCCTCAATCTGGCCAATTCTAACGATATGTATGTGCAGTATGCCTCGGTCAGCGCCAGAGAAGACGGCAAAGCCGCCATTATCATAAGAGTCAGCCCGACGCGCAACGATGCCAGCCGCCATTTTGCCACTTTCAGCAATATTCTCAGGCCTGGCATGTTTACCTGGAAATCAGGAAAAGTGCCCGAAAACATGGCAGTTTTAACTACCGTCGAAACCAGTTTTGATAATTCTGTATCATTACAGGGACTCACCCTCAAAAGCAGTCTGATCTTTTCGCATCTGTTTCCGCTGATCGAGCGCACCGGTGAACTGAGAGACCCGTTTTTCTCACGGGGTTCTTATTCAGATACCAAAGCCGGCCGGGTCATGGATTTCACTGTTCTCTGCCAGTGGTAAAACCGCCTATATGAGCCATGGGTGAGCTTGTTCGCATTCAAAAACTGCTATCTGGTTGGGGCATCGCTTCACGCCGCGGCATCGAAAGGCTCATCGAAAGTGGGCGCGTCGAAATCGACGGAAACCGCCTGACAACCCAGGGTTTTTCGGTAGATTCCGACAATTTGCCCGAAATCAGAGTTGATGGCAAAGTTATCCGACCGCCAGCAGAACAGCGCCCGGCAGTCTACGTCTTTCACAAGCCACTTGGCGTCGTAACCACACTTAAAGACGAGCGTGGCCGCGAAACAATTCGCGATTATCTGCCGAAAGACCGGCGCCTTTATCCAGTCGGGCGCCTCGACCGCGATTCTACCGGACTGCTGCTGATAACCGATCACGGCGAACTGACCAATAGGCTGCTTCACCCATCTTATAAGGTCGAAAAAGAGTATATAGTCAAAATCGATGGCGAGCCGCTCAGCACTTCTGAACAGGAGCAGTTCAGGAAAGGCGTGGCAATAGACGAAGGAATTACTGCGCCATGCTGCTTGCGCCAACTCACCGACCCACAGAGTTATTCGGTAATCATCAGCGAAGGCAAAAAGCGCCAGGTTCGGCGCATGTTCGCGAGCTTCAGACGACAGGTTGTCAGCCTGCAGCGAATTCGTTTCGGGCCACTCCGTCTCGGAAATCTGCGCCCGGGCGAAATAAGATTGCTGACCGCCGAAGAAGAATCAGCCCTGCTGAAAGCAGCAGGGCTGATATAACCTACAATGCGATCAATTCTGTGGCTGTAACATTTTTTCTCGAATTCGCTTAAGATGCGGCGCCACTTTTTTCTCTGACATACCTTCGCCCTGCAATTTCAGCCATATCGACGCAGCCTGTGCCAGCAAACCGCTCTTTTCGAGGCGCCAGGCATAAGCGACTGAAGGCGCGGCGTTTTCAACATGCAGAGTAATTGGCAATACGCCACTTTTGCCACGGATCTTCAGGTTAAAATCACAATCAACCATGTTTGTCTGGAAATTAAAGTTGATCCAGCCACCGAAGTCCGCAACCACATTGATTTCGTAATCTTCAACATCGAGACTCGCATCAGCCGGATACACCTGGTCAAGAATTTCGCGTGGCAACGCGAAACATGCTTCAACCATAGCTATTGTCTGTGGGCTCTCCCGTTTTTTACCATACTCAGACTTAGCTTTTTCCTCTAAATCGACTTGACTTTCATTGTCGGTTGCAAGATCTAACTGTTCAGACGGGCTTGGCGTCGCAGGCATTCTGAAGTCTACAGTCTTTGGAGCAGGTGCAGGCAAAGGTTGCATCTCAATTGAAAGCTCTGAACCTTTGTCTCTCATTTCCCGGCTGAGCTCGCTAAAAGAGACGCTCTTGGTGCCGCCTGAATCAAATGAATCCTCTATCTTTGCAGCCTGCCCTTCAACATGGTCAGAAATCACAGCTCCGACCTGATTCTGCATTGAAGAACCCAGCCCGAGATTTGCTGAAACCAGATTCACTGGCATAGAAGCAATATCGATGCCTTCTACCCGGTCTTCGGTAATTCTGGCCTGGGCGGATGCTCCAAGATTATACTCAACGTTGCCGGCAAGATGAATCAGCGTGAGTTCAGAGTCGGCACCAGTTGTGATTTCGGCGCCAACTGGCAGCATCTCAGCAATTTCAATGCTCCATTCGTGGCTGCGCCTGTTTTCATCTGTGGTCGGACTGTCGTCGGCCTCGGGTTCCACCCAGGATGCCGTCGCTACGCCGGTAAGGGCAGTAATCAGCGCCACGTCTTCGCTGGCAGCATAGACTCCAGCGCTTAATGTCAGACATATCACAAGCAGTTTCAAGATCTTAGCAGTCATTTTTCACTCCTGATCGGAAATCGTATAAAGCTCGATTTCGGCGGTCTTACCGCGAATGCTTCGCTTACCAATAAATCGCCACGACACAGGCTGGCGAACCAGCGCCGTCAGCTTGCCGCTGACTATTATAGAGGTTTCGAACTCCTTGTTCAATGATTCCATGCGCGAACAGGTGTTAACGGTGTCACCGATAACAGTGAATTCGGTTTTGCGCGTTGAACCTATGTTGCCAAAAACAGAATCACCAACATGCAGCGCTATTCCAACCTTCAGCACATCACCATAACTTATCGCCCTGAATTCAGGTGAATCAGAATAGGCTCCAATTTCAAGAGCAGCTTTCAGGGCTTTATCAGCAAAATCCGGGTCTTCGACCGGAGCATTGAAAAATGCCAGCAGTCCATCACCAAGAAATTTGTCGACAACGCCGCCGTGCCGCATGATGATTTCGGTAACCATACTGAAGTATGCGTTAAGAAATTTAACCACCTCATGCGCATCACGTTTTTCACTGAACGTGGTAAATCCCCTGATGTCAGCAATCATGATGCAGAGCTGGCGGCGCTTGCCCTGCATGAATTCACGGTCGTCAGAAGCCAGAACCTGGTGCAGAACGCTGTCACTGACATAGCGGCTGAATATCTGGCGAACGCGGCGGCGATCGACATATACCGAGCGGTAAACCAGCAATCCGGTGACTGCGATAAATGCTGACAGCAGCAACAAGGGCTTTACCACCGGCAGGTAGAATCCATCAAATCCACTGACAGATACGACAATCCAGACCAGAGCCACTATAATCCCGGCAATGACTGACTGCACGCAATAGCGCAGCGAGCATAGCAGTAACAACAGAATAATCAGTCCAATCGCCAGCAGCTCGCGCGCAAGTTCAACTCTTTTAAGAAAACGGTGATTGAGCAGATTGTCGATAATGTTGGCATGCAGCTCGACCCCTGGCATGAAACCGTAGGGAGTCGATTTAAAATCGGTAATACCGGTAAATCCGACAAGTACTATCTTACCGGCCAGATGTTCGCCCAGATTCTTTCCGGCACGATGGTTTTCGAGCAGCTGCTTCAACTGAAGCACGCCAAAGCTGTTACGTGGCCCCCGAAAATTGATCTGCTGCAACGGCTGCTCAGGCAGGATTGCAGACAATGAAGCCAGGCGGCCGGCCGCCACAGCTGAAACCGCCAGAACCCGTTCATCAGCGTTATCACTGTACAGCTCGATACTGCGGGCAACGCCATCGCGTGAAGTAGCAATATTGTAATAACCGGTATTTTCACGCCGCGCTATGTGTAGAAGAGAGGGATCTGAAAACACCGGCTGATTGTGTTCCCAGGCAAACCCGAGAACCAGCTGAGTTCCAGACTTTATCATCTCGATCAGAGCAGCTCGAAATGGCTTATCAAAGCCTATTGCACGCAACAGACGCGGCGAAACATCTTCTTTGAGCTCGTCGGCAACCTTGCGAATATGTTCGCGTAAAACGCTCTCAGAAGTTGGCGAAAAAATCAGATCGAAGAGCAGAACAGAAGCCGAGGCTTGTCCGGCGGCCTGAGCGAGTTCTGCATATATCGGACCCCAGGCGAACATTGGCCTGGCCCCCCAGCTGAGCGTGTCCTGATCGATTCCAATGATAACAATGCGCGAATCTGTCGTCACCGCGCCGCGATGCCGGAAAAGCAGGTCAAGCCAACGATTTTCGCCATCTTCGACCAGCGCCGGGCTGCCCAGATAAAGCAGCAACCCCAACAACAGGCATACAACCCAGTTCAACCAGCCAAAACGCATTTCGCCCCCCCTGATTTTCTGCAGTCTACCCCAAACCCCTAATGTAAACAACCATCCTCTCTTATCGCATCACTATTGGTATCGCTATCGCCCTCCTCTCGTTCTCGCCTGTCGCTGCGAAGCCGGTCATCGTCATCGCCCTCGGCCGGCCTGTTCTAAAAAATCCGCGTAATCTGCGTCATCTGCGGATTTTCTTGTATTTCTCCTGCTTTCCTTCCTTCTTCTTCTTTTTGTCTCAGCGCCTTTGTGCGAGCCTTATCCTTCTTCTTTGCGTCTCAGTGCCTTCGTGCGCGTCTTTCCTTCAGGTTTTCAGATTTTAAAAAATTCGGCTGACAATTATCTCAACGAAATGTAAAATTACTGCTATAAGAAACCAGGCGAATGATACAGACAATGCTTTTAGTCGAATGCAAGGGCAAGGAGGAATGGTATGACTTCCCTACGTATCGAAAAACACCCTGTTTTGAACTTTCCTGAGCGTAAGACCGTCAAATTTTACTTTGAAGGAAAAGAATACCAGGGGTTCGAAGGCGAGCCGATAGCAGCGGCACTGCACGCAGCCGGCATAAAGACGCTGCGCCACAGTCCGCAGAAGAACCGCGCCCGCGGCTTTTTCTGCGCGATAGGTCGCTGTTCGAGTTGCATCATGGAAGTGGACGGTCAGATCAATACCATGACTTGTATCACTCCTCTTAAAGAAGGCATGCAGGTCAAGATGCAGAAAGGGCACGGGCACATCAAACCATGAGCAGAAATACTGAAGTATTCGTTATCGGCGGCGGCCCGGCCGGCCTGTCGGCAGCCCACGTAGCGGCAAAACTGGGTGCAAAGACACTACTGGTCGATGACAGTGCCCGCGTTGGAGGGCAACTGATCAAGCAGACCCACAGATTTTTCGGCAGCAGCAATCGCGACGCCGGCATTCGCGGCATAACTATCGCAGACAAGCTGCAACAGGACATAGAAGAAGTAGCCGATCGCCTTACTGTGCTTGAGAACACTGCTGCTGTAGGGTTTTATCACAACAAGGAAGCCGGAATACTCTCGCAGAATGCCTACGAGCGCGTGACCTACCAGGCTGCAATAGTCTGCACCGGCGCGACCGAAAACAGCCTGACCTTTGAGAACAACGATCTGCCCGGCATCTACGGCGCCGGTGGCGTTCAGACTCTGATGAACGTGCATGGAATCAAACCTGGTCAAAAGATTCTGATGGTCGGAAGCGGCAATATCGGCCTGATCGTCAGCTATCAGCTCATTCAGGCCGGAGTCGAAGTCGTCGGTCTCGTCGAAGGCATGCCGACTATCGGCGGCTATCTTGTCCACGCCAGCAAGATAAGACGCCTCGGTGTGCCAATTCATACTTCACACACGATTCTCAAAGCTCTCGGCACAGAGAGCGTTGAAGGCGCCGTGCTCTGCCGAGTTGATGAAAAGTTTCAGCCGGTTCCAAATACTGAATTCGAAATCAAATGCGACTGCATCTGTCTGGCCGTCGGCCTGACTCCGCTGATCGATCTGTTTCAGCAGGCGCAGTGCCGCATGGTTCATGTCGGCGAACTGGGCGGCCTGGTGCCGCTGCACGATTCATCGATGCGCACCACCAACCCTGACATTTTCGTAGCCGGCGATGCATCGGGCATCGAAGAAGCGACTACCGCCATACTTGCCGGTAGAATCGCCGGCGCGCGCGCCTACGAAACCATTCATGGCAAATCGGCCGACGCCGATGCCATAGTTGCCGAAGCCCGCGAAGAACTGCGGACTTTGCGCTCGGGTTCGACCGGCGAGCGTATTCGCTGGGGTCGCGAACGCGTACTCAAGGAGGCTGGAGAATGCTGAAAAACGACGGAATCATAACCCCCGAAGAACTCACCCCCGTCTTACCGCCACTGGCGAGACTCGAAAAGGGGCCAGTAGCCATAATCGAATGCTTGCAGGATATTCCTTGCGACCCCTGCGTTTCTGCCTGCCCTACTAAAGCGATCAAGATGAAGGAAGGCATCACCGACAAGCCCCTGCTCGATTTCGACGCCTGTACCGGCTGTGGCCTTTGTATCCCCAAATGCCCCGGTCTTGCCATCTTCGTGATCAACATGAAGCATACTGTCGGCATGGCAACAGTTTCCATGAGCCATGAGCTGCTGCCGGTGCCGGAAAAGGGCCAGGAAGTCACCGCGCTCGACAGAGCCGGCAAAGTTGTCGGCAAGGTCAAAGTCGTTCGCGTCATCAATCCACCGGCCTATGACCGTACTGCCGTGGTAACTGTCGAAGTTCCGGCCGATCAGGTCAACAACATTCGCGCCATCAGGGTATAAGGGAGTCACCTCATGAAAATCATCTGTAGATGTCAGGATGTTACCGAAGACGAAATCATTGCCGCCATCAGACAGGGCGCAACTACTATAGACGAGATCAGACGCCTGGTCAGGGCCGGCATGGGTCAGTGCCAGGGTCGCACCTGCCGCCGGCTCGTTGCACAGATCATCAGCCGCGAACTTAAAACACCGCCGGCTGAGATATATCCGCCGACCTTTCGGCCACCCAATCGACCGGTTTCGTTCGAGCTGATCATGGCTGAACTTGAGCGCCAGGAAGCGGAAAACGGAGAAAAGAAATGAACAGAGCATTCGACGCAGTAATTATCGGCGGCGGCATTCTCGGCGTGGCAACTGCCTATGAGCTTGCCCGCGCCGGCATGAAAAATGTATGTGTTCTCGAGCGCCATTATCTGGCGAGTGGTTCGACCGGGCGCTGTGGTGGTGGCTTTCGCCAGCAGTGGAGCACTGAAGCTAACACCCTGCTCGCCATGGATTCGGTAAAAAGACTCGAAGGCCTTGAAGAAGAGCTTGGCTACCATACTGAATTCTTTCAGGGTGGCTATCTTATTCTTGCCCACACTCCAGAAGAAGAACAACAGTTCGCGAAAAACGTCGAGATGCAGCGCCGCCTCGGTCTCGAAGTCAACATCGTCGACCCCGATGAGGCAGTAAAAATCGTGCCTTATCTCAACAAAGAAACCATCAGAAAAGCAACATGGTGTCCCAAAGACGGCCATATCAACCCGTTTCTGCTGACTCAGGGCTATGCCAATGCCGCCCGACGACTCGGTGTACAGATTCATCTGTGGACTAACGTTGTCGGCATAATGAAAAAGAGCGACACTTTCTTTGTTATGACCGAATCAGGCAACACATATCAGACGCCGCTGCTTTTCAACTGTGCCGGCGGCTTCTCGCGCAGTATAGGCGCCATGCTCAACGTCGAGATTCCGGTAGATCCATATCGCCACGAAATTCTCGTAACAGAGCCGGTCGAACGCCTTTGGAACCCGATGGTCATCAGTTTCAGCGTCGGCCTTTATGCCCGCCAGGAGATGAGCGGCGGCGTGGTTATGGGCATGGGTGATCCCAACGAGCCGGTCGGCACTTTCGTTGGCAGCTCGATGCACTTCATGTATGAAATGGCACAGCGCTTCACCAGGCTATTCCCGAAACTCGACAAACTGCGCATAGTAAGACAGTGGGCCGGTCTCTACGAAATGACCGCCGACGCCCAGCCAATTCTTGGCCCGGTCGAAGAAGTCGATAACTTCTATCAGGCTTCCGGCTTCTCTGGTCATGGCTTGATGCTTGCTCCGGCCGTCAGCCAGATACTCGCCGACATGGTCGTCAACAAAACGAAGAGCGAAGTCGTTGACAGCCTCAATGTTAAACGGCTCTACAACCTCAAAGACGTAGTGAAAGAGAAATCAGTAGTTTAAACTGTCCCGGCGCGGAGTCGCAGAATCTATGGGATGACTTTTTATGCCACTACTGAATGAAATTTAGCGGCGGCGGTACATTGACGGATACCGCCAGAATCATTAAAATTGAAAGATAAACTTGAACAGGAGGCTCAATAACGTGATAAGTTTTCACAAGCGAGCGCTTTCTCTGGCTCTGGTAGCCGGCATGCTGTTTTCGGGCAGTGCTTTTGCCAGACCGCCAGTCACCACTATTTCTAACGACCCCAACCCTCTCGGTGATAAGCCTATCGCCGTTATGGAGCCGGTAACCGCCGGCAAAGGCAATATCATCGGCGGCTTTCTCGGCAAAGCTCTCAACCTGCCAAAGACTGTCAAACTCGACGATGCCGGCTTTCTGCTTTTTGGTCTGTCAGCAGATGCGATGCAGGTCACTCCGGCTGATCCCAAGTCAGACACAGTCAAAAAAGTTCTGCCTTACCTTCTCGACAGCAAGGAAATGAAAGACGTTCTCAAACTGCGCCGCACGGCACGCCAGATCCGTTTTCAAGCGCTGAAAGATACGGTGAATAAAGCCAAGGAAATCAGCGCCGAACAGAAAACCGGTATCAATAATTTCATGTCGCAGTCGGTTGGCGCACCTGTTATCGTCATGGGCAAATCGCCACTGCCAAGATTCATGCCGGCGCCAGGCCCCTGCATGATTCCGATGGGTGCCGAAATGGTTGAAAACAAGAGTGGCAAGCGCATCGGCATTGAAACCTCGATGATCTGCATCATGGACATAGGTGAAGGCGGCGAGGTTATTTTCTCGGTCGATAACGCCATGCGCAATGACACCCTCGACCTTGTCATCGCCCACGAAACTGCTCACGCCATTCAGTTTGACATGTATGGCAAACTGTTTCAGGCAATACAGCGCACCAGCTCAAACGGACATGACGCTCCGATAATCACCGACGTTGGTCTCGCCTATGTTGAAGGCTGGGCAGAAGCATTTGAAGCTGTATATGGTCCTGCCAATCTCAAGCTTGCCGAAAAAGACCGCAAGAAATACAACATCTCTGAATTTCTCTATGGCCGCCAGGATCCGATCCGCCGCGACCGCTATGTCTGGGCCAGCCACACCGGCAAAAAGACCGGCGTTCTCAAGAACGGCCTGCAGCTGATGTCGACCGAAGGCGTCATCGCCGGTCATATCCATGACATTCTTACCAGTCGTGCGATCAATGCTCCATTCGAAAAGATCATTCAGACCATGCTGACTTCACCGATGAACTTCATGGAATTCGTCGACAATTACGTCAAGCTGTTCCCTGAAGACAAAAAGGTGATCTATCGCATCATTCTCGAAAATTCACACTACGTGACCATGGATGCCCAGGCCGCCCAGGGATACAAAAATTACTACGAAAACAAAGTAGCTTACACTCAGAAGAAAATCAGCAAAGCAGATTTCGACAAGGTGAAGAGCCAGTATAAAGCTTATACAGAAGCCCTGTTTGCCAAAGCCATGAAGAGCGGCAACATCTTCGCCAACGTTGGCCCACAGATGTGGTTTGCCGGCAAGATAAACCTCAGCGCACTCAAGCGTGAACCTTCTGAAGCCAAAAAATTTATTGCCAGAGCTTTTGGCAAAAAGGACAAATTCTACGAATTCAGACTCGACCTCAACACCGCCACTGTAGATATGTTCAGAATGATTGGTTTCGCCGAAGCTGATGCATCAAAACTGGTCGAAGCTCGCGACAAAGAAGGTTTCTTCAAGGGTGGCAACCCGGTTACCACTATCAAAAAGATAGTTGGCGACGAAAGATTCAGCAAATACAATTCAGTTCTGAATCTGGCTCCTTATGACCATACCAAAGCCGACGTCATCGCTCAGTACAAAGAGCAGTCACTCGCTCTCTGGCCTGAAGACATCGCCAAACTGGCCAACTGATTCCGCAGCGAAAAAGCCGCCCGAACGGGCGGCTTTTTATTTTGCCTTATTTGCGCTGGTCAAATTTTCAGCGGCGGTTCTGCCAGCCATTCTCCCACCATGTGCGTGAATTGGCACGGCAGAGAATAATGGGTTTACTCTGAGGTCTTACTGATACGGCGAGAGCGCCGACAATTCTTGGAACCAGAGTCTCCGGCTGAGCCTTGGCGTGACGGCGACTGAGATAGAATTCAGAAAACAAAGAGTGTTTAAGCATCAGTTGCTCCTCATACCTGGCCGCGGCCCCCGCCGGGCGCGGCAGAGGTTCTCAAGTTCGATTTCGAGTTCGCGTAGCTTGCGATCGATCGCGTTGAGGCGGTCGATTTCTTCGCGGCACTTTTCCGAAATCTCTTCTTCGACGACCTTTTCTTCGCGTTTAAGCGCTTCGATTGAATTCTGTATCAGTTTCATGCGCAGCT
>Ga0123335_1007787_pt1 | contig 11798 bp, 13 predicted proteins | sample BiotimSIPDNA_2_FD_89707 | JGI IMG/M metagenome (GOLD analysis project Ga0123335, IMG submission 89707) | Anaerobic biogas reactor microbial communites from Washington, USA - Biogas_R2 time_0 SIP DNA | ecosystem: Engineered > Bioreactor > Anaerobic > Unclassified | place: Washington, USA... | reverse complement strand
CGTGGCCTGAGGTAGGGAGATAGAGGTTAGACTAGAGCAACTAGTAAACGCACCTTCACCTATCGTCGTGGCCTGCGGAAGGGAGACAGATGCGAGGCTACAACCACTAAACACATAACTACCTATCGTCGTGGCCTGTGGCGCGGAGACGGATGCGACGACACCGCAACTGATAAACGCGGCTTCACCAATCGTCGTGACCTGCGGGGCCGAGACGCTCGTGATCGCCATTCCCACATAATCAGGCGAAAAAGCCGATTCACCAATCCCCGTGACCGGCCATCCATTGATGTAGTCGGGGATCACGACGTCCGTCCCGCCGCCGATGTCGTAGCCCGTGATCGTGATCTCGTTGTTGTTGGTCGTGAACGTGAACCAGCTTGAAGGCGTCGCAGACGAAGGCCAGTAGGCGGCATGGGCTGCGATGGCGGAGATGACGGCGGCGTCGAGCTGGGCCTGGCCGACGGTGTCGGTGGGGATTTGCGAGACAAGCGCAATGCGGCGGTTATCATCGGCTGATCCCCACCACATAGACCACGGGCCGTAATAGGTGGTCCAGTCGGAGAAATCCCAGTACCCGTCAGAATTGTATTGGCCATAAGTTTCAAGTTCTAATCCGTAGATTGATGAAAATACTCCAGATATTTTTACGTCGCCAGACTCAGAAGAAACATTAAACATTGTAGACCCAGTTTCATTGGTGATACTTAACCCCCGACCACCCACGCTCCCGGCCGCGAGCACGTCGGCGAGCGGCGGGGCGGAGGTCAGGGCGCCGAGCGACGCGGCGGTGATGTTGGTGATCGCGGCGCGAAGGACGGCGTTGGTTCCGTACAGCGCGGCCATGCCTGCGGCGTCGCCGGCGGCGCGGATGGCGGCTTCGTTGGTGATCGAGGCGCGAAGGACGGCGTTGGTTCCGGAGAGGGAAACGAAGACGTCTTCGATGACCTGGAGGGCTACCTCGTCGGTCTCGTTGGTGACGACGGCGGATGATGGGCGCAGGTCGCTGAGCGTGGCGGTCTGGGCGGCGGCTTGCTGCGTCAGTAGCAGTAGACAGGTGACGGTGGGCAGGAGACGGGTGATTGGGCGCATGGCTATGCTCCTTTTAGCGCGGCGAGGATGGCGTTGTGGGCGGCGACGAGCTCGCCGATGGTGGGGTCGGAGAGGGCTTCGATGTCGGCGAAGAGGGCGGCGTGGGCGGCGAGGGCGGCGGCGGTCATGTCGGGCATCATGGTGGTGTCGAGCTTGCCGTCGGCGTCGAGGCATGGTATGAGGCCTGCGGAGGCGGCGCCGGCGGAGGAGGCGGCGGCGGCCTGGGCGATGAGGCGGCGGTAGGTCGGGTCCCAGGCGAGGGTGTGCGGGTCGGTGGAGTCGGCGAGGGTCTGGACCGTGGGCTGGGGGATGAGGGCGAGGGTGGCGGCGTCGATGGCGATGCCGACGGGGCGGACGTTGTAGCCGGCGGGGGCGGTGGCGGTGAGGGCTCCGGTGGAGCCGGTGGAGAGGTAGTAGCAGGCGCCGGGGGTGAGGCCCCAGGCGGCGACGGTGACGATGCCGGCGGTGACGACGGGGCAGGAGTCGGCGGGGTTGCCGGATTCGGCGAGGATGCCGAGGAGCAGGTGGGCGTCGGAGGCGGCGCAGGCGGCGGCGTTGCCGGACGAGTCGCGCTTGACGGCGGTGCCGGCGTCGAGGGCGGCGGCGAGGGTCATGTTGAGGCGGCCGGCGGCGGCGACGCGCAGGGCGGAGCCGGCGGCGTCGGGGTTGTTGACGATGCGGATGACGCCGGTGCCGAGCAGGCGGTTTTCGTGCGAGTGCCAGAGGTGGGCGTCGGCGGTTAGGACGTGGCGGGCGGGGAGGCCGGAGAATACGGCGATGGCCTCGGCGGTGTTGAGGTCGAGGGTGCCGGCGCCGTCGGTGAGCTCGGCCTCGGCGAGGACGGTGCCGAGGCGGGTGATCGTGAGGAGGGTGTCGCCGGTGACGGGGGTGGCGGGTGTGACGGCGACGGTGGCGGATTCGCGCAGGCCGATGGGCCCGCCGAAGGTGAGTGTCTTGGCGGCTTCATCGACGGTCACAGCGAGCGGGGCGGTGTAGGGCGGCATGGCGGGCTCCTGGGCGGCGCACACGGAGGTACGGCGTCACGATAGATATCATGGGGTTTCGGCGCCGGCGGGGTCGGTGGCTGCGGCGAGCAGGGCCTGGAGGTCGGCGATGGAGGCTTTCTTGGGCGGGGTGACCTTTAAGGCTGCGAGGCGGGCAAGCATGTCGGCGCGGGTCTTGGTGGCGGTGGCAGTCGGCAGTGGGGCGGCGGGAGCGGTATCGTTGTCAGGGAGGCGGGTGAAGCTGGCGGGTGACAGGAGGGCAGCGTTCTCGGGGAGCTTGAGGGCGTCGGCGGGGACGGTGACGATGGTGCCCTTTTTGCATACGGCGCCGCGGCTGATGCAGTGGTGGATACAGAGGAAGGTGGCGGTTTTCATGGCGGGTTCCTTTTAGATTGAAACTTGAAAGTGGCCGGCGGGACGGGTTGGGAGCGGGCCGTCCCGCCGGCATGGGTTGCGGAGTTTACGGTTGGTCGATGCCCCAGACCAGGCCTGCGTCGATGGCGCCGGCGGTGAGGTTGGCTGTGCCGACGGTGTACTTCAGGCGCAAATAACGCTGGATGCCGGGGGGCAGCGGCATTTTGACCAACATCGCGCCGTCGGTGAGGGCGGTCTTGGCGATGCTGGCGCTGGTCCACAGGGTGTTGTCTGCGGCGAGGTCGTCGCCGCCTGCGTTGAGCGCGTCGTCCGTGTTGAGCTGGATGATGAGCGTGGAGGCGCCGCCGGAGTCGACGGCGCCGCGGAACTGGACGAACAGGGTCAGCTCGCGCTGGATGTCGTCGCCGTGGGCGCCGAGGTCGAGGATGTTGGTGGAGTCGGCGGTGGACGTGAGGTCCTGCGAGTCCGAGAACATCAGTTTTTTGTCTTGTATCATGGTTTGGTTCCTTGGTGGTTAGTGTAAGAAACGGGTGGTGGTTGGTTGTGTCCGGTCGCCTGCCGTGCGGCAGGCGACCGGGGCGGGGTTAGGAGGCTACGACGGCCTCGGTCTCGTTGACTTCGAGTGCGTCCAGGATGCGGACGGGGATGCCGTACAGCGTCTGGACGGGGCGCTCGAAGAGCGTGTCCGAGCGGATCGCGTTGCTCTGTGTCTTGCGCGAGGCGCAGACGTTGAGCATCTCGAAGGTGAGGCGGTCCATGTACCAGGTCTGGCGGACGCCGCCGTTGCGGACGCGGATGTGCAGGCGGCGTACCAGCTCGAGGTAGTCGGGCTGGCCGGAGCTGGCGAACATGGCGTCGGACTCGATGTTGGCGATGCGGCCGGCGTAGCGGAAGTCGCGGACGGTGAGGCCGACGTGCCACTGGAAGAGCTGGCGCTTGACCTTGTACTTGCCGTTGGTGACGTCCTCGCTCCAGACGTCCTCGACGGGGTTGCGGACGATGCCGCCGCGGGTTCCCTTCGGGTAGAAGCAGGAGACGGCCTTGGTGCCGTGGCCGATGAGCCAGATGGAGCGCAGGGCCGCGGTGCTGATGGAGGTCTTGCTGCCGTCGAGCACGTAGAACGGGGACTCGTCGGAATCCTCGCCGTTCGAGATGTTCGGGTAGCGCTTGACCAGGCCGTTGAAGGTCTTGGGGTCGCTGGCGATGTCGCCGTAGACGATGGTGCCGGCGACCTCTTGGCCCATGGCTTCGACGTGGGTCTTGGCTTCGTCGAGCATGAAGGCCTCCCGGTCGGGGGCGATGTCGTACAGTTTGGTGGCGATCTCGAGCAGCGACTCGACGGTGCCGGAGGCGTCCTTGACCTGCTTCTTGCTGCCTTTGCTGGGCTGCGGGCCTTCATAGAGGCCGGTCCATGCGGGCGTCGGCAGGCCGGCGCGGATGGTGGTGAGGTTGCTGGTGCCCTCGTTGGCCTCGGTGACGACGATGTCGTCGAGGATGGGGTTTTCTTCGACGAAGAGCTCGACGATGTCAGCGTCGCGGCTCTGGTCTTTCCGTAGTCCCGACAGCACGTCGCGGTAGGTCGGGTTGCGTGTTCCGAGAGTAGACATTTTGCTAATCTCTTTCTCCCGCTATCGTAGCTGCGGGTAGCGTTGGTGGTGGTCATCCGGCGGGCGGGCCGTACAGGCGGGCTGCGAGGTCTCGTTCGTCGGTTTTGGTTCCGGCGCCACCCGGCGCCGGATCAGATGTGATGGCGCGTCCTCGTGCGGCGAGGGCGGCGATGATGCGGTGGTCGTTCGCGAAGGCTTCGACGCTGCAAAGCTGGGCGAACAGTTCGGGGCCGAAGATGTCGGCGCCGCCTGTGCGGGCTTCGGCGATGTAGCGGGGGAGGTCGGGGCCGAAGACGCGGCGGCATTCGGCGACCATGTCGGCGTTGATCTTGGCGTCGGCGGCCTGGGCGTCGATGGCGAGACTGCGGGCGTGGGCGGCGTAGGCGGCGACGACATCCTTGGCGGCGGCCTCTGGGACGCCGTGGCGGGCGAAGGCGGCGGCGACCTGCTGTAGGGCGGCGGTGTCCATGGGGATGGAGGAGCCGTCCGGGAGGGGTTCGAGCGTGGGGGTGATGGCGGTGGCGAGGGCGGTGACGGCCTCGGGGGTTGGCGGGGTTTTGTCTGCCGGTTCGGCGGTGGCGGCGGCGGCTGGTGGGGCGGGCGGCGGCGCGGCGAGGAGGTTTTCCGCTGCGGCGGGTGCCGGTGCGGCGGGTGCTGCCGGTGCTGCGGCGGGTGCCGGTGCGGCGGGTGCTGCCGGGGCTGCTGGTGCTGCCGGGGCTGCGGGTGCTGCCGGGGCTGCGGGGGCTGCCGGGGCTGCGGCGGGTGCCGGTGCGGCGGGTGCTGCCGGGGCTGCGGGGGCTGGTGTGGTGGTGGTGCTCATGATTGTGGCTCCTTTTGTGTTATGAGGCGGGCTTGGATTGTTTCGTGGCGCTCGGCGTAGGCGGTGACGACGGATTTGGGGTCGGCGCGGTTGGCGGCGGCGAGGATTTCGAGGCCGAGGTCGCGGCGTCCGGCTTCGTGGGCGAGGCCGATGTCGGATGAGGCGGATGTGGAGCGGTAGACGCCGGCCATGGTGACGATGCGCATGAGGATGCGGCGGCCTGTGGGGGTGGATAGCATCTGGCGCATGTCGGCCTCGGCGAGGTCGATGTCGCGTCGGCGCTGGTCGGCTTTTATGTCTGATATGGTCATGGTGTTTGCGCTCCGGCTATGATGGTTTGGTTGATGGCGTCGAGAGCGGAGTTTCCGCCGAGGCGGGTTTCGGAGAGGTCGCGGGCGGCGCGGGCGGCCTGGGCGGCGGCGGCCATGGATGCGGCCATCTGGGCCTGCTGCTGGGCTTCCGCACGGGATTTGCGTAGGCCGGCCACGTCGGCGTCGGAGCGGATGACGCGGCCGGGGACGGCGAGCACGTCGGCGGCCTCGTCGATGGCCTGTGTGGCGTCGATCTTGTCGATGCAGGAGGGGTGGGCCTGAGCGATCATGCCGACGAAATCCATGAGGCGGATCATGGAACCGAGGCGGGAGGTGCTCTGCTGCTCGGTGTGGAGGACGGAGACGTAGCGGACGGAGAGGGGGACGCCGGAGAGGGTCTCGGGTGCGGGCGGCAGGCGGCCGGCCTCGTAGAGGATGGAGAAGGCGGCGTCGATGAGGGGATCGAGCAGGTCGGTGTTCATGGCCGTGAGTACGGGGCCGAGCAGGGACATCTTCTCTTGGCTCAATTCCACGACCTCGCGGGCGGTCATGACCTTGGGGCGGGCGTTGAGGTTGAGCATCATGGCGAACAGGTCAGAGAAAAAGGTGCGCTCGATGCGGCGCTCGACGGCGTCGATCTGGGCGCGGATGTCGGCGGTGGAGATGCGCATCTCGTAGAGCGGGGCGAGGGACGGGCGGCGGTCGGGGTCGATGCCGCCGTCCTGCCGGAATGTGATGCCGCCGGGGAAGGCGTTGATGGGCTCGTCACGCATGCTGTCGGGTGCGGTGAGGGGCGGGTTTACTGATTTGGCTATGGCGGCGAGGAGGTCGATCTCGAGGCGCTGGAGCTCTTTGGCGTCGGAGAGTGCGACATGGCCTGGGCCGGTGCCGTATGAGCCGGCGAGGATGTCCCAGCGGGGTGCAAGGATGGGGTTGTATTTGAAGGGGCGGATGGCGAGGAGCTGGTCGGCGGGGGCTCCGCGCAGCCAGTAGACGGAGGAGTACCGGGCGGTGCTGTCGATGTCTGCGATCTTTGGTTCGGCGGGCGGCGGCTCGATGAGGTGGCAGACGGTGAAGTGGGTTTCGTTGGCGCAGCTGTCGATGGCGTTTTTGACGGCGGTGTTGGCGAGGGCGGCGTCAGAACCGAACTCGTCTATGATCTGGCTGGCGGTGAGGGAGAATTGGCGCATGAGGCGGTTGACGCGGCCTCTGTTATTGCTGGCTAACCAGTAGGAGCCTTCGTCTAGGACGATGGCGTGGAGGCCGGACTCCGGGTCCGGGACGACGATGGCGGCGGCGGTGCCGAAGCAGCCGAGGTGGCGGTACATCTGGTGCAGGGCGGTGTAGATGTTGCTGGCGCTGAACGCGGCGGCCATGCGGCGGGTGCAGTCGTCGAGCCATACCTTGATCTCAGGGCGCTCGGCGAGGTCGGGGTTGTCGACGGTGAGGCGGAACCACTGGTTCGAGGGGGAGGTGATGCCGCCTTGCATTCCTGAGCCGAGGCGGGAGAGGGCGGTGCGGGGGGTGGAGTTGATGATCTTGTCGTCGCGCATGGAGGAGTATGAATCATGCGGGGCGGCGTCCGTGCCGTCGGTGAGGGGGCGTCCGAAGCGTGGTTCGAAGTGCGAGGCGAGCTCGCGCCAGACGGCCTCGTGCGGGTCGCGCTCTAGGCGCATGGAGGCGGCGCGGGCGTCGAGGCGGCGGCGCAGGGCGGGTACGTCTGTTTTGTAGGTCTTAGGCAATTCAGCCTCCGAGTTTGTCTGCGAGTGGGGCTGTGCTTGCGGCGGCGGGTGCGGCGGTGCCGGAGTTGTTGGCGCCGAAGCGGGTCCAGATCGACGCGAATCCGCGGCGGCGGGCCTGGGCGCGGGCGGCCTCGCTGGATGCGTCTGACATGGCGGTTTCGACGGGCTTCAGGGGTTCGGCGGGAGGCTGGGCCTTCGGTACTTTGGGGGATGACATGCACATGGCGGGGTCCTGGTTGGTGGTTAAGGGTGTTGGAAGCGGTCGGTGTGGAGGCGTACTGTCACGGTGTTGGTGGCGCCGGCTACGTTGACGGAGATCGAGTCGCCTGGGTATAAGTAGAGGGGTGTGGTATTGGTGAGGACGGTGTCTGTGAGGGTGGCGATGGTGGCAGGGTCGCCGAGGTACGGGTTGTAGGTCAGGGTGACGGTGGCGTTGGTGGGGGCGGGGTCGGCGGTGAGGCGGGCTGACCAGAGGCGTAGGGCGAGGCCTGGGGCCGGGACGGCTAGGCCGGCGGAGATGGCCTGGGTGGTGAGGGTGACGGCGGCGGTGTTGGTGGCGCCGGCTACGTTGACGGAGATCGAGTCGCCGGCGGCGAGCCACAGGCCGTCAGACCATGCGGCTGTGCCGCCGGTGAAGGTTGTCAGTTCGGCGACGGTGACGCCGGAGGTGACGGCGGAAACCGTGACGACGGCGGAGGTGGGCAGGAAGGAGGCCGCGGAGACGGAGCGCAGGTAGGTGGCGGATGCGTAGAGGTTGGAGAAGGCGACGGCGGGCTGGCGGGTGACGGTGACAGGGAAGGAGTTGGTGGCGCCGGCGACGGTGACGGAGATTGAGTCGCCTGGGGCGATGGTGACGCCGTTGGTCCAGGCGGACGGGGTTCCGGTGAAGGCGGCGAGCTCGGCGACGGTGACGCCGGAGGTGACGGCGGAAACCGTGACGACGGCTGATGTCGGCAGGTAGGCGCCCGGCAGGATGGAGATGTACGATGCGGGCGCGGTGGCTGTCCATGCGGCGCGGGTCTGCTGGATCGTGGCTGAGCCTACGGCGACGGCTGAGTTGGTGGATTTGACGGCCAGAGAGTCGCCGGCGGCGAGCCAGAATCCGGGGGACAGGGCGGCGGCGCCGTTGGTGATGCTGCCGAGCGCGACCTCGACGGAGGAGGTGACGGCGTAGGCCCAGAGCGCGGCTGTGGTGGAGGCTGGCGAGACGCGGCCTGCGTAGACGGTGCGGACCAGCGTGGGGGTTACGGCGACTAACAGCGTGACGAGGTTGGTGTCGGCGGCGGACAGGCTGATCGGGCGGGACTCGGGCGGCAGGGCGCCGATGGTGAAGTCGGCGGCGGCGGGCGGCAGCAGGCCTGCCGTGGCGACGGTTGCGGCGGGGGCGGCGGCTCCGGCGGATATGTCGACGGCCTCGGGCATCCATTCGGCGCGGGCGGCGAAGGCGCAGGCGAGGGCTGCGACGATAGCGAGGGCGTGGTGTTTCATCATGTCGGCTCCTTTTGTCTGGAGCCGTTCTAATGCATATTATCATCAAAGCGCAAGGTCTTAATGCGCTTTGTGGATGATTATTTATAGTATTATAAACAGGGGGTTATTTTGGGGGCGGTGGCGACGCGGATGGCGGGGTTATGCGTTTAATGCATAGAACGGTCTCAATGGTTGGGTAGGCGGCGCCGCAGCGTCGGCAGTAGCGGTAGCGCAGGGTGCGGCCTGGTGTCGGCGCGTCGCGGGTGGAGCGGCATTCGAGGCGTCCGATTTTGCAGGCTGGGCATTTCATATGTGCGGCCTCCTTTCATTGCGTTATCGGGGTTGTCCGGTGAAGGGGTCGTAGGCGGTGCGGGCGGCTGCGGGGGATCGGCTGGGGGCTGGATCGGCTCGGCGCGGTGCTGGGAATTTGGCGGGCACGTCGAAGAGGCGGGCGAGGCAGTCGAGCATGTCGTCGTGGGGTAGGACGGGGCAGGGCAGGTATTCGTCGCGGGTGAATTCGTGGGTGAAGTCGCGGACGGTGCCGTCCGCGGCGCGGAACGGGAGGCGGCGCGGAAACCAGACGCGGCCTTGGGTGAATAGCGGGACGAGGCGCTCGATGCGCTGCATCTTGGGCATGCTGCCGCCGACGGCGTGGATGGGGAAGCGGTAGTGTTCGCGGGCCTGGCGGTCTTGGATGTGGGCGATGTCGGCCTGCATGCCGTATTCCTCGTATGCGACCTGGGCGGAAGGGTAGCGGCGGCGCAGGGCGAATAGGGTGTCGGCGCGGGCTGTGAGGTTGAGGCGGTCGCGGACGGTGCCTGGCAGGACGTAGTAGTTCTGGTCTGGGGCGAGGCCGAGCGCGATCATGACGGTGTAGTCGCGCTGGTCGTCGCGGCGGGCGGACTTGGCTTTTCCGCCGGCGGGGTCGACGAGTATCCATATGTTCATGTTCGCGGCGGGCGGGGGGGCGTCGTCGTAGAGCATGAGCCATTCTTCGCGGAATGTGGCGGTGTCGGCGGAGACGGGCTGGAGGAGCATCTGGGCTGCGAAGGTGCGGGGACCCATGTCGCGGCGGTAGCGGGCTAAGGCGGCGGGGTCTATGAGGACGGGGGCGCCTTCCATGGTGCCGTCGTCGGTGGCGGGGTGGACGCGGGGGACGGCGGAGCCTCTGGCGATGATGGTGTGGTAGGTGTCGTTCGGGTGGTAGCGGGTGCCGGCGTAGCGGATGCGGGTGTGTTCGGTGCCGAGGGCGAGGGAGAGTTCCCAGGCGGCGGTGGTCTTGGCGATCTGGTCTGGGGTGGAGACGGATTCGAGTGTTACCACGTCGTCGTATACTTGGGTGCGGTAGTGGCGGGAGGTGGGCTGGCCGTCCACCAGTCCCCATGATTCGACGCTGGCCTCTTTGGGGTTTGTGCGGCGGCGGACCACGAAGCCGGCCTCCTGCGACCACATGGGTGATTCGCGGCGGGGGTCGCGGTAGAACACATCCGGCCACAGGTGGTGGAGGAGCGGGTTGGTCTCGATCTCCTGCATTAGCTGTTTGTGGAATCCGCGGGCGATCTGCTTGGTGTGGGAGAAGATGCCGAAGGTCTGCTCGGGGTCTATGGCGAGGTCGCGCAGTGTCTGGGCGAAGGTGATGATGGTGCTTTTGTAGTGGAAGCGTGCCCAGAGGTCGATGTGGCCGTCGGGGTCGGTCTGGATCTCGCGGCAGCGGTCGGCGATCCATGGCGTGAGGGCGAGCGGCTCGGCGCGGCCGAGGACGATGGTCAGCATGTACCACAGCGAGGCCTCGGCAAGGGCGGCCATCTCGTGGCGGCGGGCGTCGGCGGTGACGGCGCGGAACACTGCGAGCTGGGCTTCTGGCGGCTGGTCGAGGATGCCTGTGTACGGGTTGCGGGTCATGGCGGCGGTCTCCTGAAGCATTCAAATTTGCAGGGGCCGCGTTCTTTGCGGCAGCGTGAGCATGATGCGGTGAGGTTGGCGCAGAGGAGTCGGCAGGCATCCATGCGGCGCATGATGCAGCGGCGGGCGGCGGCGCATGGCTGGCTGTTGTGGGGGCAGAGGCCCGCGGCGCGGGCGCGGGCGGCGCGAGATACGTATGGTTTGCCATTACTCATTGTCAATCGCTTTCGTCGGTTTCCGCGGAAGAATCTGTTGCTGGTGCGCGATCTGCCGCAGTCGGTCAGCCAGTGTGGCGGATATCTCGTCTGGGGCGTCATCTGCGGCAGGTTCCGGGGGCAGGACGGCGGGGAGCATGCGCTCGAGCTCGCGGGCGGCGCGGATGCGCTGGGATACGGGCGGCGGGACTTCGATCTCTGCGTCCACCATCATGCCGGTCTGCTCGTCGCGGGTCTGGATGATGCGGCGCTCGGTCTCCTGGCCGCGCATGATGGCGGCCAGATAGCGGGCGATCTCCGAGCGTGAGGCTATGGCGTCGAGGCGGGCGTCGGACTGCAGCCGTGCGATGGCGGCGGCGACCTCGGGGCGGCGCATGTAACGGCTGGCCTCGACGGCAACGGACTGCTGCTGCCAGGCTCGCGCTCGGGGATGTGTCTCACGGTAGGCGGCGGAAGCGGTGCCGAGGCGCAGGAATGCGTGGGCGAAAGCCTCGGCCCTGACCTGTGCCGGGTTGGCGCGGGCTTTCTTTTTAGCGGTCTTCGTGGTGGACTTTCTAGCGGGCATGGGCGGGGGAGTGTACGGCGCGGCGTTTGCGGATTGATAGAGTCAGTTGCTCGGTCATTGCGGGTTACTCCGGTTATCGACAGGTTGTTGACAGTTGTTTACAGGTTATCGACAGGTTATTGACATTATTGACATGCGGTTTTGATGGTTTTGTGGCTGTTTCCGTCCGGTCTTTGCCCTATTTTCAGCGAAAACAGGGCAATGCTGGCGTTTTCGTAGCTGCGGCGGGTGTCTTTCGCGGTGGTTCGGGGTCATGGCTAATAGTTTTGTTTTGTTTCGTTTCGTTTTGTAATGGCTGGCTCGGGTCGGCTTACGTCGGCTTGCGTCGGCTTACGTCGGCTTACGTCGGCTTGCGTCGGCTTGCGTCGGCTTGGGCGGCGCGGGCGCGGGCGGCGCGTTCGGCGCGGGCGTCGGCGGCCTCGTCGTATTTGCGGCCCTGCTCTGTGATTTTTTCGCGCAGGACGGTCCAGGCGAAGGCGAGTGTGGTGTCTGCTGGAGGCTCTTCGCGGTCCTGCACGAGGGCAATTGCGGCGCGGGTGAGGGCTCCCAACTGCTGGTCGTCCAGGGTCTCGAGGGCTGGCATTATGTCCCGATAGATTATCAGAGCTCGCATGGCCGTCCCTCCATCGTGTTTTTGGCTATGAAGGCGTCCAGTTCGCTGGCCGGGATGCCGGTCAGCTTGCGGCTGCGGCCTG
>Ga0123335_1007780_pt1 | contig 11809 bp, 9 predicted proteins | sample BiotimSIPDNA_2_FD_89707 | JGI IMG/M metagenome (GOLD analysis project Ga0123335, IMG submission 89707) | Anaerobic biogas reactor microbial communites from Washington, USA - Biogas_R2 time_0 SIP DNA | ecosystem: Engineered > Bioreactor > Anaerobic > Unclassified | place: Washington, USA... | reverse complement strand
CGCCCGAAAAGGGCTCGCTGGCAACATCCCCTCGAATCCCGCAAACCGTTGGGGCCCAAGGCTTCGAGGCTGCACGGGAGGGGTCTGTATGTACTATGTTCCATTGTTCCGTGAGGTACTATATATACGTTATGGTACCCCCCTGCCTCTCCGGGAGAGCGCGAGTACCACAATAAGGGGGTATCGTTTCCCGCCGGAACACCGGAACAGCGGAACACGGCCCCTCAGCGAGCGAGCGGCAGGGGCGTCACATCAGCGGGCGCATAGCTCAGCGCGTCGCACGGCAGAACCCAGAGAGCGGCCAGGCCGCCGTTCAGATCGCGGCAGCGCGTCGCGAGGCGGTCCGGCGTGAAGGCCCGCGCCAGCAGTCCGCTCGAGGCCAGGGCGTGGGCCACGGACTCCCGAGTGTAGCCGAAGGCCACCCCCTCGCCCTCGGCCTGGGCGCGCACCGCCTGCAGCGCCGGCGAGGGATCCACGAACAACAGCTCCTCCCGCGTGAAGCCGACCGTCCGCGCGCTCGAGGCCGCCCGCGTCGACGCCTCCCACCCCTCGATCCGGGCCGCGCCGCTCCGTACCGCCGAGCCCAACAGATCCAGGAACAGCCGCTCCGGCCGCCGCCACAGAACCTCGCCATCGGTCATGCGGATGAGCCGCAGGAGAGAGGACACCAGGTCGTCCTCGAGGTCGGCCCGCTGATCCTCCCACAGGGCGCCGGCCTCCTCCGCGCGCGCCAGGAAGGTCTGGCCCGCCCGGAGCAGTCGGGCACATGCCTCGCCCGTGCGGGGGTGGCCGCCCGCGAAGAGGTCCCGGCGCAGCGCCAGGGGCTCCACCCCGGTGTCCCGCGCCTTCGCCTCATGCCGCACGAAGAAGGCCATGCACTCGGCGAGCTTCTCGGTCTCCGCCTGGGAGGCGGTGAGGGCCGCCAGGTTCACCTTCCCCCGCCATGGGAGCACCAGGGTCCGCGCCGCGGCGGACTCGCCCCCCGGCGGCGCCAGCTCGCTCGTCACCAGGGCGAGGCAGCGGCTGGGCCGCCCGAGGCGGAGGCTGGAGTCGGGCCGTCCCCTCGCCCGGCCGTGGCTATCGCCCACGCCCCGCACAAGGGCCGACGCCAGGCCGTTCAGCCGCTCGGCGTCCTTGCGCGAGCCCGGGGGCGCGAAGTCATCGACCACCAGCAGGCAGTCCTTGGCGGTGAAGAGCAGGGCCTCCAGCGCCACCGCCGTCGAGGTGAAGTTGGCGGGCAGGCTCGTCCGCTCGCACGGCCCGAAGAAGCTCTGGAGCAGCGCCGCCGTCGTGCTCTTGTAGCTCCCCGTGGGGCCGTGGAGCCACACCACGAAGTCCGAGCCGCCGGACACGGCGAGGAAGGGCAGGCAGAGTAGGGGCCACATGCGGGGGCTGATGTCCAGCAGCCTCAGGGCCGCCCTGTACGCCTCGGTGAGCCCCTCCTCGCCCCTGGGCACGGGGAGCCGCACCCGGTCCAGCCCCGGCGCCTCGCACCGGAGATCGGGCCGGTGGCCCGCCGCGCTGATGCCGCCCGACGCGCTCAGGTAGGCGTGCCGGCCCTCCTGGGTCACCGCCCAGCCCGTGTGGGCGTAGATGTGGCTCTCCCGAGGCTCCGAGAGGCTCTGGACGGCGTGGCGGAGGGTGTCGCGGGCGCCGTAGCCCGGGCCCACGACGCACGAGGCTGGGAGGGACTGGAGCCACCGGCCGCCGATGAAGTCCGCCGCGGGCACGGGGAGGCTCAGGGGCTTGCCCGTGGGCGGTCGGACCTGGATGACGAACCGCCGCGCCGTCTCCTGGCCGTCGTCGACGATCTGGTCCTGGAGGATCCGGGCCGTGAAGGACGCGAGGACCGTCTCCGAGGCGGCGCCGTTGCGGACGCGCCGCCACATGAGCCGGCCATCCTCCTCGCGGTAGGGGCAGGGCTCCTCCGCCGGCTCCTCCTCGGCCGGGGCGGGCGTCCCCTGGGGCTCGGGCGGCTTGGGCTTGCTCCTGCGCCGCCGTCGGGGCTTCCGTCCGTGGAGCCGGACCACGGCCTCGTGGAGGGTCCGCCAGCCGTAGGTGTTCGCGCCCCGGCCCTCGTCCCACTTCGGGCGCATGAGGGCGCTGGCGCGGAAGAGCCGGTCGGCCTGAACGGTGTCGCCGCCGGCCCAGAGGATCAGGTGGCGGCAGAGGGCGAGGTCGGCGCGGGAGTGGTCGCCGCCGTAGGCGCTCATGTCGCCGCTCCAGAGGGCGAGGAACTCGTGGCCGTAGTTCGAGGCCGCCGCCGCTTCGAGCACCTCGATGTCCCGGGGGCTCTGTACGCCGCGGGGATCGAGGGGCACGTCGGGCTCATTGTCGCCGGGCGAGAAGGGCGGGATCACCGTGCTGGAGACGTAGCGGGCGTGGACCGCCTCGAGCTCGGCCTGGCGGTGGCACACCTCCTCGGGGGCGTCGGGGAGTCGCTGGCCCGTGAAGGTGAAGTAGCGGGGCGACTCCGGCGCGCCGTACATCTCGACGGCGCCGCGCCGCCGCTCGGGCCCGGGGAGCCGGTCGGCGTAGACGAGGATGTGGACGCCGGCGCCCGAGGGGCTGACCTCGGCGTAGGAGTTCAGGTCGCGAACGATGCGCTCGGCGTCTCGGGTGAGGCTACCGTCCTTGGGATCGCGGACGCCGTCGAGGTCGACGCCGTAGAGGCCATCGGCGAGGACGATACCGAGGCCGCTCGCGTCGATGGTCCCGGCGCCGATGGCGGCCTGCTCGAAGGTGAGCCAGTTGGCGGGGTCGGCGGCGTTGATGGGATGGCCGGCGAGGCCACAGGGGACCTTGGTCGGGCGCCCGTTGCGCTCGCGGGCGCGCCAGAGGACCCACTGGTCGCGTTTGCGGAGAGACGCAGGCGTATCGGAAAAGAAGCTGCGTGACAAGCACGATCACCTCCGTTTTGGGGTGGAAGGGGGGGTGCCAAAAACGCGCGTGTTACATATATATAGAGGCACCTTTGCAAAAAACGGAGGCCCAAAAACAGGTGTTTGTCAGGCTTCTAGGCCATGGGGGCCAACGATTTGCGTGCTATTTTTGGCAAACGCGAGATTCCCTGTCAGGTACGGTCATCGACCGAAAAGTGCCGATTTCCGGATTCAAAAGTGTCAACAGGCAGGTTTGGGTGAATGAATCTGGGGGGCGAGACGAAAAGAGACCCCTGACTTCGGGGTCCCTCGGGTCGCGTCATCTTGTTTGGCGGGGCTGACGGGACTCGAACCCGCGACCCCCTGATCGACAGTCAGGTACTCTCCGCGAGGGCTCCTCCGGCGAGCGTCGAAGAGGCCACAAACCGTTGGCACAACTGGCTTTGAGCGGATGCCGCCCCGCAGAGGAGGCCCACCGTGGCCCTGCGGAACGTACCTGATTCACCTGAACTACCCCCCCTCTCCGTCACCCGATGCATCGACCTGTGGATAGCTGACCGAGGAGCCGCCGGCTGTCGCCCCCGGACACTCACTGACTACCGGGCCACAGGCGACCAACTGTGTTGGTGGTTGACCCACACGGGCCGCCCCGAAGCGATCGGCAGCATCGACGCGAACGCGGTGCGCGAGTTCCTGGGCTACGTCCGAGCCGCGAACCCCGAGGGGCGATGGGGCCGGGATCATCCATCGTCCAAGCGTGAGGCATCGGCCGCGACGGTGCACAAAGCCTACCGTAACATCCGGGCGTTCCTGGCGTTCTGCGAGCGTGACGAGGTGCTCCCGCCGTTGGCAAACCCGATGAAGCGCGTGACCGGCCCCAGGGTGAACAGCGAGCAACGTGAGCCGCTGACGCCAGAGGAGACCCAGGCCCTGATTCGAGGCGCACAGGCGTCGGGCTATCCTGACCGTGACGCGGCCCTGGTCTACTTGCTGTTGGACTCGGGGATGCGAGCGAGCGAGGTATGCCAGATCACCGTGGGAGACGCTCTGGACTCCGCGTTCTCGCGGCCCATCATCGGCAAGCGTGGGAAGACCCGCGAGGTCTTCTGGTCACAGGAGACGGCGCGACTGCTACGGAGGTACGCCCGAACCTGCGGCGGCGACCCCGAGGAGCCGCTGTTCATCACGCGGCAGGGGCGACCGTTCGACCGTGGCAACGTGCACGAAGTCATTAGTGACGCGGCGACCCGTGGCAACGTGGGGCGGCCCGTGTTCCCCCATCTGCTCCGCCACACATGCGCGCTGAACCTGCTACGCGGAGGCGCGACGCTATTCGAAGTTCAGCGACTGCTGGGGCATTCAACGCTGACGGTGCTCCGTGGCTACGTGCGCGAGACGCGGGATGATCTGCGACGCGCACACGCGGCGGCGAGCCCTGTGCTTGCGTTGGTCGGCTCGAAGCGGGAGGTGGCGTGATGCTAGTGCGGGACCTGCTCCAAGTGACAGATGCCACCGACCGAGCGACCTGGGCGCAGTGCGAGCACGCCAGGCGCGTGCGGGTAGTCACCTCGGCCCTGACCATCTTTGGCGAGCGAGTGGCGGAGGGGTACGCACCAATGCAACCCGCTGTAGTGCTCTGGTGCGACGGCAGCATCACTGTCAGCCCATCCCCCTCGCTCACACGTGCGGAGGCGGCGGCATGGACGGACCTCGGGCTCTATCTGACTCCATGCCCGATGTGTCCGGGCCCGATAGCCGAGGAGAACGCGACGCGTTGGCGGGACCTGGCAAACGGCCTAGACCCCGACGCGCTAGCTACCCAACTACAGAGCCACGAAGCGCGCCTGCTCTTCGCGGAGACAGGAGGCGACGCCACATGCTGACTCCCGAGACGCTGACGGCCGCCGGGTGGCGGCTGACTACGGAGCGCGCAGAGAGTAGCTACGGGCTGACCGTGCTACTGGCTCCAGACGGCGGGGCCGTTGGTGACCTAGACCTGGTATCCGTGCGCGCTGACGGCACGCTCTGCGATGATCTGTTCTCCGGGCGGCTGATTACCGGCGCGGAGGTTCGCGCTCTGTTGGCAGGTGATCCGCAGTGAGCAACCCTCGGAAGTGGCTGACCTCGAAAGACCCCGAGCTAGCCCGAGCCGCGCGACGGTATGAGAAGCGATGCCGTGCGGCCGCCAACAGCCCGAGGAGACGGGCCCTGCTGGATGAGAGAACACACGCGGTGGCGGAGGTCCTCCTGCGTTTGTATGGGCCGCAGGCGAGCGAGCCTGACGCATGGGCGCTGTTCGTCCGGCACTACACTGCGCCGTTCACGCTGACGCTCGAAGAGCGCGACCGAGTGGAAGCGATGGGGGCTCGGCTCCTGATGACGCACCGCGCCTAGGTGCGCCACATCTGCGCACAGTGACCGCAGGACGCGCCGCGACGGATGCTAGGTGTAGATGTGTGCTGGCACCTGCGCGGAGAGCGTCCTGCGCGTTCTCTGTGTCCCGCACCGCGTCCCGCACCTCGGCCGGTATGGCGACTTGCTCTCCGGTCACCTCCGTGCTTGGTCTCCGGGTGCAGGGTCTCGTAGATCGTCTTCCGGCGCGCTCTGCACGCGTGTGCGGGATGCGGAGTGTTGCACGGCAGGACTGTCTGACGAGACCTAGAACGGAAACAGCAACACCAGGGCTCCGTGGCGGTGGCGGCCCTCACCCGCGACGGGGCCCATCCAGAGGTGCACCGTGGCGCATCGACGCTCAAACAGCGGCCGGCAGAGCCCGAACTGGCACTACTGGTCCCCTCCGTCACTACACCCGCACTACACCGAAGCCCCCGTGACGTGGCCCGCGTTCGGCGAGCAACTGAGCGTGTGCATACCGCCGCATTCGCGCGAGGAGCCGCGATGCGATGCATGGTTGGCGGGCACGTGTGCCGACGAACCCTCCCACGTGTGCATGTTGGCGGGGGACTTCAGCCTAGCCGTCGCGCGACAGACTCTCGCGGAGCGCGACGGCGGCTCGGTGCTCTGGGCAGTGCCGGATGTGACGGAGGTCCCAGACGATGGGGAGACGGCTCCTGGCTTCTGTGCGTTCCGGCAGGTGGGTGACACGGTGGCGTATGTCGTAGGCATCTACGAGGCTATCTGGGATCTGGTGTGGGTGGGTGACGAGTGGGGGGGGAGGACCTGGCAGGAGCCAGACGGCACGGCCCTCTGGCATTCGACCGAGACGCTCTTCGTCGGCCCCGTGACGCGCGCGGCGTGTGACGCGGCTCTGCGTGTGCAGGCGTGGTTTGATCGCGCGTTACTTGGCCGGCCCAGGTCCCCTGGGCGGCCGGTCGGCACCCGCGTCTGGGCGGAGGAGGAGTTCCGTCAGGCGTTCAGCGCGACGGTGGCGGCCCATCCCAGATGGACGCAGGAGCTCATAGCCGACGCGCTAGCCTGCTCCCCTCGGACGCTCCGTCAGAACTGCCGAGACTTCCTCGGAGAATCCTACAGCGACGCGCGCGCTCGCATCCTCTCGGCCCGGGCCTGACTCGTTCCCCCCCCAGGTGTGCGAGTTATCTGCCATATACCTGCCACTCTATCGGCACACCGCCCGTTTACGATGGAGGGATGAACACCTCGGAGCGTGTCCTCACCCTAGAGGTCATTCCCCCCTCCCTCCGTGATCTGCCCCAATGGGTTCTGTGGCGGTATGAGACACGCGACGGCAAGCCGACCAAGTGCCCCTACTGCGTCGATGGTTACCGCGCTCGGTCGAACGATCCCGCGACCTGGGCGACGGCTGCCGCTGTGCTCGAAGCCATGTGCACGGGTAAGCCCGTGGGTTACGTGGGAGCGCGGTCCAAGTCCAGGCCCGAGGAACCGCCCGGCCCCGCTGACGGCATAGGAGTCATGTTCGGCGAGACAGTCTACGGCGTGGATGTTGACCATGCCCGCGACCCCGAGACAGGCGGCCTGTCGCCCGAGTGCCGAGACATCCTGGACACGCTGAACTCGTACGCAGAGGTGTCGCCCTCTGGCGCGGGTGTCCATGTGCTCCTGTTCGCTGACGAGCTACCGGGCCGAGCGCGACGGCGCGACAAAGTGGAGGTCTACGGCCCGGGCAGCCCGCGCTTCTTCACATTCACTGGCGAGCGTATCGACGGCTACCCCGAGGACCTCGCGCACCGTCAGGCTGAACTCGAAGCCGTGCACGCGCGCTATGTGGCGAAGCCCGCCCCTCTCCTACGCGCTGCCCCCGCCCGCGTGGCTCCCTCTGGCGCACATCGGCCCCAGGAGGCGATGCGAGAGCCTGCGGGGGTCTGGGATGATGCGGAGATTCTGCGGCGCGCGGAAAGCGGACGGTACGGCGCGGAGTTCTCGGCTCTATGGCGTGGGAACCTCACCTGCGTGAATGGGGATCACTCACGCGGGGATTACACCGTGTGCCGGGAGCTTCTGTATTGGTCGGGCGGCGATACGGCGACGGCCGATCGGCTCTTCCGGCAGAGCGCGCTGTATCGCGAGAAGTGGGATGAGAGACGCGGAGCCGAGACCTACGGCGCGCGAACGCTCGCCAACGCCCTCGCATCCCTCACGCACGTCTGGGATCCCCGCCGTGGAAACCGGCGGAAACTGCGGCTCGCTGAAGCCCAGGCTGACGGCGAGCCGGAGGCAGCACTGCTGCCCGGCACAGACCTCGCCCTCGCCCAGAGGTTCGTGGACACCTACGGCGACGGCCTGCGCTACGTGCCCGAGCGCGCGGCGTGGCATCTGTGGGATGGGCGGCGATGGGCCGAGGATGCGACGGGCGCGGCCGTGTGGGGGCTCCTGCGCGCACAGGGGAGGGAACTGGGCCACGAAGCGGCGGCGGCCCATGACTCGCGTGACGCGCGAAGAGAGGCCCGACGCGCGTGCTCGGTGCACGGCATGGAGGCGACCGAGCGGCTCGCCCGGTATGATCCCGCCGTCCTCACGCACGCTGACACGCTGGATGCTGACCCGTGGCTCCTGAACTGTCAGAACGGCACACTTGACCTGCGCACGGGCAAGCTCCGTGCCCATGACCCCGCTGACCTGCTCACTGCCCTGGTGCCAACAGACTACGTGCCGGACACCCCATGCCCTCGCTTCGAGGCATTCCTGGCCGAGTCGATACCGGACCCAGACACGCGCGGCTTCGTGCAACGGCTGTTGGGCTACGGACTGACCGGCGAGACCCGTGAGCGCGTGTTCGCCCTGGGCGTGGGGCCAACAGCGTCTGGCAAGTCCACCCTCGCGGCCGTGCTCCGTGGCGTGCTCGGGTCAGACTACACCCGGCCGATATCTGCTGACGCTCTGGTGCGGACGCACCTCGAAGACCTGCGCGTAGCGGGCGAGTTCGAGCGCGGTCGAATCCAGATCGGCTCCGAGGTCCCGCGTGAGGGGCAATGGCGCACGGCGCTGCTGAAGTCTGTGACCGGCGGCACGGACCTCGTTGCCTGCCGTCCGCTGTACTCCGAGACGCGCCAGTTCCGTCCCGGTGGCTTGGTGCTCCTGTTCGCGAATCACTACCCGCAGGCTGACGCGGAGGATGGAGCGTTTTGGGAGCGCTGTCGCGTTGTGACGTTCGGCGAGACCTGCCCACAAGAGCGACGCGACCCCAGCCTAGACGCGGCTCTGCTCGAAGAGCGCGTGGGCATCCTCGCGTGGCTTGTCCGTGGCTGTCTCGAATGGCAACGCGACGGCCTGCGCACATCGGCGGCCGTGGCTGACGCAGGTGAGCGATACCGGCTGTCCGAGGACGTAACGGGCCGCTTCCTCGAAGACCGGGTGATCTGGGACCCATCGGCAACGTTGCCGGCCAAAGACCTCTACGCGGCATTCGTGGCCTGGTGTGAGGCGGAGGGCGAGAGCCCCTGCACACAGACTCGACTAGGGCTAGACCTCGCCGCGAGGGGCTTCGAGCAGAAGCGGACCAATGCTGCCAGAATATGGCGCGGTCTCCGGCTCCGTGCCGATCGGCGCGGCCCATACCGGCCGGATTCCACCCCTACTACTCATTCCGCCACACAGAGAGAATCTATACACAACGCTTCCGGAGAAAACAGTGACGGGTGTGACGGGTGTGACGCGATTCCCATAAAGTCCCTACGCGTGACGAGAGATAAGAATGATTCTTATCTAGAAAACGTACAGGGGTTTTGTGAAAACCCGTCAAACGCGTCACACCCGTCACTCTGTCTATCACACATAGCTACCGCCGACGCCGGCTCTGCAGGCGGCCGTTCCGGCAACCACTTGCCGGTTGCCGCTGCCTCTGACGCCCCCTCACCTGTGCCCGAGGAGTATGCCGCCGCGTCCGTCCCCCACACAGTCAACAGGCGCGGCGTGGCGGCTGACGAACAGGAGCGCGATATCGCCAGGGGGCTCCGAGCGGAGGATGAGTTCGCGGCTTTGCTCGAAGCGGCGGGCATCGACTTCGAGCGGACGCCCAAACACGTGACCGAGCCAGACGGAGGCGCTGACTTCATCCTCTCATCGGGGGTGGGGGTCGATGTGAAGACTACGACGATGCCCGGCCGCGCTGTTGTGTGCGAGGAGCAGATGCCACATCTGCCGGAGTGGCTAGCGTTCTGCCACACGCACGGCGAGGAGGAGAGGTTCCTGGGCGTGATCCGTAGCGCTGACTTCATGGCGGCCGCGAAGCTCGTGGGGCGGGATGGGTCCATACCGGGCCCGATGAGAGCGAGCGGCGAGCCATACCGCGCGCACTACCCCCTGCGCGTGCTAGCCGATGATCGGCTCGGGCATCTGCGGCCCATCGACGCACTGCGAGAGGACGTGTGACCGTGACGGATACGGAGGCGAGGGAGGTACGGTGCCCCGGGTGCGGGAAGCTCCTGGCCCGCGCGCATTCTGGCTCACGTCTCGCGTTGGCGTGTCCGAGGTGTAGGGCTATCTGGGCGCTGGATGTGAGCGAGACGGCGTTGAACTTCGAGACGCTCCGGGCTCCGCGCCAGACCAGAGAGGAGGCGCAGTGATGAGAGCGAGCCCCCTGCACAGGAGGAGGAGCCTGCGATGATCGGGCCCATTCCTCCACTGTCCTCCAACAGAAGTGTAAGCCCCGAGAGCATGTGCACACCATGGCCCATTGTCCAAAATCGGCCAAAAAAGAGTAAGCGGGGGAGCGTGTGTGAGACCGTGGCTAGGCGCAGATAGGCACGGATAGGCACGGAGTTTCCGCGCACCTATCGCGCGCGCGTGTCAGGCCCGCAGAGCCAGACGGTGGAATCAGGTACTCTCCAACACGGCGCGGAACGTACCTGACTGCTCGAATCGGAACGTACCTGATTGCTTGGAGGAGAGGGCTACCGTCGGCACGAATCCCGTTGCCACAGAGCCCTCCTGTGAGGGCCCAACACATGGGGCGATATGGGCTCCAAAGCCATGTGGCACAACGGATCGCGGCGCGTCGCACCTACGAAAAGAGACCCCTGACTTCGGGGTCCCTCGGGTCGCGTCATCTTGTTTGGCGGGGCTGACGGGACTCGAACCCGCGACCCCCTGATCGACAGTCAGGTACTCTCAACCAACTGAGCTACAGCCCCGCCAGAGGCGCAGCGGCCCATAATATAGCCAACGGAGCGGAGCTTGGCAAGGGCCTCGAGGCACTCGCTCGCCACCCGTTTCCGCTCCCATGAAGGGCCGCCAACCTAACCCACCAATACTACCTCAACCATGCGTGTCGCGCAAGTGACCTACTCCTACTCACCCGTCCGAGGGGGCGCAGATGTCTACGCCCTCACCCTCCACCGCGCCCTCGAGGCTGCGGGCCACGAGAGCCTCGTCTGGCAGGGCTGGACCGAGGGCGCGGGCGGCCCCGAAGCGCGCGCGATCCCCGAGACCGCCCTCTCCCGCCTCGGCCGCGGCCGGTTCTGGACCCTCCCCCTCGGCCTCCGCGCCGCGCGCCGCGACCTCGCCGCCTGCGACGTGCTCATCGCCCACTACGCCAACTACCACCAGCCGCTCCGCTGGCACCCCCACACCATCCTCCTCTCCCACGGCGTGTGGTGGGACGACCGGCCCGGTGCCGCGCGCAGCCGGATCAAACGCGCCATCACGCGCGCCGCCTTCGACCACGCGACCGCCGTCGTCGCCAACGACACCTTCTTCCTCCGCGAGATGGGCCTCGACATCCAGCCCGGCGCGACGCCCCACACGGAGGTGCTCCCCGGCCGCCACTACCTCCCCAACGCCGTGGACCTCGAGCGGTTCCACCCCGAGGGGCGGCCCGCGCTCAACCCCCGCGCGCCCCTCATCCTCGTGCCGCGGAACCTCTACGAGAACCGTGGCGTCCACCTCGCCATCGAGGCCATGGCCGCGATCCGGCGCGACCGGCCCGCCACCATGCGGATCGCGGGCGGAGACGGCCAACCCACCTACGCCGCGCGCTGCCGCCGGCTCACCACCGACCTCGGCCTCGACGACGCCGTGACCTTCGCGGGCGCCATCCCATGGGAGCGCATGCCCGAGGAGTACCGCCGCGCCGACCTCGCCCTCGTCCCAACCCTCTGTGGCGAGGGCACCTCCCTGGCCGCCCTCGAAGCCATGGCCTGCGGCGCCCCCTGTGTCGCCACCGCCGTCGCCGGCCTCCAGGACCTACCCGCAACCCTCTGCGAGCCGACCGCGGCCGCCATCGCCACCACATGCCTCGAAGCCCTCGACACCGGCGCCGAACTCGCCTACCAGCAACTCGAAGCCGTGCGACAGGACTTCAGCCTCGACCGCTGGACAACCACATGGCTCCGAGTCATCGAGCAGACAGCGGCCAGGTGACGTGCGCGGGGCTCTGCCCCGCACCCCGCAAGAGGGCTCGCCCTCTTGACTCCCTACCCGGGGCGTCCATCGTCGGGGCGCAGGGCCCCGACGCCGAACGCCCTAGAGCCGCGAACAAGGGCACGCTCAGG
>Ga0123335_1007773_pt1 | contig 11817 bp, 17 predicted proteins | sample BiotimSIPDNA_2_FD_89707 | JGI IMG/M metagenome (GOLD analysis project Ga0123335, IMG submission 89707) | Anaerobic biogas reactor microbial communites from Washington, USA - Biogas_R2 time_0 SIP DNA | ecosystem: Engineered > Bioreactor > Anaerobic > Unclassified | place: Washington, USA... | reverse complement strand
TTTCACGTTCTGCCCCCCCTCTCCCGCGCACTCAACGCCAGCGCGCGATCCGCCCGCATACGCCGGTCGATTCGCCGCCACAACGCCCACATACGGAACCGCTCACGCACCGCCATCCCGATCCGCGCCAGCATCACCGCAACAACCGTCCACAGCACTGCCCGGCCGAGGCCGAGCCAGCCGCCGCGCTCCCAGGAGCGCCGCACACCAGCACCCCAAAGCGCCGCGCTGCCGACAAGCAGCGTCGTAAGCCCCCAAACACGCCCGACCGCAGTCATGTTCTCCTTTCAATAATCACCGGATAACCAAGCCTTTGAGGCGACGGACTACCGCGCCTCACGGCTCGTGTCAGACAACGTGACCCGCTCCTCGGGCGCCGTCCACGGAACCCCGGCCGCGCGGAACACGTCTTCTTCCTCCGGCATCGGCACCTCGATACCGTCCTTCGTCAACATCCCGTCGAAAGAGGTATACCCATGCTTAACCCACCCGTTCGCAAGGAAATGGTGCGAGAAGCCGGCGCTGCCCGTCCGGATCGCCAGAATCAGGCCCCAGTTCTCCGGACGAGCGAAGAACAGGTCCACGTCAATTCCCTCCGGGTGCCGCCGCCGGGTGTACCGGCAGCCGGGCAACTCGCCCCGGACCGGCACCCAGTGATCGACAACGGTCGCTATCCCGGACTCGAACAGCCCGACCTCGTACGGCCGCGGGATGCAAACGACCTCGATATCACCCACCTGGGCCTTGCGCCGCCGGATGCTCCCGGCGATCTCGATCCGGTAGCAATGCGGGGCAAGAGCCTCGCGGATCCGCGCCGCGACAACATCAGCACTCGCCAGGTCCATACAGCCCTCCCGTTTCGACTTTGAAAAACCCGAGCTTCCCGGCCAGCGGCCGGAAGGAAAGCGCCTTGGGTTTATCCAAGACAAACCCAAACCTTCCCGTGAACCACTCCGACTCGTGGCCTTCAACACAGTCCAGTATCTCCGCCGAGCCCACGATGCCGCCCCTCTCCAGATCGAACGACGGCGGAATCAGCCCGGCCACATGATGAAACCCGCAAGCACGAACAAAGAGCACAGCAGCCTGATATTCTTCAACCGTCATGCTCTTCGCCGCGTGGATCAACACCCGGCCGCGCACAGCCGTGGGCCAGTCCCGATTCTCGATATTCTTCCAGCCCTGGACGATCAACCACGCCCAGGGCTGCCGCACGGACAGCCAAAGCATTTCAGCCACGGCGCACCTCCTCGGGTATCTCGATCCCGAACCGGGCCGGATCGTGGAGCACCTCCTTGGGGTTCTTCCAAGTTTTCGCCGACCACCCGCGATGCCTGCGGATGACGGGAGTCGCGTAGCGTGTTTTGATCAGGCCATCCTTCGTCCGCCCGACCACCCGCATCAGCATGCATGCTTCCTTCGCATCGGCATCGTGGATCACAATCGACCCATCCGCCCAGTCAACCGTATTCGGTTCGTAGTTCATTGCACTTTTCCTTTCAATCAACACCGTCAGCCTTGCGCGGCGCACGCCGCCGCCCTCGCGCCGCGCCGAGCCTCGAACGGCTCGGCGCGAGGCTGCGGCGCCACGTTCTCAAGCCACTCCTTCACGTCGGCTGTCCTGTAGACGATTGCCGCCGTCCGGCTGTCCGGGTCCAGCTTCCGCGCCCGGATGTGCCCCGCCTTCGCGAGCGCCAGAAGGCGCCCGCGCGGCAGTCCAAACAGCGCCGCGATCACCGCCGCCGAGCCCCACAACGGCTCACATTGCAGAACAACCGTCATCTCTTTTCTCCAGCAATTGACGCAGCAAGACACGGATTTGAGAGGACCGCGAACGGCCCTCTTCCCGCGCCATAACGTCGATCTTTTCCGCAAGTTTTCTGGGGAAATTCGAGATATTAACGCAGATTACTTCGTCGCCATCCGTAGACACAATTCGCTGTTTCATGTGGCCATCGTATAAGAGCGTATTACGAAAGTCAACAGAATATTATTTTTTTATACAACCACTTGCGTTTTCTCCCTACCTTTTGTAAAACGACAACCCTTGGCCCTTTGTACTCCCCGAGGCCACAGACAGCGAACGCGGCCAACCATTCTCCCGCGAACAGGAAGCCGCAATCCTACGCGCCGCCACCGGCGGCCCGTGGCACCTTCCCTGCATTGTCGCCCGCTGGACCGGTCTCCGATACGGCGACATTGCCCGCCTCGCGTGGACAGACATCGACACCGCCGCGGGCGTCATCCGCCTCCGCCCGCGCAAGACTGCACGCCACGGCATACAAGTCACCATCCCCATTGTTGACCCGCTCGCCCAAGCACTGCAAACCGCACGCAGCGAGGCCACAGCCTCCGCACAACACGTTTTCCCCGCCCACGCCGCCAGCTACCCACGCCCAGAGCACAAGAGCGGCCCCGGACCGTTTGCGGCCGTCCTACAAGCAGCGAACGTCTCCCCAGACGAATACACCTTCCACAGCTGGCGCCACACCTTCCGCACGCGATTGGCCGAGGCCGGCGTCTCCGACGACCTCGCAAAGCGCCTCGGCGGCTGGACCTCCGAAACGACGGCCGCCCGCTACGACCACGCGGCCCGCATAGACGAACTCCGCCGCGCCCTCGAACGAGCCACATAGCCCACAAAAAAAACACGCCGCCCGATGCGGGCGGCGTGAAACAAGCCGGAAGGCACGGCCGTTTTTTGGGGGAGGATATCCTACTTCTCGGCGCAGTCGGCGCAGCCTTCGCCCGCGGCAGCAGCCTTGCCGCCGCCCAGGACCGACCCGATCAACCCCGCCAGCGACTCCCCGCCGCCCGCGCCCAACGGAACCGACACCGGCACATTGGGCGCAACCGTGTACGGCTGCGCCGTGCTCTCGCTCCCCGAGTTCTCCACGACCATGTTCTGACTGAACAGATCACCGATGCCCGGCGCATCCTCGGCCCCGCCCGCGTCGGGCTTCGCCGCCCCGCCCGCGGCGGGCTTCGCCGCCGGGAGCGTCAAGGTGAACGTGCAATCCTTGAAATTCTGCGTGTTCGCCCTCGACGCCGGCGAAGAGCACCCACCGCACAGCAGCGCAAAAAGCACAACCACACCTGCGATCTTCGCCCGCTTGCCCTTCACCTTATTCTTCACCCTCACGGCCTTGGACTTGATCTTCGCTTTTTTGCAGCTCATAGCCCACCCTCCGTTTCCAACCGCGCATGCACGATGTTGATGAGATTCTCAATACCGGCGAGGTCGGCGTCGCTCGGAACAACGCCGGTAGCCGCAGTGTACTTCGACAGAAACACCTGCAACGCCTTGTCGAAGCGCCGCAACCCCTTGTTCTGCGTGTCGTCAGGGATCGCCTTCTCAGCAGCCTTCACCGCCGTCACGGCCCATCCCTCGTACTTCTTCCATTTCAGCCCGCTGGCCGACAGAAACCAGTTCGCCAGCATCTTCACGCCGACGCCAATAACCGCCAGCATGAACCACTCGCTCGTAACAATCGCAATCGCAATCTTTTCCAACATACCGCCCTCCCTCTCTTATTACCGGCCGCGGCATCCTTGCCGCGGTCACCAACACCTCTGCCACAGCCATGACACGCCTCGAAAAGCCCCGCCGGGGGAAAAGTGCAAAAACCCCCGGCGGGGCCGGGACCCACCCGGGTCCACATCACACAGCTTCGTACTGGGCTTCGAACCGCTCAGCATCCATGCTGACAAGCTCACCATACTCTCGCACCACCACATAGCTTCCGACCGGCACAAGAACCACGCCGCCATAGCGACCCTGAATCAGGAGCGACTCGCCATCAAGGGCGTACACCATGTTCTCGGCATCTTCGCCCATTGCCGCCTTGGTCATCTTGACGACCTCGTCGCCGTTTTTTCCGTCGAATTTCATCGCCTCGACAGTCGGCGGTTTCACCGCATACTTCATGATTCCCTCCTACCTGAACATTTCCACGAACCTGAGCAAGAGACCCTCTTTTGCAAACCACATCAGAAGAAACGCGGCCAGCAAAGGATACTGCGAGGCCAGATTCAAAAGTGCTTCCCGAACCGTCCGAGGCACGCGCGCCACGCGGCACTCCGTCCTGTGAGCATCAATCGCCGCCTGGACCCGCTCGCCCTCCCGCGTCTCGCTGCGGACGACGTGCACGATCATGTCGCCCATACACGCAGCGATGGCCTGAATCTTGTCCGGATGCCCATTCGAGCACGCTTCCGCGTGATCGAGCATTTGCTGAAGGCTGTCTTTGCGGTCGACCGTCAGCGTCGCCGACGCCGCAATCTCCGACCGCGCAGCCCGAATCCGACCCTCAACTCTTGCGTCCATGCACCACCGCACTAAAGTAGCCGGGCCGTCACCGAATGCGATGTGTTAGGACCCCGGCCCGGCCCTCCCGCACTCGCGGGAAGTTCAACGCCCACGCCACCGCGGAATCCCGCGGCGCTCGATCTCGGCAACCCCGTCCCCGTGGATCACGAGCAACTCGTCGTCGCTCAACCAATAGGGAAAGACTCGCGCGTCGAAGACATCCATCCGCAGACTCTCATCGGGCGAGCCCAATCCCAACAACCCTACCCGGTACATCCCCACAGACGAAAGCGCCCGCGCACCGGACGCCGGCAGACCCTCTGTCACTGTCTGCCCCACTTGATCCGTCAAATCATACTGCCACAGATCCCCCCGGTACTCGTGCGCCTCGCCGGTCAGACTGAACCTCCAGACGCAAAACGCGTATTCGTTGCTTACCGTCGAGGTAGCCGTCAGCTTGTTCTCCTCGTCGGCCACCCCGTCCACCGCTGAATAAAATTGATGGATTCGCATCTGGCAGACCCCGAGCGCCACCGTCCCCGTTCCGCCCGCTACCACGTCCAACCCAGGACCCGCAATGACATTCCGGTTGAACTCCCCAGGCCCCACCAGAACCTCCTCGCCGCCCACAACCAACGTCACCGCGTACTCGCTCGAGCCCGCAATCGTACACACCCCATTCGGCCACCCGTTCGACGTTGCAGCGTTCACGTTTGGCGCCAGCTGCGTCGCCGCCACGACGGCACCCGTCAACACGACGCCCTCCCCACCATACCCAAGCTCGCCCCCAAACAGATCCGGTTCGTCCCGGTCAATCGGATCCGCGCACCAGAAGGCGCCCGTTGTGCAAAAATACTGCCGAGCAACCCGCGTCTCGTTCGTGGTCATCACCCGGAACCACCCGCAGACCGTCACGCCCTGCCATTCGCCGCTGGGCAACTCGACATCGAGCAACCCATAAAACCCGTTCGTGTACGCAATGTCCTTCATTTCCCTGGCCGTCCGCGCACTACCCCGCGGCGCCTTCCAGAATATCTGCGGCAACAGCACTCCGTGAGCAGCCACGGCCGCGCAGACCACCGCTCCCAGAATTACCGCACGCCTGTCTTTCACTTCGCCGCCCTCGCCTCTTCCACGTCCGCAAGCGTCCGCAGAATAAACAGCACCTTCTCCTCTTCCGTCAGCTTCGCTTCCATCGAATCAAGGATCCGCTCAAGCCGCTGCCGCAGCGTCAACGCCACCCTCGGCTCCCGCTGAACAATCGTCACCTCCTCAAGAGCCGTCCCGGTTTTTGCATCCACCTTGTACGTCCGCGCCGTGATCACCTCGTTCGACGCCAGCACGGCGCCAGACGGAATCACACGGAACCACCCGCACGCGGCCCGCTCAAGATCGGACGCCCCGTGCAGCCCCAGGACCGGCTTGCGCGAATCGAGCGCCACCCCGAGCGCCGGAAGTGCCCGCGGGGCGGTCGCCACCACGCCGTCCTTCCCCGCGAACACATACAGGTCCCCGGCCCGCATGACCGGCGGCGCCATCATGGCAAGCATCAGCATCAAAGCGGTTTTTGTTTTCATGGTCACTCCATCGGGCTCGTGGTTATCGGATTAACAAACAGGTTTGTCCCCACCCGCCACACGGCGAAATGGTTTAGCCGGTTCGTCTGCCAGCTTCCGCCCCCGACGATCTGCGTCCCGGCCGGGAAGCTCACCGAAGAGAACCCGCCGAGCAAAACGTAGACCGGCAGCGGCTCCCGCAACTCCGCAAAAGCCACATCCACAGCCCCGGTGCCCGTCAACGTCACCATCCTCTCGTTTACATTCGTCACCGTAACGGCGCCCGTCGCGTTGCTCCACACCAGCGCACTCGGCATCGGCGCGGCGTCCGTCAGTCGCATATTCGCCCCCTCGCGCCAAAGACCCCGCCCCGTCGCATCGGTGGCGGCGATCCAAGAGTTATACGACGCCCTATCCAACTCCACGCTGTAGGCGCAGTTGGTAACGTTGTACGTCGAGTTCGTCGCCTCGAAACGTACATCGGTCCAGATGCAGTAATCGTCGGCATCCATGCCAGCGATAGGATAGAGATTCATCCCTCCAGAGATACGCACGTCCGAAAGATTGTATGGAAGCACGCGCCCGAGAATCGGCCCGATACCGTCGCCGGGCGGCCCTTTGCCGGTGTGCCCACCACCCCACCCGTGAGCGAACAGCGTCACGCCCCACCAACTGTTGGTACAGATGATTGGCCCCACACACGCACGGTTCAACACCAGGTGCGTATATTGCAAACCGCCGGTGTCAAAACGCACCTCGCCTGTCACCCCCACATCGATAAGTTCGAGAACGCCATGCCAGGCCGCGAACATCCCATTCGACGTAGATCCCGAAACGACAATATCGCCGTCAATACCAACAACGGGATCACCGGAACCCGGATGCCAGGCCCGTACCGAGTCCCCATGAATCACAAACCGACTTGGAAAATTCGTGTAGGCACCGTCACGCCAAGGCATAGCCGGAACCTCCCGCCGCACATCACCAACGACAAGCGCAGAGTGCAACTCAAGCGTCACGTGCGGACGGTAGGGCACACTCAGATCCTCGTGGTACGCGCCCGCCGCGACCTCGACCCGGAAATACCGGTTCGTCGGATTCACATAGGCCGCGCAATTCGTGGCGCTCCCGATCGAGTTGAAAGCCGCTTGAATTGTCCTGAACGGCCGCGCCAGCGATCCGTCCGGTTCGTAGGGCGCAGCCCTATTCGGGTCCACGTAAACCACACCGGCGCTTTCGAATTGCCGAAAGACATCCGTCCGACGCACCAGGTCCCACTTCAGAATATCGGACATGCCGAAGAAGAAGGCATCAGCCCGACCGACCCCCAGCGCCACCAGCCCCATCGCCAACCAAGCTCTTGTTTTCATGCTCCCTCACGAATACGTCAGCGCCGCAAGCAGAGCCCCGTCCGCCCCCGGCGCGTGCAGCCCGGCCGCGTGCTTGATCCGGCGGCCCCCGTTCGTCAGCGGAAAGACCGCCGAGCACTTCCAAACCTCCGCCGTCGCGTCCGCGAAAGGCGGAGCCTCGGCCACATACTGGATGCCGCTCTCGGCGTCGGTCCATTCTATCAGCGCGTTCGAAACGACAACGCGCCAGTGTGCAAAAACATCAGCCGCGGCCATAACACCCTCCGTTCGTGCCTCTACAAATCAATGCACTCTTGCCAAGTCACGCACCTCACGCCGGCCGCGGCACGTAGCCGACCGACACAGTCTCGATGGTGGCAAACCCGCCCTGCGCCACGATCGAGACCTGCAGCGACTCCGCCGCCCGCCCGATCATGAAGCTCAACACCCCGCAGGCACCGGTCAGCGTCTTTGTCACCGTCTTATCCCCGACCGTCGCGCTCACGCTCACCCCATGCAGCGCGCCGTCGTAATCGGGCGCGTTGCGCAGCCCAACGCGGACGCAGATGCAGAAGTGCCGCCCGCACGCCTCCGCCAGCTCGCGCGTCTTAAGCGTCACCCGCAGATCGTCGTGCGCGGCGCCCTCTATCGACACGACGTGCGCCGGGTGGATCTCCACCTCGCCGGCGTCCGAAAGCGCGAACGTCGGCCGCTCCCCGCGCGAGCCGTAGTTGAGCAGCCACCCGCCGAAGCCGTCGCCGGTCCACACCCCGGCCAGCCGCCGGCGCGGCAGCGACCACGCCAGGAAGGCGTTGCAGGCCCCGCTTTCCGGCGCGTCTTCGCCGTAGGGCACCCCCGCGAGCAGCGTGTCGCCGTGGACCGCCAGCGTGACCCCCGGATATTCATCGGTTCCGAACACGACGTTCTCCCGCCAGAACGCCGCCACGTCTCCCGTCATCCGTTCGGCCGCGCCGCCGGGCGCGATCCGGTAGAGCCCGTCGCCGGCGACGAACCAGCACGCGCCGTCCGCCACCGTCCAGGCGTGCGGCCCCACCGCCCCGGCCTCGCCCGACACCGCCCGCACCCGCATCCCCGACACCTCGCCGTCGCACCCCGTCACCGCCCAGACCGACCGCCGCTTGAAGACGATCATCTCTTTGCCGAGCGCACAGAACCCCAGGATGTCGCTCGACGTGCGCACATCGACCGCCAGCGGCGGCTCCGAAAACACCAGGTCGGGCGCCGGCGCGTCGCCGTCCACGCGGTCCGAGACCGCCGCGTAGAAATACCCCGTCTCGGCCGAGGCCCGCGCCGCCAGCCACGCCCGCCCGAAGGCGTACGCCGATGCCCGGCACTCTGGCGCCGCGTAGCCGCGGCGGTAGAGGTAGATGCCGGGCACCTCCGCCAGATACCAGAACCGCGAAATCGCGCCGGAGTAGATCCGGTACTCGTCGCGGAATTGCAGGAAGGCATAGAGGCTCTGCCCGATCTGCACCGCCGACCCGTACTGCAGCGGACCCGGCGCCGCTCCCGGAATCACCTCCTCCTCGATGTACGCGCCCCCCGGCATGTAGGGCAGCGTCGGCAGCTTGGTGTGCAGCACCTGCTCCAGGTGGTTGGCCAGCGTGTAGACGAACCCGCCCAGGTAGAGCTTGCCGCTCTCGCGCCAGATGCGGAAGAGGAACGGCCCCAGCGCCGCCGAGTCCACGACCGACCAGAAGAGGTTTTGCTGCTCGTAGAGCGCTTCGGTGAAGGTCGCCAGCGGCCGCCGCGTCAGCAGCCCGCCCGCGTCGATCCGTACATTCTCCGCCAACGCGTAGCTCTCCGCGGGCATCCCGCGCCGAGGATCACACATGCCGCCCGAGAAGTCGGTCTGCACGTCAACCTTCATGGAAGCTCCGCTCCGGCACGTGCACCAGGTCGACCTCCGGACGCCCCTCAGCGGACTCGAGCCATTCCCGCTTGCACTCAAGCGCGGCCGCCAGCGCCGCCTTGCGCGCGTCGAAATCGCGGATGTGCAGAAACAGGTCGGCCGCCACGTAGTAGAAAAGAAGCGTGTCGAGACGGTCGCACCCCGTCGCCTCATCGAGGTCAAGCGCCACGAACCGGCTGAACCCGTAGACCTCGAGTGTCCCGGCCGCAGCAGCCGCCGGGACCAGACGCACCCTGCGGCACAAGGCGCCTTCGGTGTTCGCCGTGTCCGCCAGCGGGTGAAACCCCCAGCCATCGACACCCGGAGCAAGCGGCGGCACCGGCTCGCCATCGAGCAGCAGTTTGCAGATAACATCGACACCGGCCGGGAGCACTACGTCCTCCTGCCCGGCCGCGACCTCCTCGGTCCACACCGCCGCCCGCAGCGAGGCGTTCGGCGCCGCGTCCCACAGCCGCCCCAGCCAGCGGTTCAGCGACGCCAGCCCCACCGCCTCGACCGCCGCCGGCGTTTCGGCCGCCGGCGTCTCCGCGGGAGGCACGGCCGGCTCCGGATCCTCAGCCAGCCCGCAGAAAACCGCCGCGCCGTGAATGATCTCCGCTGCCGTCATGGGACGCTCCCCTTAAAACGCCCCCCCTCCGGCCCAAGAAAGGAATAAAGAAAGCCGGAGAGGGGGCGCCCACCCATCAGAACCAGTATTCGGCGAAGATGCAGCCGAGCGCCGACTTGTTGGTCGTGGCGACCAACTCCGCGATCACCGGCGCCCCGCTGTCGCCGGAGAGCAGATCCTCGACCGTCACCTGGGCCGCGCCGATCGCGGGAACCCCAGAGATGCAGTCCGCCGCGCGCAGAATGTATGCCTTGGTGTTCGCCGGAATGTCCGCGCCCACCGCCGCGACCGTGCAGGCGCAGTACGCCTTTCCGGACACGTTCGCCACGTTGCTGATCGCCAGCACCTTCCACCCCGCCGAGGTCGGCAGCAGAATCTTGTCGTTAGTGGTCAACGTGTGACCCTTCACCACATGACCGCCCACGACATCCACCGGAACGTTTATCGTCGTGTCCGCCGACTCGATTTCCTCGTACAGATTGAACGACATGCCGGCACGCGGGATCCACCAGGACACCGCGGCAGCCGCATCGTTGCCCAGCGCCGAAAAGCGCCGAATGACGATCTTCGCCTTCTGGTACTCAGGAACCACCACATGAACGGCCGTCGCGCTCGTCGCCGTTCCAGAAACCGTAACGCAATTGATTTTCTGCATGATCGACTCCAAACTCGCTCACTTTTTCAAACCGGACAGAAGCGCGGGGCGGTCGCCCGCCCCGCCACACCCGCTTACGCGTCTTCGTCGGGCAGGTCCCCGGGCACCTCGTCGAAAGCCGACACGTAGGCCAGGTTCAGGCCGTAGTCGCGCTGCATCACCATCGCCTGCACCGGGAAGCGCAGCGCACAGGTGATCCGGTTGCCCGTCACCGTGATGTCCTGCACCTTGAACTTCGGCGCCAGCAGTTGACGCTGCTTGCTGCCGGCCTCGCCCAGGTCGAGGTAGCCCCACGCGTTCTCGCCGAACACGTGGCACACGCGGACCTTGCCCGCGTTTTTGCGCTTGCGCAGCACGCCGCCCGCGCCGGGCAGGTCGCAGCGGTACGGGTCCGACTGCACCTTGAAGAGCACCCCGGCGTAGTCGATGGTGTCGCCCGCCGAGAGCACCCGCCCCTTGGCGTCCTTGAACGCCTCCAGCTTGTCGCCGAAGCGGCTGTCGCCGATCGCGAGCTGCTGGATGCCGGCCGAGTCGATCACGCACGCGTAGCGGTCCTTGATCTGCGGCACGTTGGCGTTGCGCAGCAGGCTCACCGCCCGCAGCACGTCCGCCAGGCTGATGAAGTCGTCCGCCCCCATGCTGGCGAAAGCCGCCTTGCCGCCGGCGTAGAGCGTCCGGAACGGCAGCGGCGCCTCGACGTAGGTGTTCGAAAGGTTCGTCACCGCCGCCGACATCGGGACGACCATCCGGTCGTTGGCCAGCGTGTGGATCATCCGCCGTGCCCACGTGATGAACCGCTTCTTCACCGTCGGCAGGATGTCGACCGGATCCTGCTCGATCAGCCGCGCCCGCAGGCTCACATAGCCCGCGATCTCCTCGATGCTCGCCTGGAACACCTCGTCCGAGAGCGTCATCGCGGCATCCGGCTCGGCGTCGTCGGCATACGTCTTCGGCGAATCGCTGGCGTCCTGCGTGTCCAGCGGCAGCTCCCCGATCACGCGGAACTGCACGAACGTGCCGTTCTTCGGCGCCAGCTTCGCCTTGTACCCCAGCTCGCTGTTCGCCAGCGGCGTCTCGTAGTCGGTCTGCGCCACCTCGACAAACGCCCGGTCGAAATAGCCCTGCACCGTCCCCTTGAGTGCGGTCAGATTCATAGTGCTTTACCCCTGTTTCTGGATTTCCTTCGCCAGCCAGTCCTCGGCCGTCTCCCCGCCCTGGGCGGAAGACCCCGAGGAATCGCTGGTCGTGTCTGCGGCTTTGCCGAGCAGCTTGTTCAGCCGCTCGACTTCACTTTTTAAAGTATCCCGTTCGGCCGCCAGCGTATCCCGCTCGGCCTTGAGCGTGTCACGCTCGGCGGCCACCGCCGCGGCGTCGCCCCCGCCCTTCTCGGCGGCGGCCTTGTCACCCG
>Ga0123335_1007764_pt1 | contig 11825 bp, 6 predicted proteins | sample BiotimSIPDNA_2_FD_89707 | JGI IMG/M metagenome (GOLD analysis project Ga0123335, IMG submission 89707) | Anaerobic biogas reactor microbial communites from Washington, USA - Biogas_R2 time_0 SIP DNA | ecosystem: Engineered > Bioreactor > Anaerobic > Unclassified | place: Washington, USA... | reverse complement strand
TTTTAAAATTATTCCGTGACGGATACTGATTAAAACTTTTCCTCTGGCCGGTGTGAACTTAAATGCATTCGACAGCAAATTGAACAGCACTTTATCCATCTTATCGGGGTCAAACCACAGCATATATGTTTCAACGGCCGTATCTATAGCCAGGCTTATATTTTTCTCGATGGCATGTTCTTCGAAAGCATGGGCCACATTTTTTATAAAATCAACGATATCAGCACACTCTGCTTTGAGTTCCATGGCACCGCCTTCAATTTTCCTGAAATCGAGTAATTGATTGATAAGCCTCAACATCCGCCGGGCATTGTTCAGCATGACGCTGAATTGCTTATTGAAAGACTGATTTGTCCCTTTTTTCAGTATCTGTTCAAGAGGGCTGATGATAAGGGTTAGCGGTGTGCGGAACTCGTGCGAAATATTTGTGAAAAACCTTAGTTTAGCCCGATTGAGCTCTTCCAACTTTTCACGCTTCAGTATCTCAACCCTCACCATCTCCTTCTCCTTAATCCTTTTTATGGAGAGTTTCCATATATAATAAATGCCAGCGAGAAGCAGAAGTAAATAAAAAACCAGGGCCCACCAGGTCTTCCATAAAGGGGGTGTAATTCTTATCTCCAGTGTAACATCTTTACTTATACGGTCGATTATATTTTCATTTCCTGCTTTTATATGGAGGAGATACTGTCCCGGGCTCAGGTTTGTATATGTGATTACAGGGTAAGTTGCTGTTGTATAATTCCAGTTTTCATCAAAACCTTCCAGTTGGTAGGCAAAAACAATATTTTCAGGAGTGATAAAGTCGAGTGCAGCAACTTCAAATGAAAATACCTTATCTGAATGGCGCAGCCTGATATGTTTTGTTTCTTCGATTGCATGATCGTGTATAATTCTCCCGTCGGAAAGCTTTCCGGAAATAACAGGTTTATCAAAAATCCTGAAACCAGTGATCACAACCTCTGGCTGGTATTCCCTGGGTCTGATATCGTCAGGGAAAAAAGCATTCAAGCCATTGATGCCGCCGAAAAATAGTTCTCCCTGTGCATTTTTAAAACTTGAATTACGGAAGAACTCTTTGCCTTGTAAGCCATCGGCTTCTGTAAAACTCAACACTTCCCCTGTGGCAGGATTAAAACATGTCAATCCGTTGTTCCCGCTTACCCACAAATTCCCCGAATTATCTTCCAGAATTCCATAGACAGAACAACCCGATAACCCTTTTTTATTAAAGTAACTGAATTGCTGGTTTTCTCTGTTATATAAGTTCAGGCCGTTTCGTGTACCCACCCACAGATGGTTCTTTGAATCAACCAGCAGACAGAAAACTGTATTATGGGTTATTGAATTTGTTTTGTCAGCTCCCTGGAGGAAGCTGGTAAATGTAAACTGATTTGTATTATATCTGCTAAGCCCCCAGTAAGTGCCAATCCATAAGTCACCGTTTTGATCTTCCGCAATATCATTTATATAATCGTTTATGAGGGAATTGGTATCACCGCTGACGTTACGGTATGTCCTGAACTCGCCTGTATTCCTGTCGAACAGGTTAAGTCCGCCGCCATTGGTGCCTACCCATAAATTTCCTTTTACATCTTCATGAATTTCAGTTACAAAATTGCTGTTAATACTGTATGGGTCATTTGGAACGTGACTGTATGTGATAAACTTCCTGCCTGCATGATCATATTTTACAAGGCCTGCCTGATATGTGCCAAACCAGAATGTATTACTCCTGTCCCTGTAAATGGCCATAACAACTTTATCAGGAAAACTGCCGGGATTATTTTTTTCAGGAAGAAAGGTTTCTGAAGTATTTTTTTTTCTGTTGAAAAGTTTTAACCCACCGCCGTCGGTGCCGATCCATAATATATTTTCATCATACTGGTTCACTGAGCAAACTATTGGACTCTGATATTCTCCGGATATGCCATGACTTAAATCATAATTTTTGAACAGGAGGGGATGGTTGATGGAAATATTTATCCCTGCCTGAAATGAAGCAATCCAGAGGTTTCCCTGCCGGTCTTTGAATATAGTGCGGATGTTATTATTGAGGAGGCCGTTTTTATCATTTGGAACATGTTTTATCCTTGTGAAACGACCGGTATGTCTGTCGAAGAGGTTAAGTCCTCCCCCGTTGGTGCTGATCCAGATCTGTCTTTCCGTGTCCTCATAGATATCATAAGTTTCATTGCTCCCGATGCAATATTTATCACCTTCCCGATGATAAAACCGGATAAAAGAATCAGAGAAAGCAGGCATCATAAATACGCCTTCTTCCCTGGTGGTAATCCATATATTATCATAGCTGTCCTGATAAATGCAATGAACGTAAGTTGTGAGAAAAGGCTTTTGTGAATAGTCGCTTAGCTTCCAGCACACTGAAGTCCCCGTTTTACAGTCTATTTTTGTAATTCCGGCTTCTGTAGCTATCCAATAGTTTTTGTAATTGTCTACATAGCTTACGGAAACAGCCTTCCCGCAGTATTCAAATCCCTTGCTATCTGAGGTTATGTGATTTATGTTGCCTGTAGCAGATTCAATTTTAAATATTCCTATGTCTGTACTAACCAAAAGGTTACTGTCATTGCCCTCAATTATGGAATGTATTGGCACAGGGAAACCGGTCCGGTATCTGGTATGCAGTTTGAAATCATGAAATCCATCCTTCTTTTCATCATAACGCATCAGTCCCATAAAAGTACCTATCCACAGATTCTTTCTGGAATCGGTAAAAATTTTGAATACAACATTTGAATTAATACTTGACGAATCACCCGGAAAATTCAGGTAGTGCCTGAACCTGTGGCCATCGTAACGGAAAAGTCCGTTTTCAGTCCCTATCCAGATAAATCCTTTTCCATCCTGACCAATGCAATAGATGTAGCTGTTTGTCAATCCATCTTCTTCGGTAAGAGGTTTAAAACGGAGTTTTTCAGGCGATAATGCTTTACAGCTTAATACCGCAAACACACTTACTACAACGGTAACTGCGTATTTTTTTATGAGTGAATGGTTCATTTCATAATTTGGGACACCCGGATACAAAAGTATGAAAGTGATTTGATTCTATATCATGACATGGGAAAACGATGCATCCGGAACATAATAAACCGGCCTGTTTTAAGTTCTAAAATATAGTGTTGTTAGTTATTCAGTGCAGTTTATTTGACATTTTAACTTACTTTTACACGATTCATCATTTTAGTCAGGAAAAATGAAATTTATAACGATAAGAGTTCTTGTTTCCGGGTTATTGTTAGCTTACAGTTTTCAGATGTATGCCCAAAGCAACAAAAGGCTCCAGCGGGCTTACGAAACCTATGAGGCAGGGGAGTATTATCAGGCTATCGATATCTTTAAAGATGCCTATCAGAAAATTACTGATAAAAAGGAAAAAGTTAAGATCACATTTTATATAGGTGAATGTTACAGGAATATTAATGATCCAAAGCAAGCGTCAATGTGGTATAAGAAGGTGATCGATAAAAATTACGAGGATCCGGCGGCCACTTTATATTATGCCGATATGCTTAAGATGCTTGGAGAATATGAAGAGGCTAAAGTCCAATACCAAAGCTATAAGGATCTTGTGCCGGGCGACCAACGAGCCGGTGACGGTATACTATCGTGCGATATGGCCATGGAGTGGATGAAGTTCCCGAGTGGTTATACCGTTGAAGAGATGAAGTTCTTTAACTCAAAAATGACCGATTACAGCCCAAGTTATGCCAGCGGTGACTACAGGGAAGTTTATTTTACTTCCTCGCGTGAAGGTACTTATGGGAAGAAGGAACATGGTGCAACAGGTGAAAGTTTTTCCGATATATTTTACTCCACGCTCGACCGCAAGGGCAAATGGAGTACACCCCTTCCCCTTAGTGAAGAGATCAACACAGAAAGTGAAGAAGGCACTCCGCATCTTACATCAGATTATTCAAAAATGTATTTTACCCGCTGCGAAACAAGTAAGAATAAGGCCATGGGCTGCCAGATCATGGTTTCACACAGGAGCGGGGAAGAGTGGAATAAAGGAGAATCTCTTAATATTGCAGGCGACAGCATTGTCGTTGCCCATCCGGCTATTTCACCGGACGGTAAAACACTGTATTTCGTTTCCGATATGGAGGGAAGTATCAAAAATGAATCGGGTGTAAACAGCTATGATCTTTGGATGGTTACCGGGGCAGGTGATAAGTGGGGCGATCCTGTTAATCTTGGCGAACCTGTTAACACACCGGGTGATGAAATGTACCCTTTTGTACATCGCGACGGCACTCTCTATTTTTCATCAGACGGGCATGTTGGTATGGGCGGGCTGGATATTTTTAAGGCTGTCAGAGGCAATGATGGTGACTGGAATATTGAAAATATGAAATACCCAATTAATTCATCGTCAGATGATTTCGGTATATGTTTCGAGAATGAAAGGGAAGCCGGTTTTCTTAGTTCTTCACGCAAAGGTAGAGGGGATGATATTTATATGTTTATCCTTCCGCCTTTGAAATTTGCTATTACAGGCGTGGTAAGGAATGAGAACACCAACGATCCGTTGTCGGCAGTTAATATTAAATCCATCAGCAGCGATGGTATAACTGTTGAAACAACTACCAATAATGAAGGTATTTTTAAATTTGTCCTGAAACCCAATACCGATTATGTATTCCTCGCTGAAAAGGATGGATTTCTTAAGGGCAAGGAACGGGAAACTACCAAGGGCAAAGAGACAAGCACTGATTTTAATACGACTATATTATTGCCTCCTATTGATAAAGTCATCAGGATCGAAAATATTTTCTTTGATTTTGCCAGTGCTGATTTGAGGCCTGAATCGACAGTATCGCTAGACCGGCTCGTGGAAACTCTTAACGATAATCCTGAGATCGTAATAGAGCTGGGTTCACATACCGACAACAGAGGTGATAACAATTTCAACCTCGATCTTTCAGAAAGACGTGCTCAATCAGTTGTTAATTATCTGATATCCAAGAATATAAACCCGACACGACTTGTTTCCAAAGGCTATGGTGAAACTGCCCCCAAAGTAGTGGATAAACGTGATCATGAAGCTTATCCTTTCCTGCCGGAAGGACAAACTCTTACTGAGGCGTATATCAACACCATTAAAAGTGAAGACTTTCAGGAACTGGCACATTTTCTGAACCGCCGTACAGAGTTTAAAGTGTTAAGGACAGATTTCAGGGAATAGTAAAGCTTCTGCAATTCATCCTGTGATCATTCTCATCAGAAAGTCACATTTTCCGGGATCCGGGTACCCATATCGGTTGTTGTTTCGGTATTGCTGTAATTGCCTGCCCGGTCGCGAATATAAAAATCATATTTTATTGTATCGTAAAGAGGGAGGTCAACAATAAGTATGTTAATGGTACCTTTTATTGTCTTATTTTGTCCCACGCGGTCCAGTTTCTCATTGTACATGATGGTATAGTATGGCGGGGGCATTCTTGTGGAATCTATTTCAATAGGATAATAAATTGTATCTGATTTTCTGTAAGGTACCAGAAAAACATTATAATATCTCTTGTCCCATCCGGGTGAATCTGTCACCAACTCACCGGGATAGATTCCAATATCCGCATCACCGTCGATAAAATCGAATTTCAGGATGCCCACTACCTGATTCATAGAAGTATCAATTCCCTGGGTCAGGCTTTTAAAGGTGATTTCAGGTATGGGTGATACCGGTTCTATTTCAACACAGGAAAACAGAACCAAAGAAATGGATATGAACATTAAAAGTCTTTTCATACTATTTCTTCCTCATAAAAATCTGAATGGGCACTCCCGTAAAATTATAATTTTCTCTCAATTTGTTTTCAAGATACCTTTTATAAGGTTCCTTGACATATTGAGGGAGGTTACAGAAGAATGCAAATGCCGGCGTTTTGTTCGGTAACTGGGTCACATATTTTATACGTATATATTTTCCTTTTATTGCAGGTGGGGGATAACTTTCGATGACCCCCAGCATGTAGCTGTTAAGCTCTGCTGTACTGATACGGCGCCTTCTGTTGTTGTAAACTTCCATAGCAGTTTCAAGTACTTTATGGATGCGTTGTCTGGTTATGGCCGACGTAAAAATGATATTTACATCCGTAAAAGGGGCCATCCTGTCCTTAAGGATCTTTTCGTAGTCACGTGCGGTATTTGTGTCTTTCTCGAAAAGATCCCACTTGTTGATGAGAATAACAATACCCTTTTTGTTTCTCAGTGCAAGGTCGATAATGGTCATGTCCTGGGATTCAATTCCAGCGGTAGCATCAATAAGCACAAGGCAGACATCTGAATTTTCGATTGCCCTTACTGAACGCAATACAGAATAGTACTCCAGGTCCTCATTTATCTTGCTTTTTTTTCTTAAGCCAGCGGTATCTACAAGGTAGAAATCATGGTTGAATTTATTATATCGTGTGTAAATGGAATCGCGGGTTGTTCCTGAAATCGGGGTTACTATGTTTCTCTCTTCATCGAGTAGTGCGTTTACCAGCGATGATTTGCCCACATTAGGCCTTCCAACAATTGCAAACTTTGGGAGATCGTCTGTCTGTTCTTCAGTTTTTTTAATGAATCCTGAAACCAGGAAATCCAGCATATCGCCCGTGCCGGCGCCACTCACAGATGAAATTGTAAAAAGATCTTTTATTCCTAGCTTATAGAACTCATGCGATTCATGCTGACGGGAAATATTATCTACTTTATTCACCAGCAGGAGTACGGTTTTTTTTGACATCCTTAGCAAGTTGGCAACCGACTCATCAAGAGGGTTTATTCCTGAAGTGACATCGACCATGAAGAGAATAGCATCCGATTCTTCAATGGCGATAAGTACCTGTTTTCTGATCTCGGCTTCAAACACATCATCGGAATTGAAAACATATCCGCCTGTATCAATCACCGAGAATTCAATGCCGTTCCATACAGCCTTTCCATATTGCCTGTCGCGTGTTACACCTTCAGCTTCATCAACAATGGCATTCCTTGTCTCTGTTAACCTGTTAAATAATGTCGATTTTCCTACATTCGGACGGCCTACTATGGCTACAATATTTCCCATTTCAATGCTATTGTTTAGCTGTTATAACCGAAGGTTTTCAACATGCCAGGTCTGTCGCGCCAATCTTTTTTCACCTTGACGAACAATTCCAGGAATACTTTTTTGCCCAGGAACGATTCGATATCCTTACGGGCTTCCGTTGCGGTCTTCTTTAACGACTGACCTTGTTTTCCAATGATAATGCCCTTTTGCGGTTCGCGCATAACAAAAATTACGGCGCTTATCCTTACAAGTTTCTTTTCCTCTTTGAAAGATTCTACTGCTACTTCAGTGGAGTAGGGGATTTCTTTCTGATAATTCAGAAATATCTTTTCCCTGATGATCTCTGAAACGAAAAACCTTTCCGGACGGTCTGTCATTTCATCTTTGGGGTAATATTCAGGGCCTTCGGGAAGCAATTTCAGGATTTTATGAAAAAGAATGTCGGTATTGAATTTTTCTTTCGCAGAAACCGGTAATATTTCAGCTCCCGGAAGGAATTCATGCCATTGGTCAACCAGGCCGATGACCTTCTCCTGCGACACCAGGTCTATTTTATTGATCAGTACAAGTACAGGAATATTGAAATCCCTTAGTTTCGCTATATATTCAGCATTTTTATCCGGTTTTTCAATTACATCAGTTACGTACAGGATAATATCTGCATCGGTGTATGCTGATTCAACATAGGCCAGCATAGATTCCTGCAATTTATACACAGGCTTTAATATTCCCGGGGTATCTGAAAAAACGATCTGGTAATTGTCGCCGTTGACTATTCCAAGTATCCTGTGCCGGGTAGTTTGTGCTTTTGGCGTGATAATGCTGAGGCGTTCACCCACAAGGGCGTTCATAAGTGTGGATTTTCCTACATTAGGGTTACCGATGATGTTGACAAAACCTGATCTGTGCATGAAATAAAACTCTGATCTGCAAAGATAAAAATATGCGCCGTGGTTGGAACATTTATTTTATGCTGTTATTAGGTATCATACTCCCTTCCTGAAACATACCTGCGCCATTTTTCAATCACTCCGGCCATATCTTCAGGGAGCAAGCTGTCGAAATGCATTCTTTTACCTGTACGGGGATGGTCGAAGCCCAGGGATTTTGCATGCAATGCATGACGTGGCATCAATGCAAAACAGTTTTGTACAAATTGTTTGTATTTAGCAAATGTAGTCCCTTTCAGTATCCTGTCGCCCCCGTAACGGCTGTCATTAAATACAGGATGGCCGGTAAATTCCATGTGCACCCTTATCTGGTGTGTGCGGCCGGTTTCAAGCCTGCATTCAATAAGACTTACATAACCAAATTCTTCTAGTAATTTGTAATGTGTTATGGCCGGCTTGCCATCATTGCCTTCAGGATATACTTTCATCTTCAGCCTGTCGCGGATGTCCCTGCCAATATTACCCTCAATGGTGCCTTCCGGATCTTTAAATGTTCCCCACACAAGTGCCTGATAGGTGCGGCTGGTCTTCCTGTCGAAGAATTGCTTTGCAAGATGGCTCATAGCATATTCAGTCTTACCGATAACAAGCAGTCCTGAGGTGTCTTTATCAATCCTGTGGACAAGCCCTGGTCTTTCTTCGCCCTTGCTGAACAATTCCAGATCACGAAGGTGCCATGCAATGGCATTCACCAGCGTTCCGGTATAATTTCCGTGACCCGGATGAACAACCATTCCGGCTGGTTTATTGATGATGATAAGTTCATCATCTTCGTAAACTATGTTAATGGGAATGTTTTCAGGCACCAGTTCAAACTCAGCCGGAGGGTGTGGCAAAACAACTGAGATTACATCATCAGGCTTGATCTTATAACTTTGCTTTACAGGTTTTTCATTTACGAGGATACATCCTGCCTGTGCGGCAGCCTGGATCTTTGTCCTTGATACATTGGCAATCTTTTGCATCAGGTACTTATCAATTCTCAGCAGTCCCTGCCGCTTATCAGTTATAAAGCGGTGATGTTCAAATAATTCACTGCTTTCAGTCTGATCTTTTCCATCAAAAGTATCCAAAGAAATTAGTGTTTTAAGAATTTGGCCGTTACCGGTTCCCTAAAACTAGCTGAATTTATCATAATAAAATACATCCCGTCAGGGAGGTACCCTACATCAATATGAGAATTATACGTTATTTCATTCAGACATATCGTACCCAGCATGTCGTAAATTTTAATACTGTACGGTCCTGCCAGGTCTTCCCCCAAAGAAAAATTTAATTTATCAGTTACAGGATTTGGAAATACGGTCATTTTAAAATCTTCTTTCCTGACGGCTTCTAAAGGCAAAAGTGATCCGCTTCCAAAGGAAGGTCTCACCATCAATGCTCCTTTCTGCATGGAATAGGATAAGTTCCACTGCTGATTTACGTAAAAATATAACTTGTCGGTTGTGTTATTGTTGATATCATAGCCGATGTTTAAAAAACCATTAAGTTGTTCAATAACAACAAAAAATGTGTCGGAAATCACCAACGGGTCTATCTCGATCCTGGTAAAATCATTCAGACCGGCATCATAGTCCGGACTAAGTTCTGCCGATTCGTAAAGGACTTCACTGTCCGGTACATTACCACTGTTTTTGCGTATTGAAATTTTATAGGTGGCATTGGCCGAAGCACCATTCGCTGATTTGCAAAAGTAAATCAGAACTGCCTTAAGAGTATCTGGATTTTCACTTTTGCGAAAACTTCTGAAACGCAAAGCCATTTTGGCATTATCCTGTGTTTCACCGCCAATTCCTATACCAAGTTCAGCAATTCCATCATCATAGGCATAGTGATCGTAATATGTTTCAAAGCGTTTTACAGTATCGTTCACAAACCTGTTAGAATTTACAGTTTCCGTTGATCCTTCAATATAAGCCCTGATGTATAGTTTTCCTATTTTTTTACTCGCATCTGCAAGCAAGCCAGGTTTAAAATTATCTTCCCTTGAGAAATAATCAAATGGAGGAAAGTCGGTGGCGTAATATGACCGGGAGCTAATCGGGATAGGGTCAACCTGATCAAATGCATCATAAAAACGATCGACACTAAGAATATTTTCAGGCATATCCGGAAAATAGGTCCTGAATGCCAGAGTAGTTGTAGTTCTCTCATTGCCAGCTGAACTTAATGCCAGCGAGTAATGGAGCCATGGAACTGAGGTGTACTCCCTGAGAGTAGGAAGTAATGGCTCTGTAATCATAATATCATCGAGGTTTTCCATCTCTGCTGCATTTGCTGCCTGTCTGAGCTGGATATAATCGATATGCCACATATCTGCATTACCAAACTGCCCCAGGTCCTGCCCCTGGGGGTAGGACGGCAGGGAAACGTAGTTTCTGAATCTGAAACGAAAACTGTCTGTCAGAAAAGATTCAGGGACTTCGAGGACCATTTGAGTGAAATTATTGGGCTTTGTATTATCAATTATTTTCATCATATTGACCCATATATGGTCTTTCTGATAGTAGAAATCAAGTAACAAAGTATCCGTGCTTTCCGGTAAATCGCCTTTACCACCAGGCTGGTAAAAAAAACTAAAGAAATACCTTCCTGACATGTTTTCGGGAAATATAAAAGGCAATGAAGTCAGGGTATCTGCAGCAGTGAGTTTATTAGTATCCGAATAATACGGATAACCAAATTCATCATAAGCATCGAGCGTGGCTACCCCAAGACTTATCATGGAATCGGCATACGTAGAGTTGATAAACGCATACCTGTCGGCCCATTTATCGTTTCGGGGGAATACACTCTGATGATAATCTGAAAAATCCTCGAAAAACTCATTTTCAAAGTTGAAGCTTGTTGCTCTGGCACTTTTCAGATGCGACTCACCGCCTTCTTTAAGAGCTTTAGCAACAGCATGATTATATGGTAACGAACGGATTATCTGACCCTTTAAGCTTTGAAAGCTACTGAGGATCATCGTAATCGTAAGAATCGTCTTCAAAAGTTTCACCATCATTAACATCGTTTGTTTCATCATCCCACATACTTTCCTTTGATTGATCACCTGCGGTTCCGGAAAGCTTTGCCGAATCGGTTGTTACCCAAACCGTAATCTGAGTACCCAGGGGGACTGTCAGATTATCCCTGTGGGGCGGATGGTGCCTGAAAATAAACGGTTTGATTTCAGGATTGTCCTCAACAGTTTCGTCTGGAATTGATGTATTGATTGTAAAAAATGCATCCAGGGCTTTGTTTGTTGCCTGTTCCACTGTTAAGCCTACCAGGTCTGGCACCATTGTTTTTTCGTCGGAAAGCCCTTTCCCTAAAACCAGGTCAATACTGCTGCCCTTAACCAGGGTATCTCCGGGGGTGATAATTTTTCCATTGATTTGCTGTTCCAGAACTACATTTTTGGCTATGGAGTAGCGGTAACTCAATCTTCCTACTTTTAATCCCGCAACATTCAACCTTGCCCTTGCCTCCCGCATAGTAATGCCAACCATATCAGGCATCAGCATTTTTTCAGGGGAATTGGCATTTATTGTAAAATAAACCCTGCGGTTTTTTTTCACCGATAACCCTGCCCTGGGGTACTGATCTATGATTACACCCGGGTCAGTGGCAGCTACGTAAATGGAATCGAGAATATCGAAACGCAGGTGCCTTTCTTTGATGATTTTTTCCGCATCTGTTACAGGTAATCCTGAAAAATCAGGGACCATTATTGTTCGGCCATGATGGGTATAAAGGTTCAGAAAAAATAACAGAAGCATGAACAATGTGACGGCACCCGTGAGTGCATAGATGAGGTTTCTCAGAAA
>Ga0123335_1007762_pt1 | contig 11825 bp, 6 predicted proteins | sample BiotimSIPDNA_2_FD_89707 | JGI IMG/M metagenome (GOLD analysis project Ga0123335, IMG submission 89707) | Anaerobic biogas reactor microbial communites from Washington, USA - Biogas_R2 time_0 SIP DNA | ecosystem: Engineered > Bioreactor > Anaerobic > Unclassified | place: Washington, USA... | reverse complement strand
TCAACTTGAATCAATAGAGGGGGTGTATCTCTTGGCCATTACAAGTTCAAAAGACACCGCGATTTCTTTCGGCTTTCTGTCGCCGTTTCTGCTGTTTTTCGGGGTGTTTCTGATATTTCCGATATTTTATTCGTTTTATCTGAGCTTCTTTGGCTCACCAACCGATTACAGCCTGGCCAATCTCGATTTTGTCGGTCTGTCGAACTATTTCAGAATAGCTTCCGATATGCAGTTCTGGTGGTCGCTTGGCGTCACCGCCCTGTATGGTTTGATGAGCATACCGCTTGGAATCGGCGCTTCGCTGGCGCTGGCGCTGCTGCTCGACAACAAGTTGTTTGGCAAAAGCTTTTTCAGGAGCGCGTTCTTTTTGCCCAACGTACTTGATATGCTGGTTGTCGGCGTTATCTGGACTCTCATCTATGCGCCGAAGTTCGGCGCGCTGGCACAGATCACCACCTGGCTGTTCAGCGAAAACAACTTTTTCAACAATACCGGTCTGCTTGGCAGCCCAATGACCGCGCTTCTGGCAGTAGTTATTGCAATGGTGCTTAAAGGTGCCGGCTTCGGCATGGTTTTGTTCCTTGCCGCTCTGCAGAATATTCCCGAAGCGGTCTATGAAGCTGCCGATATCGATGGTGCCACCGAATGGCAGAAGTTCAAGCACATTACTGTGCCTCTGCTCAAGCCGATCATCACTTTTATGGTCATTACCGGCGTCATCGGCTCGCTTAACGCCTTTACCGAGATCTACGCCATGACTTCAGGTGGACCGCAGGTTGTCATTGGTGGCGAAACTGTCGGCTCGACCTCGGTAGCCGGCTACTATCTGTTCAAACAATTCGATGCCGGCAATTATGGTTATGCAGCCGCCATCTCGTATATGCTGCTGATCATAACGCTGGGCATCACCTGGCTGCAGCAGCGCTTTCTCAACCGTGAAAACGGCAAGGAGGCCGGAAAATGAGCAGCGAATACACCAACACTATCGAACACCACGACAAACATACGGTTAAAGCGCAACGTGTCGCTTTCTTCGTCGTTCTCATCGGCATCATGATTTCGATGTCATATGTGATTTCGAACCAGCTGTTCAAGTTCGGGGTCATGGCCTTTTCGGCCTTTGTCACTCCCGAAAGCGAAAAGGCGGTTGCCGAAGCCGGCCAGCTGATGCAGAGCATGACCGTGGTTTATAACGGTCTTGCCGTAGTGCTGACGATAGTTCTCACGATTTTCGTAGTCCGAAAATTTCTGGCGACAGCCCATGTTCATCGCATGGACTTCATCAGGCGCATGGCTCTTTATCTGGCTCTTACTCTTGGTGTTGTCATCGTGCTTTTTCCCTTTTTCTGGATGCTTTGCACGGCTTTCAAACCGTCCGGACAGGAGCTGGTGATCAGCAAAACCAACCCGTTCGACATAGTGCCGTCAGAACCGACGCTCGACAATTTCAGGCGTGTGCTCAAGATCGATGCTGCTTCGAAAGGTATGGCCGCTGTCGATGCGATTGAGCAGAAGAAAAACTTTGGCACTTATTTTCTCAACAGTCTGCTGGTAGCCACAACAGCTGCCTTTCTCGTGACTTTTTTCGCGGCCATGGGTGCTTATGTATTCTCGAAAAAACCGCTGCCCTACAAGCAGCAGATTTTTATGCTGCTGCTCGCAACCATGATGATACCGGGCATGATGTTCATGGTGCCGCAGTTTTTCATGGTCTGCAAAATGGGGTTGTTCGGTACCAAATGGGCGATGTTTCTGCCTCATCTGGCATCGGTGTTTGGCATATTCATGCTCAAGCAGTTCATGGATACTATTCCCGATTCGCTGCTCGAAGCCGCACAGATCGACGGCGCTTCTGAGTGGCAGGTATTCACCGTGGTCATTGTGCCGCTGGCACTGCCCATCATTCTGACTCTTTTTCTGCTGACCTTTCTGTTTCACTGGTCGAACTTTCTGTGGCAGCTGATTGTCACCAACTTCGAAAACCCGCTGAGCATAACCTTGCCGGTAGGTCTGGCGCTGTTCCGGGGTCAGTATACCTCTGAACTTGGTCTGATCATGTCGGCTTCATGTTTCTCGATTGTGCCGATTGCCGTGCTGTTTCTGTTCGCGCAGCGCTACTTTATCGAAGGCATGACCCAGGGCGCGGTCAAAGAATAGGAGAGAACCCATGAGCGAAAAGAAAATAATGATCATTGCGGTTATCGCCTATATCGCGCTGGTTTTCGTGTGCTGGGATGACTCGATCGCGACCAGCCCGGATGGCCGCACCATTCTGACCTTCTGGCATACCTACAATGACCAGGAAGAGCAGGTTCTGCGCTCCATAATCAAAGACTGGGAAAGCGCCAACCCGAAATTCACTGTCCGTCCGGTTCGTATACCTTTCGACGGCCACAAGCCCAAGTTGCGCACCGCGCTGACTGTTGGTCAGGGCCCGGATATGGCACGTGTCGACTGGTCGTTCGTCTGTGAACTTGCCCGCAAAAACGCGGTTGTTGATCTCGATACTCTTGGTTTTGCGAAAATACGCGACCAGTATCTTGAAGCGCCACTTGAAACTGCTTATATAGATGGCAAATACTACGGTATTCCTGATCAGAGCACCTGCGTGGCAATGTTCTACAACCGCCAGATGTTTCGCGATGCCGGTTTGCTGGCCGAAGATACTTCGGCGCCAGTAGTTCCGCAGACCTGGGAAGAATTCATCGAAGTTGGCAAGAAGCTCACTGACAAATCTAAAGATCAGTATGCCTTTGCCATGACCAACACTCTGTGGTGGAACCTGCCATTTTTCAACAGTTATGGCGCCCGCATCATTTCTGAAGACGGCAAAAAGTGTGTTATCGATTCAGAAGCCGGAGTGCAGGCGCTCGAAATGATGGCCTCACTCGTCAACGAGCACAAAGTAGAAGCTGGCGCGTGGCGGCCTGGTGCGATTTCCCCGGAGCAGGGCTTTGTTAACGGCAAATACGCGATGATCTTCATGGGCCCCTGGAACCTCGCCAAGTTCGCCAACACCAAAATGGACTATGGCGTCGGCCTGATTCCTGGCGGCACGAAGGGTACTTCAACCAACGTCGGTGGCACTGACGTCGTGATCTTTAAAGGCACGAAATACGCGGCCGAGTGCTATGATTTTCTTGCGTTCTTTACCAGCGCCGAAAACCAGAAGATCTGGTGTACTCAGCTCAACCAGCTGCCGATCAATCTTGGCGCCTACGATCTGGTCAGCTTCGAAGACCCGCATCTGATGATGTTCATGGAACAGATGAAGCATGCCGGCCCCAACCCGGTGGTTAAAGACTACAGCCTGCTCGAAGACCTCGTTAACCCTGAGGTCGAAGCAGTGCTATCGGGCCAGAAGACCGCCAAAGAAGCACTGTCAGCCGCTCAAAAAAAAGTGCAGGAGCGCCTGATCGACTTCTGAAAATGCTTCACTCATAGCTTTTTGTAGATTACACAGATGGCCGCAGATTTAACAGCTGCGGCCGTTTTTGTTCGTCAGGCCCGGGTCCCCAGTCGATGAATGGCGACTGGTGCAATTTTGCCCTTGATGCTGATTTCGCCAAGATTTTCTGCTGCTGTCGAGTCGGGAAGCAATGAGCGGGTTTTTTCGTCGGCGATTATCTGTGAGCCAGTGTCGTCAGCTGCCAGAGCGTTGAGTCGGGCCGCAAGATTTACCGCGTCACCGATGACGGTGTAGTCGAGACGAAGATTGCGGGCGCCGAGAATGCCGGCAACAACCGGGCCGGTTGCGAGTCCGTAATAACCTTGGCATTGCTTTGCGGCCAGCTGCTGTTTAAGAGCAAATACCGTATCAATAGCCTGTCTTACCGCACTTTTAGCGCCGTCGCAGGCTTCGTGGTCGAAAAATATCAGTATCTTGTTTTCCATTACTTTGTCAATGACGCCGGCAGTCTGGCGTAATGATTCCTGACACGACTTAAGATGAAAAGCCAGCTGTTCGATGAATGTTTCAGCGTCCTGGGCATCACCGGCTTTAAGTGATGCAAAAAGTATCGTCATTTCGCGTTTTTCGCCTTTTATCGCCTTTTCAAAGGCGCTCTTGTCTTTAACCACTTTTATCACTGCTGAAGATACGAATTTGCCGAGCAAAGAGCCCTCTGCCAGACCTTGTGCCATGGTGTTGAATGATCTGCCTATACTGCCGAATTCATCAGTTCTTTGATCGAGCGCCGTTCGTTCGGCAAAGTCGCCGCGGCTGATGCTGGCGAGAACTCGCTGCAGGTGTTTTAGCGGGCTCATGAAATACCAGTATAAAAACATGACAAGAGCTGCGAGAAGAGTTATGGCTGTTACTAACATTGTGTTAACCATATTTTCGAGACTGCTCTTTGTCGCAAAGAAATCTTTGAGTGAGGCTACTCCAGCAAGAATATAGAGTGATAAAGACTTTCCCGGTCGTGTTTTTATCAGCAGTTTTTCTTCAGCTGTCATCTGCTCATGGGAAGTCAGTTGAATTCCCACTCTTCGCGTGCGCTCGATCAGATCCCAGACCGGAGGAGTGATCGGGATGGTACTGCGGAAGTGACCATGGAACGAGCCTTTGCGAACTGCTGCAAACTCGAAGTTGTCGGCCCGCTCGCCTCTGTTTTTGCGCAGAAAAGCAAGATAGTCCTCGGATTCATTGAATTCGCTCCACATGACCAGTATTATGGCGCGGACAACGCCGGCGATAGTAATCGGAACTCCGCTTGTCGAAACCATAAGAAAGCTTGAGTTTGCTTCAACAAGACCGCTCGGGTTCGCTATGAGCCGGTAAAAGAACTCTTCGCCGAGCACGCCCTGAAAGAACTTGATGAGAAAGTCGCTGATCATTTCTTCTTTTACTTCGTCAAGAGAGAGCTGGTAGCCTGTCTGGCCATTTTTATCGATTAATTCAGGGCGAAATTTGTGCAAGACCGATTTTAAAAGCATTGCAAACATTTCACTGGCGTTTTTCGAATCACCCTCGCCGCCTTTGCGTAACCAAACAGCGTTTTGGCCATTATCCTGCTGCATCGTCATCAGCAGAAAGCTGTTGCCAAGAGGTTCTGGATACTTTGCTCTGACACTGACGCTGATTTCTTCAAGAGCCTGAGTGCTGCGATCGCCTTCTATTGCCTGAATGACTTTTGCATTATCAGCAGGATGGCTGAGGCGGTAGAAAAAGTCTGCCATTGCCAGGTCGTAACGGTCTTCGAGACGTTGCAGATTTTTATCGAGATCACTTTCAGCCTGCTCCAGTATGGCTGACAGGTGACTGTCGAGAGAATGAGAAATGACCAGTCGGCCAAGCCCGGCTGGCAGATAAAAAAGCGAAAAGAAGGCCGTCACCATTACCAGCGCAATAGAAATCCGCCAGCCCCTGCGAAAAATACGTCGTTGCAGCAATATCATTGAAAGCCCGGCGAATGTTATGAATGTAAAGATGAGAAACAGGGTTTCGCCATTAGTGAGAGGCATTTCTGGCAGGTGATTGGTAACCAGCATTATCAGCGAAGATTCGCCTACCAGAACCGGAGCCGAATAGATATTGAACTTGCCAAATTGTAACTGAGTCGATTTCATCGGCAAATTAGCGGCTTCAGCGCTCATAAATCTTTGCAGGTCAGGCTTGTGACGCAGATACGGCGACCAGAATGGCTTTTCGTTTCCCGATACAGGAATGATCGCAAAGCCGGTTGCTGTTTTATCCAAAGTGCTGACCATCGCATTGTAGGCGTAATCGGCTGGTATTTTTCCCGTTTCGAAGACTGCACAAAGCAGAATTTTGTCGTTGACTCCGTCAGGATAAAACCAGTAAAGCCACGTGCTGCCTTTTACCGAAGTGAATGGCAGCATGATGCCCTCTTCCTTGTTTCTTATATATTCCTGGCGATCGATTATCGTAGCCGGGTTAACTGGAAAGTTGCACATGGTAGCAAGAGAGCTGGCAGCAGTTTGCAGTTCATGCTGACTTGGCGACTTGTTCATCAATGGAACAAAATTTTCGAGGAGATTGACGCCTGGCAGCGTTGAGCTTTTGCAGGTCGTTTGTAGCTTTTTGCTGCCAGGGTTTCGGCTGGCGATCAAGAGGTGATGTGGCGGCAGGCTGCGGGTCAATTGCTTATAGAGTTCGCAGGCAGCAATTTTATCAGCATCGCCTGTTTTATCGGCCAATTCGCGAAGTTGCCGATGAAACTTGTTGAGCTGCAGCAGCGCCTGATATTCCCAGCTGGTGCTAACCTGCATCTTTTCCAGCGCGGTTTGCGCCAGTCGGTCAGCTGCTTCATTCTCGCTGATAATCTGGCGTTGGCGTGCGGTTGACCAGTCGAAAAGCACCAGAATGAATGGAATCGAAAGAAAGAGCCAGGCGGCGAGCAGCGACAGTGGCGAAAACCTATGAGTCTGGTTCATGTTTCCACCACCTCAAAATACTCGCTGTCAGCCAGAGATTCCATTGCGACATGTGGCAAAAGATCTCTGAATTCATGGCTGACTATTATATGAGTGTATTGACCGCGTTTTGACTCAGCTTCGAGAACTTCCGATAAATGCCTGGCCTCGCCGGAAAGGCTGTATTCATGACGGTCGCCGGCGCCAAATGAACCAACCAGGAGTTCGCCACAGGTGATGCCTATGCCCATGCCATAAGTGAAGCTGCCCTCTTCAATGCGCTGGTCGACGAGGTCTCGATGTTCTCTGATCATTGCCTGTGCGGCAGTAACGGCTTTTTGGGCTGCCGTTGCCCTGTCTTCCGCAAAAAATACGGCAATAATGGCGTCGCCAATGAATTTGTCAATTTCTCCGCCGTTTTCGGTAATTCTTGTGCTCATCAGCTCCAGGTGGCGGTTCAGCAGTTCGACGATCTGCTCAGGCAGCCAGGTTTCCGAGAGCGTCGTGAAATTGCGAATATCAGACGCCAGTACAGCTCCCCAGCGCTTTTGCGGCTTTTTATCTGCTTGTACGGCTATGTCAAGCTGGTTTGCAAGAGTTCCGGAAACAAATTGCGCGAGCTCATTACGTTCACACAGTCCCTGCGCCATTTCGTCGAAAGCGTCTGCAACATCGCCAAGCTCGTCATCGCGGTTTAATCTTAGCCTTAGGTCGAATTTGCGGTCGAGAATGCTGGTGATACCTGAATCGATAATGTGCAGCGGCATAATGAAGTATGAAATCAGGGCGTTGGTAACCATTATCAGTATAACGAACAGCAACAGGGCTGCTGCTGTCAGCAGGTTACTTCGGTAGGCGGTTATGCTGAACAATGGCTTCAGGTTTGAGGTAGAGCCTAGCACTATTCCCTGCATATGCTCACATGGCTGGCAGACAGTCAGGGTGTCTTCGCTGTCTTCGACAACCAATGAGCTGTTTGTCTGAGCAGCTGCTAGCCTTTGCAAAAACCAGCTTTCATGTGAAAAAGTTCTACGTCTTTCCGGCAAAGTGGCTTTAATCAAATTTTTATGTCTTTTTGCCATTGCCCAAAGCCGATCTGGCGTTGCACTATTTCCACGTAAAATCGCTCTGGCAGCGAATCGCTCCTGCGCCTCCGCCGCGGCTGTGAAAAACAGTATGCTGGCGACTATTTTACCCTGGTCGGCAATGAAGTCGTAAATTATGTAATGGCCTGCATCACCAAATGACATCAGCAGACTCTTTTGTCTGGCAAACGCAACATCACTGAAGACTGCATTGTTTGCTATCGAGCGGTAAGTCTCAAGTCCCAGCCGTTTGCTCTCATCGAGTTGTGCCATCGCCGCCCGGTGATCCTCTTCAGAGAAGTCTTTGAGCCCGGCATACATCATCGGAGCAAAGACATGCAGATGTGCGGTGTCGCCTTGTCTGTTCGCCTCTGGTGGCAGAATCAAGCGGTCATGTGAGCCAAACATGGTAATGCCGATGCTGCTGAGCGGCACATCGTTCGCTGCAAATTCTTCAAAACAGCGCCGCAGCACATCGCTATCATTTTCTGTCTCTTCAGAAATAATGGCGCTTTTAAAAGCTGCGTCAGCCAGGTAACGACGTGCCAGATTTTCAAAAACGGTTCGCAGTGATGTACTGTTACCGTCAATTTCCCGCAGTTCTTCGCGCATGCTGTTTACCATGCTGCGATAGCGAAGGTGATGGTCATGTTCGATCGCAGATTTCCCTGCAACCACCAGAATCAGTATCGGAAGTCCTCCAACAAAAGCGACAAGTCCAAGCAGACTGTGTTTGACCGAAAAATCAAAGGGTCGGCCCCGCCGAAGTCGCATAAATACAACGCTGAACCATAACAACATGAGTGCGCCAGAATACAGGCTACTTATGGCCAGGCCGTCAGAATCTGGTTTTAAAGCGGTCAGCCAGAGCTCGTATGGCAGTTTTCTCGATATGCCGGATCTGAAAACAAAGGTGTCGTCATGAAGATTTCCAGCGCTCAATGATGCAATTTTGCCATGTTGAGGATATTTGGCCAGCAGAGAAAAAAGATTCAGAACCGGCTTTTCGCTGCGGTCTTGTTCAAGAACTACCGGTTTAAGATTTTCATGCAGGCTCTCGATCGGAACCAGAGCCGAATAAATTTGGTGGTGACCACTTTGCCGGGCAATTTCCTGCATGGCCAGAACAGCTGCATCTTCTATCTCAGGTCGTTTACCCGATATGATCATAAAGGCTCCCGCCTGCTGATCTGATGCGTTTAGAAAGTCCCAAAGCAGATATCTGCGTTTCCCGTTGAAAACCACATCGATAAAGCGACCGGAACGGTTGCTGAGTAGCAGCTCGCCACTTATGCGCTCGCCGAACAGGCTGGACAAGCGGTTGTTTATCTTGTTTTTGTCGGTTGCACCCAGGCTTTGCCATTTGCGCAGGCCATTTGCGATGCGAGCGAGAAAAGCGCTGCTGGTGCGTTCAAGGCCGCTGCCGGTGAGCGCTCGACCTTCATTCCCTGAAAACCTGAAAACGTAGAAAACAGCATCTTCACTAAGCCAGTTTTCTGGCAGAAGGTTCTGCAGCATTTGTCTGATCATTGTGCCGTCAGCCGCAAAAGGATCTGCCGACTTGTCGAGAAGGCTTTGAATCCGGTCGAGTCTTTTGCTGATTTGGACCTCAACCGGGCAGTTGGCTTTGAATTGTTGTACCAGCGCAGTTGCTTCTTCTTCGGCCTCAACGACAAAATGAGTATCTTGCAGTTGTGTCTGGTATTTGTCCCAGATGTTCGCTACTGGCAGAATGAGCATGGATAGCACAAAGATTGCTGCAATCAGGATGTCTGATCTTCTGCTCAAGCCTGTTTTCTTTCCTCTCGTTTCAGTATTCGAAATACAGGCGTTGGATTTCGCTTCGGTCGAGATCCTTATGCAATGCCAGCATGAGAAGAATTCTGGCCTTTTGCGGAGTAAGACTGTCGGAAACAATGAAGCCGTATTTTGCATCGTCGACTTCAGCGTCGAGAGTCACCGGGCCGTCAGGAACTCTTGTCGCTCTGACAACGGTTATGCCAACCGCCGAAGCTTTTGCCAGCACATTAAGCACTTCTTCAGAAGGATTGCCGTTGCCGACGCCGGCGTAAACGATGCCTCTGATATTGCTTTGACAGATGGTTTCGACCATTTGCGGATCGATGCCGGCATAGCCATAAATTATCGGAACTTCTGGCAGTTTGCCGGCAAACAATGGCAATTTGACAAGACTTTGATATGTGTGTTTCTTGTCTGGTCTGGTGTTGAAGCTGACCTTGCCATAGTTGACCCTTCCCAGTGCGCCGTTTTCGCGGTCGTCAAAGGCTGCCGGGTTTATGGTATCGCACTTTCTGACGCCCCGCGCCGAGTAAATGCGGTCGTTCATCACCACCAGAACACCCTTGTTACGTGCCTCACGCGCACCGGCTACGGCAACGGCATTATACAGATTCATGGCGCCATCAGCGCTGAGTGCCGAGCCTGGGCGCATCGAACCGGTCAAAACTACCGGTTTGTCGTAGGCAATGGTGAGGTTGAGAAACCAGGCAGTTTCTTCCAGAGTGTCGGTGCCATGTGTGATCACCACGCCATCAGCAAGATTAAGCCGGAACAACTGGTTTATTCTGGCTGCGAGTTTGAGCCAGTATTCAGGTTTCATGTCCTGGCTGCTGATATTGCAGATCTGTTCGCCCCTGATTCTGGCAATCTGTTCGAGTTGCGGCACTGCCGAAATCACTTTGTCTACCGGATTTACCGCCGCTTTGTAGGCAGATCCGGTAGCGCTGGCGCCACTGCCGGCAATAGTTCCACCAGTTGCCAGAATGCTTATTTCAGGCAGCTCAGCTGCTGTCGCCAGACAGGTGATGGTCAACAGATAGAGAACAAAAAAGCATCTTGTCAGCAAACTCTTATTCATCATGGACTCCCAAATTTGAAACTCGTATTTACAACCTGTTGTATCAGCTGGTAGTCTTTTCAGGATACCAGCCGGAAAGGCGATGTTGCTAATGAATTATAACAGAATCGCTTCCTTGTCGGTTTTTCTTGTCTATGTCGGGCTTGCAATAGGACTGAGAGAGATCAGTCTTTTGTTATTGCCGTTGTTCGGTTTGCTTTTTATCTGGTTTCCTGCGATGGCAAAGTTTTTTGACATCCTCGGCGCCGGAATGTCAAGGCGCTGCGCGCCAATGGACCCGAATACGCCTTCCTGTGTTTTTGTTCTGATCGGCTGGGGAATACTTCTGACCCCGGCTTTAATTGGCATCATTGCCAAACTGGCCAGTATGTAGTCGTGTTAAAAGTTGCCTAACCTCATACGTTGTGCTAAGCTGAAACCTGTTGCTGCACCCATAGCTCAGCTGGATAGAGTGTCTGCCTCCGGAGCAGAAGGTCACAGGTTCGAATCCTGTTGGGTGCGATGAATATAAAAATATTGAAGTCTAATATAGTGTAAAGATCGGCATAAATAGACGGTTTTCGAGAGGTGGGCGACTGATGCGGTTTAAAGCCGTCTATTGCAATTTAGGGGTATTTGGGGGTATTATTGGGGGTATCTTAATATTATCTCTGGAGCGATACCCCCATGAAGCTGTCAGCCGTTCAAATAGCGAAAAGCAAGCCTCAAGCCAAAGATTATAAGCTCTTCGACGGTGAAGGGCTTTTTTTACTTATCCGGGCCAACGGTGGCAAGCTCTGGCGGATGAAGTATAGATTCAATGGTAAAGAGAAGCTATTATCTTTCGGGAGTCTTAACGATATAAGCCTGAAAGAAGCAAGAGAGCTGAAGCAGAGCGCAAGAAACCTTCTCAGCAAGGGCATTGACCCGGCAACCTATAAGCAGAGTCTCAAAACAGACGCGGCCGAAGCCGAGAAAAACACGTTAAAGCTGGTAGCTCTTGAATACTTCGACCACAAGCGCCAGAAGCTGAGCCCCCGAACAGTTGGGGGTATCTTCAGTCGATGGGAACGGCATATACTGCCATATTTAGGCGATACCCCCATAAAACAGATAACTTTGCAAGACCTGCTGGGGGTATTTGACAAAATGAAGGCTCTCGGAATAGCCGAGCCAGTCAGAAAGGCCCTGAGCGAAGTAAAAAGCGTTTTTGTTCACGCAGTTATAACGGGCAGGATAAAAGAGAATGAGAACCCCGGCGTTTATCTGAGTGGGGGTATCGTGCCTGAACGAAAAACAAAACACATGGCGGCAGTAACCAGCCCCGAAGATGTAAAAGCGCTTCTCGAAAGAATTTACTCTTACCGAAGCCATGGAGCGCCCATTGTCGGCAACGCTCTTCGATTGTTGCCGCTCGTTTTTGTGCGTGTCGGAGACTTGAGAGAGGCGAAGTGGTCTGAGATCGACTTCGAGCGTAGAGAGTGGCGCTTTTGCGCTGATAAAGG